>Ga0070735_10000109_pt1 | contig 103788 bp, 92 predicted proteins | sample Coa_R1_FD_66443 | JGI IMG/M metagenome (GOLD analysis project Ga0070735, IMG submission 66443) | Surface soil microbial communities from Centralia Pennsylvania, which are recovering from an underground coalmine fire - Coalmine... | ecosystem: Environmental > Terrestrial > Soil > Unclassified ...
TTAAGAGGGCGGGGTTCGAGTGGCCCGCCTCCTGCACATCGCTCAACAACAAGTTCGGCCCCGGACTTGGATGTTCCGCTCGCGACAACCAAACGGGTAATCCATTCCAAAGGAGTATCTCCCATGCGTTTACGCAGTTGTGGTCTCCCCTTTGTGTGCCTGCTCGTGTTAGGTTTCACGTTTCTTCTGGGTTGCAATAACACCCTGAATCCGTTGTGTTCGAGTGCCCGGCCGGCGCCAGTGATCGGATCACTCTCGCCCAGTTCGGTTTCATTCTCACAAGTCCAGCAGGGCTTCACGATGATTGTGAATGGCAGCGAGTTTGTTTCGACCTCACAAATCATGGTGAATACCACTCCAATTGCCGCGACGGTTGTAAGCCCAACCGAGATGAAAGTGAATCTCACCACGGATGTGATCTCAGCCCCGGGTTCGGTGAAGATCATGGTGCAGACCCCTGGCGGGAATTCCGGGGATGTTGGTTGTACAAGCGGCGGCAACAGCAGTGCGCTCACACTCACTGTGAATTAGGGAAGCAGGAAGAAGAACAGGACACGGCCTAGCTGCCAACGTAACGCGCATACAGGCTGCGGGCAACGGCCGTGTCCGTGGTTCCCTTGATGATGGCCCGTCCGTCGGGGAAGAGCGTCATCTCGTAGGGGTCGTGCCAGAACTTCAGGACAAAGTCGTTACGACGGACGATGCCATGTGGCTGGAGGCGGCGGTCCATCTCGGCGAAGTCGATTGGCCGTTGCCTCTCGTGGATCTGCACGGAATTTCGTCCGCAGAGGGTGATGTGAGGGCGTCCTTCGCCAGCGAGGTGAATGAAATTACGTTCTCCGCAGGCGCGGCATCCGGAACGCGGCTTGGCCGCGGAGATTTCGGCGGGCAAATTGGTCCAGAGATCGAACGAGAGCAGGGTTCGCCGCACGATGGGAGCCTGCGGGCCATGGACCAGAACCTTGAGTGCCTCCGTGGCGGCTATCGAGGCTACCAGGTTCACCGCAGAATTCAGGATGCCAGAGGTCTCGCAGGTATCGACGATACCGCGCGGCGAGTCAGGAAAGATGCAGGCGAGACATGCCGTCTGTCGTGGCACAACATTCAACGTGACCGCATAACTGCCCACGGCAGCGGAATAAACCCACGGTAGCGAACGATCCACAGCGTAGTCGTTGATCAGGTAACGGGTTTCAAAGTTATCGGTGCCATCAAGGATCAGATCCATTCCTTGCAGTAGTGCTTCAATATTGCCGGGAATCAGATCATCGACTTTCGCTTCAACTTCGATTGCAGAGTTAAATGCCGCGATCTTCCGGCTGGCGGCAATGGCTTTGGGAAGGGACTCGGCCGCATCGGTTTCGTCGAAAAGCGATTGCCTTTGCAGGTTGCTGGGTTCAACGAAATCGCGATCGATGATGCGAAGTTTCCCAACCCCCGCGCGGGCAAGTAGCGCAGCTAAAGCTGAGCCGGTAGCGCCGCAGCCGACGATCGCGACTCGCGCAGCCGCCAGTTTTTGCTGGCCTTCGGCGCCGATTCCTCGAAAAAGAATCTGGCGAGAGTAGCGGTCATTGAGATTTGGGGTTCGCGGCGAACTGCCATTACTCACGTTACGGTCGTCATGCGTTTCCCGTGCCAAAGAGGTCACCAGTTTCGAGGAGCAAAACCATTATTATAAGTGGGCGAGTAGAGATCGAAGCGGGCGGGTTCCATGGCATTGCCCGCCAGCACAGTACAACGGAGATTGGGCGCAATCCATCGAAGTCATTAGCGTCTATCCAAGGACACCTTTGCCGAAACGGTACGCGACATTTCTGACCGCGATGCTCCTGCTGTGGTCTATCGCCGTACCTGTAAAGGCGACAGCTTCTTCTGAGGCCGGTCCAGCCTTCTCAGCAGAGAATTCGGGTCGAGATTTTGCCCAGGAACAGGTGCAATCTCTTGGAAACATAGCCTCCGCTTACCCGGGAAAGACCGTTCGATCGATTGAGTTGCCCGGAGTCGCGGATCGGGATCGCGATCACCTTTTGCAATTAGTTGCGCAGAAAGCAGGCACCCCGCTGGATCGCGATCAAGTGCGCGACAGCATACGTACTCTCTACTCGACGGGCCGCTTTGCCGACATTCAGGCGGAAGTGATTCCCTCGGGTGATGATGTCGTTCTGACCTTCGCAACTTCGCCCAACTTCTTCGTCGGTGCGATGGAGGTTGAGGGAGCTCCAAATCGACCGAACTCGAACCAAATCGTGAATGCATCGAAATTCCAGCTGGGAGAACTCTATAGTCAAGAGAAGCTCGACCGGGGGCTGGAGAATGTGCGCCAGCTCATGCAGGAGAACGGCTACTACAAGTCGCGTGTCACAGCCGAGAGCACATCCAATCCTGTTACCCAAGAAGTAGACATTCTTTTTCATGTTGACACTGGGTCGCAAGCTCACGTGGGAGAGATCCGTGTCACAGGAAGCACGAAGCTAACTTCGCCCGAGGTCCAGAGGATTGCCCACATGGATCCAGGCGATCGACTCACGTCTGCCCGAGTCAGCAATTCACTGCAACGTCTTCGAAAGAAATTCCAGAAGGAGCAGAAGGTTCTGGCGCAGGTCTCCATTGCCGAGCAGACCTACCGTCCGGAAAAGAATGCTGTGGATTTCACATTTCAGATTGATAGCGGTCCCCAGGTACTAATCTCAGCCCAGGGATTTCACATCAGCCGCGGCGTATTGAAAAAGCAAGTTCCCGTGTATGAGGAAAATGCCGTGGACGATGACCTACTCAATGAGGGCAAGCGCAATCTGCTCGACTATATTCAGACCAAAGGACACTTTGAGGCCAAGGTCGAGATTCGGAAAGAAAACGATCCGAACACGCTGCGCGTGATTTATGTCATCGATCCCGGCCCGATTCACAAGCTGTCTGTCGTGGATATCACCGGCAACAAGAACTTTCTCGATACCAAGACTCTGCGTTCATACCTGCAAGTGCAACCGGCCAGCCGTCTTCTCAGTCATGGACGCTATAGCGAAGCCCTCCTGCGAACCGACGTCGCTACCCTCGAAGGTCTTTACAAATCGAACGGCTTCCACGGCGTGAAGATAGAAACGAAGGTCGATGACAATTATGAAGGTGTGCAGAACCGGCTGGCTGTGCACATCCATATCGACGAAGGTCCCCGAACCCAAGTGGGCGTGGTTCGTGTGGTTGGCAATGAAAAGGTAAAAACCAGTGAGTTACCGGAGCTCAGCACTCAAGCCGGCCAACCCTATTCCGAACAGGGGCTGGCCAACGATCGCGAACGGATTCTCAGCTACTACTTTGACCACGGGTTCCCTAACGCTTCGCTGGACATCACCACATCCACACCTCAACCGAATCGTGAAGATGTGACCTTTACGATTCAGGAAGGAGAGCGTTTTATTGTGGACAAGGTCATGGTTGGGGGCACGGAGCACACGCGCGATTTCGTAGTGCAGCGCGAATTAGAAGTGCACCCGGGGGATCCCCTCAGCCAACAAGATTTGTTGAATACGCAAACCCGGCTCTACGACTTGGGCATCTTTAGCCAGGTGGATACGGCAGTGCAGAATCCGGAGGGCTCCGATCCGCGGAAGAATGTGCTGGTTCAGGTTCGTGAAGCCAAGCGCTACACATTCACCTATGGCGCCGGCCTCGAGTTTGAGACGGGTCTTCCCGCGGGAGTACAGGCACCACAAGGGAAGACGGGTGTAAGCCCGCGCGTTGAATTCGATGTGACCCGCCTGAACCTTGCTGGACGCGACCAGACCCTCACGTTCCAGTCTCACGTCGGTAGCCTGCAGCAACGTGGACTGGTGAGCTACGAGATCCCGAAGCTTCTGGACAGCGATAAGTTCAAGCTGATCTACACCATTTTCTACGACAACAGCCTGGATGTGGCCACTTTTACCTCGCAGCGGCTGGAAGGGAAGATCGATCTGCGGCAGCAGTTTGGAAATTCGGGAAGGGAACCGGGAACGCGTCCGGGCCCGGATTCGATGACGTACCGTTTTGATTACCGAGCGGTGAAAGCCAGCCATTTCGCAACAGCCTTTTCTCCCGGCGAAATCACGATCCTGTCTCTCCCTGCCCGCGTCGGCGGTCCGGGTTTCACCTTTATCCACGACAAACGGGACAATCCTCTGGAAAGTACGAAGGGCGACTACTTCACACTGGATGCCTTTGCAGCCACGAGTTTCTTTGGTTCACGTTCCGATACCTCGAAAGCCAGCCTGCCCACCAACTTCGCGAGAGCGCTGGCCCAATATTCGTCGTATTACGCCTTTGGACCAAAAGGAAAGAAGGACCGGCAGTTTGTTTTCGCACGGTCGACGAGCATTGGACTGGAGCAGCCTTTCCAAGGCACCAGAGTTCTTCCGCCGGGAGCTTGCCCGCTGACGAACGGGCAGTTGACCTGTACAGATTTTGCCATCATCCCATTGCCGGAACAGTTCTTTGCGGGCGGCGGCAACTCGCATCGTGGATTCGGGTTAAATCAGGCAGGACCTCGCGATCCCACTTCCGGCTTCCCGGTCGGTGGAACGGCGCTCTTCGTCAATAACCTTGAGCTCCGCTTACCGCCGATAGCATTGCCTTACTTGGGAGAAGGATTCGGTTTCGCGATTTTTCACGATATGGGCAACGTTTTCACCGCGCCGCACGATATGTTGAAGGGATTGCTGCGGTGGCACCAGCAGAATCCCCAACAGTGCTTGTCCGGAAGTACAACAGACTCTCAGTGTGTTACGAACTTTGACAATAGTGGTTATGATTACACTTCGCACGCGGTGGGGATTGGCGTAAGATATAAGACTCCGATCGGGCCATTGCGTTTTGATTTCGGATACAATCTGAATCCGACCCGCTATTTCCAAACGTTTTCGGTTCCAGGAAGTCCATCGAGCACGTTTCTCGAAGGACAGCACCTTCGGCATTTCAACGTATTTTTCAGTATCGGTCAGCCTTTTTAATGCGGATGATTCTCACCAAGTCGAGTGCTGTTGTCGGGGCTATCCTTCTGCTGTGCACACTTGCGCTGCCTGCGATGGCGGGTCAAGTCATCGATCGCATCGTGGCCACGGTGAATGGGCACATCATTCTGCAGAGCGACTGGAACGATGCTTTGCGTTACGAGGCGCTGCTCAGCGCGCGTTCGATCAGCGATTTCAATGACCAGGAGCGTCGCGACATTCTCGATCGTCTGATCGATCAGGAACTCCTCTCCGAGCAGATGAAGTCGGCTTCTTTCCAGCATGCCACGGAAGCGGAAGCAGCCGATGAAATCACGGCGGCCCGGAAGCTGTATCCAGAGGCTGCGACTGATAGCGGCTGGCAACAGGTGCTCAATCGATTCGGGCTTACCGACAGGATGTTGCAGGATCATGTCCGCCAGCAAATCGATTTAATGCGTCTGGTCGATGCTCACCTGCGTCCCGCTGTGCAGATCGACTCCAAGAGCGTTGAAGCGTACTATCGCGAGAAATTCGTTCCGCAGTTGAAGCAATCGGGGGCCGATGAAGTTCCTCTGGCCGACGTGTCGGCGAAGATTCGTGAACTGCTGACTCAGGAAAAAGTCAACGAACTGATGGTCTCGTGGCTGCAGTCGCTCCGCTCCGAAAGCCGAGTCAGCGTTCCGGGTATGGAGGGTTCTCCCGGCGAGGGAGTTCAAACCCGGTGACTGAGCCCGCCGCCAGCGCTCGGCGCTGGTGGAAGATCCTCCTCATAGTTCTAGTTGCGGCGTTGACCTGCGTCGTGCTTGGTTTGTGGTATACGACCACGCAATCCTTCCAGAATTACGTTCGATCCCGAATGGTTTCCGAAGTGGAGCGCATAACGGGAGGGCGTGCGGAAGTCGGCAGTTTTCATGTTGTGCCATTTCATCTGCAGGTTGAAGTCCGCAACATTACCGTTCATGGGACCGAAGCCTCGACCGATGTTCCTCTCGCGCATGCGGATAGTTTCGTAGCCCAGCTGAAGGTCATATCTTTTCTGCGGACGGAGTTTGGTTTCTACTCACTGGCGCTTGAACATCCGGTGGTTCACGTGGCGATCGGTCCGGACGGGGCCGCGACGAACATCCCCGCAATGCGCGGGATGGGGCAGGCACAGCGCACCACGACCGAACTCGAGCGACTTTTTTCGCTCTCCATCGATCACCTGTCCGTGCACAACGGCGAATTGCTTTGGGCCGATCAGCAAATTCCCCTCGACTTTTCTGTCGAGGGCGCCAATGTGTTGATGGATTATTCATTCCTGCGCGGACGCTATGAAAGCCATCTGGCTCTGGGCAAAGTCGATACCGCACTTCAGAACTTTCGCCCTTTTTCGTGGATGACGACAATCGATTTCAGTCTCGCTCCCACATTTGCGGACATCAAGGCGGTGAAATGGAGTTCGGGGCGATCATCGTTTGAGGCGAATGGGCGGATTAGCGACTTCCATAATCCGCGGATCGACGGCAGTTACGATGCACATCTGAACGTCGGAGAGGCGGCAGCCGTCGCGCGCCGCAAGGATCTGCGAGAAGGTACGGCCGAATTCAAGGGGGACGGCCACTGGTCGTTGAGCGCGTTCATGACAACAGGTTCGATGGCGTTGCGCGACATCGGCTGGCAAACCGACCAGATCATTGTGAAAAAGGCCAGCGCCTCCGCCGAGTACTCCCTTAACGAGGACCAAGTCAAGGTTCAGAAACTGCAAGGGAAGTTGCTCAGCGGCAGTTTCACGGGTGATGCCCAGGTCGATAACTGGTTGCATAGTATTCCGTTGGCGCAGGCCGAGAAGAGTAAAAAGGAAGAACTGCCCGTAATTGGAGTGCCACGACCAGCGAAGAAAGGCGAGAAGGCAAAGACTCCAGGTGTGCAGAGCGGAGCCGTGCATTTGCGGCTGCGCGATGTTTCGGTTGCAGAAGCTGGGGCAGCCCTGGATGTCCCCAAGCACCCCCTTGACGGCTTTAAGCCCGCCGGGTTGGCCAGCGGGAGTGTGGACGCCGTCTGGAAGGGAACGCCAGCCAATGCGGAGATCGGGTTTAGCTTCGATGTGTCCCCGCCAGCCCATACCACGGGTCGGGAGTTGCCGATCACGGCCCATATGCAGGGCAAGTACCGTGGCGCGAACGATTCTCTGGAACTCGCGCAGTTCAATGTCAACACACCTTCGTCCAAGGTCGCGGCCGAGGGCATGCTCGCCGCTTCTTCACGCTTGCGTTTCTCTGTTTCCACTTCGAATCTGGAAGAGTGGCGTCCGCTGGTCAAAGCTTTGGGTGGTCCCACGAATTTACCTTTTCGCGTCGATGGGAATGCCGGTTTCAACGGTACGGCCGCCGGAACTTTCTCCTCGCCAACTCTGGCCGGAACTTTAGTGGCCGAGGACTTCGAGTTCACCGTGCCGGCTACTTCGCGCACTCAACAAAAACCGGTGCACTGGGATTCATTGGCCGCGAGCATCCAGCTTTCCTCCCATGAAATGGCTCTTCGCGGAGGCAGTTTGCGACGCGGTGATACCAGTGCTGATTTCGAGGTGAACGCCATCCTGCAAAAAGGACAGTTCACCGAAAGCAGTCCGTATACGGCGCGCGTGAACCTGCACAACGTCGACGTAGCGTCGACCGCGGCTTTCGCGGGTGTCGACTATCCCATCTCGGGAACGGCAGACGTCTCGCTGCAGGTTTCAGGAACCCGGGCGCATCCCCAAGCTCAGGGCCACATTCATGCGGTGGATGGTTCCGCCTATGGTGAAGAGATCGAGAAGTTCGATGCGGACCTGCATATCGGGGCGAACGAGACCGCTCTCAACAACATCCACCTCACTCATCAGGACGCAGAAGTCAATGGAAGCGCGGCGTATAGCCCTTCCAGCCGGGCATTTCGTATCGACCTCATCGGAAAGAATTTCGATGTCTCTCGCATTCGTCAGATTCATCTCGATGAACTGCCCATGGAAGGTCGCGCCGATTTCACGCTGCAAGCAAATGGAACAACCAACTCCCCCGTGATCAATGCTCAACTGCAGGTCCGCGACCTGACACTCGATCGTGAGCGTTCGGGCGAAGTCGACCTCCAGGCCACGACCCAAAATGGTCAACTGGTTGTCAGTGGAAGGTCGGAACTGTTGAAGGGCACATTAACGGTGGAAGGCACCATCGGCATGCACGGCGATTATCCCGCGAACATCGCAGCACACACCGATCATGTCGACCTCGATGCGTTGTGGCGTGCTTACCTGGGCGATCAGCTTACCGGACATTCCTCGGCCACAGGCGTTATGACAATGCAGGGACCTCTCCGTTATCCCCAGCAATGGAAGTTGGCGGGCACCGCGACTGATCTATCGATTGAGATCGAGTACGCGAAGCTGCACAACCAAGGTCCGGCAAGTTTCACCTATGCAGATCGACTGTTGCACATCAACGAAGCGCACCTTATCGGCGACGGCACCGATGTTACCGGTCACGGCTGGATTTATTACGCCGAGGGTCGACGTCTGGACTTCGTTGCCGATGGTCGCGCGGATCTGCGGTTCTTTGACATGATCGACCCTAACCTCACCGCGACCGGGCAGGCGGTCGTTCACGCGACCATGGGAGGTACGGTCAAAGATCCGTTGCCCCAGGGAACCATCCAGATCTCAAACGGCACCGCTAACTATGCGGGGCTATCCAGTGGCCTTAGCGAGATGAACGGGAATCTCTTGTTTACGCGAAATGGCATTCACATCGAGCAACTGACCGCTCGGACCGGCGGGGGAACGCTGGATCTCAAAGGCGACGCCAGCAGTTACAACCAGCAGCTGAATTTCAACCTCACCGCCATCGGTAAGGATGTGAGACTTCGTTACCCGCCGGGCGTGAGTTCGACCGCGACCGCAGAACTACATTGGGTGGGCACGAAGTCGGCATCATTGGTTTCGGGCGACATCCTGGTTACAAAGCTGGCGGTGACTCCCGGCTTCGATTTTGGCTCTTACCTTGAGCACAGCCGCCAATCCGCGGCGGTCACCTCGGCTAACTCACCTCTCTACAACATCAAGCTCGACGTCTCGGTACGCACTGCTCCGGAGTTGCAGATGAAGACGGCCGTCGCCCGCTTGTCGGGCGATGCTGACCTGCGCCTCCGAGGATCCGTCGCTCGGCCTAGTGTTTTGGGACGGGCCGACATTCTGGAAGGCGACGCGACCTTCAACGGCATTAAGTTCCGATTGGAACGCGGGGATATTACGTTTGCCAATCCCGTGGCCATCGAACCGCAAGTGAACTTGCAAGCGACAACACACGTTCGCAACTACGATCTGGATGTAACCGTGACGGGAACGCCGGAGCGGCTGAATGTGAACTATCGCTCGGAGCCGCCATTGCCGAAGTCCGACATCATCGCTCTTCTCGCGCTGGGCCGCACCAGCGAGGAGTCAGAACAACTTCAGCAGCAGTCGGGGCAGACCCTGTTTACCGACGAGGCGACGAACCTCATCATCAATCAGGCGATCAACTCCACGGTCAGCAGCCGTATGCAGAAGCTGTTCGGAGTCAGCCGGATCAAGATCGACCCACAGGGACTGACTACGGAAACGAACCCAACCGCCCGCGGGCCTCAGATCACGATCGAACAGGAATTCGCCAATAACCTGTCCCTCAGCTACAGCACGAACGTGTCACAGAGCTCGCAGCAGATCATCCAGGGCGAGTACTACATCAATCGCAACCTTTCCGTGCAGGGTACGCGCGATCAGAACGGTGTCGTCAGCTTCGACGTGCGGGTGCGACAGCGCAAAAAGTAGCGTCGGGGAAATAGAATGTCCGAGCGGGCTCGCAACCCCATACATGAACGTTCCTCACCCCGATACTTACTCCGATCTGCGGCGCCAGATGGTGGACTTGCAGTTGCGTGCCCGGGGCATTGCTGACGAACGTGTGCTCGCCGCCATGGATCGTGTGCCGCGCCACGAATTTGCACCCGAACCCTATCGCTCGCAGGCCTACGAAGATCATCCGTTGCCGATCGCTGAAGGCCAGACGATCTCGCAACCCTATATCGTTGCGCTGATGCTTGAAGCCCTGGGGCTCTCGCCGTCCGAGCGAGTGCTGGAGATTGGAACGGGTTCGGGATACGTTACGGCGCTGCTGGCGGAGATGGTTTCACAGGTCGTCTCAATCGAGCGGCATGCGGTTTTAGCCGATTCCTCACGCGCACGGCTGGCAACAATGGGCTACCAAAATTTCATCGTCCTCGTGGGCGATGGCACTCGAGGAGTTCCGCAATTCGCGCCTTACGATGCGATCATTGTTTCGGCGGCTGCGTCCGAGTTGCCGCCGCAGTTGATCGATCAGCTCGCTGCGGGCGGACGCATGATCATCCCCATAGGCGGAGACGACTCACAGCAGTTGCAATTCATCTGTAAGGAAAATGGGGAAATCAAGACGAGAATGCGGGAACTGTGTCGCTTCGTCCCACTGGTTTCGGGAGAGTAAGAGATCTGTTGCGGACGAGAGAGGGGCTCCGGAACTCAGAACCGTTTTTCCCGCTGGATTACAATCGATCCATGGCGGTGATGCACAACCTGCGCGTCACGCTGGAGATGATCAAGTGGGAGCACTCCGTCTTCGCGCTTCCGTTCGCACTGTGTGGAGCGATGCTCGCCGCCGGAGGCTGGCCTTCAGTTCACCAACTTCTTTGGATCATCGTCGCGATGATCGCGGCCCGCTCCGCTGCCATGGCTTTTAACCGCTGGGCGGATGCCGCGATCGATGCCGCCAATCCCCGTACCAGCACAAGGGCGCTCCCCGCCGGTCATCTTTCACCCGCATTCGTGGTTACGTTCGTCGTGATTTCGAGCGCGGTGTTTGTGCTGGCAGCGAGCCAGCTGAATCGATTGACGTTGCTGCTCTCGCCGGTGGCGCTGGCTGTATTGTTGCTCTATTCCTATACGAAGCGCGTGACACGATGGTCGCACCTGGTGCTCGGATTCGCACTGGGTATCGCACCCTCGGCGGCATGGATCGCGGTTCGCGGCTTGCTCGATCCTCGCATTCTCCTTCTTACGGCTGCCGTAACGTTTTGGGTTGCCGGATTCGACGTTCTCTATGCCTGCCAGGATTACGACTTCGACCGCAACGCCGGTCTTCATTCTGTGCCGCGCTACCTCGGGATACCCGGCTCCCTTTGGATCGCCCGTCTTTTCCATCTCATCATGATTGGATTTCTCGTTGGCCTGTTCCTCTCTTTCGGCCTGGGAAAGATAGCCGCGCTCGGCATTCTCGCCGTCCTCCTGCTTCTGCTGTACGAACATTCTCTCGTCAAGGCCGATGATCTTTCAAAGTTGAACGCCGCTTTTTTTACCATGAACGGAGTCATATCAGTGCTGTTCTTCGTGTTCATCGCCGCCGACTTGCTCCTTCGCAAATAGATTCCAGCGGGCAATCTCTGCTTCGATTCATGGCAATAATTGCTGACGCAAACCTGGTGGATGGGATGCGATTCGGTCTGCCTGCCGAGACTGTTCCCTTGACGCTGTCGTTGGTAGTAGACCTGCGTCCCGAGAAGCGAAAGACGAAACGAAAATGCCCGCAACGGGTATCTCCACGGTGCGGGCGTTCTTGGGTTAATGAATTCTCAGTTAGTGAGTTCGGACGCAAGCCTACTGACTGACACGCAGCAGCAGCATCGTTCCTTTCTCGATCTTGACGTTATTCTTCTCCGACGTCATCACTGATCCTTGAGCCGTATTCTGCGCGCCCGCCTCGAGTTTGACATCAGGCATCCCGATGACACCCTGTGTGTTTCCCGTGATCGGGGGCCGAGCGTTGGTCTGCGGCTGTGAGTCGGCGGATCCTCCGCGAGGCGGATAATTCTGTGGGGAACTGGAGGCTTGTGGCTGGCCTTGGAGACTGGAACCTCCCATGGATCCCGAGCGCCCTCCGCCCATGGAGGCACTGGGCGCCGCGCTAGGACTGCCACCCGCGTCACTGCCGCTAGCAGGTGCGGGGTTATTGGTCTGCGGGGCAATTACGGCCTGAATCGACATGGGAAGCGGCATCTGGTCCCCCTTGACTACGGCATGATCGAAGGCGATACCCAGTTGCGATTCCTTCTGCTCTTTGTTCCGCGGTTGCGCTTCCGTAACATGTCCGAGGATTTTCGTGTCCTTGGGGACGAGCACATCACCTTTGTTCGTCTTCATGTCCATCGTGACGGTGGCAACGACCTCGTCGCCAGTCTTGGCTTTCTTCGCGTCAACGGTCTTCGCCAACTGCACCGGGATCACACTGCCCGGCGCAATCTTGAGCGGGTTGTTTTGCGGCTGACTCGAGTTTGGCGCCGCATTTGCTGCCGTACCCGATGCCGGCTGTCCAGCGGGTTTCGCGGGTTGCTGTTGAGACGCTCCGGGTTCAGAACCCGAGGCGGGCGGAGTATTTTGGGCCAGCGCTGCTGCGCAAAGCAGTGCTATCAGGAAAAGTGCGGGAACTACGTTTTTCACGGTCCAGTCTCCTTTTGCAGGCTATCAAGTGCGCGCAACCGCCATCGAATAGATGCAATTCTGGTTTCCAAGGTAGGCGCCGTTCTGTGGTCCCCGACGACAACCGTGTGCTTCACGGATGCATCGTAGTGGCGTGAAAATAAAGGCAGTCTTTCTCGCTCTACTCTTCGTCGGCTTCGTCGGTTTGGTCGCCTGTACCAATGAGAGTCCCGATCAGATCCGGCAGAAAACAGCCGAAGAAACCGCTGCTGTCAAGCGCGATAGCAAGGCGGTTGCCGAAGGACTGAAAGACGGGCTGAGCAGCAAGAAGTCCGTCGATCTCAACAAGGCGCCGAAGGACGAATTGACCTCGCTACCCGGCATTACCGCCCGAGAAGCGGACCACATTATCGCGGAGCGTCCATACGCCAACACCCACCAACTCGTTACCCGGCACGTGATCTCTGAGGACGAATATTCGCAAATCCAGGACAGAGTCGTAGTGAACCGTTAGCTTCCGCAGCAAGGCCTAAAACACATCGTTCTTGGTATCATCAATGGGATGGCTGCTTCGAACCATTCTCAGGCGCACGCATTTCAGACGGACGAGCCGCGGTTAAGCCCGATTCACGAGAAGGTGATGGCTGGCATGCGGCTTGACGCCACCGATGCGATTGCTTTGTACCGCACCGGCGACATTCTCGCCGTGGGCTGGATGGCTAACATCGTCCGCGAACGGATGCACGGCGATAAGACTTATTTCAACGTCAACCGCCATATCAATCCGACGAATGTCTGCGTCGCGGCTTGCCGTTTGTGCGCCTTTGGACGCAAGAAAGATACGCCCGGAGCCTACACCATGGCTCTGGAAGAAGCCTTCGAAACAGCTGCCTCCGGATACTCCGAGGCGGTCACTGAGTTCCACATCATCGGCGGTTTGCACCCCGACCTGCCATTTCAGTACTTTCTCGATTTGTGCTCTGGCTTGAAGCAGCGCTTTCCGCAAGTACATCTCAAGGCTTTCACCATGGTCGAGATTGCATATTTGGCCCGGCGTGCCAAGCTCTCGATTCGTGAAACGCTGGAGCAATTAAAAGCCGCTGGCGTTGATTCGCTGCCGGGCGGCGGAGCTGAAATCTTTGCCGACCGCGTGCGTCACATCATCTGCGACCACAAAATCGACGGCGACCAGTGGCTTGAGACCGCAAAACTTGCGCACCAACTAGGCCTTAAGTCGAACGCGACCATGCTTTATGGCCATGTTGAGAATGACGAAGATCGCGTCGATCATTTGATGAAACTGCGCGCTCTGCAGGACGAAACCGGCGGCTTTCAGACGTTCATCCCGCTTGCGTTCCATCCGGATAACACGCCGCTGCAGCATCTTCCGAAGACGACAGGCATGCTTGACATCAAACAGATCGCCGTCAGCCGGTTGGTGCTCGATAATTTCCCGCACATCAAGTCTTATTGGCAAATGATGACGGCCAAGATCGCGCAGATCTCATTGCGCTTTGGTGCCGACGACATGGATGGCACCGTGGTCGAAGAGAAGATCTACCACGATGCCGGCGCGACTACTCCGCAAGGCATGCGCCGGGAAGAATTGGAGCGCCTGATCCGTGCCGCCGGACGGGTGCCCATCGAGCGCGACACGCTCTACCGGCCGGTTACACGAACCGAGACCTCAGTCACAGTAGCCGTGTAGTTGCTGATTCCATTCACGCTGCAGTCAACTTCTATCTGAAGTGGCATGCAGGTTTCATAAAAGTTCGATTAGTTCCTCAACTGACAGTTCCAGATCGCGAAGAATCGCCCGCAACAAGCCTGGCCCAATCGTCTCCCCCGCATGCACTGGCACCCCACGGTTGTTCTTCCATCCGGATGTTTTCAGGAAAGTGTGGCTGCCCCTAGTGCGAACTGCTTGAAAGCCTGCTCGCTCCAGCATGCGAATGAGTTCCTTGCCCTTGAGCCGGGGAAGGCGAGTCATATCAAGATTTGCTGAACACCGACCAGTTCAAGCGAACGGCCGGTGCCGTCTTCGCTCTCCAGACACAATTCAACGGCTTCGCGCACCCGTCTCATCAGCGTGTTGAGGGTCTTGGCCTGTGTGTGACAGCCGCGAAGGGTAGGAACTGTCCCAACGTAGTAGCCGTCCTCGTCTCTTTCGATCACGACCGTAAATTTCCGCTGATTCTTCACTGTTGAAGCCTCTCTGAGATTTTTATCACCCGCATCACCGTCATTGGATCTGCGACGTGGCGATCAACTTGTGCAGTTCCTCCTGCGAGGCATTCAGCAGATTCCGCAACACGGCGACCTCCGCTGTGATACCGGTTCTGAGGGCGGGATCGAGATCTGGAGCGAAGAAGGGTGAGTGATTCGATGGTAACGTCGTTCCCGCTGCCTTAGCCTCAGCGAACTTTGCTGGATCCGCTCCGCCCAGGCTGAAGTAGAAACCCGGTACACCTTGCTCCACGAAGTAAGAGAAATCCTCCGAGGGAGTAATTGGTTCGGCAGTGGTAACGTTGTTTGCCCCCAAAGCAGCCTGAATTGGAACGCGAAGGCGTTCGGCTAATGCTGGGCTGTTGTAGACGGAGTCCGTCCCTTCCACATGTTCGATGAGAGGCTCGCGAGGCGCATTCGATGCGGCCGCTTCCGCCCGAGTGATCCGATTAATTGCCTCGAGAACCTGCTTGCGGACCTCGGTTTTGTACGTTCGAACCGTAAGCCCCATTTCAGCCTGATCCGGAATGATGTTGTTCTTTGTGCCGGCGCGAATGTATCCCACGGTGACGATTGCCAGTTCCCCGGGTTTCACCTCGCGGGATGCGATTGTCTGAAGAGACAGAATGGTTCGAGCAGCGATCACGATGGGATCCACCGTCGTGTGGGGCATGGCTCCGTGCCCACCCTTGCCGTAGATCGTGATGCGCAACGAATCTGAGTTGGTGTTGTAAATACCGGGAGTGATGGTGATGGTTCCGGCAGGCGATGCATTGCCAACATGCAGAGCCACCGCAATGTCTGGCTTGGGAAAGCGGGTGAATAAGCCATCCCGGATCATGGCCGAGGCTCCGGAAATCGTTTCTTCCGCAGGCTGGCCAATCAGCATCAGCGTTCCATGCCACGTGTTCTTGGTGCTGGCCATAATCTCGGCCGTCCCGATCAGGGAAGCCATGTGCAGGTCGTGTCCGCAGGCATGCATAACCGGGACGTCTCGTCCGGCATCATCTTTCGTGTGTACCTTGCTCGCATATGGCAAGCCAGTCTTTTCTTCCACGGGAAGCGCATCCAGTTCCGTGCGAAGCATGATTGTTGGACCGGCGCCATTTTTCAGCACTGCGACAATTCCGGTGCCTCCGACATGCTCCGTGACCTCATAACCGGCACGGCGCAGACTGGAGGCGAGTTTCGCTGCCGTCTCAGTTTCGTGCGATGAGAGTTCAGGATGCTGGTGCAAGTCCAGATAGAGGGCCTGCGCGTCGGCATATACGCCATCAACTTCTTTCGCGAGTGAGGCTTGCGCTGGAGCTGAAGAGGAGAATGAAACGGCGAATACCAACGGGAACAACAAATGCGTGCGATCGGTCATGGGTGGGAATCATAAACTGCACCATCCGGGCTGCATACCACAATTTGTCGAAAGGGTTGTAAGTCAGTTCTACTAGTGCGAAAAATTTAAGTTGCTTTCGAATTCTCCGCTTGCCTTTTTTATACCGGGTGTACAATCGGCCTTAGATAGCACTTGGTTGCGCGAACTTCGTACAGCAAGGCCGAGGCGCTCATGAACGTTCACGTAAGTTACAGGCTTCATAAAGCCCCTTCCGTAGAGAAAGACGTTCAACACCAAATCGAAAAACTGCAGAAGCGGCTACAGGTGTTCCGGCCCGATCTAGTCCACCTGAAAGGCGTCATCGAAGAGGTTTCTCCTCGCGAAGGTACGAGCGTTTCCTTAAACCTTCGCTTGCCCTCAGGCCAGATGGCCGTCAATAAAAAAGCTCCCACTCCGGAGGCCGCAGTGAAGGCGGCGTTCGAGGACCTGCTGCAGCAGTTGAACAAACACAAGGAGATTCTGCGCGCCTCGCACAAATGGCAGCGCGATCGCCGGGGTAACGCCACCCGCGCAGGCGCTTTTGTGCGAGAGGTACCCTTCGAGCAGACGCTGGCTGCCGTGTTTCCGCCGACAATATCTTCGGATGATATTCGTTCTTATGTGAATGCGAATCTAGCGCGGCTTGATCGCTTCGTCGAGCGTGAGATTTTCTTCCGGGAAGCGCAGGAGACGATTGCTCCAGATTCTGTTTCGAAAGACGAAGTCATTGATGAGGCCATTGCCGCAGCGCTGACCGAAGGTTCTGACAAGCCAGAAAAGCTGGCTCTCGAGCCGTGGCTCTACCGCCAGGCCTTGCGGGCCTTAGACGAGCTTTCGCAGAGCGATGAGACCAACGGTCACGCCGTTCCTCTAGAAGATTCCGCTCGTCGGCCCAATGTGCGCGGAAGCGACGAGCCGGGACTTCAATTTCACCAACCGGACGAGTCCATTACGCGCGAGAACGTGATCGCCGATTCCCGCGTTTCCACGCCCGAGCAAATCATGGCTTCCGACGAACTGCTGCGCCTGATTGCATCGGCGCTGCGGGACCTCGGCTCAGGTCCGCGAGAGGCCTTCATTCTTCATGCCGTCGAGGGTTTCAGTGTCGAAGAGATTGTGGCCATCACCGGCCACCCAGAGGATCGCGTGCTCGCGTTTGTGTCTGCTGCGCGCGACCACCTACGCAAGGCGCCCGGATTGGCCAATCAGTTCCATGGCCGGTTCGCTCCGACGGGCGCCGCTTAATCCAAATTTAAGAACTGGGGGGAGATAATCCATGAGTATTACTCGCGAAGAAATCCGTCAGTTGGCTGAGTTTCAAGATGATAAGTCCGCTGCCGTAAGTTTTTACTTCCAACCTTCTACGCCGCGCAACAAGGCTCACAAAGAAGACGCAATCCTGATCAAAGACCTGGCGCGCGAAGCGATGCGCGCGCTTGAAGCAAAAGGGAAGAAGGACTGGGCTCGAGCGGACGTTGAGCGCATCGTCCGGCTCTCGAGCGAACTGCGAAGCAATGGCACACATGGCAAGGCGGTGTTCGCTTGCGCTGACCGGAACATATGGCGGGAGTTTGAGCTGCCGGCGACGTTAGGAAGCACGCAGATTTATGTCGACAGGCATTTTCATCTGAAACCTATAGCGCATCTGCTTGGTGCTTCTCCGCTGCTTGGAATCGTATTAGTCGATCGTCACCGCGCCCGCATTTTCGATCTCCGGTTGGGCGAACTGACCGAGCGCGAAGATCTGTTCCACCCCCTTTCCCGCCGCGGACGCAGTGATGGCTTCGCCGGCTACGACGGCGGCCACGCACAGCGCCGGGTTGAAGATGAGGCCCGTCAACATTTTAAGAATGTCGCCGAAACTCTGAAAGAGCTGCTGGAAAGAGGCGTTTTCGAGAAGTGGATTCTCGCCTGCTCGGACGCGCACCGCTCCATCTTCGAACCGCAGTTGCATCCTTATGTCAGTCAGGCATTGATCGGGCGTTTTCATGCTGACCTGGGACACATCACTCGTGACGAGATTCGTACCCGCGCCCAGCAGATTATGGATCAATGGCAAAACGAACGCCGGCGTGAACTGATGAATCAGGCGGTCAGTCAGGCTCGCAGCAATGCCCGCGGCGTCACCGGGCTTCGCCGTGTCTTGCGCTCCCTGGAATTGGGAGAAGTGCAGACTCTCCTGATTGGCGAGAACCTCCAGGCGCATGCCGTGGAATGCTCAGCTTGCGGCCACATCGACGCGCATCTTGTCAGCTTCTGCCCGGTTTGCGGACGCGCTACGCAGGAGATTGTTGACGTCGGCGAAGCTATTCTGCCCTGGGTGGTACGCCGCGATATCGAAACGTTCTATGTGAAAGACGATCCCGAATTCGACAAGGTCGGCAATATCGCCGCTTTGCTGCGCTTCCGATCGGAAAAAGTCCAGCCGATCAATAGCACTGCCGCGGAGGAACTGGAGAAGGCCGGTGCCGAATATCCGGGCCGCCTCCGCCGATTCGCCCGAAGGTAGAGGAAATTCAACTGGACCAGCATTAAATCCAACCCGATGCGGGGCTCGGAACTAACAAGCAGCGTCCGGGCGCGCCATCGTGGTATTCTTTCGCCTGCCGTGAAAACAGGGCGCTGTCTCTTTGCGGATTATCGACCGTTATCTGCCCTCAACCGCGGGACCGTCTGCGTTCTCCCTATCGTCATTCCCAGGAGGCCGGGTGTCTATTTCCAGACGTGACTTCGTCAAAACCTCAGTTTTAGGAGCGGTTGCTGCCGGAACGACAGCGCATGCCTCTGTTTCGGAAATCGGTGCTGGTTTCGCGGATCAGGGGCATGCCTCAAAGAACGACTCGGCCAAGAAGCCGACCATCATCTGTGCTCATAACGGCTACAACTATGTCGAAGGTGCCTACGCCTTCCTCAAGGGCGGTGGCGATACTTTGGACGCGGGGATCCGAGTCGTGAAGGGCCCAGAAGACGATCCCAACGATGATTCCGTCGGACTCGGCGGTTTGCCCAACGAAGAAGGAGTCGTCGAGCTCGACGCCTGCTGTATGCACGGACCCACTCGCCGTGCAGGTTCGGTCGGAGGTGTGCGCAACATCAAGAATGTCTCGATGGTCTCGAAGGCTGTCTTCGAGCACACCGGCCATGTCATGCTCGTTGGAGAAGGTGCTGAACGTTTTGCTGTAGCCGCGGGATTTCCGCGCGAGAATCTGCTGACCGATCGTTCCCGCAAGATTTGGATGCTGTGGAAGGAATTCAATTCCGATCGGGACTGGTGGGGGCCTGGACTGGCCGATCCGCATTGGCAACCGCCCACTGACTTGAAGCCGCAAGCGGAGTTGTGGCGGGAGCGCATTCAGCAACTGCAGCGACGCGCCGGTGATCTGGGCATCGAGCCTGAGTTTCACTTGGCCGCCGTGCGCCGCGTTCTCTTCCCGCCAACCGGAACCATTCACTGCTCGGTGTTGAATGAAAAGGGAGAAATGTCGGGGATTACGACGACGAGCGGCCTGGCGTTCAAACTCCCCGGCCGCTGCGGCGATTCGCCAATCATTGGAGCCGGCTGCTACACCGATCAGGATGTCGGGTCTGCCGGCGCGACCGGCAGCGGCGAAGAGAACATCAAGGTCGCCGGAGCCCACACGATTGTAGAGAACATGCGCCACGGCATGTCACCGCAAGAAGCAGGAATGGATGCATTGAAGCGCATCGTCCGCAACTACAACGGTGACATGAACAAGCTTCGCTTCATGGATATGACTTACTACGTTCTCCGAAAAGACGGTGCCTACGCGGGCGTCAGTTTGTGGGAAGGCTATTCAGCAGGCAATCCGCACACGTTCGTGGTGCATGATGGAACACTCAGGCGAGAGACTGCCACGCCTCTGCTCAAAGGATATTCGCAGGAATGGCCACCGTTTCCGCCAATCCCGGAGGAATTGAAGAAGAATTCGGAGTATTTGAAATAACGAACGCCTTCCTAGAACCTCACCTTGAAATCCGGGCTCTTCTCCAGGTGAATGCTCTCGACGAAGCGTACTTTTCCTGTGCGCAGCGTCATGATCACTGAGGATGTCCGCGTGCCCTCGCCGAAGAAACGAACACCCTTCATGAGTGCTCCGTCCGTCACGCCAGTAGCAGCGAAGATGATCTGCTTGCCCGGTGCCAGGTCTTCGGCCTCGTAAATCCTGTTCTTGTCTTTAATGCCCATGCGCTCCAGACGCTCTTCCTGCTCCGGCTTCACGATCAACCGTCCGAGCATGTATCCGTTCAGGCAGCGTATCGCGGCCGCGGTGATTACTCCCTCCGGAGCTCCACCGGATCCCATCACTGCATGCACACCCGTTCCGATGATCGCCGCCGCGATTCCAGCGGAAAGATCGCCATCGCCAATCAGGCGAATGCGTGCGCCCGCCGCCCGAATATCCGCAATCATCTTCTCGTGCCTTGGCCGGTCCAGCACCATGACGACCAGATCTTCGACATCACGATCCAGACGCCGCGCGATATTCTTGAGATTGTGAGACACCGGTGCATCCAGATATACGGCGTCTTTGCACGATGGACCGACCACGATCTTTTCCATGTAACAATCGGGCGCGTTCAGCAGACCGCCGCGCTCAGAAGCCGCCAGCACCGTGATCGAGCCGGGCGCTCCTGTCGCACAGAGGTTGGTCCCTTCCAGCGGATCGACGGCAATGTCGACTTCCGGAACTTCGGTGCCGTCGGGGAACTCGGCTCCTACTTTCTCTCCGATGTAGAGCATCGGAGCTTCGTCGCGCTCGCCTTCTCCGATAACGATCGTACCGCGCATCGGGATCGAGTCCATGGTTCTCCGCATGGCCTCGGTGGCCACCTGGTCGCTGAGCTTGCGCTCACCCTGGCCCATGGTGCGCGCCGATGCAATCGCCGCGACTTCTACGACGCGCAAAAATCGCGACGCCAGGTCGCTTTCAATGTTTTCCCCAAAGGTTCGGGCCTTGCCTTCCGGACGAGTCTGCGTTGCCATTCACTTTCTCCCATTTCGCGCTGCGGAGGTCACGCGCCGGGTTGTGACTATACAGCAATCGGCAGGCGAATGAAAATACCGGATTCACCGAATCGTTTTTCTCGCTGAAGCGCTGGATGTTGCCGCCTATAGCGAACGTGGTATTCTCCTATGCCTGATCTGATTCCCGACTCATGCCTGACGCCCGCCCGCTGACGTTTCTCTGCATCACCACTTACGAAAAAGGGCAGGAATTCATGCGCGAATGCAAGCGGAGCGGCTGCCGCGTGATCCTGCTGACGGCTGAGAAACTGCGGAATGCCGACTGGCCGCGAGAGAGCCTCGACAATATCTTCTACCTTCCAGAGGAAATTCCGCTCGACGATATCGTGAAGGCCGTCACCCATCTGGCCCGCAATGAGAAACTCGACCGCATCGTCGCCCTCGACGAATTCGACATGGAGACTGCAGCTACGCTCCGCGAGCATCTGCGCATTCCGGGCATGGGACTCACGACGATGCGCTATTTCCGCGACAAACTCGCCATGCGCATGAGAGCTTTGGACCGCCATGTGCGCGTCCCGGACTTCGTTCCCGCGGTGAACCATGGCGACATCCAATATTATCTCGACCACGTTCCCGGTCCGTGGGTGCTCAAGCCGCGCCAGGAGGCCTCCGCGATCGGCATCAAGAAAATCAATGCCGCAGAAGAACTCTGGCCTCTCCTCGATCAACTAGGCGACAAGCAGTCCGCTCACTTGCTGGAAAGATTCGTTCCGGGCGATGTCTACCACGTGGACTCCGTAGTGTCAGAAAACGAAGTCGTTTTCGCCAACGTCAGCAAGTACGGCAAGCCGCCGATGAACGTGGCGCACGGGGGCGTTTTTACGACATTCACCCTGCCGCGCGGCAGCGAAGAGGATACTAGCCTGCGCGCCATCAATCGTGATTTGATTGCTGCATTAGGCCTTCTGCGTGGTGTCGCGCACGCGGAATTTATTCGGGCCAATGCGGATGGCCACTTCTATTTTCTGGAATGTGCGGCGCGCGTCGGCGGAGCCTATATCAACGAGATGGTTGAAACTGCGACCGGTATCAACTTGTGGCGCGAATGGGCGCGCATCGAAATTGCCGGTGGCGACGCCTCCTACCAATTGCCGAGAGTGCGGGAAGACTATGCTGGTGTAATTCTTTCGTTAGCGAAGCAAGAGAATCCGGATACGTCTGGCTACAACGATGCGGAAGTATTCCAGCGAATCAAGAAACATCACCACGCGGGACTAATCTTGAAGTCCACTGATCCTCACCGAATTCCGGTACTCTTGCAGGATTATGCTCGGCGCTTCGCCGAAGAATTCATGGCTGTCGAGCCGCCCCGCGACAAACCCACCGCATGAGAATGCGTGAAGCGGCCATTTCTGTCCGCTAATTCAGAACACGTATCTCGCGCTCAACTGAATCTGCCGCGGCGGTTTGTCTCCATACGCATTCGCAGACAGGACCTTTGCGAAATTCGATCCACCAAACACGTGACTGGGAATGTCGAAATTCGAATGATTGAACAAGTTAAAAAAATCGCCTCGCAGCATGAGGCGGTGATTCTCGCGTCCCAGCGCCACGCTCTTCGATAGACCGAGATCGAGATCCGTATACCCGGGGCCGGTGAGAATGTTCCGACCTTCCGTGCCGAATTGAAAAGTTCCGGGAATCAAACCCGGCGCCGGAGTGGCGAACGCGCAAGGGTTGAACCAGTTTTGCGGAGTACGTAAATGGGTCGGCCCCTGGCATCCGTCGATCGTGCCCGCCTGAAATGGGCTTCCCACCAGATCAGGCCTCGCCGGATTCCCGAACGCTGCAGCCGCCGATTCCGATGCACCCGCCAGCACCACAGTAAACGGTGATCCGGACTGGGCGGTTACGATTCCCCCAACTTGCCAGTTGTCCAGCAGCCTGCTGGGGCCACCACTCCAGAGTCGATGGAAGGGCAGATCATAGACAAAGCTGCCAGTAAATCGGTGCACGGCGTTGAAGTCCGAAGGACCACGGTCTGCGCTCAAATTCAACGAGTTTTGCGGCAAGCCCGCGCCCACGCTTCCACCGAAGACGGACGAAATATCATCGAACGATTTCGAGTAGGTGTACGAAAGCAAGAGCGACAGCCCGGAGCGCGTCCTTTTCTCCGAGCGTAACTGCAGAGCGTTGTAGGAACTGTTCGCATCGGACTGGACGTAGAGAATCGAAGCAAATTGCGGATAGGCCGGTCCCGTCTCGGGATTTGTCTGGTTGAGATCGATGACATTGCTTAAATGCGTTCCCTTCGATCCAACGTAAGCCGCGTCCACCATCCAGTTCGGCAGGACTTCATACTGCAGATCGGTGTTCCACTGCTGCATGTATCCGTCGCGGAACTTGGGCGAAATCATGTTGTCCTGCACCAGTCCGCTTGGTTGGCTCAGAATGTCCTGCACGTTGCACACCTGGCCCGGACAAGTCACCGGGTTCTGTACAGAAAAAGACAAGTTGTAGAACGGAGGATTGATGCGGGGAAAGATGTTGATGTTCGCAATCGACGAATCGTAGAAGATGCCATAGGCTGACCGCACCACCCAGCGCTCGGTCTTGAGTGGACGCCATGCAAATCCGATGCGCGGGGCAAAATCTGTCTTCGTCGGCGAGTAAGTGGCCCGGGGAATTCCATTCGTACCGGCTTGAATGAACTGGCAATCCGGAATTGGAGTGCACGTGGCGGAATGGGAACTGAGGTCCGGCACGCTGAACCGGTTCAGTGCCTCCACCGGAGGGCGGTTGAATTCGTAACGCAGTCCGACATTGAGCAGGAATCGCGGCACGACATGGATGTCATCCTGCACGTATGTGCTCACACCATAGCTGCGGAGACTGTTATACGTATTTCCGGTAACGCCGATCGCAGCGTCCGGAATGCCCGCCAGTAGCTCAACCAAAGACAGAGTTGGGAGGTCGAGACCTGGCGGCGGGGTGCAACTCGGCGATTGAGTCGCGACACAACCTAGGAAGAGCCACTCCCCGCGTGCCAGAAAATCCAGGTAGTTGTCGATACGCAGGTGATGCAAATCCACGCCGATCTTGAACTGATTCCGTCCGACGGTCCATGCGACGTTGTCGGCCAGCTGCAGAGTCGTGTCATGGCGGTCCTGCGGATAGTTGACCGGTTCCCCAATGCCGTCAAAACCCGTGATCGAAATGTCCGGGTATCCTAAGTCCACAGGGCTGGTCAGAATGTCGGGAAAACCCAGCTTCGCGTTGTAGTCCGTCCCATGATTCTGCTGCAGCACGGTGGCTCGCATGCGGATGAAGCCCAGCCGGAATTCGTTGAGCAGCTTCGAGTGAAATACGCGCGTCCACTCCAACCCCGCATTCTGGCCGTGGTTCAGCGTGTAGCTGCCGTAGCCGGGCAGAGCTGTGAACGAGTTGACCGGATCAAACGGATTGAAAATGTTCTGATCGATGAGGGAGTAGTGTGCGGAAACCGTATCCGTCTCGGAGAAGTGGTGATCCAATTTCGCGGTATACAGATTGTCGGAACGGCGGATCACCGGGGCTGATAAGAATGTCGTTGAATCTAAGAGGTCCGAACCAACGTTGGCTTGAGGATACAACTGGAAGACGTTCTGTCCCACTTGGCACGACGGATTCAACGGGCAACCAAAGAACTGCTGCGCGAATGCAGATGCTACGGCCCACTCCGCTTGGGACGGAACCGAAGCTTCCCGCGTGGTTGCCTGCCGCAGCCGCAATCCTTCATAAGAGATGAAAAAGAAGGTCTTGTCCTTGCGGATCGGCCCCCCAAGCGTTCCACCAAACTGGTTGCGCTGCAGGCCGGGTATGCCGGCACACGTTCCCGGCACTGATCCGGTACCGCAATCCGGGAGATCAAAGTAGTTCTTCGCATCCAGATTGCGGTTCCGGAAGTATTCGAACGCACTGCCGTGGAATTGGTTCGTGCCGCTCTTCAGAACGACGTTGATCTGCGCGCCGCCTGCGCGCCCGTATTCCGCGGAGTAGTCGCTCGATTGCACCTTGAACTCTTGAATCGCATCGACCGACGGCAGAGCTACATACTGATTAATGTAAGGATCGTTGTTATCGACGCCATCGAGCAGAAAATTATTCGACTGCTCACGCGCTCCATTGACGCTGAGCGCTCCCCCTTGCGTTGAGTTCTGCGATCCTTCGGCCGGCAACTGACTCCCCGGCACGAGCAAGGCAAAACTCAGGAAGTTGCGCTGGTTCAGCGGCAGCTCTTGGACCAGGCGGTTGTTTACCACCTGCCCCAAGGTCGACGTATCCGTCTGGATGGCGGGCGGCGTGTCCTTCACCCTCACTTCTTCGTTCGAGGCGCCAACTACCAGGGAGAAATCCGCGCGAACCGTCTGGTCCACGTCCACAGTGACATCACTGAAGATACTTTTGCGGAAACCTTTGGCTTCGGCCGTCACCTGATACCGCCCCGGCGGAAGCAGGGCAACGGTGAAGTCGCCATCGTCATTCGTTTCAGCGTCGCGAACCGCATTCGTAGCCTGGTTCACGACGGTGATTCCTGCATTGCGAACCACGGCTCCCGAAGGATCCGTTACCGTTCCGGTGATTGTCCCCGTTGGTCCGCTGGCAAAAGCAGGCATGGCCAACAAAAGTCCCAACAACGCAGGCAACAAAATGCCTCGAGCCATTTGGTTCTCCTGGAAGCACCTTGGAATGAAGCACCTGTTGACTTTGAAGTTGGCGCGAGAGAAAACGCTGTATGAGCGGCTGCAGAATTTGCCAGAGGCCTTTGGCAAAACAGAACAACCCAGAATGGAAACCGGGGGATTCTGCAACTATCGCCTCCTGCGTCGACAGAATTTCCCGAACGGCTTTCCGTGACGCTGCCAATCTTGGGTGAAATCGAATCATCCTGCCGGCACGGCCCAATGTCAACTCGAAAGCTTCGCACCGCGCTTGTCCTCCAGCCTGCGAGTGTTCTGCTACCATTTGCCCATGACCACCACGACTGAACATAACGGGACTGCGGAGCGCCCGGCACAAGAAAAGCAGACGCCAGAACGCAAGGAACCAACTTATCTCTTCACCGAAAAATATGTGTCGGAAAAGAGCGAGACCGCCCGCCGCTTTCTCGATACCCGAGATCGCCTGAATACGAACGTCGACAAGGCCAATAATTTCCTGGTCAAGCGTTTTTACAACATTGACCACAACACTTATCTGGAGGGCGCACTTTCCGCCAAGACCAAAGAACTCATGGGGCTTGTCGCCTCGGCTGTGCTGCGCTGCGACGACTGCATCTTCTATCACGCGATCCAGGCGTATCGTCTGGGCGTCCCACGGCCCGAGCAGGAAGAGGCGCTGAATGTAGCGATGGTGGTCGGCGGCAGTATCGTGATCCCACACCTGCGCCGCGCATACGAGTTATTGGAAGAGCTATATGGATAAAGAATGAACTGGGTGCTTAGGTTAAGCACTTCGATTTCGTAGGGCCGAAATCATCAAGCTCACGAGCATCAATGCTATCCCGGCCCCAAGTTCGAATCTTCGCGGAGCTGGAAGTGCCTCCCACAAACCAACCGGGGGCCAGGCTAAATTCATGTCACGGACTGCGTCCAGGCAGGCAATCACTCCGCAGAGAAACCCGATCGCCGTCGTAACTCTTTGTGCCTTGCTCCTAGCCATGATCGCAGCCCTTCCGAGGCGTCCCGCACTCGGGATGCGCTCTAGAAGGCGTCGATCCCCGTCACACTCTGCCCAATGATCAGGGAGTGTACGTCGTGCGTCCCCTCGTAGGTTTTTACCGACTCCAGGTTCATCAGGTGCCGCATGATCGGATAATCGTCCGCGACGCCATTCGCGCCGAGGATATCGCGCGACAGCCGGGCGCACTCCAGTGCCATCCAGACATTATTCCGCTTCGCCATCGAGATATGCTGCGGCTCAACTTTTCCCGCATCCTTCAATCGCCCGACTTGCAAGACCAGTAACTGCGCCTTGGTGATCTCGCTGATCATCCATGTCAGCTTGTCCTGTACAAGCTGATGCGAGGCGATCGGCTGATCGCGCCATTGTTTGCGTAAGAGCGCGTACTGCAGGGCGCAGTCATAGCAGGCCATCGCCGCACCTACCGCTCCCCAGGCGATGCCGTACCGCGCCTGATTCAAACACATCAGCGGAGACCTTAATCCGCCGCTTTTCGGCAATAAGTTCGACTCGGGGACATGCACATCTTGCAGAGATAGCCCCGAGGTGACCGACGCGCGGAGCGACCACTTCCCATGAATGTCATCCGCCTTGAATCCCGGACGATCCGTCTCTACCAGAAATCCGCGTACGCGATCATTCTCGTTCTCGACCTTCGCCCAGATGATCGCTACATCCGCGATCGTTCCCGATGTGATCCACATCTTTTCGCCGTTGATCACATATTCGTTGCCGACTTTGCGCGCGCGCGTCCGCATGCCGCCCGGGTTCGATCCGAAATCCGGCTCCGTCAACCCGAAGCAGCCAAGCTTTTCGCCTTTCTGCATTGGCGGCAGCCAGGTATTTTTCTGCTCATCGCGGCCAAACTCATAAATTGGATACATGCATAGCCCTGACTGCACGCTCACAAAGCTGCGCACGCCGGAGTCGCCGCGCTCCAGTTCCTGCGTCATCAGTCCGTATTCGACGTTCCCCATCCCCGCGCACCCGTATCCCTTCAGCGAAGCGCCGAAGAATCCCAAGTCCGCCATGGGCTTGACCAGTTCCCGAGGAAAGCGCCCTGCCCGATTGCATTCCTCGATGATGGGAATGAGGTTGTCTTCTATGAACTGGCGCGTCGTGTCGCGCACCAGTCGCTCTTCTTCGGTGAGCAGCGAATCGTACTGAAGGAAATCGACGCCGCGGAATTTGATAGCAGGCATAAGCAGTCTCCGTTCGGATGAAATCGGCCCCAGATCCGGCCCGGACTCGGGAAAGGCAAAGGTCGGATCGTCACGTTTGCCGTCCGCGAGTGCAACCCGCGCGCAAGAGGGCAAACATATGACGGTAACAGGGCGCGAAAAAGTGGTCAAACGCGCGGCAGGCCAGTTTTGTGGCCAACGCGTTTGCTTAAGTTTTCTGCAGGATGAGCCTGACCCTCTGTCGCAGATCGTCGGCGGTGAATGGCTTCTCCAGCAACTCCAGGCTCGATCCAGGCTCACTTGCCCCAGCAATGAATGTCTCGCTATACCCCGACACGAACAGCACCTTGAGGTCGGGCCGTTTCGCTCTAAGTTGCCGAGCAAGTTCCGGTCCATCGATGTTGCCCCGGAGAACGACGTCGCTCAGCAGCAGCGCGATCGACTCCAGGTCCTTCTCCGCAATCTCCAACGCCTCGGTCCCCGAAGCCGCAGCGAGTACTGTATAACCGATTGGCGCAAGCATCGATGACACTAGTTCCCTCAGATTCTCATCGTCCTCGACCAGCAGAATCGTACCGTTGCCCGGTTCACGTTCCTTGTGCGCCGGTGTAAGAGATTTCTCCTCGAGAGATGTGACATCGGCAACTCGTGGAAGGAATACCTTGAACGTTGATCCCCGCCCCACCTCGCTTTGCACGGATATGTTTCCCCCGCTCTGTCGTACGACTCCGTAAATAATGGATAGACCCATCCCCGTGCCGCGGCCCAATTCTTTTGTAGTGAAGAACGGCTCGAATAAGCGTGCCTGCGTCTCCTCGTTCATGCCCGTGCCCGTGTCGGTCACCGCAATCATCACGTATGATCCCGGACTGACCACTGGATGGAAGCCCACATAGTCAGACGCAAGGTCTACATTCTTTGTGGCTATCGTTAAGCGGCCGCCTTTCGGCATCGCGTCTCGTGCGTTGACGATCAGGTTCATGATTACTTGCTCGATCTGCACCAAATCCGCACTTACTTTCCCTGGATTCGGATCGAGTTGCAGCACCAATTCGATGTTCTCGCCAATAAGACGCTGTAGCATCTCTGTCAGGCGGCGCACGACTTCATTCAAGTCCAAGGGTTGCAACTGCATAACCTGTTTGCGGCTGAAAGCCAGCAACTGCCGCGTGAGGGCGGCGGCCCGCTCGGCAGAGTCTTTGATCGCTCTCGCGTGCTGCAGAGTCTGCTCCCCGTCGGGCCCCTCCATTGCCATCAACTCGCAATGTCCCAGAATGACTCCAAGGATGTTGTTGAAGTCGTGGGCAATTCCTCCGGCCAGCCGGCCGATGGCCTCCAGTTTCTGTGCCTGCATGAAATGCTCTTCTAATCGCTTGCGGTCCGTGATATCGGTGAAGGTCGAAACCACTGCCCGCGCGATTCTCGACACCGGATAGAAAATCGGCTCTGCATTGATCAAAATCCAGGTTGTGCCTCCATCCGGTTTCCGCACGCCCATGCAGACATTCGTCTGCCGCTCTCCGGTCCTGAGCGCGACCATTGCAGGATGATCTTCCCCCGGGAAAGGCGATCCGTCTTCATGAATCGCTCCCCACCGGGAATCCACTGAGGTACGGCCCATCATCTGGTCTTCACTCAACCCCAGGATTTCCTCCGCTCTATCGTTACATGTGGTGATCTTGCCATCGCGCTCCTGCACCACAACTCCCTCGGCCATTGTGCTGATTACCGTGCGCCAGTGCTCCTCGCTCTTACGCAACGCTTCTTCTACTGTCCTACGGTCTGTCACGTCGCGCACAATGGCAAGGGATTGCTGTCCATCTCGCGTGCGGAGCGGACTGAGACTAATCTCGACCGGAAACTCTGTCCCGTCTTTCCGCAGCCCGTTTACTTCCATCCCGAACCCCATGGGACGCACCCCTGGGTCGCAAAAGAACCGCTCCCGGCATGCGCGGTGCGTGCCGCGAAAACGATCGGGAACCAGCGCTTCAATTGGCTTCCCGCGTAACTCTTCCGGCTCGTATCCAAAAACTCTCGCCACGTGCGCATTGGTCAGTGTGATCTTTCCCTGGCCATCGCAGACAATCATCACATCGGGAGCCGCGTCCAGAATGTCTCGAAACTGCCGGTCGCCCTGTTTCCGATAACTGAGGTCGTAAACGATGGAACGGCTCATCAAGAATTTGCCATACTCATCCGTTATCGCCGTTGCGGTTACAAGCACCGGCAGGATCGCGCCGTTCTTACGCACCACGTCGTACTCCAAATCGCGCGCGACTCCTTCGGTTTTGAAACGCTGGAAGTTCTTTTCGAACACTCGGCATCCTCCCGGCGTCAGCAGATCCATCCACTTCATTCGACCGACCACTTCCTGCCGGCTGTAGCCAATCCAGTTCAGTTCGGTGTCATTGATGCGAATGATGGTGCCGTTGGGATCGAGTGAGTGGAAGCCGCAGGGTGCGTGCTCGTAGAACTCGAGGAGCAGCGCCCTCGATGAGTCCATGAGGTCCATAACCTGCTCCTCATTTTTGTGCTGTGTGTGACCATCGTGCTTCTCGGTCGACATTCCTGCAGTGACGCACGTCACAGCACCATTCTTTTCGGCGCATTTTCCTTGGGGTTGAATGCGTTTTCTGGATAGAGTTGTGACGATATGGAACGCTTCCTGCGAGCGGGTTTCGCGCCAGGCCGATGCATGCCTGTGCCGGCTGCGTTTTCATTTTTTAGGCAGTTGGGGGTGTATGCTGTGTGCGTCTTTTCCTCAGTAATCAAACGATTCAATAAGTGTCGGGTGTTTTTCATCGGAAACGCCCGCTGAAGTCAGGAGGCACTTGTCCATGCGTTGCCCGAGTCGATTCTTGTCCGTTGTTTCGTTTGCGGTCGTCCTTGCAGCTCACTCCGCTACCGCGCAGAAAGTCACTGTCGATGCCGATCCTGCTCACGTCGCCAACACTTACAGTCCAGTGCACTCTCTGGGTGCGGCCATTGATCGCCTTCGTACCGGCTCTCCCGACCACCTCCTGAAAGATCCGCTGCTCAAGGAAATTCTCGGAGCCGGATGGCAGACCGTGACCTACCGCCAGAACACTGAGCTGATGGTTGAAGCCTGGCACTGGAATCCGACAGGGAAGTGGAGCAACGCGGAAAAACAGGAGGGCTACTTCGTCGGCAGCCCCGAGCTAGGAGAAGAGATTCACAGCTCGTGGGCATACCCGCTGCCTCATCGTGGATTCAGCCGCGGCGATGGCAATGGATGGTCGCGCCTCACCGACGGCGACATGCACTCCTATTGGAAGAGTAATCCGTATCTGGCGAAAGCCTTCACGGGCGAGGACGACTCTCTCCATCCGCAGTGGGTGATGATCGATCTCGGCACCAAGATTGACGTCAATGCGATTCGCATCGCCTGGGCCGATCCCTACGCGAAGCACTACGCCGTCCAGTTCTGGACCGGAGAGCTCGAGCCCTTTTACGACGGGACACAGAAGGGCACATGGCAGACCTATCCTCTCGGCAACATCACAGAGGGAAAAGGCGGCATCGTCACGCTGAAACTCGTCGACTGGATGATTCCCGTTCGCTATATCCGTATCTGGATGACCGAGTCTTCCAACACCTGCGACACGCATGGCTCGGCCGACAAGCGCAATTGCGTGGGCTACGCAATTAACGAACTCTACGTCGGCGCGCTCTCCGCCGACGGATCCTTTAACGACTATGTCACGCACTTTCCGAGCCGCGATCAGACGATCACCTGGCCGTCATCGGTAGATCCGTGGACCGCAGCCTCTGATCTCGATCAATCGCGCGGCGATCAGGTGGGCTTCGACTTCTTCTTCAACTCGGGCATCACGCGTGGCCTGCCCACGATGGTCCCGATCGCGATGCTCTATGCGACACCAGAAGACGCAGCGAACGAGATCGCCTACCTCTACAAGCGCCACTATCCGATTTCCTACGTCGAGATGGGAGAAGAAGCCGACGGCCAGCACATGTTGCCGGAGGACTATGCCGCTCTCTACCTTCAGTTTGCGACCGCGATTCACAAGCTCGTCCCCGAAGCCAAGCTGGGAGGTCCGCCCTTCGAAGGCACTTTCGGCGATGTAGAGGTCTGGCCCGACGCCCATGGCAAAGTCTCCTGGCTGGGCCGCTTTCTCGATTATTTGAAAGCGCACGGCCGACTCGGCGATTTCACCTTTTTCTCATTCGAGCACTATCCGTATCAGGATCGCCCGAGCTATTCATGGGCCGATCTCTATCCTGAACCGGAATATGTTCGCCACATCGTCCAGGTCTGGAAGGACGATGGTTTGCCCCCGAATATTCCGTTCTTCATGACGGAAGGAAACATCGGCGGCGGCGCTCCTCCGTCCTCTGTCAAGGCTGGACTCTGGCTCGCGGACTACGTTGGCAGCATGATGGCTGAGGGCGCGGGCGCCACCTACTACTTTCATTACATGCCCTATCCGGGAGGAGGGTCAGGCTTCGGGAACTTCCTGTTGATTGATAACGACTACAAGGTCGTGGGATATCCGCCGCAATACATCGCCGCGCAGCTCATCACCAAAGAATGGGTTCAGCCCATCGACGCGCCGCATAAACAATTCAAAGCGAAAAGTGATCTGACCGACGCGGCGGGAAATGTCCTGGTCACCGCCTACGCAGTGGAACGCCCAGATGGTCAATGGGCTGTGATGTTAGTGAATCGGGATCAGTCGAATGATCACGCGGTCAAAGTCGCATTTAACGGAGCAGGGAACTCCGAGCGATTCTTCTCTGGACAAGTCGACCGCATCACCTTCGGCCCGAACGAGTATCAGTGGCATCCGGAAGGAGCCCGCGGTGGCCATGCCGACCCCGACGGTCCGCCGGCCCGATCCACGGTGCAGGGAGGCGCGGATATGCTGTACCAGATCCCGAAGACGTCGATCACGATTCTGCGCGGCCGGATCAGTCAATAAACCGCAGCCCACGATGGGTGCGCCATTTCTCGCGCTTTTATTGCGAGAAGTGGGGATTTTTCTGGACGATTGCGATGCACCAGGATTGCGACCGTTCCTGGCACGACGACGGTAAAGAGAATCGTATTGAAGGCCGGCCAGAATCTCTTCCCCATACTGCGGTCCCTCTGCGGCGCAAGACATCCGGCACAACCTTACTGTAAAATTAATACCGGCGGAAGAGCACCAAGACGCAGCTGCAACGTCTTCCCGAGTGGATCCAGACAATTTCATCCACCGTCCTCTGCGCGATCGACGCGCTGAGCGCTGCGCACACATTTGATCCATTAGGAGAAATCAATCATGGCCGTAGGCGCCAAGATCGCAAAAACAGCTGACCGCAAAAAGGTCATGGATACTACCAAAAGCACGGATTGCCCTAAATGTGGCAAGCCGACCCGGATCGTGAAGCGCGTGAAAGACCGCGAGCGTGGAGTACCCGGTGGGGTCTACATCTCGTGCTCGGGATGCGAGTTCTTCGAGAAACTGTAAGGGACACTTTCGGGTTTCAGCTTTGAGGCCGGAGCGGAAGTGGAACGGTTGATTTTTGCTACCCGCTGATCTGGCCGAGAATCGCTCTCGCCTCGGCGGCTGGGTCCGCCGCCTCAGTGATCGGTCTTCCCACCACAATATGGCTCGCTCCTGACGCGATCGCCTCTGCCGGCGTCACCACGCGCACCTGATCTCCCATGCTGCTTCCCGCCGGGCGCACACCCGGAGTCACAATCGCAAAGTTATGTCCGAGTTCCGCACGCAGGGTTGAAGCCTCGCGCGCCGAGGCAACGACGCCTTGGCATCCATTGGCAAGCGCCAGAGTCGCCAGCCGAACCACGCTGTCCTCGACCGTCCCGCGAATGCCGATCTTCTCCAGATCGTTTCCGTCCATGCTGGTCAGCACCGTCACCGCCAGCACGATCAGTTCTGGACGCACTCGCGCCGCTTCCACCGCCGCCCGCAGCATCTTCCCGCTGCCGGCCGCATGGATCGTGAGCATGCTGACGCCAAGCTTTTCTGCCTCGGCCACCGCCGCTCCCACGGTATTCGGAATGTCGTGGTATTTCAGGTCCAGAAACACTCGCCGTCCGGAGGCCACAAGATCGCGTACAACCTGCGGTCCTACAGCGGTGTAGAGCTGCATCCCCACCTTGTAGGTCAAGGCGGAGTCGCCCATCGCCGCAACAATCTTCTGTGCGGCGGCGGCGCTCGATACGTCCAGCGCAACGATGAGCCGCTGACGCGGATCATCACCCCGATAGCTTGAGCTATCGTTCGGGATGCGGTTGGGCAGAGCAGCCGTCATCCCGGCTAGTTTAAAGGTTTTACGGGAGTTGCGCTACAGGGGGATGGTTATAGGCGACCGTCTGATAATCCGGGGTCTGTTGGCGTGGGCTCACCAGATCCAGACGTACGCGTTGCAGTCCATGCGCCTTCATTTGAATCGCCTGGGCCGCACCGTAAGAAAGGTCGATAATCCGTCCGGGAACAACCGGTCCACGGTCATTGATTCGGACCACGACGGCCTTCCCGTTCCGCAGATTGGTGACCTTTACATAGCTTCCCATCGGGATGGTCAGCGACGCGGCGGTCATATGATGCATCTCGTACGGTTCACCGCTCGCCGTTGGTTTCCCTTGGAAGTTCTCCCCGTACCATGACGCTGTCCCAACTTGATACGGTTTGGTCTTAGCCTGTTTGCGGACTTCGGGTTGCGTTTGAACAGAACTAACTGGAGCCGGTTTCGCCTCCGAGATGTTCGGTCCCTGAGCCGCCCCCAGGCCGACGATCAGACAAGCGATCGCCAGTCCATGAGCTGTACGTCTTCGCATTCAGTTCTCCTCGCATACTCAAAAGTGCCCTTGGCCTAAGGCTAGTTTTAACTGCAGTTCGTAAATGCTATCGGCGTGCCAAACTGGTGTCAAGGCGAAATGGCCATTCGGACGATGACCGCCTAGTAATACATCCCTTACGTAACCTGTTGATTATTTTGCATTAGCCGCAAAATCCCATTTATTTCTGTGACGTTACGTATTTACTGAATCGTAAATAGCACCAAAGACGTTGCAGGGTAGAATTTACAAGTCTTCTGGAATCAATGCGTTACAGGAAACTCCACGCTAAATTACATGGAATCATGTAGTTGCAGCCCATGGGTGCGGAGATTTGATAGAGAATTTTTTCTATTCACGGCTCCTAAAGTAACTTCCTATCGCATGCCGATGTAACATCGTGGGCCAAACTCGGCGTACTATCAGAGTTTTCGAGAACGGAAGTCTATGTCCGAAAAGCCACCTGTAATCCTCACCATCGCCGGTTTTGACCCCTCGTCAGGGGCTGGCGTGACGGCCGATGTTAAGACCATCGCAGCGCACGGCTGCTATGGGGTGGCCTGCATCACCGCCATGACCGTTCAGTCGACGGCGGGGGTGAAGCGGGTCGAACCGGCCGACCCGGTCTTAGTCACCGATACTTTGGAAGAATTGGCTGCTGACCTGGAAATCGCCGCCGTTCACATTGGGATGCTGGGCTCGGGAAAGGTCGCCAAAGCCGTTGCCGACTTCCTGGAGGGCTCCAAGAAGGGAACCTCAGCCAGCCAGCCAGGGAAGCCTAGACTTACCAATATCGTCCTCGACCCGATTCTTAAGGCCTCATCCGGTGCCGATCTGCTCGATTCTTCCGGTACCCGTATCCTCATCGAACGCCTTCTTCCTCTGGCGGATGTCGTAACCCCCAATGTCGACGAGGCCGCCGTCATTACAGGTCTGAGGGTCCAGGAACTGGAGGAAATGAAAGCTGCCGCCGCCAAATTCCACGAAATGGGAGCCTCGGCCGTGGTCATCACCGGAGGTCATCTGGACAAGGCGATCGACCTTCTCAGCTTCGCGACCCAGAAAGGGATCGAGCAGGAAATCTTCAAAGCCGAGCGCCAGCGCTCCAACTCAACCCACGGAACGGGATGTGCCTTCGCGACCGCGATGGCCTGTCACTTGGCCCTCGACCGTGGCCTCGCCGAAGCGACCCTGTTGGCAAAGACCTACGTCTCCGCAGCAATCTCCAATGGGCACCCTTTGGGCAAAGGGACGGGACCCGTCCACCACCTTTATCGGATGAATCAGCAGAGAAGAGCGGCCGGTACCGGCGGAGCAGATTCTACATCATCGCGATCGTCCTAATCGCGATCGTCGCCGAATAAGGCAGGCCTGCCGAGTCCCAATGTTCCCGCTTGACCTCGAATTCTGGTTGAGGCGAAGGCCTGACCCAGTGTCCCACTCGCTCTCAAGGGTGAGCCGCATCACAGATTCCCGTATTAGACCACCTCTCCCAGATCACTGACAGCGGTACTTTAACTCACATAGTTCGCATTGGCGTCCCGATAGCCTGACAGGTTCCGGAGGGCGCTATGCCTCAGCGAATTCCTCGCCTCGGACTACTCCTCGCCACGGTATTTATTTTCCTGGTACCGGCCGTCGTGGCAAAGTCCAAACCTAAGTCCATCGATAAAGATAAGCAGCACAAGGACTTCACCACATACGTTGAGATCAAGGGTGCCACCAGGGTCGGGAGCGATCAGTGTGCGCAGTGTCACGCCGAAGTGAACAAGAACTACCGAAGCAGCTCACACTTCACGAAAGAGGTTGAGTGTGAGCAGTGTCACGGCGCCGGAAGTCTGCACCTCGAAGCTGGCGGTTATTCTAAGGAATCGAAAGACAAAATCGTCAGTTTTAAAGATCGCACCCCCGACGAGGCTAATGGAGCCTGCCTTAGTTGCCATTCAAAATCCGATCACGTGCGCAACTGGTTTTCGGGAGCTCACGCCGGTCAGGACATCAAGTGCATCGAGTGCCACTCTATCCACGGCGACCGTGCAGCGCCGCTCGAGTCGCGGCACCAGCAAAACGAACTCTGCTTGAGGTGCCACCGGAAGCAGGAAGCCGAATCCACCCTGCCTTACCACCACCCGCTGCGTGAGGACAAAATGAGTTGCAGCGACTGCCACGATCCTCACGGCGGCCCTGGCGGAAACAACCTGATCGCCGCCAATGTGAACCAGCTATGTTTCCGTTGCCACGCGGAATATCAGGGACCGTTTTCTTACCAGCACGCGCCGGTGAACGAAGACTGCCTTAAGTGCCACTCGGCGCACGGCTCTCCCAATCAGAACATGTTGAACGTGAGCCAGCCAGCCCTGTGTCTGCAATGCCATTCCGCGCACCACAACGGAGCCAGCTTGCCGCTGGTGGATCGCTGCACGAACTGCCACAACGCTATTCATGGCAGCGACATTCCTTCCGCTACCGGCGGAAGCAAGTTTATCGACAAGTAGTAGTGGCGCCCAGGAGCATGCACGATGAAAATTCTTTCTGCCCTCTTCGCAACACTGATAATAATCAGCCTCGGTCCGACTCTGCCATGCGCCGCGCAGGCACCCACCCCCGGAGACTCGTCGAAGCCGGCTGAGAATGCGCCCGAGGCCACCTACCACATGACCGTCATGCTGCCCCAGTACCGTTTTATCGACACCAGCGGGTATGCCGGCCGCGTCGGTGAATACGACAGCCTGCAGCAATCGTTGGGGGGCGACGTCGCCTTGAACTATCTGGATGTTCCCCAGCACATGACGGTGAAGTACTCGGCCAACTTCCTGAGCCGGGATGTGTATGATTCGACGGCGCGCCTGACGTTCGGGAAGGTGCTGGATCTTGGCATGAACAACCGCAGTTTTGTGCGCCACCTTGACGACAACAGTAATTTCTACGCCTCGACGATTTCGCCCGACATTATCCGCATCGACTCAGTTCTTCCGGATTCCTTGCTTGGCATCCGCCGTCGCATGAATAGCGCATACGCCAAGGTGCAGTTACCCAACATCCCCGTCAAGCTGTTCGTCAAAGGGGGCTGGCAGGCTCGGGATGGAAACAGCCAGATGCAATATTTCGATATGGGTGGCTCGGGCGATCATGCAACCGATTTGGCCACCGGATGCGCGAACTGTCACTCCGCTTCTCAGTACCGCGCACTCGACTACACGACCCGCAACATCGCCGGAGGTGCGGAGGTCACAGCGGGACACGCCTTAAAGCTCATCTATCAGCATGAGTTTCGCAGCTTCAACGACCGCATGCAAAACCCCCGCGACCTCTACGGAACTTCAGGAGAAATCCCGCCTGTCGAAGACATCCCTTACAACCCGGCTGGCTACTACGTTCACAGTGTTCTGCCTCGTCATCAGACGCAAGACGACTCCCTGCAGATGAGCCTCGTCGCTGCTCATCATGTAACCTTCAACGGCGATGTCAGCTATGCCCGCACCGATAATCTCTTTGCCAACCATCGGCAAAACGCCTTCAACGCCGACGCCACGTTGATCTGGAATCCGATCTCTTCTTTGCGTGCTACTGCCGACTATCACCAGCAGAACCTGCTGAACGAATGGGAGCAGACATTCTCCCTCTCCGATCCCAGCATCATTTATCCATTCGGAAATCCTTCCATTCACCGCCATTGGGAAGGCGTGAAGTTCGCCTACCGAGCCACCAAGCAGTTCGATGTCGAGTCGTACTACAAACGCATGAACATCACGCGGTCGAACGCATCATTGTGGCCGCAGATTTCTTCACCGGATAACTACGATCCTCTTTTCGTCGTCCCCGCAAGCTCGAGCAACACCGCTGGACTCGCCCTGCACTTCCACACCGACGCCTTTTGGAATGCCAGAGCAGGATACGAGTGGACGGGGGCCCATGACCCAGGCTATGTCATTGATCCTGGGACAAATCACCGTATCTTCGGCGATCTCACCATCAATCCCGCTCAATGGCTGAGCCTCACTAATGACGGCAGCATCATCCTGCAACAGTCCTTCCCGGCCGTGCAGCGCAGCAATCGCCTCTACATGGACAGCACCTTTGTCACGATTAAGCCCGTTCCTCAGTGGAACGTCGGTGCCGGTTACACGTACCTGCAAGACAACCTTCGTACCGACATGCGATTCATGAACGATTCAGCGATCGGTCTGTACACGGAAACACTGGTCCCGTATAAGCAGTTGAGCCAGAGTTTCTCGGTTCGCACCAGCTACGAGATTAAACAGCGGTTCGGTTTCCAGGTGGATTTTGCTCGGACCCTTGCCCATAGCGGATTTCGCCCGGACTTAAACCCGGCGAATTATCCGAATTTCCCGGGAGCGGTTCCTGTTGCGGGATATCCAACCGAGGGCGCCTACGCCACAGCCTTCGGCCAAGCATTGGGCTTAGCGTCCGGGCCAGTTTCTTTAATGGATGTTCCCCAATCCATTGTCGGATCGACCTTGGACTATCGCTTTGACAAGGGTTTCAACGGGGGAATGCGGTTCAACTACGGCAGCTATGCGGATCGGGTGCGCCCCGAGCTCAGTGGACAACTGCGCGCTTATACCGTCTTCATGGGAAAGATGTGGTAGCTGGAGTTACGTCTGAGCAGTGGGGTACGAAGAAGACGGTGCCCTAGTCACGCTCGTGCTTCTTCAGCAAGATACCCAGCACGAACGACGCGGTGGCTGCCAGCAACCACTCCACGCGGTAGATCTGAATTGCCTGCCAATCGACAAGAGTCTTCGCCGTGAGGAGCCCTACGAGCACGGCTCCAGCCACGCAGGCAAGGCCAATCACAAACGCAATCAGTGACCCGGTGGAAAGCCCAACGCGGCTCTTGATCTCGTGGAAATGGAGGTAATGCAGCCAAGCCGGCGCTTTGAAAGTTCCCATAGCGGGCATACGCAGTTTGTGGAAAGGAATTCTGTTGAAAGCTGCCTCCGCCTGCTGAATGCCGCGCTCCCAGACTTTCGCGATCTCCGCCGCGTCCGCCTTTGTCGCGGAACTGGCTGCTTCTTGTCGTCGCCCGCCGCAGCTATGGCAGAACCTTGATCCCAGCAGGAACTCCGTCCCGCAGCGAGTACAAACTACCGCCAGGGTGCTCGACGATTCCTGAGCCGCGACCTCTCCCATGGGATGGGACGGTGGCCGCCAGAATTCCTGTTGTGTGCTTTGTGCTGCTTCTGCCATATAACTCTAGGGATTCCTCAGGATTGACTTGGCATTCTGAGCACCAAACGGGTCAATCCGCTAAATGTCCATACTGCAATTACTTGTCCTCCCGTGCAGCTATCTCTCAACGTCTGCTCCGGGCAATTCTTACGTGCCTGAGCGAGTAAAGATGCGTCAGTTACGAAGGCCGTAACACTATGAGCGTGTCTGACTTGCCGCTCTTTTGCCTATCGAATTATAGGGAGTGCTCTGGCCCAAAGCGCAGTGCCGATCCGGGCACCCAGTGCTGCTCTTGGTTCCAGCGCCGCACTCGAATCTCAATGACTTCGTCCAACTATGTTCTTCGCGCAGCCGCTCAGCAGTTCGGTTAGACTAAGTCCATCGTTCGCCCAAGGTTTGAAGTAGAGTTTCCGGAATGAAATTTGTGCGATCCGCAATCCTGCCGCCAGTTCTGTTTTTTCTGGTCGTCTGCGCCCTCTCAGCTCAATCGGAGCGAAGCCCCGCGAAACTGCAAGGTGCTCCACACGATGCTCAGGTCGATGCCGCCTTCGACCACTTCTACAACATGGAGTACGAGCGAGCCATTCAGGACTTCGACAAGATGGTTCAGAAGCGCCCGAACGACGCTTTCGCCCTCAATCATCTGCTGACCGCCATTCTGATGAGCAATCTGTATGAGACCGGAGGTATGAATACCGGCGATTACACCAACGAGAGTTTTATCGGACACGCGCCCCGCCCCACCGATCCCAAGGTCAAAGAGCGCATCAAGAGTCTGGTCCGCCTCGCCGAAAACGTGGAAGAGAAGCAACTGAAGGCGAATCCGAAAGACATCAATGCTCTGTATTGTCGGGGTGTGACCCGCGCCGAGTTTGCCGTTTATACGGGACTTGTCGAGCGCGCTTGGTTCTCCGCGCTGCGCAATGCGGTGGGCGCGCGCCGCGATCACGAACACGTTCTCGAAATGGATCCGGACTACATCGATGCCAAACTGGTGGTTGGCACGCACAACTACGTGATCGGCAATCTGCCATGGAGCGTCAAAACGGCCGCCGCGATCGCCGGCCTGAGCGGATCCAAAGAGAAAGGTCTCGCGTATCTCCGTGCTGCCGCAAAAGGGGATGGCGACACCGCGGTCGACGCCAAGGTTATCTTGTCCTTGTTTCTTCGCCGCGAGCATCAGTACGACGAAGCTCTCGGTTACATGCAGGGACTCGCCGAACGCTACCCTCACAACCACCTGTTCCCAACGGAAGTTGCCAACTTGCAGAGATCGGCGGGCCGCTACGCCGACGCCGAAGCCAGCTACCGCAAAGTGTGGCACGCCGGAAAAGAAGGCAAGTATGGCCGCCTGCACTACGAAATGGCCGCCTGGGGATTAGGAGATCTGCTCAGAAGCCAGAAGAACATCGAGGCCGCCGCCGCTGCTTATGATCTGGTCAACGAAGCCCCCAACCCCGACCCTGACATTCTGCAGAAAGCCAATCTGGCCGCCGGAGAAATGTACGACCTCCTCCAAAAGCGCGATCTCGCCATGAAGAAGTACGAAACGGTCCTGGCCGGCAATGCCAACACCGGCCCCGCCGATCAAGCCCGCCGCTACATCAGAGAAGCGTATAGGGAATGAGGTCGAGGTTTCGCCTGTGTTCCTCCGTGACCCCTTTCGTGGAAAGGGTTTGTATGGAACTTCCCGTCGTTTATTCCGTAAAATGAAATAGAGGCCTAACTATGTACTGCAACTACTGCGGAAAAGTGATTCAAGACGATGCTGTAGTCTGCGCCTATTGCGGAATTCGCGTCGGCGCCACGCTCGCCAGACGCAAACTCATTCGTCCGCGTTTGGGACGGAAAGTCGCCGGTGTTTGCCTCGGCTTCTCCGAATATTTCGACATTGATGTCACACTCGTTCGAGTCGTGTGGCTGATCATGGCCTTTATGACCGTCATCGGATTCCTCTCTTACCCCATCGCCTGGATCATCATGCCCGAGGAGCCGCTGTTGCTGCCGGCTCCCCCCATCGCCGCCCAGCAGACACAGAACTCGTAAAATTGCGCCTCAATCCAGCCGCGCGGTGGCGTCTGAAAGCCCGGCATAGATGTCAGGGTACAGAGAGAAAGCCTACCAAGCCCGGCGGGGACGAGACGGCTGCTTACGCCTGACGGGCAAATGCCTGATTGCGACAGCCACGCTCGCATCATTTATGAGCCATGGCGTTGGAAAAACTGATAGCTGAAGGGCCGGGCGCTCATCGCATTCGAAAGTTCGTCTCCAATTTGATTGATCGGTATCGGCTTATCGATGTTGTTGAAGGCGCTTCCTTCAAGACCGAAATACAAAATCAATCTGTGTCCGCGCTCGGAAAGCTCTCCTTTGTGGATGCCTCGCGTGTCGGCTAACGTTATCGATCCTGCGGGTGCCGTCAGATGAAGAATTCTGTCAGAGCATACCTCTGTGACCTCTTTGTCAGTCAGATTCATTCGACTTAGCAACCGTCTGGTCAAAGGTCTGGTCCTTCTATTCGGAATATGTGAGCCTTTAACGTAGACGAAATGCGGGGACTCAAGTGTCGTGTCCGTGAGATTCACCCCGACCTTCAGCCATCGCAAACAACCGGAATCCGTGTGAAACGGCCGGGGACGAAGCCCAGCAGGCAGGAAATCGGTGTCCCACCACATGTCAGGCTTTGTAACAACCGGAAAGACGCCGAGATAGCGTGTTGCGACTGCCAAAAGATAGGGATCACACAGGAGACATTGGATGATGTGGTTTTCCAGCAATAACGATCGAGGAACCGTATAAGCTGAATAGCCGGGATTGAATGGATCGATCCCAATACTTTTTCCTCTATCAGCGACTGAGAGTGTCGATAGCGCGCCAGGGTCATCACTCTGCAGAAGAGGCGCCCATGTCATCGTCTCTAGTGGGCATGACAAAGCAAGTTCATATAGATCCTTGATTGTTTCCCTCTTGAGTCGCGGCGGAATAACTACCACACCATCTTCTTTGAGGGTCCGAACAACCTGCTCGACACTCGGGTCGAGAATGCCTGCATCACTTACGAGAGAAACGCCATCCCAGCCCAGCCTCAAGTCCGTCTCTTTTCGCTTGGATTCAAGAATCCGGAACAGAAAGTCGTTCGACCTCCCGTCGGTGTAGGCATAGAGCTTTTGTACGACGTAGTTGCTCTCGGGCGAGGGCTCGCCAGAACGCCAGTATCGCCAAATCCCTTTGCCAAAATCACCCACTCGATGGAATGTCTCGCTAAAGGCAGTCACGCGGAAAACCCCATGGCTTGGTTTCGAGGAAGTATACAGCTAGATCCGCCCTGGCTAACTGTTGAAAAGGTGCGATAGGACGTATTGACTCATGCGTGACGGGCGCGGCAGTTATGTTCTAATCCCACCATGCCGCCGATCCCTTCACACCGCATCAAGAGCGAAGATACCGAACTTGTCTACAGGACCCTCGGCGACGGTCCAGCCGTCCTCCTGCTGCATCCCTTTCCCGTAAATCACGAATTCTGGTTGCCTGTCGCCGAAACACTCTCGACCCGCTACCGCATCATCCTGCCCGACCTTCGCGGCCACGGCGAGTCCGCGGTTGGCGAAGGTCCTGCGCTCATGTCAAAACACGCCGCCGACATCGCCCGCATCATGGACGACACTGATGTCGGCCGTGCTCCTCTCATCGGCGTCTCCATCGGCGGCTATCTCCTGTTCGAATTCTGGCGCCGATCGCGCTATCGCGTCGCCGCCCTCGGCTTGTGTAACACGAAAGCTCCTGCCGATGGCCCCGAAGCCCGCGCCGGACGCCTGCAAGCCGCCAATGATGTCCTCGAGCGCGGTACCGAACCTTTCCTCGAATCCATGGTTCAGAAGGTATTCGCGAAGATAACGCGCGAAACTCGTCCAGATCTTGTCGAAGGTGCTCTCCACATGATGCGCCAGATGTCTCCCGAAGGCATCGCACAGGTCCAGCGCGGTATGGCCGAACGCCCCGACTCGGTCGATACATTGAAGACCATCAATGTTCCCACTCTTCTGATTACGGGAGATGAAGACATCCTCACCGGCATCAACGAAGCCGAACTCATGCGTCAGCACATCCACGGAAGCCAATTGCGCCTCATCCCCAAAGCCGGACACTACTCGCCATGGGAACAGCCGGAGGAGGCTGCGCGCCTCATCCGCCAATTCCTGGACGGCCTGTAATACGGGGAACTGGGAGCTTGACTAGGGCCCCAACCTGGGTGGAATCGCGCGATTTACCGCCAACTATAAGCAAGCTCAATTTCCGAGTGACCGTGTTTCCACTCCCGTTACTCAAATGAGAGAAACTAAAGGACGTCGATGATCAGAAGCGTGATGTCGTCTTGCTGGGTCGCGGAAGTTGGCAGCCATTGGCGTAGCTCCATGAGCAGTTCATCCGATAACTCAGAAGGCGAGCACTGGTGATTCTCGCGAACAACTTCTTCGAGCCTGACATCGCCGAAGGCTTCCCCCTGTGCATTCTCGGGTTCGGTTACGCCGTCGGTGCAAAGGAGGAAGCGGTCGCCTGCTTGGATCGGCAACGTACAAACCGGATAATCATTGCAGTCCAGCTTCACTCCGAAAAGCAGGCCGTTACTCTCGATGTGCTCTAGTTTGCCTTCCCGCCAGCGCAGCAATGGCGGATGCCCGGCGGCTGAGTAAAGCGCCTTATGATTCTCCGTGTCGAGCCATAGATAAGCTGCGGTAACGAACTGCCCGCGTAGTTGGCCAGAGAGACTACGTTCCAAACCACGCAGCACCGCTTGCGGATCATCTGTGCAGGGCACGACCGATTGCATCGCCACCTTGATCATCGAGGCGATCAGGGCAGCCGGAACGCCATGTCCGGACACGTCAGCGACGAGGAATCCCGCCCGGTAAGGGTCGACGGCAATAAACCAGTAGAAGTCTCCAGCGACGGCCGTCATCGGATAGTAAGCAGCGCTCACGCGCAGGCGGCTGACTTCCGGAACGCCGTGCGGGAGAATCGAGGTCTGTATATCGCGGGCGATCTCGAGTTCGTTTTCGATCGAGAGCAGGCGGCGTTCGTCGGTAAAGACTTTTTCTGCCGCGACCCAACCCTGCGAGGACACAAAAAGAATAAATGCGATCGGCTCAAAGAATGGATATTCCCGGAGTCTGAAAAATGTTCTTGAGTTTTCATAAATTACTGCAGTCGCCAGAATCAAAGTACCAAACGCCAAAACCCGGCTTTGAATCAATAAATACTTCTTCCCAAAACGCGGGATAACATTCGGTACAGCGATGGAAAGCAACAAGCAGATCGCCAGCACATTGTCATAGGGCATGAATCTTTGGGGGGATTCACTGAACAAGGTGGCCCAAATGCCTGCGATACTTACGGCACCTACTGGAAAGACCATCAGCTGCAAAAAACGTCGCAACTTGCCCACGCTCAGCTCGACCCAAAACAAAAGAGCAGGTATCAGGATCACGTAGGTGATGATCCATACGAATTGCCGGGCGTGAGGCCAAAGTGGTCCGACCAGCAGACTAAAGGCGGCTGGCACCTCCGCAAGCAGCCGAACTCCATACATTGCACTGAAGACGCCAAACCATACCAGGATTCGACCGGCAGCACGGCCTCGAATCGCAGCCATGCAGCAAGCGGTGACGCCAACGAATAAAAAGATCGTCCCGAGAATGATGATGACGGCTTGTTCGCGGAGCACCGACACAATTCGCCTCCAAATAGGGCACAAGTGTGAAAAGAAAAAATACCAGAGTCCAATGCATGCGCCAGGAGCATTCAACCCTAAGGCGACAATACTAATTGCTCCACAGTCGATGCTGTCTCGGCATTAACTCCGGACGGCTGCTTGGACTACAATCATCTCGCCATGAAGAATCTCGTCCTTCTTCTACTCTGTGCCGCATTCCCACTCTCGGCCTTCGCGCAGTCGCAGCCCACTCGTCCCCGCATTACGGGCATCGATCACGTTTGCTTCTACACGACCGCGCCCGACGGCGTGAAGCACCTCTACGCCGACATTCTCGGTCTCGTCTCGGCCGATCCTATCGAGCCTGGGCAAACCGTCCGCTACATGTCGGGCAAGCAGTGGGTCGGATACAGCCCCGCCCCCGACCCGAAGGCCACCGACCGCATGGATCACGTTGCCTTCACCACCGACAACATTGCTGCGCTGCGCCGTTACCTCACGGAGAAGGGAATCAAGCCCGGCAAGATCGAAGGCCGCTCCGACCACAGTCTCACTTTCAGTTTGAATGATCCCGAAGGACGCCGCATCGAGTTCGTCGAGCGCGGAAAAGGCGACAAGGCTCCCGCTGAGCCCAATGCCGTTTCTCGCCACATGATTCACGCCGGCTTTCTCGTCTATAACCGCGACGCCGAAGATCACTTCTATCGCGAGATTCTCGGCTTCCGCCCCTACTGGCACGGAGGCATGAAAGACAACGAGACCGATTGGGTTTCTCTGCAGGTCCCCGATGGCTCGGACTGGCTCGAGTACATGTTGAACCAGCCGCCGCATCCGGATCTGCAATTGACCGGCGTGATGAATCACATCTCATACGGCGTCGCCGATATGAAGAAGACCTCAGCCCTCATGGAATCGCACGGATGGAAGGCCCACGGCGACGAGCAGGCCGAAATCGGCAGAGACGGAAAGTGGCAACTCGATGTCTTCGATCCCGATCTCTCGCGCGTCGAACTGATGGAATTCAAAAACGTCCAGAAGCCCTGCTGCAGCGATTTCACCGCACCGCATCCGACGGAGTGAATCCCCGCAGACGGGAGTTCCATTCACCCGCAGTGCTGATCAGATTTTGATGAAGATTTTCTTGCGCCACAGCAGCCACAACAGCATCCAGCAGAACAGCACCGCTGCGATCGAATACACGAGCGACGCGTTGGCCGCGCCCAAGCCAAACGATATGAGCCACGCCTGTGCCGCCTCGTGCCAGTTCAAGCTGGTCCCGTTTGGACCTTTCGCCGTGAATGTGTAACCAGGGCCGTAGACCACCGAGTCAGCGACGAACCCGACAATCGCATTCATTCCAAAAACTACCAGCGGCATCCTCCATCCGTGCCAGGCTTTGATATCGATTGCCCAATGCAGCAAGCCCAGAAATATCAGTGCAAATCCCCCGGTCAGCAGCACGAACGAACTCGTCCATAGATTTTTGTTAATGGGGAACCAGCGATTCCACACCAGTCCCGCCGTGAGCCCAACGATTCCGACACAGATCATGCGCACCACTTTCGTACGCGGATTCGCTCCCGACCGCAGCCACTGTCCAGTGAGCACGCCGAGTAGCGCAGTTCCGATTGCCGGGATCGTACTGATGAGCCCTTCGGGGTCCCGCACTCCGTTATAAAGCCGCCCCATCAGCAACTTCCGATCGAGCCAGGCCACAATGTTCCGTTCGGGGTCCATAAACGGAATATCGTGCCCGGGAATGCCAAAGCCCGGAACCGGCGCAAACCGGAGAATAGCCCAATAGCCCGCCAGACAAGCAATCAGCGCGACCAGTTGTCCGCGCCAGTTCGACCACAGAAAAAGAACTGCCGCAGCCAGATAGCAGAGCGCGATCCGCTGGGTCACCCCATAAATTCGATATGTGTGCCAGTCCACGCCGATGATTGGCGAAGCATTCACCAGCAGTCCGACTGCAATCAAGATCAGGCTGCGCCAGAGAACATGAAGGAAAATCTGCCACTTCGATTCTCCACGCTGCAGTCGCGTCGGGAACGAGAACGCCATGGACACTCCGACCAGAAAAACGAAAGAAGGAAAGATAAAGTCTGCGGCTGTCCAGCCGTTCCATTCCGCATGTTTGATCGGACCGTAGGCCAGATCATCGCTGCCGGGATTGTCCACGAGGATCATACCCGCCACCATCAGACCTCGATAAACATCCACTGAAGTCAGGCGTTGCGAGATAGGTTTCGATGTTGTTGCTGTCGCGATACTTTGGGGAACAGTCTGAGTAGTAGCCATAGGATTATGGGAATTCGCGACAAATATAGACCTCTGACGGAATGTTGTCATTCGATCGATTGCACCGTTTTCATTTCGCCCGACTGCTTCGGCTGGGCGAAGAAGAAGCATCGCTGCTTTTGCTACAATCGTCTCGCCATGACAACGGCCGAAATAATTCTCATTCCTCTTGAGACAACAGTAAGCGCGAAAGGCGATGGCACAGCGGTAGACCTAAGCGGTACATCCAACCGCGTTTTCCTCGTGACCCTCTCCATCACGAAAATCATCGAGCAGGAATCGCTCGACGTCGCCATTTTTGGCTCTGCCGATGGTGCGACGTGGGAACCCAAGTCCATCGCCGCATTTAAGCAAGAGTTCTACGCCGGTGAGTTTCCGCTGCTGCTCGACCTTAGCGCGAATCCAAGTGTCAAATTCGTCCGCGCGCACTGGGAAGTGGCCCGCTGGGGACGCGGCACCGAAACGCCCATGTTCGAATTCGGCGTGACCATGAAAGAAGTGCCGGCGCAGATCCTGCAGGAAGCTCGCGCCGAAGCTAAAGCGCTCGCCTAATAAACCAATTGTTGATCGATGATTTCTGACCGCTGATTGAAACTCTCCTTCCGTAGGCCTTTCAATCAGCAATCAACAGCCATCAATCAGCAATTTCCCTCACAGTCCCGGAGCCCAAATGCAAACTCAAGGTCGAAGTCTGAGGTCCGAACGTCTGAGGTCTCAAGTCTGAGGTCCGAGGTCTGAAGCTGTAAGATTGATCTCAGCATGAAAGTCCAGTCCGAAACCGTCGTGCGCCCAGCGCGCAACCTCCGCGGCAGTGTCCAACTCCCCGGGGACAAATCGATCTCTCACCGCTACGCCATGCTCTCAGGCATCGCCGATGGCCCCTCGCGCCTCGAAAACTATTCCACGGGCGCCGACTGCGCCAGTACCTTGGGATGCATGCGCGCGCTCGGAGTCACGTGGGAACGGAAGACCGACCAGAATGTGATTGAAGTGCAGGGGCGCGGCCCGGTACTTTCCGCCCCTTCCACGCCTCTCGACTGCGGGAACTCCGGATCGACCATGCGCATGCTCAGTGGCATCGTCGCCGGACAGCCGTTCTCCAGTGAGATGATAGGCGACGAATCACTTTCCCGTCGCCCCATGGAGCGCGTCATCAAGCCGCTCACAGCAATGGGCGCGCGCATCGAATCGCAGCAAGGCAACCCTCCACTCCGCATTACCGGGGGCTCTTTGAAAGCCATCGATTACAAGATGCCCGTGGCCAGTGCCCAGGTGAAATCCTGTTTGCTGTTCGCCGGACTATTTGCCGATGGCGAGACTCGCGTCGAAGAATCCGTCCGCACTCGGGATCACGGCGAAGTCGCGTTGCGCGCCTTCGGAGCGCAATTGGAGCGCAAGGGCATCGGCGGCGGCAGCGAAATCCGCATCCGCGGCAAACAGCGCCTGCATGGCATCGAGGCACGTATCCCCGGAGACCTCTCAAGCGCTGCATTCTTTCTCTGTGCCGCCGCTCTGTTCCCGGGCTCGGAGCTGACCATTCCCAATCTTCTGATGAATCCCACGCGCGCCCGCTTGCTCGACGTCCTCATGCAAATGGGTCTGCGTATTTCCGTCACGCAACTCGAGGAAATTAACGGCGAACTCGTTGGATCGTTGCAGGTTTCCGGTGGAACACTCGCAGGCGCCACGATTGCCGGCGCGGACTCCGCCGCTCTCATCGACGAAATTCCCGTGCTCGCCGCCATCGCTCCCTTCACGCGCCAGGGAATCGAAGTGCGTGACGCAAAAGAGCTGCGGATCAAGGAATCCGATCGCATCGCATCGGTCGCCACCAATCTCCGCCTGATGGGCGCACAGGTCGAAGAGCGCGAAGACGGATTGAAGATACCCGGCGACCAGACTTTGCACGGTGCTGAGCTCGAGTCACATAGCGATCACCGCATCGCCATGGCCTTTGCCGTCGCGGCCCTCCGTGCTCAAGGCGAGACTCTCATTCGCGGCGCCGAATCCGCGGCCATCTCTTATCCAGCATTCTTTGAAAAGCTGGAGGATCTCTCCGAGCGTTGAGAGCCAGTGGTCGAGAGCTGAGATTGATTTCCCCTGTGTGCCTCTGTGTTCCGCTGTGGTGAATGTGCTTGTCGTAATGCGAAGTGCCATTACCAACGTGACCTGCACTCCTCGGTACGTTCCTAGGAAAATACTCCCTGTTCTAAACCTAGAGAGGACAAATGATCCGTTCCACCATTGTATTGAGCGCAATTCTTGTTTTCGCGTCGCTTGCCTACGCTGACGATCTCAAGCCCTATCAAACTGGCAAGCTTCTTCAGATGGAGTCCGTTCCGTGCAGCACGGATCACGCGAGGCCTCTGTGCCTGCAATATGTCCTTGAAGCCGATAGCGTCGTCTTTCACATCCGTCCCAAAAACGGGAAGCATGCAGTTGCTCTGCCCGTCGGTGAAAGAGCGCAATTCCGAATCGAAAAAGGCCGAATCCTGATGCACATGGATGGCGTCGACAATACAGAACGCCAGTACGTTGTCGTATCGCTTTCGCCTCGCTCCGAAAGCAGCACCGCCGATGCGGCTCCTGTGCGCCTGAATCATCTTCAGTAATGAAGTGAAATCGCCCTAAGAGAATGGCGGATTTTTTCCGCACTGTTTTTGTTTCCTCTACGGGAATTCCCTGAGCGCGCGAACCCCCTGTATTCATGCGGGTTACAGCGCTGTTTTTCCCCCAACCTCCCGCTCGGGAAAGGGCATCTATCTTCGCAATCTGCCGCTGTGTTCCGCTCGCCTTGAGTCGTCTCTCAGACGTGAGTGTGCTCGGGGCTAAATCAACCAGGAGTTGTTTGCATGAAACGTTTTGTCGGGTTGTTGTTCGCATGTTTGTTCTTCTCGGTGCCCATGTTGCTGGCGCAAAGCACGGACTCAGATCACGCCGAGGTCGGAGTCTTCGCCGAATATTTCCGCTTCACTGATCCCGGCCCTACGAGAAACTACATTGGCCTTGGTGGGCGCGCCGCCTTCAACGTTCACCCGAGCGTTCAAATCGAGGCCGAAATGGGCTATGACTTCGAAAGAAACTACACCAGCACCTTCAGCAACGGCGTCACGACCGCAAACGTGCAAAGCCACCTGCGCACCTTGCACGGATTTTTCGGACCCAAGTTTCAGACCGGTTCCGGTCCGTTCCGCGTCTTCGTGACCGGTAAGGCCGGATTCGAGAATTTCACCGTGACCAACGCAGGAGCACCAGCCGGCTTCGCCAATGCAGTCGGACTGGGAAGCAGCGCTACCTATTTCGCTCTCTATCCAGGCGGTGGCCTCGAAGCCTTTGCCGGACCAATCGGTGTTCGCGCCGAAATCGGCGACAACATCTTCTTCAACAATGGTATGCATAACAACCTGCGCATCAGTTTCGGTCCTCAATTCCGCTTCTGAGCGAGCGGCTACTCTGCATTTCGGCGGCCTCCTAGGGCCGCCGATTTTTCTTTCGCGGATCGCACAATCCCCTGTGACGCACGTCACAGCACCTGTCATTCACTCCCCATAATTTGGAGAGTTCAGGAGCGGCGTTTCCCGCTCGGGTGGTGGTCGTGGATGCGTATCCACAGCGCGTTATAAATCCCTGGGTCGTCACGTTTTCCGTGATGCTGGCGACCTTCATGGAAGTCCTCGACACCACTGTCGTCAACGTCTCCATCCCGCATATCGCCGGAAATCTCGCCTCGACCAACGAAGAGGGCACATGGGTCGTAACCTCTTATCTGGTCTCGAACGCCATCATCCTTCCCATCTCCGGCTGGCTCGCCAATCACATCGGACGCAAGCGCCTCCTCCTCATGTGCGTTGGTGGATTCACAGTCACTTCGCTCTGCTGTGGCATGGCTGGCTCACTCTCGCAATTGATCATTTTTCGCGTCCTCCAGGGACTCACCGGCGGCGGCCTTCAACCCCTCGCGCAGGCGATTCTGCTCGAGACGTTTCCCAAAGAACGCCACGGTCACGCCATGGCCGCATTCGGCATCGGAATCTTGCTCGCCCCCATCCTGGGCCCGACGCTCGGCGGATGGATTACCGACAACTACAGCTGGCGCTGGATCTTCTACCTCAATCTTCCCGTCGGCGTTCTGTCTCTCTTCCTGATGAACCGCTTCGTCTTCGATCCGCAATATGTGAAGCGCGGCAACGGCAAGGTCGACCTGTGGGGCATCGGATTTCTCGCCCTCGGCATCGGTGCGCTGCAGATCGTTCTCGACACTGGTCAGCGCAAAGACTGGTTTTCTTCCGACTACATTCGCATCTTCGGCGCACTGTGCATCTTCGGCCTGGTTGCACTGGTCATTCGCGAACTGAGGACCGATCATCCCGTCGTTGATCTGCGCGTGCTCAAGGACCGCTCTTACGCCTCGGGCGTCTTCCTCATCACTTTGTTGGGATTTGTCCTCTACGCCAGCCTCGTCCTGCTGCCGCTCTATCTTCAGGAATTAATGGGGTATCCCGCCTACAACTCCGGCCTCGCCCTTTCGCCGCGCGGCATCGGCGCGCTGATCTTTACTCCTCTCGCCGGACACTTGACCACAAAAACCGATCCTCGCCGATTACTCTTGGTCGGCATGATCCTCGGCTCCGTCACCATGTTCCAACTCTCTGGACTGAATCTCCAGGCGGGATTCTGGGACATCTTCTGGGCCCAGGTCTTGCAGGGCGTTGCTCTCGCTTTCCTTTTCATACCTCTGATGTCCCTGGCGATGTCGCATATCACTCCACAAAAGATGGGCAATGCCACCAGCATCTTCAACCTGATGCGCAATATCGGCGGCAGCGTCGGGATCGCCATCATGACCACCTTTCTCGCCCGCCGCACCCAACTTCATCAAAACCATCTCGTGGACAACGTGACTGCCGGTAGCCCGCAGACTCTCCGTCTGCTCGCGGGCATGCGCGCCAACTTCTATGCCCACGGAGCCGATTCCGTCACGGCATCCCGCAAAGCCATTGCAGCTATCTACGGTCTGGTCCAGCAGCATGCCGCTATGCTGGCCTTCGTCGAAGCTTTCTGGCTCATGGGAGTGGTTTTTCTGCTGATGATTCCGTTCCTGCCGATGTTGCAGTATTCGAAGAAGAAGCCTGCTCCAAAACGTGCGCCGAAACCGGAGCTAATTCAGACCACCGTAGTTCCGGCGTCATCGTTCGCCGACGAGGAAACAGATGAGCAAACGGGCGAAGAAGTGCCGGAAGAAGAGCCCCATTTGCTGGTCCACTGAAAGCACTGAGTTGTGGCATAGCGTCCCCAAAGCCCAAACCCGGGGCCGGAAGCCGAGAGCCCTGAACCCTATAGTTTTCAAAGGGCGTCATCCTGAGAGTAGGCGTTTTTCAGCCGGAGCGAAGGATCTCCCGTGCAGGCGCTCTCGATCATGGTCCGGCTCAATTCAGCCGCCGCTGTGATACATTATTCCCCACTGTAAACCAAGCCAGCCGTGGGGGCTGGCTCTATCCTCAGTTCTTCACGCAAGGAGTCACCATGGCGACCCTCCGCGATCTCGTGAAAGACCGCAGACTCTATTCCGTAGAATCCACGCGCACTGTTCTCGAAGCCGCCCGCTACATGATGGAGCACAATATCGGAGCCGTCCCCGTTCTCCGCAGCGGAGATCTCATCGGCATTCTCTCCGAACGCGACATCATGAACCGCGTCGTCGCCGTCGGCCGCACGCCCGGCACTACTGCCGTTTCCGAAGTCATGACCGCCAACCCGCGCGCCGTCCCCGCGGACGAGACCATCGAAGAATGCCTCTTCATCATGCGTGAATTCGGATTTCGCCATCTTCCCATCGTGGATGGCAAAGAAATCAAAGGGTTGGTTTCGCTTCGTGATGTGCTGATGCACCAGGCCGCCGAAATTGAACGTGCCACTCGCCGCACCGCCTCTTAACACGAGTGTGCGTCGACGGCCCGTCGCCATTCCGACATCGTCCGACCACCACTGGTTCTTCGCTCAGCTACTGCTTGGGCGGCGCCGTCACCGCCAGGCTGACGGTGGGGCCGGTATTCGTCGAGCTGACATTACTCGAAACCACGCCGTTCGAATCCACGCCCACGATGGTGAACGTGTACGAGTTCGCCGGAGTGATCCCGTTCGGTGTCGAGGTGAGATTCGTGGTATTACCGCACGCGGGCATCAGCAGAACGGACGCACTTACTACGAAAATTGCCAGCAAGCCAGAGGCTTTCCGCGCCCGCTTTCCACCGGTCGCTGCCCCCACGCCAACCAGCCCTAGCAGTGGAATCGGCAGCCACAGACCATAAAAGATTCGCTCGCGTGTTCGCGAGCCGGTCACAACTGGACCATAGGTGCTGATCGTCAGGGTAGCCAGTGCCGTCGTTCCGCTGCTGATCGTCAGAGTCCGTCCAGTTGAATACGTGAACGAGCACACCGGCGCAATCGCCACCAGAGGCGTAATCGAACCGCACGACAGCGTGATCCCACCTTTCGGCGTCGTGTATCCGTTGGCGGGATTTACGCTGACCACCCCCTGCGCACCGCTACCAGCAGGTACACTGGCCGGTGAAACAGCGCTCTGAATCGTGATCGTGAACTGCGGAACTACCGCCAGCACCGTAAAGTCCAGCGCGGGAGCCGAGTAGGTTGTCGTGGGCCCTGTACCCGTGATCGTGATGGTGTACAGAGTGTTCGTGCTCGTCGCCTTCGTGGTGATCGTCGCCGTAGCACTTCCCGGCGCCGTCACCGCTGGCGGACTCACCGTGCACACCGGAGTGTCGGTTGTCGTAATTGCAGAAGACACCTGGCAGCCCAGCGTGACGGTGCCGGTAAAACCGTTGACCGATCCGATCTGGATATTGGTCGACGAAACTCCTCCGGGCGCTACCGCTGCCGGCGATAACGACGATGGCTGCAGCGTAAACTCTGACGTGCCTTGTCCCAGCGCTGCTGCCGCCAGCAACATGAGCGTGGCAAGCAAGCATCCTGCCAGGCGTGTACCGCGCGCCAGGGTTGTTTTCAATGTGGATTCAGTCCGTCCAGGCTTCAATTTGAAGAAATTCGACATGAACAAGTTGTATTTCAATTACCTTCGATTCCCGGGTTCTTAAAAAAGCTGCCCGGCGCACCGCACAACAGTTTTCTTTCCGACATCAAGTCAGCGGTCAGCCGCCTATGTCCGCGGCGGCAGCGCCCATTTTACCGTAAGCGCCCTCGACCGCTCGTATCCGGCAGGCAACTTGCATCACTCTGTAGCGAATCATCCATCCTATCATCCCGTCATCGCGGATCTGGGCACCCACGCCACCGCCAAAACCTGCACAAATAATGAAGACGGCAGCCATCGATTAAAAAGCGCTCAATCGCAGTTACTCTGCAGCGCTGCGACGACCGGCGATTTAAAGTTGGTCTTGAGCACGAGGAGCGCAGAAATGCGTCGAATTGCCTGCAATTACGGGACTGTAACAATCAGGCCGGTGCACGGCTTCGGCCCGCGACGTCGGTAGCTGTGTTGCACCGCCGAGTCGAAGTAGATCGCATCTTCTGGTTCCAGCTGAATTTCCTCGCTTCCAATCTTGATCGTCAAAGATCCTCGCATGACGTAGAGGATCTCAACTCCGGCATGCTGGTGCGGTTTCGCAGGGAATTCCTGGAACTCTGCAACGTAAGCGCTTAGCTTGCGCTCGGTGGCTTTGTAGTCGAGGCACTCAAAATAGTACGGGACATCCTGCACTCCGGGCTTTTCCGGGAAGCGCACGCGCTCTTCTTTCCTTATCACACTGACCACGCGCCGCTTGCGTTCGTCGGTAAAGAAGTAGTCCAGCCCGACCCCATACACCATCGAGATGCGCAGCAGTGTCGGCAGCGTGGGGAATAACTTTTCTCGCTCCAACTTTGAGAGCAACGCGGGCGAAAGCCCAGTGTGCTTGCCCAATTCCACCAGCCCCAGACTTTTTCGCAGCCGTAGAGTTCGCAGCTTTTCCCCGATGGAATATCGGCTTAACCCTTGGACGACGGTCGTGTTTACTTCCGCCATGCTTTCATCATAATAAAATGATTGTGCGTCGCAGTGAAGCAAGGGCCCGGGCGGCTTGGCCCACTCCTCCAATCAGCGCTTACGTCGTCACGGTAAAGATCGTGCTGCTCGCAGCCGCCCCACCCGGGGTGATGATCACGATCTTCCCCGTCTTCGCACCGGTGGGCACGGTCGCAGTCACCTGCGTGTCGGAGTTCACGGTAAACGTAGCCGAGATCCCACCGAACGTTACCTTTGTGGCCTGCGTGAGACTCATGCCTTTGATCGTCACCGCCGTCCCAACTGGACCGCTCGGTGGCGTAAAGCTCTTGATCTGCGGCGTAACCAGGAACGTCTTACTGCTGGTCAACGTTCCGCCGGTGCTGGTGACGGTTACAGAACCCGTGGTCGCTCCGTTTGGAACCGTCGCAACCAGGAACGATGAACCGCCTAACGTGACCGTTGTCGCCGCCATGGTGCCGAATGTCACAACCGATAATTTGGTGAAGTTTTGGCCGAGTATCTCTATTTTCGCTCCAACCTTGCCAGCTCTTGAAACCAGGGCAACAAACGGCGCCGCACCGATGTTCTCGCTGTACAGCAGACCGCAAACTCCCGCGGAGCAATGAATGTCAACATTGCCGACGCCACCCTGTTCCGTGGTTCCGTAAAGCAGCCCGTTCGTATGCTGGAATATCGTCGTATACGGCGTCTCCCCGTCCGTCTGGTCGAAACTGTGCAGCGTAGAAAAGACAAAGCCATTTCCTTGCCGCGAAACCTTAAAGATCGTGCCGCACGCGGCGCAACTCGCCGAGAAAGCGCCACCACCGGAGTTCGCACCGTAGAAGTTGCCGTCGGTAGTCTGAACCAGGCCTGCGTAGGGATATGCTCCATCAGTCGTGTAGTTCATGTAGTGAAGGACGGTGATTTTGCCGGCAGGCGTCATTCGGAACACGACGCCATAGCCCGTCTGGGTGTCGCCAACGGTTGTTCCGTAGAAGTTTCCGTCGGTGCCCTCGACCAGCGGGCCGATCGGATGAGCTCCGTGCGTGCCGTCAAAGCTGTACAGGACTGTTAACTTGCCCGCCGACGTGATCCGGAAGACCGAGCCTTCTTCGCTCACGCCTCCATACGCGCTAGTTCCATAGAAGTTTCCGTCGGTGCCCTGAATGAGTGGGGCCTCCGGATCGAAACAGTCGGTAGCATTGCACGTATAGAGAACCGAGAACGTTCCCGAAGGCGTCATTTTGTAGATGGAGCCGAAACCTGTGGCGCTTCCGTCACAAGAAGTACATGCTGTCCCGTAGAAATTCCCGTCTCTGCCCTCGATTGGCGGAGCATACGGCGCCGCACCATCCGGGCCATCCGTAAACGTGTATAGAGTTGTGAGCGTCCCGGCCGGTGTCATCTTGAAGATCGTTCCATACGAAGCATTGCTAAGGCCGCTTGAGGTCGTTCCGTAAAGGTCTCCGTCTGTTCCCAAGGTAAGGCCGCCAATCGGTTGGACTCCGTCTGTAAGCGACCCGAATGCGTAGAGCTCGGTAAGCGTTCCCGAAGGAGTGACGCTGTACGCGGCGCCCGAGTTGTTCGTGCCGCCCAGTGCGCTGCTATACAAATTCCCGTTGCGGCCCTGCGCGATAATGCCCGAGTAAAGGGGGTTGACTGGATCATTATTCTGCGATCCAAAGTTGTAGACGACGGAAAACGTCTGAGCACCGGCAAAAATCGACGTCAGCAGCAGCAGGAAAATACACAAGCCAAAGGTTCGCAGTTTCCCCATGAAATGCCTCCCCGTAGACTGGAATTTCCTTTCTGACCCTAAAATGCACTCTCTTTATTAGGTCTAGGGCGTATCACGGTCTCACATGAAATTTCTTGTTGCTAGTGAGCGTGTCAGTGGGCGTCACCACGGTTACAAAGCCTGTGGTCGCTCCAGCTGGCACATCGGTCGTGATTTCGGAACTCGAAACCACGGTGAATGTCGCCGCAGTTCCGTTGAAGCTGACGCTGCTCGCGCCTGTCAGATTGGTTCCTAAAATTGTCACAGCCGTTCCGACCGTGCCGGAAATGGGCAGCGTCTTCACGAACGCCCTCAATCCAACGGATAGGCTGAAGACCGTGCCACAACCACTCTGGACTTGATAATCGACGTTGCTCCCGCTGCTGCCTTCCGTGGTTGTTCCGTAGAAGTTTCCGTCCGTGGCTAGCACCAGCCCGCCGTTAGGGACTGCACCATCGGTGCAGTTCGTTTGAGCGCAAAAGTTGTAGAGCGTCGTCAACCAGATTGCGCGTCAATCGAGATATAAAGTGTTCATCGCTCCGGAGTTCTGACATTGGAATCCTCCTCGGTGCAAAGGTCTGAGATGTCCCCCCAAGGATCGGTCAGCTAGCAGGTCGCTGGTTCGGCGAGAAACAACGGGTCGGGAAACGGATACCGCTAATAAACGTTGGGAATATTACTTCCGGACAGACCGGTAGTCAATCCGCAAGACAGGCGGGGTGCCGACGATCGTGGACGACAAGGCGTGTGTTGGAACGGGTGCGAAAGTGACAGCAGCCCCGTTTTTCGATTTTCCCGAGCAAATCCTTAGCGCCAGGCCTGCGACTCGGTTGCCAATACCTTTAGAGCATTCAGTGCATGCTCCAACCTGCCTCTTTCCTCATGATGGTCGCTATCACCCTCCATCTCTCCCAACCTTCCTCGAATCGCATCACGTGCGGCAGAGATCCGCTGAGGCATCTTCAGACCATCCACTTCCAGTACCGCGAATCTATAGACCTCTTCCCAAGTTTGTGAGCCCACTGGAGTCGCGACCGTTGTGTCGGAAGCGTTTCGCCCTGAACTGTTCGACGAAGCACATTCTTTGCAGACCGGTAGAGTTATTTCCATCGTTTCGCCACTTTCCCAGAAAAACGTCGTTAATTTTTGGAATTCTGCGGTCAAACCACATGCCATGCAAATCCCTGTCTTCGCTGAAAATTGTGCGTTCCTCAGGAGGGCGCGGATGGATTCCCGAATGCGCGTTTTCCTATTTTGCAACTGCTGTTTTGGCGATGTCATGACAAAGTGAACCCGTCCGGCGGATTTTTTCATAAAGTACGCCAACTCGCCGGGAGGACGCTGTTCAATCGGGGACACCCCATCACATGGGCTGGATGCTATCCAGTTTCGTAGCAACGAGCACTTCCCGAATCGTGGCGGTATTGCGGATCGTCCCGCAGATTGTGAGTATTGCATCCGTGACGGTGGGATTCTCGTCGGCCAGCAATTCCAATCGTCCGCTGACGTCTTTGAGTTGTTGGGCTTCGTGCAGCAATGCTTTCGCGGGCATTTGAGCCTCTTGAATCGGCTAAGAAGGGAAAGCTCCAGATGGACTGCCTTAGCTCAGGAGACCTGAATGATGAGATTATCGACCCTCGGGAAAAAAGTATCACGTTGAAAGCAGGACTATTCGAGAAGAACCACGTTGAGCAGCGAACTGTGAACCTGAAGTTCACCGTTGTAGTCAATGAAACCCAACTTCCTGAATTTGTTCATGAAGGCGTTGATTCTCGGACGAGTGGTGCCTACCATCTCTGCTAATGTTTCCTGACTGATTTTCGGGATCTCCGTCTTTTCCCTGATCCCGTCTTTTCCGAACCCGGCAAATATAAGCAGAATGCGGGCCAATCGCTTCTCACTGGAATTGAAAAGCTGGTCGATCAAATCTTCTTGATAGCGGATGTTCCTTGACAACAGATGCTCTACGAACACATCCGAAAATGTGTGTTGTGCGTGAAGCACCTTCAACATCGCATTCTTTTCGATACGCATCAGTTCGCAATCACTCAGAGTGGTCACACTCGCCATACGAAGTCGCTGTCTGGCAAGACCATCTTCGCCGAAGAAATCGCCCACGCCCAAAATAGCGATGGTCGCTTCTTTCCCTGTTTTTGAGACGACAGACAGCTTCACCTTTCCCGATTGAATGTAGAAAACTGCGTCGCACGAATCGCCCTGAGCGAAGACGGTGCGACCCTTCGAGAAAAATACAATTTTTCGCCCCCCCCCCCCACGTGAGCGAGGAACAGCTTCGGGTCGAACGCTACTTTCTTACGCTTCGTGGAGGTCGCGATTGTCGGATACCTCACAGGAACATTTTATTAACAGACTCTCGGGGGTGAGAGGTTTTTCCAAAATTCCAAATCCAAATCCGGGCAATCCCCGATTTCCTCAGTTCCATCTGTCCCCGATTTCACATCAAAAAGCTAAAAGCTAAAAGCTAAAAGCTAAAAGCTAAAAGCTAAAAGCTAAAAGCTGCGCTACTTCGGCTGCGGCTTCTTCTTGTTGAACAATCCCATCACGCTGTTGATCGGATTCTGCTGCTGATTCCCATTCGCTCCTTGTCCTTGGCCTCCCAGCGCATTCTGCAGCAAGCTGCCGGCAATGCCTTTCACGTCCGGTGTGAATTTCGGTGCCGACGTTGTTCCAGTGATGCCAAAGGGAATTCCCATCCCACCGACTTCCGCCTTCATCTTGAACGCAAGCTGGTCCGCTGGGCTGACAGTCCCAGCTCCCGTCAGCACACCGATGGCGGGCACGGTTAAATTGACGTTGTTGGCCTCCGTCCCGGCCGGGGACATCTTCACATCCGAGCTGAAATTCTGAATCGTGGTGTCGTTGCCGGTACTCTTTCCTCCCAACGCCGAGATCGCCGACATCTCCTGCCCGAGGTTAAAACCGGCCAGCTGCGTGTTTTCCATCTTCACCGTTCCGGTCGATACCAATTTGTCCACAGGTCCGGAGCTCGCCACATTCACGTTCAAAACTCCACCCTTGAGTGTTGCCTTCGGCGGTAATTTCACCCCCACGGCCGGCAGCATCGCTTCCAGATCGTCGACGGGCATGTTCTGTCCGTTCAACTTCAGGTTCACCGTCGTCACCTTGCCGTGCAGATCATAAGTGCCCGTCAGATGGGATAAGGCCTGCCCCATCGAAATATCGCACTGATTGATGTCCCCGTTCTGTCTTTCTAAGTTGTGTGTAATGGCAAATTTCACATTGACCGGCTTCCCCGCCGGCGAGCCATTCTTCACCACCTGCAGATTCGTGGCTTTCAGCGTGCCATCGACTTTGGCTTGGCGCCCATTCGAATTCACTGTCCCATTCAGATCCGCAATACCGGCTATGCCCGCCGCCGGATCTATAAATCCCGACGTCGCCAGATTCATGTTCTGCACCGTGATCTTGGCTTGCAGTGGAGTCATTGCCGCGTCGTTCGCATCGATCGGTCCGGCATGCCCATCCAATTTCATCGTCCCGCCGGATGGCAAATTCGCGGTCATCTGGAAAGGGAAGGAAGACGTGAACGAGAAGTTTTGCACTCCGATATCGACTTTGTCGTACACACGTTTTGTATTGTCGCCCACCTGCGATACGGTGAGCCGCCCATCGCTTACATCTAGCTTCGCGACTGACAGATTCGGATTGCTCCCCGAAGTCTCCTGCGCCTTTTGCTGCTCTTTTGGCGTCTGCTCCGCCTTCGTGCTCGGAGTAGCCTGCTGACCCTTCGTCGGTGCCGCAGGATTTTTTCCTCCCAGGCTCGAGAAATTCCACTTCTCTCCATTCTCCGACTTCACCAGGTTGATTTCGGGCTGGCTCAGTGTCAGCTCCGTTACATTCAGCGTCTTCGAAAAAATCAGCGGGATCAGTTCCACGCCCACTCGTAACGATTTTGCCTGCACAAACGGAGACCGGCTGAACTGCGGATCATCCGCGATCGAAATATTGTCCGCCGCCACTCCGCCCGTGAACAAAGACAGCGACAGATTGCCCACTTTTACCTGCCGCCCCAGCGCTTCCGTCAGCTCCGCCTCCAGTTTCGGCCGGAACGTGTTCGCATCGATTAGGAAGGGAAGCGCGATCACAACCACGATCAGCACTGCGATGATGATTCCCACAATTTTAAGAGTTCGTTTCATGATCTTCCTCCTGGCGGACTAGCGATCCGTTCGCGGTTGGATTGACTGACGATTGACTGTCAAATTGCGTAGAAACTTGCGGCGTGCCAAGTCTATCACTGCTGGTCATCACTGCTGATCCTGCAATAGCTCGGGCGACGGCACGGGCGCATTCTGTTGCTCGCCCTTCCCCGCCGCAGCCATGATTTCTTTCTTCGCCTCCGCTTTCCGTCCGAGGCGCAACAGAGCCTGGCCTCGCAAATAGTGCGCGTCCGTGCGGTGGGGGTCCACTTTCAGCGCCGCATCCGTTTCCGCCAGCGCCGCCGCGTACTGCTGCCGCTTCTGATAGATCTTCGCCAGCCCAAGCATCGAATCGACCATCCGCGGATCTCTGCGCAGCGCCTCCCGATAGCTCTTCTCCGCATCCCCATCTTTTCCCGTCAGCCAATACGCATTGCCGATTTCCTCATAATTCAAAGCAACATCGGGCTCGATCGCGGCGTCCTGCAGAAACTCCTCCCGGGCCTGCGCATATTCCTGCTTTTTCAAATGCACCATTCCCAGATTGAAGTGCACAAAGGGCAACTTCGGATTTCCCTTCGCCGCTGTCTCAAACTCCGTCATCGCCGGACCATATTCGCCTCGGTTTAGATAGTATTTCCCGGCAAAAAGATGGTATTCAGGTGATCCGTCGCCTAATTTCGTCAGCTGTTCCGCCGCTCGCTGGTCCAATTCCGTGCGTCCCGCGCGGTGAGCCGCGTTCGAAAGTACATATAAGTAAGGAAGTTGCCCCGACTCCTGCCCCCAGAGAGGCTCCAGCATCGACGTCGCATCCGCCCACCGCTCCGCGAAAAAATAGCAAAGCCCCAGCAGATAGCGTGGCTGCAGCGCATCCGGCTGCGCCCGCACCACCGCCTCGAACTCAGGAATTGCTTTCAGAAATTCATTCTGACGATAGTAGGCCAGCCCCACATTGAGCCGGATGCCCGCGCCCTGCGGCATCAGCTTTTCAGCCTGTTGCAGCTCCCGCAGCGCCTTCGACCACTGCTTCCGCCGCATATACACCACGCCCAAGTTCGCGTACGCCGCCCCCGACTGCGGATCGATCCTCAACACCTCGCTGAAATCCCGCTCCGCCTCATCCAGGCGTCTGTTCTTCAGGGCATCCTGCCCCTGCTCAAAAATCTGCGCTGGATTACTCGACGCCGTCCTGGCTCCGGCACTTTGCCCCGCCGCACCGGAGGCCCGTTGCGCGGCGAGACTCACACCCGCACCCAAAAGTAGAAACACTGCGAAAAAATGCCACGTGATCCCTGCGCTTGACACTGACATGACTCTCTGCTGTAGTGTCCGCCAGCGCTCGCTTGGAATCAAGCGGGATGCTCGGCTGCGAAATCGTTCGCCTGCTCGCTGCCGGAAAGCTCCACCGGGCAACGTGAAACTCTGAAACTCGAAATCTGAAACGCGCTCCTATATGGTGACCATTCGCGACGTGGCCAAGGAAAGCGGATTCTCCTCAACCACGGTCTCCATCGTCCTGAACAACGCGCCTCTGGCGCGCTATATCCCCGCGAGCACAAAGAAGAAAATCGAGCGCGCCGCCCAGAAGCTCGGATACCGCCCCAACCAGTTCGCCCGCTCGCTCCGCAGCAAGCGCAGCCACACCGTCGGTGTCATGGTCTTCGACATGACCGACCCCTTCTGCACTCTGATCCTTCGCGGCATCGAGAACACGCTCTACCAATCTTCCTATCTTCCGATCCTCACCGACGTCCACAACGAAGGCAGCCGCTTCGAGCGCTATCTCGAGATGTTGCTCGATCGCCGCATCGAAGCTCTGATCGTCATCGCGAACTGGGTCTTCCTCGACATCAACCTGCTCGGCGATCTCGAAAAAAGCAGCATTCCCACGGCCATGATCGGGTGCGAACTCAAAACCGACTCCATCAGCTCCATCATCGTCGACAACGAAGTCGGAGGCCACCTTGCCCTCGAACATCTCCACTCCCTCGGTCACCGAAAGATCGCACTCATTCGCGGACCGAAGGCCCTCACCGACAGTTCGCCCCGCTGGCGTGGCATCCGCAACTGCGCGAAACAATGTGGAATCGAACTCGATAACCGGCTGATCCTCGATATGCCCGAATCCCGCGACCCGCTCGCCAGCTTCGAGTTGGGATACAAGCTCACCGAAGATCTGCTTCGCACCAAACGCCAGTTCAGCGCCCTGCTCGCCTTTGACGACATGAGTGCCTTCGGCGCCATCCGCGCTCTCAACAAGGCAGGCGTCCGTGTGCCCGAGCAATGCTCGGTCATTGGGTTCGACGACGTATCCACTTCAGCTATCTACACTCCATCCCTCACCACGGTGCGTCAGCCCATGGAAGCCATGGGAACCTCGGCCGTTGGGATCGTCGTCGATGGGATCAATGCCGTGCTCGAAAAGCGCGAGATCGCCGCCACCCACCGGAAAGTCGCTCCCGAATTAGTGGTGCGAGAGTCCACTCGCAGCCTGCTGTGACATCGCAAAAATTCTTTGTTGCGCGAGAACGATTTTGTTGCTCGATTGCAACTTCGTGATAAACGCATCCGCGATTCTTCTTGACAGACGACCTCGCATAAACGCACTATTCATACGTTTTAATAACAATCCCAGACTCTGCGTCTAACTCGAAATCCGGTTGGACATTGTTGAGACCTCAGCCTCGACAATGACTGGAATGAACGAAGCGGAACCAGATATATAGGAGAGATTGGTATGAACTCATCGAGCATCGTAAGGCGCGCTCGCTCGTGCTTCTCTGTACTTTTCCTTGCCTGCTTTATTGCAACAATAGCGTTCGCACAAGCCGGACGAGGCAGCATCAGCGGCATCGTTACCGATCCTGGTGGCGCGGTCGTAGCAGGCGCAGAACTTACGTTGCTGAATCAGGCGACGGGTGTCTCGCAGCACACCGTCACCAGTTCCGCCGGCCTCTACAAGTTCATCTCGCTTAACCCCGGTGTCTATCAGGTTACCGCCGGCCATGAAGGTTTCTCCAAGGTCCAACAGGACAAGATCAACGTTTCCGTGGATCAGGTGACGGAAGTCAACCTCACGCTCAAGGTCGGCGCCATCAGCGAAACCGTTACCGTCCAGGCCGGGGCGGAACTTGTTGAGGCCAACAATTCGACTGTCGGCTCGCTCATCCCCGCTGAACAAATCGACCGCGTCCCTTTGCTCTATCGCAACGTTTACGATCTCGTCCAACTGAGCGCGGGCGTGATTCCGGTCAATGGTTCCCCCAACTCCAGTGACTCGATGCAGTCCGTCCAGAATATTTCTGTTGGCCGCCCAGGAGTCGATGTCTCCGCTGACACCATCAATGGCTCGCTCGTCGGGTCCGTTTACTACATGCTCGATGGTGCCCCGCTCGGAATTGCGGAAAACAATGCCGCCGCGATTATTCCGGCGATGAACATCCCCGAAGACGGCGTCGACGAAGTTCGCGTCGAAACCCAGAACACGCCAGCCTCCTACCAGAGCGGTGCCGCCGGCGTCATCAGTCTGGTCAGCAAGTCCGGCACCAACAAGTTTCATGGCGATGTGTTCGGAGTGTTCCGGCCGAACGCGCTTTCCGCCAACGAATATTTCACGAAGCAGGGACAACTCAGCCAGGGTCTCGCGAACTCACCGCCCGACTTCCATCGTTACCAGGAGGGCGGTGCCATCGGCGGTCCCATCAAGAAAGACAAGCTCTTCTTCTTCGGCGATTACGAGCACACTACCCAGCAGCAATTCGAGGGCAACCTCACTTACACCGTCCCTACCAGCGCCGAACGGACCGGCGACTTCTCGCACATGGGTTTCACCATCTACGATCCGACCCGGCCGGACGTGGGCGGCAACCGGCAACCGTTCCCAGGAAACATCATCCCTAACGCGAATCCCATCGGCTTGCTCTATCTGTCGCACATGCCACATTGCAATATCCCTGACCCGGTAACCTGCGATCAGGCTACCTCCGATGTCAGCCCCAATTACCAAAAATCTGGCCTCGACCCATTCACAGCGAACCGGTTCGACGTCCGAGTCGATTGGAACGCGAGCGCTAAGCAGCGCATCTTTACACGATTTTCTTATGACAAATTGGTCTTTTCGACGGCTGATGTCTTCCCAGCCCCGGGTTGGGACCCCGATTATGCCCTCAACCAGACCAACGGGCGTAACGCACTCGTAGCCGACGACATCACGCTGAATTCTTCAACCGTGTTGAACCTGCGCTACTCCTTTACGCGTCACTTCGAGAAGCAGGGCGGACCCGCCTCGTACTTAAGCACCGACATTACATCGTTGGGCTTCCCCTCATCGCTGGCTTCGCAGGTGGTCTTCAAACAGCTCCCCTTCATGGTTTTTGACGACGTTGGCGGAGGCGTGGGCGGCACGGCCGACTACAACAACTTCGTCTATGCCAGCATGAACAGCGATGCCAGCGCCACCATCACGAAAGTCCAAGGCAGGCACGAGCTCTCATTTGGCTTTGAATGGATGAAACGTTATCTCAACGTCGGCCAGCCGCCCGCGCCGGCAGGCGCGTACGCCTTTGACGTTAGCGCCACCGATCAGTCCGTCGCCAGCGTTTCCGGGGGCAGCGATTTCGCATCCCTCCTCATCGGCATGGGCGAGTTTCCCGGCAACGAACAGAACGATTACCCCAACCTAACAAAAGATGTTTTCGCGGCCGAGTCGAACCCATACTATGCGGCGTTCGTCGAGGATACTTTTCATGCCTCGAAGACCCTGACCATCACCGCCGGCCTCCGTTGGGACATCTTTGCAGGGCGCAATGAACGCTTTAACCGGCAGGAGTACTTCAATCCAAACATAACCAATACCCTGAACAGCGTCTCGTATACCGGCGCGGAAATCTACGTCAACGGCAGCAATCGCACTCCGTTCAAGACCAACATGCACGACTTCGGACCTCGTCTGGCGTTTGCTTGGCAGCCGGTTCAGCACTTTGTGGTGCGTGGAGGTGCAGGCATCTACTATGGTCCCGCCACTCATAACGTCGCCAGCGCTGGCCAAAATACCGATGGATTTTCTTCGCAGTCGCCATGGGACGCCACCTGCCTCAATTCTGACGGCAATACGGTTTTCAACGGTACCGGCTGCGGAACGAACGCAGGCAGCGCAGTGGATGTGTTCACTGGAGCCTACTCGCTAAGCAATCCTTTCCCCAATCCGGTTGGCACTCCCGGGGGAGTCATCCCTGTTTTCACTACCGCACCGGCAGGCCTGGCCAATAATCTGGGCACAACCCTTCATTCCGTGCTGCAATCCGAGAGGACGCCCACCACTTACAACTTCAACTTTGGTGTCGAGTATGAGTTGCCGCATCAGGTCGTCGTCAGTGCCGCCTATGTCGGCAGCCGCGGACTCTTCATACCACTCAGCTCTGTGGATCTGAATCAGCTCGACCTGGGCACAATCGCGAAGTACGGCACAGGTCTGTGCCTCACCAACGACCCGAGCTGCATGGTCCCCAATACTGGTCCGGTGAGCCTCAACGCCAACTTCGGAGGAGCCGCCACGGTTCCCCTGTGGGCGACACTCGCAAAGTACCCACAATTTGGCAACGGCAGCTACGGCAACGGTGTCTCCATCTCCGGCTATGCTGGAGGCGATTCAGAGTACAGCTCCCTGCAGACGAAGGTGCAAAAGAGGCTGACGGGCCACTTCACTACCTTGGCTACCTTTACCTGGGGCAAGCTGATGACGGACGACAGCAATCCCCCGCTGGGCTTCGTGGGCTCCCACAATGGTTCGGTCCAGGACTGGAGAAACTTGCGGTACGACCACTCAATTGCTCCGCAGGATGTCAAGTATCAATTCACCGGCCAAGCCTCCTACGACCTGCCAATTGGCAAAGGCCAGCGGCTGAATCTGAACGGGGTTGCGAATGCAATCGCAGGTGGATGGACGGTCAACACCATCCTCTATCTGAGTACCGGCGTCCCTATCAACTCACCGGGTTCGGGAACGACCCCAGGCTACTTCAACCAGCGCGCCGATATGGTTTGCAATCCGGCCTCGGGCGCGCCGCATACGGTAACCAATTGGTTCAACATCAATTGCTTTGTCCAGCCTGGAACGGAAGGCGGCGGAGCGGTAAATCCCTTCATCCCCGGAACTGCGCCGGACTACCTTGACAACGTGCGTACCCGCGGAGCGCGCGACCTGGATCTATCGATTTACAAAACGTATAAATTCACCGAAACGAAAGCATTGCGCTTCGACATCTCCGGCTACAACATGACCAACACGCCACAATACGGATATCCCAGCGTGAACAGCGTTGTTGGTGTCCAGCAGCAAGGGCTCTCCTTCGGCAAGATCACGAAGACCATCAATACCCCCCGCCAATTCCAGTTCGGCGCGAGGTTCACCTTCTGACAGAAACTTCACACCACCTGAAAATCCCGGCCTCGCAAAAGGCCGGGTTTTTTTGACACGAGTCCGTATCAGGATGCGGAAGGTTCGTACCCGGAAAGGGTCCGTGTCAGGAATGATTCGTATCCGGAAAAGGTCTGTATCCGGAGAGATGCGTATCTGGGTAGAGCTTCAGCGCTGCTGCAACGGATGCCTCCACCGCCGCGCCTTCAGGCGCTGTCGACAGTGAGCGCATTGCACGAATATTGTTTCGGAGCCAGACGCAAGCGAAAAAGGAAGTTATAGCGTTTTGCACACGGCTATGTGACATCTGACCTTGTTTGCGAGCATCGAATTGTTCCATCATGGTCGAGGCAACGATGCGCTCGCGCGCATTTATGGCTTGGATTCCGGGAAAGTAATCAACGTCGCTAAGTTCTTTGAAACCAAGATTTTGCCCGTAACTGATTGAGCGTCATAGATTACTTTCCAGTTTGGCGCTAAGTCGCTGATTCCAGAGATTCGAGGGGGAGGGGGATACCCACCCGTGAGAGGGCAATTCCCATTTCGGGAAAACAGCATTTGACTAAATTTTTCTTCGCGCCCTTCGCGTTCTCTACTGTGAGCGCTTTTCTTCAAATGGATCGAGATCCAACTGGCACCGCAGCTCTCGCTCCCACCACTTCCAGCGCCCTCTTCAGATCTTCGATCTGATCCTCAACCGCCTCGATTCCGACCGACAGCCGCACCATCTGTTCGGTTACGCCCATCTGCGCGCGCTGCTCGGCGGAGATCATCGCGTGCGAGGTCAGTACCGGAATTGACACCAGCGATTCCACTCCTCCGAGGCTCGTGGCCAGCGTGAATAGCCGCATCGCCTCGCTCACGCGCCGCGCATCTTCGCCCGTGCCGTCAACTTCGAATGTGACCATACCGCTTCCGCCCGACATCTGCTCGCGCGCGATCGCATACTGCGAATGGCTCTTCAAGAATGGATAGTGCACCTTCCGCACCTTCGCATGGTGTTCTAGAAACTCCGCGACCTGCAGCGCGTTCTCATTCTGCCGCGCTACACGCACCGCCAGCGTCTTCAATCCGCGGACCAGCAGCCACGCCGCATGTGGATCCATGCAGTTCCCCAGCGTCTTGCGGCTGTCGTCGATGCGATCGATCAGATCACGCCGCCCGCTGACCACGCCGCACGTCAGATCGGCATGTCCGCTCAGGTATTTCGTACCCGAGTGCATCACCAGATCGATCCCATATTCCGCGGGACGTTGGTTGATTGGCGTGCCAAACGTGCTGTCGATCATGCTGATCAGCCCATGCGACCTCGCCAGCGCTGCCGCTTTCTTCACATCAATGATGCGGAGCGACGGGTTCGTCGGCGACTCCAGATACAGCATCTTCGTATTTGGCCGAATCGCCCGCGCATGCTGCTCATAGTCGTTTGTGTCGACGAAGGTCGTCTCGATCTCCAACTTCGGCAGCCACTCCGAGAAGAACTTGGTCACTCCTCCGTAGATGTCGCGCTGTGCGACGATATGATCTCCGGCTTTCAGCAGTGCAAGAATCGTCGTCGTGATCGCGCCCATGCCCGACGCAAACACTCGCGCCGCATCGGTTCTCTCGATCGCGGCCACGGTTTGCTCGGCCAGCGTGATTGTCGGATTTCCCCACCGCGTGTAGTAACGGTCGGTCGAGGTGACCCGAATCTGCTCGTCGTTATCGATGACCTCAAACGTGGAGGTCTGATAGATCGGCGGAGTTACGGGTGCATTTTTCTTTTCCATATCCGACGCGCCCCGAATCGCAGCCGTCTCCGGACGTCGATTGCGCTGTTTCATAAATTCCTCGCACCAAGACTAAAGCTGCTATCAGCCACTCGCAAGCGAAACCTGACAGCATTGTCATCCTGAAGCGCGCAAAAAGCGTGCTGAGGAACCTTAATAAGCCGAGAGCCCGTCGCTGCTGTCACGAGGAGACAAAAGCGCGGGTTCGCCTCCGTGTCGGAAGCACACGAATTTTCCCTGTGGACCTCTGTGTTCCCTGTGGTGAAAGCCTTTCATCCATTTATAATGCCGAATTCACCATGGATCTCGGACTCAAAGGTCGTGTCGCGCTCGTAGCAGCATCCAGCCAGGGAATTGGTCTCGCCACAGCAGAGGCCTTCGCTGTTGAAGGATGCCGCGTCGCGATGTGCGCTCGCAATAAAGGAGCGCTGAACGCCGGCGCCGACAAGATCCGCAAACAGTACCGAGCGGAAGTCTTGACTGAAGACTTCGATGTGACCGATGCCGCAGCGGTCACTCGCTTTGTTGCCGCAGTCGTGGCGAAGTTCGGCAGCGTCGACATTTGCGTGACCAATGCTGGAGGTCCTCCGGCGAAAGGATTCCTAGCCGCCTCGCTCGAAGACTGGCAGAAGGCGATCGACGCCAACTTTCTAAGCACGGTCTACTTCGCGCGTGAAGTGATTCCGCACATGCAGCGCAAGAAGTGGGGACGCATCATCACCATCACTTCGATTACGACCAAGCAGCCGGTTACCGATCTCGTGCTTTCAAATGCAGTGCGCGCGGCCGTCGTGGGACTGGTGAAAAGTCTCGCCAATGAGTTCGGCAAAGACGGAATCCTCGTCAACAACGTCGGTCCGGGCTTTACAGCGACCGATCGATTGAAAGAACTGGCAAAAGCACGATCAGCAACAACCGGGAAGCCCGAGCAAGAGTTCCTGGACGGCTGGGCCGCCGAAGCTCCGCTGAAGCGTCTGGGCGAGCCGCGCGAGTTAGCGGAGACGATTGTGTGGCTGGCATCGGAGCGCGCATCGTACATTACGGGCCAGACGGTGCTCGTCGACGGCGGAATGTATAAAGGGCTCTAGTCGCGAGTCCTGAGTCGCGAGCTAAAGGCGCCACGTATCGGACAGATGATCACGAATTGATGGCGAGAGAATGTCCGTCGGACGATCAGCAAGCATCCGCGCAAATCTGTGGAGTCGGTTGCGGCCTTGATCGAAACTCAGGACTCCCGACTCGGGACTAACAGGAGCTTCATGCGATCTATAGCATCACGAATGTCGGTCATGAGCGGCGAAGGCGCGCTGTCCGTTTTTGCGCGCGCCAAGGAGCTGGAAGCGCAGGGACGCTCCATCATTCACCTCGAACTCGGCGAGCCTGACTTCCATCCCGGGCAATCGGTGATTGACGCTGCCGCGCACGCGCTGCACGATGGCAAGGACCGATACTGCAACGTGCAAGGAGTTCCTGCACTGCGGCAGGAGATCGCGGCTTATCTCGCGCGCACGCGCAGCATTCAGGTTTTGGCCGACAACATCGGCATTGCTCCGGGCTGCAAGATCGCGCTCTTCCAATCGATGATGGCACTGCTCGAACCTGGAGACGAGGTGCTTTATCCCGATCCCGGATTCCCCGGCTACGCCTCGATTACGTTGGGATTGGGCGCTGTGCCAGTGCCGTTCACACTCTCTGCAAAGAACAAGCTGCAGCCTGATCCGGATGAAGTTGCGTCGAAGATTACAGCGCGCACGCGGATGCTGCTGACCAACTCACCGGGCAATCCGACGGGTACCGTCTACACCGACGACGTGCAGCGAGCGCTTGCCGAACTTGCGGTGAAGCACGATCTGTGGGTGCTTTCGGACGAGATCTACGCGCGCATCACTTACGGTGGCGAATATCGATCGATGCTGCGCTATCCCGGGATGAAGGAGCGCACGCTGATCATCGACGGATTCTCGAAGAGCTTCGCCATGACTGGGTGGCGATTGGGATACACTGTCGCTCCGCCAGAAGTCATCCCGGCGCTGAATTTGATGGTGGTGAACACCTACACGTGTACCGCGGAGTTCACGCAGTACGCTGCGATTGAGGCGCTTCGCGATCGCGAGGGGAACACTCCGCGTATGGTCGGCGAGTTCGCCCGTCGCCGCGAGCAGTTTGCCCGCGATCTGAATCGCGTGCCCGGATTTCACATTCAGATGCCGGAAGGCGCATTTTATGCCTGGGTCGACATCACAGGTACGGGAATAACAGCCGAAGAGTTATGCCGCATTCTGCTGGAAGAAGCGGGAGTGGCTGCGATTCCTGGTGCGGCGTTTGGTCCGAACGGCAAGGACTTCATCCGCTTCTCGTTCGCTTCATCGATGGAGACACTGAAAGAGGCAGTCGAGCGAATTCAGAAGGTTTCTTCGGCGTGGCAGGCGACAGCCGTTCGTTAGTCGGTGGTTGCCAGGTAAGTTGGACCAGATTTGGAAGTTGTGTCGAGGCATCTCCATGCGAAATGTAATTCAGTTCATGCTGTTTCTGTCGTTGGGCGCATTGTGTGCGGCCCAGGCCCGGCCCTTTCCTGGCGGAGACGTCCAACAGATCTATCAGCGGCTGTTGCCGCAGATCCAGAAGATTCCGGCTTTCGATCACCACGCGCATCCCGGATTTGCGGATGATCCCGACGTTGATGCCATGGCGGCGCCTCCGAATGCCAGCGAGGCGCTGCGGACGCGCGACGACAATCCGGAACTTGCCGTCGCCGCGAAGGCGCTCTTCGGATATCCCTACGGCGATCTCTCGCCGGAACACACGAAGTGGCTTCTCGACAAGAAAAACGAATTAAAAAAGCAGCTCACGGGCACGCAATACTTTGATTCGATTCTCGACAAGATCAACATCGAGAGCTCGGTGGCGAACCGCGCCATGATGCCCGACTATTTGGACGCGAAGCGCTTTCCGTGGGTCTTCTTCGCAGATTCCTTTATGTGGGCGTTCAACAATCAGCGGGAGACGGGGCGAAATCCCGATGAGGGCGTTTACATTCCACTACAGGAGAAGATGCTGCATCGCTGGATGCAGCAGGAGAACGTCAGCAAGCTGCCCTCTTCGTTTGGCGATTACCTCAACTTCATCAGCCGAGTGCTCGAAGATAATTCAAAGCGCGGCGGAATTGCGATGAAGTTTGAAGTCGCATACTTTCGACCAACGACATTCAGCGATCCCAGTTCTGCGCAGGCCGAAGATATTTACCAGCGCTTTGTCGGCGGAGGTATTCCCTCCGAGAAGGAATACCGTACCTTCCAGGACTTCATCTTTCGCTATCTGATCCAGGAAGGCGGTCGCTTGCACCTACCGGTGCACATCCATACCGCGGTCGGCATTGGCGATTACTTCAATCTGTCGCAGAGCAACATCATGAATCTGGAGAGCGTGCTCCGCGACCCGCGCTACGCAACGACAACGTTCGTGATGATTCACGGCGGATATCCGCTGGAGCGCGAGGCGATCTGGCTGGCCGCGATGAAGAACGTTTATCTCGATTCTTCGTTCGGGGAACTGGCACAGTATCCGTCGGCTTTCAAAGATACGCTGAAGATGTGGCTGGAGACCTTCCCCGACAAAATCACCTTTGGCACAGATTGCTTCCCGTACAATCAGGTGTTGGGTGCGGAAGAGAGCTATTGGCTGGGAGCTTACTCGTCGCGCACTGCGCTGGCAGCGGCATTGGCCGAGATGATTTCCGAAGGCGAGATCACAGAGCCTCGCGCGCTGGAGTTGGCGCACGCATATCTGCACGACACTGCCGTAAAGCTATACGGCGGCCGAGTTCGCTGATCGGATCTGAATATGGCTAAGGGATATTGGATCACTTTCTACCACTCAGTTTCGAATCCGGCTGCGCTGGCCGAATATGCCAAACTCGCGAGCCCTGCCATCCAGGCGGGCGGAGGCCGTTTTATTGTGCGCGGCACCCCTGTGAAGACATACGAAGCGGGCTTGGACCAAAGGACTGTCGTCATCGAATTCGATAGTGTGCAGAGCGCAGTCGCCACTTTTGAGAGCCCCGAATACAGCGCGGCTCGAAAGATCCTTGAAGGAGCAGCCGAGCGGGACATCCGGATCCTGGAAGGATCGTCTTAAATATCTGTCGAACTCGAAGCTCGGAAACAACGCTTATGCCAAAATCCAAATCTAAATCCAGATCCAAATCAGTATCACGCTCGAAACCGAAAACCACCCGCGACCAGCACGCGCGCTCTAAGCGGGCAGTCACCAAGCATGCAGCACCTCCCGCCGCACTGCAATACATTCCATGGCATACGATTCCGCTCGAAGACCTGAACCCGCTGCTGAAACGTCAGTTTGTGGTTGGGCAGGAAATCATGCTCGCGCGCGTGTTGCTCGACAAAGGATGCATTGTGCCCGAACACAGCCATCACAACGAGCAATTGACCTACATTGTCGAAGGGGCTCTGAAGTTCTGGATTGACGGAAAAGAAATCGTGGTTCGCGCGGGCGAGGTGCTGTGCATCCCGTCGAACATGCCGCATAAGGCGGAAGCGCTCGAATACACGGTGGATCTGGACGTCTTCACTCCACCCCGCGCGGACTGGATCAACAAGACTGACCAATATCTGCGCAAGGACGAAAAGTAGATAGACCGCATGTCTTCCACCTCCACGCCCGACCCTGATGTGCGTCCATCCAACTTCCAGTTCCATTGCATCGGCTGCGGGCGAATGAGCGACGCGGCCGGGCAAGACTTTCGTTGCGCCGATTGCGGAGACTTGCTGGAAATTACGTATCCATACTGGAAAGAGGCCAGGCCGGACGCCGCCCAAGTGAAATTCATTTGGCAGGACCGAAAGGTCTCGGCGAGTGCCGTCGATCTCAGCGGAGTGTGGCGCTTCCGCGATGTTCTTCCCCTGCTGGAGAAGGCGGAAGAGGTAGTCACGCTTCGGGAAGGCAACACTCCGGTTTACGGGCTTCCAAGATGTGCTCGCATCACGGGAGTGCCGCGGCTGTTTGCCAAGCATCAGGGAATGAACCCCACCGGGTCTTTTAAAGATACGGGCATGACGGTGGCGGCAACGTTCGCTCGCCGCGCCGGTTTCCACTGGGTGGCCTGCGCTTCAACCGGCAACACGTCGGCTTCCATGGCAGCGTATGCCGCGCGCGGAGGAATGCGCAGCCTGGTGTTGGTTCCGGAAGGGAAGATTTCGTGGAGCAAGCTATCGCAGGCACTCGACTACGGAGCTGTAACCTGCCAGCTTCGCACCGACTTCGACGGCTGCCTGAAGCTGTTGCAGGAACTGGTGCGCAAGGCTCCGGTTTATCAGCTGAATTCGATTAATCCATTTCGTTTGGAAGGTCAGAAGACGCTGGCGATTGAGTTGATGGAGCAATTCGAATGGGAGCCACCGGCTCACATTATTGTTCCGGGAGGAAATCTGGGGAACAGCTCTGCCATCGGCAAAGCGCTGCTGGAGATGCACGATCTGGGCTTGATCTCGCGCTTGCCGAAGTTGTCGGTGATCCAGGCAGAGGGGGCGAACGCGTTGGTGCGTACACTTCGCGAGGCGAAAGGCAAGCGGTTGATCAGCGTTCCCGCGGAGACGCGGGCAACGGCGATTCGCATTGGAAATCCCGCATCGTGGAAGAAAGCCATACACGTGCTTGAGGCGACCGGCGGGGCATGTGAGCAGGTCAGTGAAGTCGAAATCGCTCAGGCCAAAGCCGAGATTGGCGCAGAAGGGATTGGTTGCGAGCCGGCATCGGCGGTTACGCTCGCGGGGCTCAAGAAGCTGATCACGCAAGGTTTTGTGAAGCTGCACGAGACTGTGGTGCTGGTACTGACGGGTAATCTGTTGAAAGATCCGGACTTCACCATCGAGTTCCATCGTGGCGAAATGTTTGCGGACGATGACGCGATGAAAGCTGAGCTGCAGCCGCTGCGCCATCCGCCGATTGTTCTCGACGCTACGCTGGATGCGGTGCTCCGCACGCTCGAACAGGCGGAGCGCTCCTGATCATGCGCAAGAAATCCAGTGCAAGGTTCGGCTTTTCTCTACCTGCGACCTCCGCAAATTTGGGCCCAGCGTTCGACGCTGCCGCGTTGGCAATGGACTTCTATATCAGAATTATTGCCACGCCGGCAGAAAAGTTTTGGATTGCTGCAACAGGCCGCGATAAAGAAATATGCGGCACCGTCGAGAACCATTTGATTCTAGAGACCTATCGCGACGTGCTCGGATCGGCGAAGCGGGAAGTGATCCCGCTGGAGCTGAAGATTGCGAATGAGATCCCAATCGGAAAAGGTTGCGGATCATCGGCAGCGGCGCGGCTGGCCGGGATCGCACTCGCGAATCAGTTCGGCGGACTGCGCTGGACGGACACACAGATTATCGGCGAAGCCTCGCGCCGCGAGCACCATCCGGATAACGCCTCGGCCTGCTGGATGGGTGGCTTGACTGTCGCGCGTATGTCGGGTGAAGCAGACGCGCAAGTCGCCAGCATTCGTCCCAAAGGGAAGTGGCCGCTATTGTTGGCGATCCCCGACCAGCCGCTTTCTACGGAGAAGGCTCGCGCGGCGCTTCCGGCCCAGTACTCTCGAGCTGATGCCGTTGTGAATATCCAGAATTCCATGCTGCTGCTGGCTGCTTTTACCCAGGGCCGGCCAGACTTCTTGGCAGCCGCGCTGGAGGATCGCATCCACCAACCGTACCGGGCGCCCCTTTGCCCTTTGCTGCCAGCCCTACAGCAACTCAAAGGGATAGCAGGAATACTGGGGGCAGCGCTGAGCGGCGCCGGACCATCGGTATTGGTTTTTCTTGATCCTAAGGCCTCGGTCGCCGGGGCGCGGAAGGCGGCGGCTGCCCATCTCGTGGAGCGGGAGTTGATTGCGGAATGGATCGAGACCTCCATCACATCCCGGGGCGGCAGGCGATAACCTGATTCTGGAATACAGTCCCTATCTAGCCTGAAGGTGCCATTTACCTGAAGGCAACCAAGCGTTAGCTTGTCTGTTCCCCCACTACAACTAACTTCTGCGGTTCGGGTATGACCCCTTGCCGGCGAGGCGGCGGTTGTCCTTGGGCCGCATTTCTGAGCAGAACCGGAATCAGTATGCCCGAGACGAAGTTAAAACCTTCTCGTACCAGGAGCAGCCGGATGCAGCCAAATGAAATGGTTCGCGCTGAAATGCAGACATTTGTTCTAGCCTTGCTCTCTTATCCTGACCGATTCGCGGCGAATCCTCGCATCAGCTTCGATCAGCACCGGATCAGCCTCATGGTTTCGAAGTTAGTCCTGCTGCGAAATTCGAACGCCGAAAACTGAATCGTCCCTTTCATCTGGGCGATCGGCACGGGTCGTATCTTCCGTAAAATTCGCGCTTTAATCGGTAATGCGGCACCACCCTTACGGAACAGTGAATCCATACTTCTGAAAAATTTCCTTCGCCTGCTTTGTTCTGATGTAATCCAGGAACTGTTCTGCGTCCTTTTTGTGGGATGAGCGCGAGATGGCGACCACGCCTTGTGCGAGCGGAACGTAGTAGTCGGCTGGGACTTCCCAATAGTGGCCTTTGCCCTTCATGGCCGGAGAGATGGCATGGGCCAAGGCGACGAATCCAGCCTGTGCATTGCCCGACTCAACGAACTGAGCCGCCTGCGAGATATTCTCTCCGGTGACGAACTTGTCGGACAGCTTGTCATAGAGTCCGGCATGTTTCAGAGCCTCGACGGCGGCGCGTCCGTAGGGCGCGTGCTGCGGATTGGCCACAGAGAGCTTATTTACTGACCGATCGAGCAGAACGTTCATACCCTTGTGTTCGACGTCCAGCGCAGAATCTGCCGGGACCCAGAGCACCAGCTTACCGACCGCGTATTGATAAAGCGTCGGGGCGTCAGCTTGACCGTCGCGAACAAGTTGGCGTGGATAGTCCATGTCGGCGGAGAAGAAGACGTCGAAGGGAGCACCGTTCTCGATCTGCTGAGTGAGGGCGCCCGAGGCGCCGAAGGAGAGGCGCACGTGGATGCCGGTCTGCTTCTCAAAGCTGTCGCTGATGTCCTTGAGCGCGTTGCTGAGATCGGCAGCTGCCGCCACGTTGAGTTCCGATGCGGGCTTCTCAGCCTGAGGCGATGCGTTTGAGACCAGGAAAAGACTGACGGCGAGCACTGAGAGCCACAGATTCTTCATTGAAACGTTCGCTCCGAAATCGTATCGTTACATCGGATGCCAAGGAAATAACAAATCGATTTTAGACGATTGGGTGCGAAGTGAGGGTACAGGGGCCGGGACGATTTTCCCGAAATGGGCTGGCGCTTCATTTTTGAACCTCTTTTGGATTGATTCACGGGGACCTCCTTCTGATACTGGCAAGTGATCAATCCCCTGATGAGAAGGAAGTGGTTCCCGCGCCCGGCGAGATGGACCGCGATCGTCTGGCTGTTTTTCTCCGTTCCGTTTCTACAGGCGCAGGAAGCGAACAGTACCCATCCTCAACCGGCTGTTTCCCATTCCGATCGGGGCCACACTAAAGAGGGCAACGAGTGGTTTTATCGTGGCCGCATTGTTAGTGGGATTTCTACGGCGGATCTGCGTCGACGGGCCTATCAACGGAAGTTAGCACTGCGCGCCGAACGTGCGAACGGTCTTTTGCAGACCGGCAGTCAGCTATCGTTCTCGAACGGTTCGTGGATCGCGCTGGGGCCCGTTCCGCTGGCCTCTGATGCCAGCGGAAATGGTACGCAGGATTATCACCAGGTTTCGGGGCGCGCGACTGCCGTAGCGGTTGATCCCGCGGATGCCTCTGGCAATACGGTATTCGTGAGCGGGGCCCAGAGCGGAATCTGGAAGTCGACGAATGCGGCCTTGTCGACGGCGAACAATGTCATGTGGAACCCGATCAGCGACGACCAGGCGACACTTTCGATTGGGGCGATTGCAATTCAGCCGGGGAACAGCGATCCGGCAAAGACTGTGATCCTGGCTGCGACGGGAGAAGCTGATAACTCGTCGGACTCGTATTTCGGACTAGGCATTTTGCGCTCGACCAATGGAGGCAGTTCCTGGTCGTTGATCAACTCGGCAAATAACGGCGCGATCTCATTGGGTGGTCTCGGCGGGACGCGAATGGCGTTCGGTACAGGGGCTACTCAGACAAATACAGTCGTCACGGCGATGGCGACGTCGTCTGAGGGCGTAGCTGACGGAGCGGTGAACTCGGGCACGAGTCCGGGGCTCTATACATCTCTCAACGCGGGACAGAGTTGGACCTACGACGCGTCGTCGGATCCCGGAGGAGTTACAGACGCGACGTCTGCTACATCGGTGGTCTACAACGCGGGCGCAGGGAGGTTCTTCGCGGCCGTGCGCTACCATGGCTTTTATTCTTCGCCTGATGGTGTGAACTGGACGCGTTTGGCCAATCAGCCCGGCGGTGCTGTGTTGAGTACGAGCGCTTGTCCGCCGCAGTCCGTATCGAACAACTACGCATGTCCTATCTTTCGTGGCGAAATCACGTCGGTCTGTGCGCTAGAGACGGGCACACAGGTTTGCGATCCGTCACGCAACGAGATGTACGCGTGGTATGTGTATCTCGCCGCGAATGGCGCGACGATGGATGGTGGCATCTGGCAGAGCCTGGATGGAGGAACGTCGTGGACCGCGATATCAGAAGCGGGCATCACGAATTGTGGCGATCCCGAGGGCTGCGGCGTGGAGCAGGGAACCTACAATCTTGAACTGCTCGCGGTTCCGTACGGCGCGGCGACTGACCTCTACGCTGGAGCGCTCAATCTATATAAGTGCTCGATCAGTGCTACCTTGAACCCCACGTGTGCGTCATCGCCGTTCATGAACCTCACCCATGTTTACGGATGCGTGCCGATTTCCGCGCCGGCGCACGTTCATCCCGCCCAGCATGCGATGGCGTACATGATTCCGACCTACGGGAGCGACTCGGGAAACGCGTTGCTCTTCTTCGCGAACGATGGAGGGGTCTACCGATCCCTGAATGGCTTCTCTTTCGGACCCGGCTCCGGAGCATGTTCGGCGACTAATGAGTTTGAAGACCTAAATCAGAATCTAGGATCGATGACGCAGTTCGTGAGCTTCTCGCAGCATCCGACCGATCAGAATACGTTGCTCGGTGGAGCGCAGGGCAACGGATCGCCAGCAACGAATCACGCTAACAAGCAGCCACCAGACTTGAGTTGGGGAAACGTTCTCGGCGGCGACGGCGGCTACAATGCCATCGATCCGCTGACCACCTCCAACTTCTACGCATCGAATCCGGATATTCCGTCGGGTGGTCTAGGAATTCAGTTGTGCACGAGCGGATTGAACTGCAACAACGGGCAATTCAGTTTTGTTGTCACCAGCAATGACCTGGGCGGCGATGATGGCGGATTCTACGTTCCCTATATCCTCGATCCGGGATCGACGACGTCGATGCTGGTGGGTAGCTGCCGGATATGGCGCGGACCGCGCACCGGAGGGACGTATACAGAACTGAGCCCCAACTTCGACACTCTGGGATCAGGTAGTTGTTCGGGCAGCGAAGTGAATCAAGTGAGGGCGATTGCGGCCGCCGGGATGCCCGACAGCAATGGGTCGAGCATCATTTATGCGACGACCAGCGGGTTGGGGCCGATCGAAGGGCCACTGGCGAATCCTTCGGGAGGGCACGTCTGGGTGACGACCAATGCCTCCGCCGGCATGGCCTACTTCGCAGACGTTACGAACAACGGTCCCCAGGGCAGCATCAATCCGAATCAATATCCGGTTTCCGGGGTGGCGACGGACTCGTCGGACGCGAGCGGGAAAACGGCATACGTCACCGTGATGGGTTTCACTGGGGGCACCGGTCACGTCTGGAAAACTACGAACGCTGGTTCAAGCTGGACCGATTTCACCGGGAATCTGCCGGACTCGCCGGTGAATGCCGTGATTGTTTATCAGCCGATGGCGCAAGTGTTCGTGGCGGCAGACGTAGGCGTTTTTGCCAGTCCAACTTCGAGTCCAAGCTGGACCGAACTCGGGCCGAATCCCAATACGGACCGGGCTGGATTTCTTCCCAATGTTGCGGTGACGGCGCTGGGTATTTTCAACTCTGGCCAGCAACTGTTGCGAGCTTCCACGTACGGACGCGGGATCTGGCAATTCAACCTGGTGATCACGCCCGATTTCAACTTGTCGGTCTCGAACTCGCCGCTAACAGTGTTTGTTGGGGAGACCGCGACGTTCAACGGCAGCATCAGTGCTCTCAACGGATACACCAGCACTGTAACGCTGAGTTGTTCCACGGGTACGACTGCACCACCGAGTACGTGCACTCCATCGCCTACGACTCTCACGCCCGGCAACAAGACTCCTTTTACGGTGACCGCAGGTGGCACAGCCCAGGACTACAGCTTCAACGTGAAGGCGGTGGGGTCCGATTCCAGCCATGTCACACATGCCGTCCCGGTGTCATTGCATGTCATCAATTTCGGGATAGCGGCGCCTTCGCCGGCTACTGTGACGGTTCCGCGGGGAAGCACCTCTTCGCCCGTTAGCTTTCAGATCACCGCTGCAGGATCATTCAATCAAACTGTGAACGTCTCCTGCACATCGGGAATTGCTGGAGCAGCCTGTTCGCTCACACCCGGACCGACGGTGAATCCGACCGCCAGTTCTCCGGTGAGTATGACGGCCAGTGTCGAAGTCCCTCTGGGTACGGTTCCCGGCACCTACCCCGTCACTTTGCAGGCGTCAACGCCCGGAGCACCTGCGCCGCTGACGACAACATTTGACCTGGTCGTGACCTCTAATCCGGATTTCGTTCTCACCGCCGATACGTTTCCAGAGATCAAGGTCGGCAGTACCGGAACAACCGGCTCAATTTCGATTACTTCGCAGGACGGATTTGCTGGCACCGTAACGCTCGCCTGTCCCACAACCTACGGTACGGGCAGTTGCAGCATCAGTCCAACGTCGGTCAGTTCGTTTCCGGCGACTGCAACTCTCACGATTAACGGCACCAGCTTTACGGCCGGAAGCTACTCGCTCTCGATAACGGGAACGTCGGGTTCGATTGTGAATTCACAGGCGGTGACGTTCAATGTCGGTGATTACACGATTTCAGGAACGCAAAATTTGACAGGAACGCCCAGAGCAGAGGTCCAGGCGAGCTTGACCCTGACTTCCACCTACGCGTATGCCGGCAGCATCAACGCGACGTGCGATGCCAGTGTGCTGGCGGGTGCCGTATGCAGCGTGTCCAGTCCGAACACGCTTACTGGCGGAGGCACAGCGAATCTCACGGTCGCGGTCAGCATTCCCAGCAGCGCGACTCCTGGGGCGTTCGTCATTAAAATCAACACTCATGATACGGGTGGAACACCAAGCCACTCGACAACACTGACCCTGACACTGGCGCAAGATTTCACTGTGACTTCCGCCACGACGTCTCAGACCTTGACTGCCGGGCAGACTTCCGGACCTTATGCATTGACTGTGCAGCCGGTTGGGACTGCATTCACCGGCGCGGTCAGTCTCGCGTGTACCCACGGATTGCCTGCCGGAGCCCAGTGCAGCTTTAATCCATCAGGCGCCGTCACACCGGGCACTTCAGCCGTGGACGTCGTGATGAGCATATCGACGGCAAAAGCAGTCAGCAGCGCGTCTCATCGCATGCCGAATTCGCTTTCCGCGATGATCCTTCTATTTCTCCCCGGGATCGTGATCAGCGTGGGTGCATTGAGGAATTGCAAATCGAGACTCATGGCTCGATTACTCCTCGTTGTGGGGGTGACGTCTCTACTGACCATCATGTTGGCCTGCGCGGGAGCAAGTACCAGTGGTGGCGGCGGTGGAGAAACGTCTAACCCTGTCACTTATCAGATTAGTGTCACTGGTACCTCGCCGGGAACTTCTCCCGACAGCGGACAGAGCGCAACGGTGACTCTCGTCGTAGACTAGTGGGTCCCAGAATCGTCGAACTGCGTCAGATCGTGGTGACCGAGAATTCATGACAGACTCTCGTTACGATGTAATCATCATCGGCGGTGGTGTGGTCGGGCTGGGCGTCGGACTAGAGATCACCCGCCGTTATCCCGGCAAGCGGCTACTTCTTCTCGAAAAAGAGGATCGCGTTGCCCGCCATCAGAGCGGCCATAACAGCGGCGTCATTCACTCTGGCGTCTACTACAAACCGGGTTCGTTGAAGGCTCGCCTCTGCGTTACGGGGGCTGCGGCGATGGTTGAATTCTGCCGCGAGCACGGTATTCCGCATAGGGTTTGCGGGAAGGTGATTGTTGCCACTGCGGAGGAAGAACTTCCCCGGCTGGAAGACTTACGCAAACGGGGCGAAGCGAACGGACTCACGGGTCTTCGCCTGATTGGTCCGCAGGAGTTGCGCGAGATCGAGCCCAATGCGGCCGGACTGCGGGCCTTGGTTGTGCCTTCCACCGGAATCACCGACTATGCCGTCGTCTGCGAGAAATACGCAGAGCTGATCACCGCGAATGGGGGAATGGTAAAGACGTCAGCCGCCGCGACCGGCATCCGACGCTCGGCGAACGAGATTGTAGTTGAGACTCCACAAGGCGCCTTCGGGACGACTGCACTCATCAACTGCGCGGGGCTCTACAGCGATCGAATCAGCAGCATGGCTGGGGACGATCCTGGCGTGATGATCGTGCCATTCCGCGGGGAGTACTACGATCTGACGCCGGAACGCGCTTCTTTGGTCAAGGCGCTGATCTATCCGGTGCCCGATCCGCAATTCCCGTTTCTTGGCGTGCATTTCACCCGGCGCATCACAGGAAAAGTCGATGCCGGACCGAATGCCGTGCTGGCGCTGGCTCGCGAAGGCTACCGGCACACTGATATCAATGTAAGCGACCTGGCGTCGTCCCTGTCGTATGGCGGATTCTGGCGCATGGCGCGGAAGCACTGGCGCAGCGGACTGGGCGAATGGCATCGCTCGTTATCGAAGGCGGCGTTTGTTCACGCGTTGCAGCGGCTCTTACCTGCGATCGGCGCCGATGATCTCGTGCCTGGCGGATCGGGCGTGAGAGCGCAGGCGCTCAAGCATGATGGTGCTCTGGTAGATGACTTTCAATTTGTTCCGTCGGGCAAAGTGCTGCACGTGCTGAACGTTCCGTCTCCCGCCGCGACGGCTTCGCTGATGATTGGCCGATCGATCGTCGATACCGCCGCCGCTAGTCTCGGGCTCTCCTGAATTCACAGCTGCACCATCGGAAACGACTTAGAAGAAAAATCAATTCTCCCTACGCGAAAAGACGTACGAATGTCTCCGCACCGTCGTGGTAGTGTGCTTGAAAAGGTAGCGCCGCGAATTAGGAGTTCTAACGATGCGAACATGCACAAACAAGAAGTGCGTAGCATACGGCCACATCGTGTACTCGGTGGCCACCCGATGTCCGCTGTGCAAATGCGATCTGCGAGCGACATTGCCCACCAGCGAGATGACTGCATCCTCGAAACAGAGCGGCCAGATATCCTCCAGCCGATGAGATTCCCGGCCTTGGTCTAGCGGCCGATGTCTTCATTCCACAGATCTGGGCGCTGGCGGATAAAATCACGCATCATCTGAATGCAATCGGCGTCATTGAGCACGGTGAGGCTCACTCCACGCTGGCGGAATAGATCCTCTGCACCCAGAAAAGTCTGATTCTCTCCCACAACCACCCGCGGAATGCGATAGAGCAACGCTGTTCCCGTGCACATGATGCAGGGGCTTAGCGTGCTGACCAGCGTCAGCTCGGGCCAGTCACGACGACGTCCGGCGTTGCGGATGCAGACGGTCTCTGCATGGGCCGTGGGGTCACCGCTCTGCACGCGAAGATTGTGCCCGCGTGCCAAAATGCCCCCATTCTTGTCAGCCAGCACGGAGCCGATCGGCAGACCGCCTTGATGCAGTCCCAGCTTGGCTTCCGCCAATGCTTCTCGAAGTAATTCCTGATCGGTCATCTCTCAAGAAGAAGTTTATCCAGAGAGCGAGAGCGAAGTGAATCGCGGACGCGTTGGCACAAGTCGTGCAAAAGCAAAGGGGCCTTGTCGGCAAGGCCCCGGTGGGTGAAGAATATTTGGAGTGTAAATCCGTTTAAATTCCAGTTCCAGCTAGAGTCACTTTCTGCGGACTTCCCCCGCCGTTGTCGCTGATGGCAACACTTGCCGACCGCGCCCCGGTGGCTGTCGGTGTGAAGGTGACTGCGATGTAGCAGGTTGCTCCCGCTGCCAAACTCGTGCCGCAATTATTCTGCTGCGCGAAGTCAGCGGCGTTTGTCCCTGTGATCGCAATTCCGGTTATGGTCATGGTTTCAGGCGCTTTATTGGTCAGCGTAATGATCTTGCGAGCACTCGTCGTGCCCACCTTCTGATTGGCAAAGGTCACGTGCAGAGGCGTGACTTGCAGGTACGTTCCTACGCCCTTTAGTGAGATCTGTTGCGGGTTGCCGGGTGCGTTGTCCGTGATGCTGATGGTGGCGCTTCGTGTGCCCAAGGTTAACGGCTTGAAGGTGACGGTGATGCTGCAACTGCCACCAGCCGGCACGGATGTTCCGCAGGTATTAGTTTGAGAATAGTCACGGCTATTCGTGCCGCCGATGACAATGGAGGTGATGGTCAGAGTGATATTCCCGGCATTCGTAAGCGTCACACTGTGAGGAGTACTGCTGGTCCCAACGACCTGATTGCCGAAGCTGATGCTTGTTGCAGAAAGCTGCGCCAATGCTCCCTGCACCAGTTGGCTGACCACGGAGGAAGTACTGGTTTCGAAGTTCGAGTTTCCGTTGTAGGTAGCTGTGATGTTGTGCGTACCCAGCGTCAGAGTTGAGGTCGTGAAGGTAGCCTCACCCCCGGTGTTCAAACTGGAAGTTCCGAGGTTGGTGGTTCCGTCAAAGAAAGTGACGCTTCCAGTCGGCGTGATTTTGAATCCGAGTCCGGCCACCGTTGCGGTGAAAGTCACGGTCTGCCCGACGTTCGACGGGTTAGGCAACGAAGTGAGTGAAGTTGCTGTTGCCCCAAGACTGGTGTTGATGAGGACGGCGACGTCTCCAGGATTTTGGCCGCAGACGTTGCTGGCGCAGTTTGCCACTACAACGTCCGGTTTGCTGTCGCCATTCAGATCCGCAACGGCCACGCCGAATGGAGTGTTTCCCCCCGGGTTGAACGTGGCCACGGGTTGAAGAGTTCCGTCACCGTTGCCCAGAAGCACTCCTACATCGCCGCCGCCACCGTTGCAGTTGCCGCTCACAGCGGAGCAGTTGACTACCACGACGTCGGGCTTGCCGTCTCCGTCCACATCCGCTACTCCCAACGCGGCGGCTCCGAATTCGCTGGCAGAATAAGCAACCACCGGCTCGAAGGTACCGTCGCCATTGCCCATCAGTATGCCTACATCGCCTTGATTGATGCTGGTGCTCGTGCTGCTGTTCGCCACTTCGATGTCGGGTTTGTTGTCTCCGTTAAGATCTGCAATCGATACCCAGTCCGGATAAATTCCGCCCGAGTTGTAGATCACCGAGGTCTGGAAGGTTCCGTCCCCTCTTCCTAATAGGACGCCCACGGTGCTGGTCTTGCAGGTGCTGTCGGCGCACTGATGCCCAACCACAACGTCAGGTTTGCCGTCCCCGTTCACGTCGCCTACCGCCATGCCAAAGACGATCAGCCCTCCGGTGACGAAAGGCATCTCCGGCTGAAAGGTTCCGTTCCCGTTTCCCAGCAGCACCCCACCACAACCGCCGCTGGCGCAATCTCCCGCAACGACGATGTCGGCCTTACCGTCGAGATTCATGTCCGCAATGCCCACCGCGATTGCGCCGTATCCCCCGCCGCCCAACTGAATCGTAACCACAGGCTGAAAGGTGCCGTCGCCGTTGCCGAACAGAACTCCTATATTGCCGCCCGCGCCGATGCAATGGTTGTTGAGCGCATTGCCGCAATTCGCGACCACGATGTCAGGCTTGCCGTCGCCGTTTAGATCGCCCACCGCCACAAACAGGGCGTACAGTCCACCCGAAGCGTAAGCCACTCCAGGCTTGAAGGTTCCATCGCCGTTCCCCAACATCACTCCCACGGAACTCCCTGGGCACGGGACCGTATTGTTCATGCACCAATTCGAGACCACGACATCGAGTTTGCCATCCCCGTTCAGATCACCGATCGCCAGGGAATTTGGACCATTTCCGCCGGAACTATACTTGACGGGAGTGGCAAAATTCAGCCGTGTTGCAGCCAAGAGGTGTTGCGCTGTGAGGAGTACGAACAGACAGGAAGAGAAGGACAGAAGAAGACGAGCCCTACGCATTCTATCTCCGAGAACCAGGGATTTTTACCGCACGGGGGAAATTAAGCAGGGGGAAACCGCTTTATCAGCACGCCCAATGACCATAAGTATTTCATCCAACCCCGGGTTTCATCAAGAAAAATTAGAGCCGGCAGGCAGAGATCGGCGCAATCGCTGAGAGTAACCTTCTGGTAATCAACTGGGTAAGGACTTCAAGTTCCTGGGCTGAAATGGCGGATACGCATGCTACGTTTTACTGCCCAATAGGCCGTAAGTATTGGCCTGCCGCGGCAAGGGGGAATGCGCCGACCTCGTCTGGCGACCCGCATAAGTTTCCCCCGTGGTTTCAGCAATAGGTGATTCCGGCGCTTTTTAAAAGGTGCGCTGGTCGCGCTTCGTGTTTGAGGGCAATGGGCAAGTCAAGGTCCTGATGCTTGAACTAACAATTGCCGATCGTTAAGCCTACTGAGCCAGCGGGGACGAAATTGGTCTTCTTCCCCGTCTTTAGCCGGTACCCCCAAGTTGCTGCTCTTTTTTGGCGCGTGCAAGGCTCAGTTGCTCGATGGCGGATGCCATGCTGTTACGAGCATCTTTCGCATAGTCTTTCAAAAGGTCGTCAGTCTGCAGCGGCAGGACCTCGCCCAGACACTCTTCCAATCTCCCCACCAACCAGTCAATCAGTTGGATGGTGCGGTCACCCTGATGGACCGTGGGATCATCATTCGGAAACGCCATTCTTGTACCCTCCTATGCAAACCTACACCGAACCAGTCCGGCCATTCGCCAGGTGCCGGGAGTCTATCGGAGCAGAGCAGTTGCAAGATTTTGCGTCTTACCGTCCGATCTTTAAGAACGTTAGTCCATCGGAACGCAAAAACATACATCGTTGAAGCCCAGTTGTGCACTCGGCTTGTAAAAACCGATGAACTCTCCCGCGTTTTGGTCTAAAGCAAGGAGACTCCGCTGCACCTTTCCTCGGTGCGAGCCCTTGTCGAGATCTTATCCAATGTGATGACAGCCCAACCGCCTGAAAAGATAAAAAGCTCGGTCGCAACGGCTACCGGGTCTGGCTTGTGGAACTCCATTCTGCGAACCACTTCTCCAGTTTCTGTCAGTATCCCTTAACAGACGCCTCGAATGAAAGGAATTCGAAATACTATAAATTCCTGGTGCGAACGGGACTCGAACCCCTCGGTCGCGGCCCTCGGATAAGCTTCCATGCTCCGCAGGGTCTCTCATCCTCACCGCCCGCAAAGCGGACATATCATGTGCTAGCTCAACCGGACATATCATGTGCTACCGACAGTAGCATTCCTGCAGTTGACAGCTGGATTGGCATTGCTCATAATTCACGGCACTCGGACTTAGTGACCTTATCCTCCCCGTGCAGTTTCGCAGGTTTCTTTGTCCCTCTTAGACGTTTTGCAACGAAGGATCCCGCGTCGCGCGTCGATCTCGTCTGCCAAAACCGTGCATGATTGGGCCCATTGGAACTTCGCGAACGCTACGAACTGCCGGGAGACACCATGAGAAAGCTTAGCGTCGGAAAGATTGCCTGTATCCTGCCACTATTTTGCCTCTTCATAACAATTGCTTCGCCTGCCCAAACCTTCACCACTTTGTTCACCTTCGATGGAAATACCAATGGACAGGGTGCAAATGCGCCTTTGTTACAGGCTACCGATGGTAACTTTTATGGGACAACCGGTCTTGGCGGTGCTGACGACTTTGGCGGGATCTTTGGTCTCACTCCCGGCGGTGAACTTACCAGCCTTTCCATGTTTACAAACTGTCCGAACTGCCCTAAGCAGTCTTCCGCAGGACTGATACAAGGCCCCGACGAAATCCTCTACGGCACGGCATTGGGCGGAGCTTATGCCTCCGGTTCCGTTTTTGAAATTGCACCCAATGGATTGCTGACAACTCTCTACAGCTTTTGTGCCCAATTGTCCTGTCCAGATGGCCAATACCCGTCCTCGCTGGTCTATGGTCCCAACGGAAACCTATACGGAACGGCCGCGTACGGTGGCACCGGCAGGTTTTGCACCGCCTTCCAGCTCAAACCAGTCCTTTGCGGAACGATCTTTGAAATGACGCCCACGGGTCAGTTGACCACGCTCTACAACTTTTGTTCACAATCAGGGTGCAGTGACGGAATTTACCCCGTGCCTTTGATGCTGGCCGCCGACGGGAAACTTTATGGCGCCACGACATCGGGGGGAAACGCCAAGGGCGACTGCAAGGAATTCGGGTGCGGTTCAATTTTCGTGATCACCTCGCCGGGAAATCTGACGACTCTCCACAGGTTTTGCTCGGTCATCAATGCACAAGGTTTCTGCACCGATGGCGAGGATCCGGGCAACGCACTGATTCAGGGCAGCGACGGGAACTTCTACGGTACAACAAAGACTGGTGGCGCGAATAACGGTGGCACCATTTTCAGAATGACGCCAGCGGGCAAACTGAGTACCCTCTACAATTTCTGCTCCCTGGCGAACTGTCTTGACGGCACTCTCCCTTATGCAGGGCTGGTTGAGGGCACCGACGGGAACTTCTACGGGACAACTGCGGAGGGGGGCGCCAATAACAATACGGCTGTTTGCTTTGGCAGCGGATGTGGAACGATCTTTAAGTTTTCGCGCACAGGTCAGTTGACCACGCTTTACAACTTCTGTTCGCAAACAAACTGTGCCGACGGAACAAGTCCTGTGGGATCACTTGTGCAGGCCACCGACGGCGAGTTTTACGGAAGTGCAATCCAGGGTGGCAATTCGAACTGCAGGTTTGGCTGCGGAACCATCTTCAGTTTGAGTGTGGGCCTCGGCCCATTTGTGGAACCAAGCCTGCAGTTCGGCAAAGTCGGCAGCTCGATCAACATCATGGGAAATAATCTAAAAGGAACCACGAGCGTGATGTTCAACGGGACACACGCAACGTTCATCGTTGAATCCGGCACTTTCATTAAGGCCACGGTGCCGGTCGGGGCGACGACCGGAAGGATCGAAGTTACAACGCAAAACGAGACGCTTTCGAGCAACGTGTTGTTCCACGTCTTGCCTTAGTTCGCACGGTTAGGCCCAAAGAAACGGGAGCTACAGTCCAAGAGACCATTCGGATTTGCAGTTTCCTTGACGATCTTGCGGACGTCCGAAGAAAAATTCGGTCCACTGAGGGCTTGAGCGGTTAACTCCCAATCACGCACACCCACGAATTGCAACTAAATCTAGTAGGCACAAACTTGAGTAAGGTCGAAGAAGTGTGCTTTGGGGTGTGGGTTGCGAGCTATTGGTGCGAAAGGGGGGACTCGAACCCCCACGGTTTTACCCGCCAGATCCTAAGTCTGGTGCGTCTGCCAATTCCGCCACTTTCGCAACTTGTAGAATCAAACACTTACGACGACTGAGGAGTGCCGCCCTTTGGTTTTGTGCACGATTTGCTCACAAAATTTGTGCGGCCTCAGCCACGTCTTCCGCGTTCGCGGCGTCGTACTCATCGAACACCATCCGGGTCAAGTGCCCGGTAATGAGCATCGCGGTCGAGGTCGGCACGCCTTTCCTGCGAATCCGGCGCACCGCCGACCGTCGAAGGTCGTGGAACATCAGCTTCGGAACCCCTGCGGCCTTTGTTGCTTTCAACCACGCGCCCCGAAAATCCTTGATGGGGGAACCGTCCGGCCAAGTGAAAAGGAATGCGTCCGGGTCCTTGCCTTTCGCGCACGCCTTCAACGCCTCGTTCACATCGTCGGGCAACTTCACCGCGCGTGCCTTGCCGTTCTTCGTCGCGCCAGCGAACAGTCTCAACCAGCCGTCCGCTAACTGTAAGCATAGCAAATTTTGCAGTTCGCTCTTGCGGAATCCCAGCCTGTAGGCGGTCAGCACCAACGCGCGCAAGCCCGGCTCCCGGATGGAGGGCAGAAGCTTCTCAAACGCTCCATCCTCGATAAATCCCTTGCGCGGAGACTCGGCCAGTCGAGCAGGGAACTTCGGAATGTCAGGCACCAGTTTGGGCCGGGACTCGTATCCCAGACGGAACGCTCGTCGCAGAAGCTGAAGCTCCCGGTTGATGGTCGCGTGTCGGCCCCTTCCGCTGGCGACTCTATCGGCCTGATACTTCTGCAAGTCTTGCGCTGTGACCAGCGCGGCCTTCGTGCTTCCGAACACCGGAGCAAGGTGCTTATCCCAACGTGCTTTTTGTTCCTTCAGGATTCGCTCGGCCTGTTTCGTTCGCCAATCCCGCGTTGGCGCGGGCAGGTTCTCCGGTATCTTCCGCAGCAGTTCCGCGCGCTGGGCCGCGAAGACGATGTCGGCAAGGTCGCTGACCAACGTGCGGTTTGCCTTCGGGCTGGGTAACGTTCCGGTTTGGAGTTCGCCGAGTCGCTTTTGCAGCAGTCGTTCGGCGTTCGACTCGGCACGCTTCCCACAGCCTGTTCGTTTTTCGCAGCAGCAACAAAAGCGACTATTCTCAGTTCGCTGTCGTCCGCCAGCGTCCCGAAAACGAATCCAGTACTCGCCCTTCGGATGTCGCTTGGATTTGCGCGGCCACAGGCTTCCTGTTCCGTAGGTTCTCATACGCGGTGTGGGAGCTTACCTCTGTCGATTGGAAACAGCCAGTTCGATTCTCGATGAGGACCGGATGAAGGGGAAAGTTACGATGGTGCGGCCCTGATAAAATTGCAACTCGGTTCAAATGGCTGAATTCAAAGACAAGATTCCCACGGGAGGTGGTCAGGTCGAGTACTTCTACTACCCTGACGGGCGAAGAGCTACGCAGATTTCCGGCTTCATGCGGGCGGTGTACATGGTTGCTGTGAGCATGGACGGACGCCACTTGCTGGGCGTTATTCCTGCGACAGGTTATGGGCAAACTGCGGTCTATCCCCAGCCGTCGATAACGGCGTACATACAATCCGATGAACAATGCATGTGGGGACGGAATTGTCCTTTTTGCCACAAGTATTTCCGCACCAATCACATCATGGACGCCACGCACTGTCCGTATTGTTCGGGAGTTGCTCCGAGCCTTGCCTTCATCACCGCTGACCAATCGGCCTACATACTCGCTTGCTACGACGCGTTCGCACGGTCATACATGGAAAACAAGACCACATCCGTAGATGAGGCCGAGATTACAGACTCAAAGTCAGCATGGCATTACGCGGAGGTGAAGCAGCAGGTTCATTTCAAGTGTCAGACAGAAAAGTGCGGGACCGAAACCGACATGCTTGGCGATGGCAGCGCGTACTGTCCACGCTGCGGACGTTCAAACGCCCGTAAGGTCTTTATCGAATCCATGAATGAGATGTTGAAGCAATTAGTGGAGACGAAGGCCACCGTACCAGATGAGAACAAGCGAGGCTCCGTTTGGGAGCAGATGACCAAGGACAGCGTGACGAACTTAGAGGCTCTCGCAAACCATCTTCGGTTCAAATTGCTCTGTGCTCCGATGACGCGGAAACGTAGAAAGCAGCTAGAGAACATGAGTTTTCAGAACCCATTCCAAGCGGACGAATCATTGACGGAGTGGTTCGATATCGGGCTGATGGAGTGGGTTGGAAATGAGGTGGTGCCGAAACGAAGGCTGCCTACCGACTCTGCTTTCGTCAGAAAGATGTTCCAAAAGCGAAACGTGCTGGTTCACAACAAAGGAATAGTCAATGAAGAGTACCTACAACGCAGTGGAGACACCGAATTTACTTTAGGCGAGCGCATCGCAGTTCGCGACCATGAGGCCAAGCGTTTCATGGAAACTGTTCGTTCGATGGGTGAGAATCTGTTGGACGGTGTCGAGTACGGGCTTCAATGAGAGGCGATTCATGATTAACGAGCAAGAACTTTGGTATAAACGCGGGGACCTTGTCGAGTTCAAGTTGACGCTCGGACGCGGACCGAGAAATTGTAGGGGCGTCGTGTTGAATACGGCAGTTCTGTACGGGCGCGGCGCAAGGCAGCTTTGGGTTCTTGATTTGGATGACGCCACCCCAGAAGAGGCAGCACGGTGGACGAACAAGAAAATCATCGTGCACGAGGAAGATATTATCTCGGCAATACCTTCGGTCCCTATCGGGAGAGACACTCTCCTCCGGGATAATCCTATAAGTTGTCCGGTGCGCGATTTGAAACGGGGGGAGTGGGAGACCCCTGCAATCACGGTAACCGTCGCCCTTCCCTTGAGCGCAGTCGCGACGCCCGATACAAAGCACACCGAACCATGAATGCTGCCTGAAGGCCCGGATAAGTTGATTCAGGGACGACGCCGATTTCAATCAGCTTTCAGGCCCGGAAGTGCCTCCTGCACTTTGGTATCTTTCTCGTCCTTCGCTGGCTGGGGCTGAGCAGACGTTCTTGCGGCGGGAGCAGTTTGTACGGTCGTGCCAGCGTCAAACCCAGCTGCTCGATTAAGGAGTGTGTACTATCGCTCTACTGGCGGATGGAAGGCAAGTTATTCGTTAGCTGTCCATTTCGGCGATGCGTTGAATTGCATCTTTGTAGTACGTTTCATTGGCTTCAAATCCAAAGAAATGCTTGCCGAGTTCCTTCGCTGCGACCGCTGTCGTTCCGCTACCCATGAACGGGTCAAACACGGTCTCGAAGTCGTCATACCAGCCCAAGATTTCTTTTATGAGCTTCGGAGGCTTTTGGGTGGGATGTGCAACATTTCCCTCGGAACTATGGCGGAGGACACTCGGTGGTCGTTGTTTTCCGAACTTGTGCTCCGGGCCGGGGTAGAAGAGTGCCATTTCGTAATTTCGGATGTGCTCGTGCTCGGTGTCTCCCATCGCTCCTCCGCCCAGCTTATGCCAGACCAATACGCTCGTCGGTTTGGAAAGGGTGACGCCAACTGATGCCCCCGGCGCGACATCCTCAACGCGGAACTGGTGATCCCACAGATTGTCCCAACGGCAGAAGACGTATGAACCGAGGCGCGCGAGCCCTCCCAAAAAGCCAGCCTCGTCGCTGATGCCGTGCACAACCTCGGTGGGGAAACGCTCGTCCCACTCGACCTTTGCAAGATGCTTGTCAAAAGGCTTCTTGAAACCCATCCCATAGGGTGGATCTGTGATGATGAGATCGAAGGACCTCGGAGGAAAGTTAATCAGGTGATTCCGGCAGTCGCCGTGGATTATTTTGCAGCACGGGTATTCAACGTCGAATTCGCCTGTCGATAAAAGCAGTTCCGCGTTCTTCCGCATCGCGGCGGGAACTGCGAGGTTGACTACGGTGTGGTCGGGAGTCGGGTTCTCGGCAGTTTCGTGCATGACCGCTTCGAGCGCGGCCTTGACTATCGTGGAGACCCACTTTCCCGCCTTGATGGTGCGGCCACAGCCCTTTTGTTCTCTCAGGCTCATTTCCCGACACCGACTGCTATCGCTTTGTGGTCTTGAGAAGATGTCGTCAGGAAGGAGTCTGCTTCGTCGGAATGTTCACGCCACGCCGCTTCCATCATCTCGACCTTACCGTTCAGTTCATCCACCGCATTCTTCAACCGCTTGATAAGTTCAATGCGGGCATCCTTGCTCGGTGGCTTGTCCAGCAGTGTGTCGAAGTTGTAGTTCCGAAGGAGTGCGTCGCAGGCTTCGATGACCTTTGAGGCTGCCAAGTCTTGGTCCGACCGTTTTTCGGCCCGGCGCGCAATGTCCTGCTTTCGGTTTTTGAGAAAAGCAGCGAAGCTGGCGACGCTCTTCTTGCTGTCTTTCGCGTGCTTCAAAAAACGCTTCTGCTCTTCGGATGTGTACTCAGCAACGAGTCGGTGGTGTCCGAATGAGAGGCCATTAACACGTGTTAACACGTTGCGCGCTGTATGCGCGAACTGCCGCAGGGTTTCGACGGTCATCCCTGTCGCGGTCGCAGCGACCTGATAAGGTTTGCTCCGCTTGAAGTCACCTTCGCCCTTGCACATCCAGTCAGCTATCGCCCACTGGTTTCCGTTCTTAGCCTTCGCCAACGACTCGCCCCGCCTCTTCCAGCGTTCGAGTTTGGGGTCGACCGCTATCTTCTTCTTTATGGCCATGCAGTGATTCTGCCGGGCGAACTGCGACCGCGCCAGTTACGTCCGGGTCGGAACAGCCGCGCCGGATTTTTGTGCACGATTTGTGCACGGACTTCGGGGAAGAGGGAGCAACTACGGGCAGGTATCAGCAGCTAAAATCGCGGCAAACAAAAGGGGTTGATGATTCCGGGCAGGTTACAGGGACGGGTCTGCAATTTCCTAAGTCTGGTGCGTCTGCCAATTCCGCCACTTTCGCACAGGCTAAACAATTTTACTTCGTCGGAACAGAACGCGGGAAGCTCTTTCGGAGCATCGTACAAAGGGCGGGTCAGCCATAGCAGACGTGTTCGTGATTCGATTGTTGCTTTGCTTTTTCGATAAGCATTCTGAGTTCCTCGCGAATCGCAAGGACCTGAACTCCCGCCTATCGTGCTCGGCCTTCTCACTAAGCGAATGATGCGCAAGACCTCGGGTACTTGCGCTCTCGCTGCTTGAGGCATTCCAGTTCGCGGTGAAGTTTACAAGTTTTTCATCTCGACTCGGATTGAGCTGTCGTCCATGTCTGGGACTTCAAGCCTGCTTTCTCTGAGAAAACTGCAGCCTCCTCTTGAACGTGTGTCTGTGGTTGTGGTCGTTCAGAATCCTGAACGGGCACGGCCGTCTTTTGCTTGACTTCTGCGGCAATCGGATTAAAGTGAAAACAGAGTACCTCTACCTCACGAAGCAGCAGGCAAGCCCACAACGCAAGTTCCCGATGTTGGGAGGTCACAATGACCACGGCATTTCCCCCATGCCCCAATCGTAATTGGAGATTCCTATACCGAGCCGCAATTCTGGAGACTGACAGAACGGTTCTACCGCAGAGAGTTTCAGAAGCCGAAGAAGCTGTGAGGGCGCGTGCACGAGAAATCTTCTATGCTCAGGGCACTTCCGAAGAAGAGGAAGCCTTGGAAGATGCACTCTATGCCTTGCGCGCGTTCAGGAGCACTTGGCAGCGCTCGGGTTCTGATGCTGCGTGATTCGGGCGTGACTGAGGACAAAAGGAAGCAAATAGCAGATTCCACATTTTTTGTGGGCAGCCATGAAGATGCTGCACACCCTCCCGCCTCGTCAATGCGTCAACTCTGCGATCTGCACGTGATATGGTTCGAGCAACTCTCCGGTGGCATGGTCCACGGCAGCGATGGCAAGCTGATATCCCACCTCTGCCTGTAGCAGGATTTGTTCGGCAGCAGCGAGTTCGGTCTGCGCTTCGAGCACAAGGAAGATCGTCCCTGAGCCTAGCTCATACTTGCGTTGCTCGGCCGCCGTCGTCTTTTTCGCCAGGTCAAGCGCTTCTTTTCCCGCAACAATGCTGAGCTTGGCTTGTTCGAGTTGATGCACCGCATTGCTTACGTCGATCGTCACCTGCTCGCGAATCTGACGCTCGCTGTAAAGATCGTTGCGCCGCGATACCAGGGCGTTGCCCATTTCGGCTTTGGCAGCACGGTTCCGGATCGGCAAGGTCAGTGAGAGTTGCGCTTGATACGTGGGGTAGCCGAAACCGAAAAGCTGATTGATTGAAGAGTTTGTCGACTTTTGTCCTGCGCTGTTGAATTGCGTTCCTCCGACGCCATTGCTGGCGTAGTAGCCAAACAGATCGAGTTCCGGGAGCAGGTGATTGTGAGCCAGCCGTATCCGAGTCTGGTCATTGGCTAATGCGGCGCGGGCGGCATCGAATTCCGGACGCTTGGTCAATGCCTGCTGCAACGCTGTGCCCGCGTCGATGGTGCGTAGTTCTCCTTCGGGCTCCGGCTTTTCGGTCAAGTCCAGATCAAGCGCCCGGAAATAGGGATCCTGGTCGGCTCCGATTGTCAGACGGAGGGTGTCTTCCGCCTGCTTCAAGGCGTATTCGCTCTGAATCACCTGCACGCGTCGCGATGCAACCTGCGATTCTGACCGGTAAATCTCCAGCGGAGGCAGCGCACCGAGTTCGAGCGCACGCTTGTCCCGCTTGTAGGTTGCTTCGGCCGCCTCCATCGAAGATTTAGCCACGTCGAGGTTTCCGCGGGCTTCCACGACGGCCCAGTATTGCCCGACAGCCTGCAGAATGTTGTTGTTTACCTCGGCGGCAAAGCTGGCGCGGGATTGCTCCAGATTGCGCCGGGCAATGATCAGGGGCGCCTGATTTGCGAAGAGCCATCCATTGCGCAGCAACGGCTGCGTGACCTGAAAGACCAGAGCCGACGTTATGTATGGATTGAAGAAGTACAGCGAGTTGTTAGTGAAGTTATTGTTGCTGGTGAATCCGGCCTGAACGTTGGTCCCTGTTTCAAGAGTTTGAGAATAATTGAATTGAGCGAATTGCGTCGTGCTCTTCACGGTAACGTTCAGCCCGCCGGTGCCTTGCAGCGTGCTCACCGGCGGAGCCGACGTACTGTTCACGTTGTAGGAACTGGTTATGCTCGGATCGAATGGCGAATATGCTCCGAGAAGCGCAAACTTCGAAGACTCTACTTGTGTTTCCTGCACGCGCACGAAGCTATTGTTCTCAAGCGTAAGCACGACCGCATCCCGCAGGCTCAGGCGCAGCTTTCCGTCGACGATGTAGCTGCGGATATGCTCGGGAGGTCCTAGTTTTCCCGAGCGCACCTGCGCCGTCATGAGATCGCCGTAACCTTCCCCGGTTTGCGCCCAGACCGGCAGAGTGAAAATTGTCAAAAGACACGAGAGCAGGGCAAGGTGAGAGCGTCTCATTCCTTCAAATCCTCCAAATTGTATTGACTCGTGCGGTGATGACTCTCGGCCGCCGCTACTCGTAGCGAATCGCTTCCACTGGGTCCAGACGAGCGGCCTTGACTGCAGGGTAAATTCCAAAAACCAAGCCGACAGAAATTGAAACCAGGAACGCGAGCAGGATCGAGCTCGCCGTCACAATTGTGGACCATCCTGCCAGCCAGGCGATCAACCGGGACATCATGAAGCCGAAGACGATTCCGAAGCTTCCACCCATGAACGAAATCAGAATGGCCTCAACTACGAATTGGCGGATGATATCCGACTGGCGCGCGCCGACCGCGCGCCGTACGCCGATTTCGCGCGTGCGCTCGAGAATGCTGGCCAGCATGATATTCATGATGCCGATGCCGCCGACGAGCAGGGAAATCGAGGCAATTGCTACCATGACAGCATTGAACAGGCGCTCGGTCCGTTTTTGCTCGGCGAGCAATTCCGCAGGAACGATGACGCTAAAATCCCCAGCCGAATGATGGGATGAGTCCAGAATTGCGCGTACAACCTGCGCCACCGATGCCATATCGGCGCCGTCCCGGATATTGAGGTACATGCCGTCGATCTCGTCGCGGCGATCGCTATAGGAGTCCTCGAGGCGCAGAATCGCCGAGTTTAGCGGAACGTACAGGATGTTATTCAAGTCCTGGGTCGGCACACCGGCGACTTCCGTTTGCGAGCTAAGTTGCGGCGAAGCTACCCCGATTATCCGGAACCACTGTTCGTTGGCTTTCACGTATTGCCCTACGGCCTCCGCGCTGCCGAAAAGGCTGGAGCGTGCAGCAGCTCCGAGCACGCACACCGGGGCCGCACGCGTTTCTTCATCTTCCGTGAAGAAGCGCCCTTCAAGCACCTGCAATCCGGCGATCTTTTGATAGACCGGATTAACCCCGTAGACGGTTGGCGGATCCTGTTGCGATTTGGGGATCGTTTTCGTCGTGGGCATTCGCTTCCGCGGAGTGGCGGCTACGATATCGCCGACATCATCACGAATCACGCGATAATCCTGGAAAGTCAGGCCCGGAGAGATCTTTCTGACTTTCCGCAGGGCCTGCCAGTCCGTACTCTCTTTCGCTTCGACAATGAGATTGTGAACGCCCATCTGCTCAATCAGAGCCATGACTCTTTGGCGCGCGCCGGCGCCGATGGAGAGCATTGAAACCACGGCAGCGACGCCGAAAATCATGCCGAGCATGGTCAGCATCGTGCGCAGCCGATGGAGCAGAAGGTTCTGAAATCCCAACTGTAGGTCGGGGAGCCACTGCTGCGAAACGCGCAGCACACGGGCCGGATTGGCAGAGACGAAGCTCGACACTACGGTTGTCCTCCGGGAGGCGCTGCTGAAGACGATGGCGCTGACGGCTTCTTCTGTGCGGTTGGATCGATCATGGCGATCTCCGTGCCAACCGCGATTCCATCGACTGCGGCCCGGCTTTCGTTTTCGGCCACGACCTTGATCTGGCGCGCATCAAAGTTGCTGCCGCTCTTTACGTAGACCACTTGGTGACTTTCTTTCATCATGACGCCCTGACGGGGCAGATAGAGCACGTCCTTGCGGGGATCGCCATGAATGACGAGTTGAGCGGTCAATCCGGGTCGAAGGCGGGAGTCTTTGGAAGAAACTGCGATTGTAATATCGAATTTCGCGCTGGTCGCAGCCTCCCAGAATCGTCGGTTGTTCATTCCGCCGAGAGATTTCACGGTGCCGTGAAGAACGCTTCCGGGGAAGGCATCGAGTTCGACGTCGACCGGTTGGCCTTCTTTGATGTTGTTGCGATCCAACTCGCCCACTTTGGCTCCGATTTCCAACTCGTTGGGATCGACCACCTGGCCGATATTTGCGCCGGCATCCACCTGATCGCCTTCTCGGTACTCGGGCAGGCTCATGCCACCGAAATAGAACCCGTTGGTGGCGCGCTCGTTCTTTTCCAGGGCAACAAGTCCATCGATGGGAGCGGTAACTCGCATCTTGCTAATATTGTCTTGCGCCTGGTCCATGGCTAGCTTGGCCTTGTTGCGCTTCTCTTCGGCGAGCGTAATGGTGGCCTTTCCCGAGGCGCTGCGCGACTTGACGTCTTGTTCCAGTTCCTCCAGAACACGCCGGGCTTGTTCCAAGGCGAGGTCGTTCTTGCGGGCGTCAATCGTGCTGACCAGCTCGTTTTTCTGCACATCGAGTTCCGCGCGCCTAACATCGAACTTGGCTTTCAGTAGCGCGACTTTGTCTTGCGCAGCGGTGACGGCCGCATCTGCTTTGGCTTTCGTGATTTCCTGCTCCGCCTGCAACAACTCCGAGCGGTTCTGTTCCAACTTGTAGCGCTGCTCCGTGGGATCGAATTCCATCACCAGGTCGCCCTTCTTGACGGGAGTACCCGTGTGCAACAGATGAGTAATTTCGAGTGCGCCCCCACCGATGGGAGGGGCCGTCATCATCTCGGCGTGGCTCGCGCGGAGTTCTCCCGTGGCATACACCTTCATTTCCAGATCGCCGCGTTTCACACGCGTGGTAGGGATTTCTTCGGAAGAAGCTGCCGGCGCGGAGCGCCGCACCGCGGCCACACCACCAACCACGGCGCACAGCACGACAGTCGCTACCGCCCACGTGATGGTCCGACGTCTTCTCATTGCTAGGGCACTATTCCTTCGCGGTGGGATCACGCAGCGCGATTTGCTCGCCCGCATCGAGGCCTTTGGCGATCAGAACTTTGTCTCCACTGCGTCGCGCCACTTCAATCTGGCGCTCTTCGAATTGCGATCCGCCCCACACGTAAACCGTGTTTTGTCCGGACTTCAGAAACAGTGCTTGTGCCGGAATACTGATGGCGTTGGCGATATGGTCAACGACGACCGTGACATCGCCGGAAATGCCGGGCTTAAAGCGGGAGTCCGTCTGATCAAGGCGAACTTCTAGCGTGAAGTTGCGGGTAATCGGCCAGCCACCGGAAAAATCGAGACTGGCAATCTCACTGATGCGCTCGATGTGTCCGGTAAATTGCCGGTCTGGAATTGCGTTGAGCTGGACGGTAACGGGCAGTCCTGGCGCCAGACGGCCACGCTCGGTTTCGTCAACTCGCGTGGAGAGGCGAAGGGTAGAAGCATCCGGCAGTTCCGCGATTGCCGCTCCCGGCCAGGTTCGGTCGCCCGTCCGGTACGGGGCCATACCCGAACCCATCCAGTGCTGAAGAATAGTAATCGTGCCAGCAGAAGGCGCCCGCTGGCTCATTTGTGCCAGAGCGCGCTCTTCTCGCTGGACGTCATATTTCGCCTTAGCGCTGGCCTGCTCCGTGCTCTCGATCGTGGCCTTATTGAGGGCCTGATCCGACTTTTGCTTTGCTTCCGCCTCGCGCAGCTTCTGTTGGGCATCCAGCAGTTTAAGCTTGGCTTCCTCGCCCTCGATTTTTGACACGATCTCTTGCTTGCTCGCCTCCAATTTGGCCGCCTCGACGTCAAAGCCTGCCTTCAATACTGCGGTCTTATCTTCTTCTTCGGTCAGCTTGGCTTGTGCGCGAGCCTGCTCAATACTGGCTTCGGCCGACTTGAGAGCTGAGCGGAACTGCGCCAGATCCTGCTCGGTTTTGGTTTTGTCGAACTCGACTACGACATCTCCAGCCTTCACCGAGGCGCCCTCTGTGCTGAGCTTCACAATCTGTAGATCGCCGGCATCTGCCGGTGCGCTGATGGTCACCGATCTCAGCGCTTTCACTTCTCCACGAAATTGTTCGGAATCCAGGAACTCTCCGCGCTTCACGAGGTATGTAGGGATCGCTGGAGTTCGATGTGTAAGCCGCGCCGCGCCCAAAACGACGCCGCTGCCCGCCACCAAGACGAGGGTGATCAAAAGAGCCTTGCGACGGATCCACAGTTGTTGCAGTCGCGTGAGCATCAGGAACCACCTGCCGGTGCTTTCGCAGAAGTCGAGGCACTGGCTGACGAAGACATGTCGACGTCAACGGCCGCCGAAAGATCCGGCATCAGCTTTGGATTGTTTCCCTCGATCGAAACAATTACGGCGAAAGCTCGAAGCTTGTCAGAAAAACTTCCATGTTCGCCGATCGGAGCGATTTGTTCGATCTTCGCCGGAAATAGCAGCTCGGGGTAAGCGTCCAGTCGAACTTTGCCGATCTGGCCGACCTGCAGACGGGGGAAGTCCTGCTGGTTGGCCTGAGCTTGCACCTGCATCGTTGCCGGATTTACCACCTGCATAAACGTTGTGCCGGGTTCCACCTGATCGCCTTCCTGCACCTCGCCCATCGTCCCTTGCTTCCAAATCGTATTGAGCACAACGACGCCATCAATCGGCGACCGAACCTCCATCAAGTCTGCATTCGATTGCGCGTGCGTCATGGTCTGCTCGGTGCGGTCGCGCTGAATTTCAAGAATTCGAATGCCCGCCAGCGCTGCCTTGCGCTTGAGATCGAAGGTTTCGCGCAACTGATTGTAGGTAGCTCGAGACTCTACCAGCGTTTCCTGATTCTTCTCGGCGTCGATCTTGGAAACGATCTCATCTTTCTGAACTTCGAGTTCTGCCTTGCGAAGATTATCTTCGGCCTGCGTGAGTTCGGTCTCGTCTTTGGCGCGCGCCGCGACCTCTTTCGCTTGCTCTTCCGCGACTTGATCCACCAGCTTCCGGTATTCGGCCTGCTTGTCCAGAAAATCGCGGATCTGCGCCTGGCGGTCGAACTCTGCCAGCAAATCGCCGGGTTTCACGTGGGTTCCTCCGGGAGCGAGCCGGATGATCGTGAGAGTGGAGACTTGCTGTCCAGAAAGGATCGGGGCCAGCATGGAGCGTGACTGGACTGCCTCGGTCGTGCCCTTCAGGCGCAAAATTCGTGAGGAACTTTCATGGATGGAAACCGAACTTGAGCCCTGACCGGTATGGCGGCTGCGAAAGGCCAACGTCAGAAACAGGCCAAGAACCGTTGCCGCAGCGGTAACAATGGTCCAGATACGCCTCGGACGCGAAGGCGGTTCGTGATCCAACGTTGCTTCGGGTCGTGGTCCCGACTGATCCGGTGATGACTCAGATTCAGGAGCCACTTCCGCAGGAGCGGTTGACATGAAGTGGCTACTCCCGCTGCAAGAAACTAAGAACTTAGATGTGCCGCAAAAGTTGTCTGACTTACGAGGTACTTATCAAGATACTCGACCCGGACGCTTGGGCATCGCAGATAGATCGCACAACCCATTACACCTTGCAGGCTCTTTCCGCCTGATTCTGTCAGTGGAAATGGCGGGGCAAACAACGAATCTCATGTACGGGCTGCGAAAGTAAAACCAAAACTGAGTTTTCCCGAGGCAATAAATCTCCCCCCAGGATCACCGATCACGAAACTGGGACAAATTTCGACCTGCCGACCGTTAAGCGGACAAAAGGAATCCGTACCACGCGATCTGGCCTCGCATGGCGATGCGGAGTGGCTGCCGATTTCAGCACTCCACAGACAGCCCCTTACTGCACTTCGTTCAACTTCTGGTAGATCAGGAGTGCCAGGAAAGCCAGGAGAAACACGCCCGAGCCAATGCTGAATACCCTCATCGGGATGGTCAGCTTATTCACCTTAACCAACAATTCTGTCTGCTCTTCATGCATGTGAGAATTGTTGTC
>Ga0070735_10000110_pt1 | contig 103075 bp, 97 predicted proteins | sample Coa_R1_FD_66443 | JGI IMG/M metagenome (GOLD analysis project Ga0070735, IMG submission 66443) | Surface soil microbial communities from Centralia Pennsylvania, which are recovering from an underground coalmine fire - Coalmine... | ecosystem: Environmental > Terrestrial > Soil > Unclassified ...
ACTTCTCTCGTCGTCGCGAGCCCCGCAACACCCAACTATTTGTTGGAGACTGAGGCGGCGGCCTCGGTATGCGCCTGATCCCCGGGCTTTGCGATTGTAGGTTACATCGTATGGAAGCCCCTATGTAGTAAGCGTTTGGTGGGCGGTGCAGATCTTGAACCTGCCCCAGACCAGCGGGGCGGCGACGAACCAAGAATTCAAAGCAGCCTGAAGACGCTTGAAAATCAAGGATCAGAGAAAGCCCAACAGGATGGACAGGCCCCCGGGCCTCCCGGCATGTGCTCGGCTTGCACCGATCTTGCACCGGTCGTTTCCCTCTGGAGAACTAGCCCTCGCCCGTTCCTATCGCAACTTGGATCGGGTTGGTGTCTGCTTCCCGGCAGCAGGATGCGTGCACGGACTTAATGCCAGAGCGGTAGACCCGCTTCCCGCGACTCTTGTTGGCGGCAGCCCGTGTGGCAGGGCAACCAGACACGGCAGTACGGGTCCCCACGGATTGGCAAAGGAATAGCAATGTGCTCGTCGACGGCACACCATAAGGACGCCCAACGGAGAGCCTGTCGGATCGACCACCATCTCCTTCCAGCGTCGAGCCATCCGAGAGCTTGAACCTCGGACCTCTTCCGTGTCAAGGAGCGGTTCGACGCGCCAGGCCTTGTAAATCACGCCTCCAAGCGGGCCTACTAACGGCCTGCTACCGCGTACCTCGGTCCAGCTCGAGACACATGACCCGAATCCGCTGATTCGGTCAGACTCTGCGGGGCTCGTTCTTCCAGTATTGGGCTCGAAGCTCCCGTTTCATCACCTTGCCGTAAGCATTTTTCGGCAGTTCCTCGACAAGCTCGACTGATTTTGGCTTCTTGTAGCTCGCAATCGACCGCGCGCAGAGGGCGATAATCTCGGCCGCCGTAAGAGACATTCCCGGCTTAACAGCGACCACTGCCTTGACCGCTTCCCCCCATGTCGGGTCCGGCACACCTACTACGGCCACTTCCCGCACTGCCGGATGCTGAATGATAATCTCTTCGATCTCGCGCGGATAGACGTTCTCGCCACCGCTGATGATCATGTCTTTGGCGCGATCCATGATGAAGACATAACCGTGCACGTCCATGTACCCGACATCGCCTGTGAAGAGCCAACCCTCGCGAATGGCCGTCGCCGTGGCCTCAGGATCCCGCCAGTATCCCTTCATGACGAGATCCGACCGAGTGACTATCTCGCCCATTACGCCCGTCGGCACGGCTTCTCCATCGGATCCAACTATTCGAACCTCGACGTCCGTGCGGGCAAAACCGGCTGAGGCGAGGCGACGGATTTGATCTGGTGTCTCACAGGCGTGGTCGCGGTGAGGTAGGTAGGTGATCGTCATGGGAGACTCTGCCTGTCCGTAGAGTTGAACGAGGCATGGCCCGAGGCTGTTTATCGCTTCCTTGAGGTCTTCCAGTAGAATCGGGCCCCCGCCGTAGATGCATGCGCGCAGCGAACGGTGATCGAATCTTTCTAGAGCCGGATTTTCCACCATGCGCTTAAGCATCGTCGGCGCGACGAACATATTGGTGACGCCATGGTCTTGAATGTTCCGGAGAACACCCTCCGCATCGAAGGATCGTGATTGAAGAATGACGTTCTTCGCGCCCTTCCCGATGCTTGGTATCGCGTAGAGGCCGCTGCCGTGCGAGAGCGGCGCGGCGTGAAGAGTCACATCGTTGGGACCGAAACCCGGGCACATGTCGGCGTAGAAGTTCATGCTCATGGCGATGAGGTTTCGATGGGTCAACATCGCTCCCTTTGGGCGGCCAGTCGTCCCCGACGTGTAAAAGAGCCATGCGAGATCGTCGGGCCCCACTGTTGCATCGTTCCATACATCCGGCGCCCCGTCGACGAGCGTTTCATAGTCAAGAAGATCGCCACCGGCGCCCGATAGCGTGATGAGATGTCGCACTCGCGGCAACCGATCCCGGAGTCGAAGGAGATCTTCATTGAACTCAGATGAGCAGATAACGATCTTGGCTTCCGCATGATCGATGATGTAAGCGTACTCGTTCGAGTGAAGACGAAAGTTAATGGGAACAGCTCCGCACCCAGCCTTGAAGCTGGCGAACATGGCCTCTAGGGTCTCCGGGTGGTTGGACTGAAGAATGGCAACGGTGTCCCCAGCTTGGACCTCGAGCCGGCGCAGTGCGTTCGCGAGCCGATTCGCACGCGCGTTGAATTCCGCATACGTCACCGTCCGCGTTCCGAACACGGTGGCAACATTATCGGGAAACGCACGGGCGGCTTTGCTCAGGAAGGTTCCGATGTTCACAGGCAACCATCCTCCGGGATCAAGTCATCGTCATCGAGCCTTCGCCAGCGTTAAAGCTCTCCACCCGTCTGGCCGACCCGAGGGGCCGGGGGCAACCGCTCCTTTCGATGACCGCCACGCGGCTCAGCGCGGCGGCATGCGAAAAGCGCCGTCCAGACGGATGGTTGCACCGTTGAGCATCGGATTCTCGACGATGTGCACCGCAAGAGACGCGAATTCGCGAGGATCACCGAGCCGCCGAGGATGCGGCACCGGATCCGCCCATTTCGCCCGTCCTTCCGGAGAGAGCGCCGCCGCCACCAACGGAGTGTCGAAGCGACCGGGCGCAATCGTCACCACGCGGATCAGCACGGACGCCAGGTCGCGCGCCGCACAAATCGTCATCCCGGCGACCCCGGCCTTCGAGGCCGCATAGGCAATATCGCCAATCTGCCCCTCGAAAGCAGCGACCGACGCTGTGTTGATGATCACCCCGCGTTCGCCCTCGGTGGGCTCCAGTCTGGCGATGGCCGCAGCGCAAATTCGCATGACATTGAACGTGCCCGTAAGATTCACTTCTACGACACGACGGAAGTCTTCAAGCGGCATCGGCCGGTCTCGCGAAAGGATGCGACCGGACGGCGCGATACCGGCGCAATGAACAACGACGCGCAAGCCTGCGGTCTCCTCAACGGCCCGGCGGACATCCGCATCTCTCGTGATGTCCCCATCGACGAAGCGCCCATTCACCTCGCGTGCCAGCTCCGGGCCACGAGTGGAAGGAAGATCCAAGATCGTCACGCGTGCCCCCGCGGCGGCAAGCGCAACCGCGGTCGCGCTCCCCAGCCCTGAAGCGCCTCCGGTAACCAACGCGCCCACACCTTTGGGACGCATCGCCTTTCTCCTCCCAAGTCAGCTAGCGCACTATTAAGAATCAACGCCTGGGCAAATCACGGCTCCTGGACCGACACATATCAGAAAACCGCAGGCGCCGGAGCGCCGATTTGGGTGACGCGCTGTTGACGGCTCGGCGCACCATCAACGCGTTCCGCTGGAGACAGCGCGAGCAATCGCACGAGCGATGATGACCTCTTCGTTATCGCGAAGGGTCATCGGGCTGATGGCGACCGCTCCCTGCCACGCCAACTCCTCATTGAGACAAATCGGAGGGTCACATTCTTGGAGCCGGGCAAGAAGCTGGTAGGCGGTGACGCCGAGCACGACCTCATCGAGTTTCACAACTGCGTATGGAACGTCCATGCCGCTCGGGGGAGCCTCCACGATGGTGACGTGTAGCCCGTGTGTGTTGCGCAGCTCCTTCTGAATCCGTGAGAGTTTCTCGAGCCAACCTGACCGAAGCGCTACGTGATCCAGTCGCACATACCGCCGTAGCGCAGCGATGAGACCGACCACTTCCTCTTTGCCGACCTTCATGGACCGTCCAATGCCATGGTGTGGCGGGCCCTGCAGGTGGCCGGATTCCATCTTGGCACGGTACGTCCAGGTTTGCGGTCTCACGTCCATGTCCTGGTGGTGAAGCGCAACCGCTTCGATGAGATCCGCTCGGCCACAAACAAATCCACTCGCTTGGGGACCGCCGATCGCCTTCCCTCCGCTGAACGCGACGAGATCCGCTCCCAGGCGAACATAGGCCTGGAGATTTTGAACCGGCGGCACCTCTAATGCGGCATCGACGATGACGGGAACGTCATGGCGGTGAGCGATGTGCAAGACGTCCACCAACGGGAGTCCGGGCCGCGAGCGCACCGGGTAATAGGCGATCGCCGCCGTCCGGTCGGTGATCGCAGTCTCGAGCTCATAGGGAAAGGTCAAGTCGGGAAAACCAACTTCGACCAACTGCGCGCCGACCGAACGGATCGCATGATCGTAGTCATATCGATGTGCGCGCAGGATGATGACCTCATTCCTCATTCCTTGGGTATCCGGCAACCGGTTGATCTTAACGGGGTCAACACCAGTGATGCACGCGGCGGTCGCTAAGGCCAAGGCTGCGGCGGCCCCCGACGTCACGTAGCCCGCCTCCGCTCCGGTGATTTCGCGGATTGCTCGGCCCGCAGCATCCTGCAATTCGTCCATCTTGACAAACGCGCGGGCCGCCTCGTTCATCGCGGCCAGGACCTCGGGCTCCATCAAGGTGCCCCCGAGCCGGGTCGCGGGCCCCACCCCGTTGATGATCGTTCTTACGCCGAGTTGCTCATAAATCGACATGCCGCTGCCGACCTCCCGGCAGCCGACGTGAGTGCCGGGCGACTGCACCCGTCGAACCGCCGGTTTCGACTGCTCCCTGCGCATCTTTGGCCGGGTCCGTTGCGCGGCGTGGCATCAACACCGTAACATGAATCACTGTGAGACAATGCAACTTAGTTGGCCTCGTAGGCGAACGCCTCGCTCGGATTCGTGACCGTCATGGTCAGAATCTGTTGCTCGGTGAGGCCACGCTCTTTCAAGAGTGGGTAGAAATTCGTGATGACGTTGTCGTACCCGCACCCGCCGTAGAATCCCCATTGGTCGATCCGACAGATGTCGTTGCTCAACATGATCTGAGAGCCAAAGCCAGCCTCGAAGAGCGCCGCCACATTGTCGGCGCGCACGGACAGCGGCGCGTAGTCGAGGAACGCAAGGTTGTCAACGTCGATCCAGGCGCCCCGCTGTGCAATCGGGAGCAGCCAGCGTACCCCCGGTCGGTCCCCAAGATGCGAGACAATCACCCGGCTGGGCGGTACTCCCTCTTCCGCGAGCAGATCCAGTTGCTCCAGCGCCAGTTCTCCCCAGTGCGTCGTATGCGTCATGATCGCACAGCCGGTGCGACGCTGCGCTCGAGCCGCCGCGCGAAAGACCCGCTCCTGTGCGGGCGTAATGTGCCCGCGCTCGGTGCCAATCTCTCCGATAAAGCCCGGACGAATACCGGTACCGTCCACGCCTTCGGTGAGTTCTTTGACAAGACGGTCGGCCAAACGGTCGGGTTGTTCCTCGAACACGTAGGCCGGATACACGCGTTCCCGGTACCACCCGGCGCCCATGACGATGTGCACGCCTGTCTCCTGGCTGATACGTTTGAGGGCTGCAGGGTTTCTCCCAATGCCATCTGTCGTCGGGTCACAGATGGCCTGCCCCCCTGCGCTTCGAAACCGCTTCAGTTCACCAATGGCCAGTTCGGGATCGTCGAGGATCGTGGCGTAGTCTTCGAATCCGCGGGTCATCCCCCACGCATCGACTAGCACATGGTCGTGGCTCAGCGTGACCCCGAGATCCCGCGGGCGGATGGGGCCGCACACCGTGATGATCTTCCCTTCGTCGTTCTTGCCCGTCGACACCATCATCACTCCTTCCTCAAACTGGTGGCCTACCGGTCGCTTAGCATGCGTAAGAACTGTTGGGTCCGGTCGTTCGCGGGATTCTTGAAAATAACCTGGGGTGGATTGTCCTCGACGATACGACCGTTGTCCATGAATACGACCCGATCCCCAATCTCCGCCGCAAACGCCATCTCATGCGTCACGATGAGCATAGTCATCCCGCTGTCGTGCGCAAGCTGGCGGATGACCTTCAGCACCTCGCCGACCAGTTCCGGATCCAGCGCGGAGGTGACTTCATCGAACAGCATCACCTTGGGGCGCATCGCCAGTGCCCGCGCGATGGCGACACGCTGTTGCTGGCCGCCGGAAAGCTGATGCGGGTAGGAGTCCGTCTTGTCCGCCAACCCGACCATACCGAGCAGCTCGCGGGCTTGCGCCTCCGCCTCCACTTTTGCCGTGCCCAACACACAACACGGCGCCAGGGTAACGTTCGCCAGCGTCGTCATGTGCGGAAACAAGTTGAAGTGCTGGAATACCATCCCGACCTTGCGGCGCATCGCGCGCAGCTGCCGCGCAAATGGGGCCGCGGCGGGGTCGACCCGGGGCCCGTACTCAACCCCGATGCCCTCGATCTCGATGGTACCGGCGTCCAGGTGCTCGAGCGTCATCAGACAACGCAGTATGGTGGTCTTCCCGGATCCGCTCGGGCCGATGATTACCAACCGTTGACCGCGAGGCACCTCGAGGCTGAGAGCGTGGAGCACCACGTGCGATCCGTAGGATTTGCTGGCCGCGTGAAGGCGAACCAAGGTGTCCACGGCAGAGGGCGCGATCGCCGTCATCAGTTCTGGCCTTGACGCAGACGCCGCTCTGCGTAACGCACCGCGAGCGACGATGGATAAGCAAGGAGGAAGTATATAGCACCCATCGCCGTAAATAGTGTGGTGTATTGAAACGATTCGGCGGCTAACTGCCGTGTGACGCCCAGCAATTCATACACCGTGATCGTGGCAAGGAGACTCGAGTCCTTGAACATCGAAATCAGATAGTTCCCGAGCGCGGGCACGATGGGCCGCAGCGCCTGCGGGAAGATGACGAGTGCCAGGGTGTGTCCCGGACCGAGGTTGAGCGCCCGGGCCGCCTCCCACTGGCCCTTTGGAACCTGTTCGAAGCCCGCCCGATACACCTCGGCCGTGTACGCCGCGAAGTGCATGCCGAGTCCCCACATCCCAACCGCAAACGCGCTTAGCGTGATCCCGTACCACGGCAAGACGTAGAATAGGAAGAAGAGCTGGACCAGCAGCGGAGTGCTCCGGACAAACAGGATGTAGACGTCCATCATCCGCGCCAGGACCGGCACTCTCAGGAGCCTGACCACGGCGATCACCAGCCCCAGAATGCTCGCGATCGCCATGCCGAGGCCAGTGGCTTCGAGGGTCACGACGAGCCCTCGCAGCAACAGCGGGACCGAATGCCACAGGTACCCGATGTCCACGTTATGGCCTCGTGACTTCCGGCATGTGCTGTCGGCTGCGGCGCTCAACGAGTCGCGTAGCGAAGATGAGCGGCAAGGACAGGCAGAAGTAGCCGACCAGGATCACGGAATACCCGAGGGAGAACGACCAGCTGCCGATCACGGCCAGCCGGCTGACCACACGAGTCAAGTCGGTGACCGTGATCAGTGACAGGAGCGATGTCGCCTTCATGACGTCGATGGCGAGGTTGCCGAACGACGGCATCATGGTCGGCAGCGCCTGTGGAAGGATGACCTTGAACATCCGCAGCGGTGGAGAAAGACTGAGCGCCGACGCCGCTTCCCATTGACCGCGGGGAACGGCGAGGATCGCCCCGCGCACAATCTCCGAGCCGTAGGCCCCCGCGTTGCAGCCCAGCACGCCAATCCCCACTAGCATGGGGGAGAGCGGGATCCCGATGTAGGGCAGGATAAAGAAACCCCAGTATAATTGCACGAGCGCCGAGGTCCCACGGAAGAACTCCACATAGGCCGCCGCCACGACCCGCACGACGCGGATGGGTGATAGCCGCGCGAGCCCGACGCCAAAGGCGACAATCCCGGCCAACAGCGCACTCAAGACCGTAGTCAAGACCGTGATACCGATCCCTTGGAGCAGCAAGCGAACAACGATGGGACTGACCCCGGGTACGAGCGCCCCGAACGTCTCGGTCATCGCCCTGCCTCGCTTCCCTGCTTACTTCACCACTTGATAGCCGCTACCCCACGCGGCGCCCGGGCAGAGATCCTTCGCCGTGAGACCGATCGGAGGCTGGGAATCCGGCGGGTAACCAAACGGGCCCTGAAGGCTTTGCAGCTCACCGCTCTTCCGCATTACCGCCAATTGCGTGTTGAAGGCGTTGAGCAGGGTGACGTCTTGATGGCGCATGGCCCAACCGCCGTACGCGATGATTTCCTTCCCCTTGGCGATCGGGCCGGTAAAGGGCTTGGCCAGTTCGAGTTTGCCTGCGCCGCCGTAGTCTTTGATATCGATTGCGAGGCTGAGATCGCCGTTCAGAAACGCATCGATGCGGCCTTCTTTGAGTGCCTCGATGCCGAGCGCTTCCTCGGGGAACAGGACGATCTGGTCTTGCTTCACTCCCGACTGTTTGGCCCAGTCGATCTCGGCGTTACCTGTTCCTATCCCGACCTTCACTTGTGGATCCTTGGCCAGATCGGTGTAGCTATGGAGATTGTGAGGGTTGCCCGCTTTTACCAGGGCACCTTCTCGATATTGCGCCATAGGGTTCGTAAACGCCACCTGCGCGCAGCGCACCGGGGTGATATAGAAGGGGAATGCCGACATATCCCATCGACGATCCAGCAAACCGGGGATGATCGCATCGAATTCGATCAGCACCGGGTCGAGATTGCGGATCCCCAGTTTCTTGAGGATTGCGCCGGCAACCGCGGGACCGCTCCCCGTGAAATTCCCGGTCTTGTCATCGACATACGACAGGGGTTTCAGATTGATGAACGCCGCGCGCAAGAACCCTTGACGTCTCGCTCGGGCCAGCGAGTCATCAGCCGCTTCGCCGTACGGCAAGAAAGTGGCCAGAGATCCCACGGTCAGTACCCCAACGCCCATCTTTGCAGCCGCGCTCAAGAGACCGCGCCGATTGATCTTGTCACTGACCACGAGCCACCCCCCGTTTTTGTGCGTAGATCTCGAGTATTGACTCTATCAATGCGAGAATGACGCGAAGCGAGTCTGCGAAATGTCGGTGCCACCACCTCCTATGCGCGTCGTCAGTAGGGGAACCACGCAACGAAGAAAGTACGGCGACCACCTTCATCGCGCACGTGCAGAGCATGCTGAGCCATGATGGACGATGAAACTTCGCTCAGAGAACCTCCTTGCGAGTTGTCGCCGTTGCTGTAGAGGCCGCGGGTAGCGTCGTCTCGACCGCGGATTGAGGGGGAACATTCGATGCCGGTATCCGCCGCCTGTGCGACCGTCACGGAGTACGCTCTGCCGCTTGGGCGTTAAGCCGGGAGACAAGGTTCGGAAGGGTGCTCAGGATGTGCTCGCGGAGCCGGGAAACCGCTGCAGAAACGTCCCGTTGCCCGATCGTCTCTAGCAGCTCGGCATGAGCACGGGCGATTTCCGACAGTTCGGCCGTGCGCGCATCGTCCTGAATGGCCGCAATGCGAAACTGCGCGCTGATCATTTGGTAGATTCGGCTCAACAGAGGGTTCCCGGAGTGTTCGCACAGTGCTTCGTGAAACCGTACGTCCTGCTCGACCATCTGCGCCAAATTGCCGGCTTGACCGGCCTCTATCATCGCTTTGACAACGTCTTCGAGTTCTTTGAGCGCACCCTGCGCCCCGCGCTCGATAAACAACACCACCGCGAGTTCTTCCAGCGCACTACGCAGGCGATACAGATGCGCAGCATCCGCGGCAGTGATTTCGGCGACAACCGGCCCGTGTCGCGGTTTGGTAGTCACCAAACCGTCCTGTCGTAGGCGCTGCACGGCCTCGCGCACGGGAGCTCGGCTGATGCCCATATCCTGAGCAATCCGTGCTTCGTTGAGGCGTTGCCCGGGCCGCAACCGACCGTGGACGATGCGTTGCCGCAGTTCTTCATAGACTTGCTGACCGACTGTCTTTTGGTCAGATATATGAAAGTCGATCGATGTTTCCAGGGTGTGCGACGCCATAGGAGATTCACCAGTAGGCAGTCGTCTGTCGACAGTATTCATACCGTGAATCTTCGCATGGCGTCAATTCGAATACACGTTCGATATCCACGGTCCTACTGGTGAGAGAGACAGCCTGTGGACTGATGGAACCTCTCGAAACCGACGCTGACCGAGGATGAACTCTTTGGCCTGTTCGATCTTGAGAGACCCCGCGTGTGCGGTTCGTCGGGTCCCAGACCAGCGTCGGGGGAACCCACACCGGCGCGAGAGCCCGAGTCGCCGAAAGAAGACCCTCGACAGATTATCGAGAATCTGGAACGCGCGATTCGCCAATTCATCATCGCGAAACTCTCGGCACTCACTGCGGATTGGTGGGTGGAGCGCGGATCCCGCCCGACGTCAGGAGGCGCGCCGAGCAGAGACGTCAGCGAGACGAGTCTGATTGGCCGTGGCTTTCTCCGCTCACTGGGTCGCCAACCGACTACTTAGACTTTGGGGACTATCGAAAGATCATCGACGACGAAGGGAACTGGCTCCGCGCATTTCAGGCCTCATTGAAGAGTCGCGCGATCGTTGTCGCGAAATTCATGGAGCCAATTCAATGAGCTGATGGGACTTGGTCAGATTCAGCAGTGGGAGTCACGTTATGGAGTGAAACCGACGAATAAGGAATAACCGGCATGAGCTCTATGGCGTGAACGTCTGTGGAACTGGATGGACGTCTTGTACAATCGAGGAGCCAAGAGGCCCGGGACCCCTTGAGATTGGCCTCTACCTTGGTAGCCGAAGGCACGCGCCTGCATCCAAGACGCATGGGCTGCTCGTTCGCAAACGATAGCTTTTGTCATACGCCCTCGTGCTATCCTCAACACAGCTGCATCCTTGACGTTCATCATGGTTCGTACAGTCTTTTGGTAATGGGGAACAATTACCATACTACTTAATTGTATTAGTCTCGCTACAAATCTGCTATAATACGTGCATGAAGGATAGGCTCTTTGGTTCCGCCAACCGCACGGATACCCTAGTCACGATAGGGCGACTTGGCCGCACGTATATCTCTGAGATCGCCCGAGTTCTAAGCCGGCGGGTCATCGAAACCCAACGCGCTGTGGCTTCGCTTGAGCAAGCAGGAGTCGTTGTCACCAATCGCATGGGCAACACGCGGATTGTAGAATTGAACCCAACTTTCCCCGCCAAGAATGAGCTGTATGCTTTGCTGCTCCGTATGAGCGAGATGCCCATCTACTCAGATCGTTGGTCAAAGTTCCGCCGACGTCCGCGTGCTATGGGTAAGCCACTATGAAATTTGCCTCGATGTCATTGGTCGAAGTGGCGGCGGTCGTGGCGGTACATTTGAGAACTCATGGCATGCAGGTTGTTGTTGTCGGCGGTAGCGCAATCACGGTGCACGTTCCCAACGTGTATACTTCGATGGATGTTGACTTTGCTGCCACGTCAGGCATCGATCGGCGTAGGATCACCCTTGCGTTGACCGAACTTGGTTTTCGCCCGCACGGGCGGGTCTTTGTTCATCCTGATACGGGCTATTCGTTGGACTTCGTCGCGGACAGGCCTTACATCGATCAACAGCCAGTGTACGACTTTGCCGAGATTTCGACGCCCAATGGCACCGTGCACGTCCTCCATCTCGAAGACGCCATAGCCGATCGGATCGCTGCGTTCTTACACTGGAGTGATTCTGAATCACTGGATGTGGCGGAGCGCGCTGTGACCGCAGCACGAGATCGTCTGACATGGGAACGCATTGATGCGGCGTTGCAAAAGCTAGAAACGAACCTGCCGGAGACCGCCCAGCGAATGGCCTTGGCACGCGAACGGCTGCATCGTGCTCTCGCGGGAGATTAGGGAGCCCATACAGCATGGTGTTGGGGTATGCCAAGCTGCTCGCCGTCAGGAACCACTTGAAAACACATGTCGAGCTAACTGGCGATCAAAGCATACGTTCACGCTCCACGCCTACCACCACCCAACGGATAGTTTCCGGCCGGAAGACTCTGCACCGATCTTGCACCAGTTCGGGGCTCCGTTGGGCGCATTCGAAGGTCACAGGGTGCAGTCGGGCGCAGTGGATTCGATGGTGGGCGGTGCAGGTCTTGAACCTGCGGCCTCATCCGTGTGAAGGATGCGCTCTACCCCTGAGCTAACCGCCCGCCGGCACCCCGCTTCCGCGGGTAGATCATATTATGGCAAAGCACCGCGTCGACTGTCAAAGGCGCACATGCGAGCCCGCGATCAGGACCTTGCTACGGCGCAGCTGTGGTCTTGGAGGTCCTCACCGCTCCCCTTGTCTGCTCGTGCGGGATCGGCGCGGTCATCTAGCACGATGAATCCGGCGTGGCCGTTGGAAAGAGTGGCTCCCACGACCACAAGTGTTTGATCCCCCATATCTGCTCTTGCCACCGGCCGACCGTCAGCCAGCAGTTTGAAGGGATTTGCCTGACCGAGTTGTTCGCCTTCCACGCTCATAGCCAGGTAGCGGTGCCCCGCGAGCGGCACGGGGAAGAGCGCCCAGTGATCCCGGATAGTCGCTTCATATCTATGCAGCGCGTCGCGGACATCCACTCTGACGCAATCGATATGGATGTGCAGTTGATTCTGGGAACGCCCGGAAATCGAATTCACCGCCAAGGAAATATCGTCTCGCGGCATCGTCCGATTCAACACTTTGTCAACGTACGTACGTGATTCCCAGGCGACAGCGAAGTAGTTGGGCGCGTTCGGGGCAATGACGGCCGGACTCTCGATGCCGGTAACGCGCGCCGTCGGAATCAGGAGAAACTGCGTCGCCCCAACAAGGTCTTTCAACACAGCGTAGCCCGCCTGTTCTCCACCGCTCAAGTCCACGGCGACGCAGGGATCGGGCTTCCCGCTTTGCTGTTCGTTCGGAACGCACTTGTTGTGCACGATGTTCCAAAGCGCATTCGGGTCGGCTTGTCCGGCACCGACGCCACTCAGGACAAGCACCGCGCTTAGCAACAAGGCCGCGCACATCCGAGCCATGGGTCTTCGCAGTGTCGCCGATACCGCCATGGAGTGCGTCCTTCCTAAGGGAGATGGACCGTCTCGCGAAAAGTTGGCCGCCACTTGCCATCGGTCCTGTTCGCGGCACAGGGTCATCTGGAATGTGCTTTTGAGTGGCCCGCGCCCTACGCTCTCGGAACTTGCAACGGCGTGACGAACGCTTCGCGGATCCAAACGTTCGGCCCGGTGGCGAGGACGGCCCGGACCACTCCCGCGACGTCCTCGGGCCGCAGCGCCCAGTCCCGCCGCGCGGTACTCTCCGAGAATCTCGTCTGCACAGATCCGGGCTCGACCACGCTCACCTTCACGCCTCTCCCCCGGACCTCGAGCCCGACCGACTCGGTAAACCCGATGAGACCAAACTTTGAAGTGGAGTACGCCGCGTTCTCGGCCATCCCGAGGCGCCCCGCCCCGGAGGCGATGTTGACGATGTGCCCGCGCCGCTGGGCCAGCATCACGGGCAGCGCCGCCCGGGTAAAGAGAAAGACGCCCGTCAGATTGACCTCCATGAGCCGCCGCCAAGCGTCGACCGACATCTCGTGAGTCGGTCCGTGCCAGCCGATGCCGGCGTTGTTCACGAGAGCGTCGAGCCGGCCTCCCCACTCTTGCGCACGGGCCACCGCAGCTGCTGCGGTGGCCTCGTCAGTGACGTCGCCGGCAACCACGGTCGCCCTATCCCCGCCGATCTCCTGCGCGGCCAGTGCGAGATCGGCTCTCGTCCGTGCCACCAGCACGAGCCGCGCGCCCGCCGCGGCCAGTTCAGCCGCCACCGCGCGCCCGATCCCGCGCCCTGCGCCGGTGACGATAACGACCTGTCCCGAGAGTTCCCCATCCATCGATGCACCTCACTGCCGCGTCGCTTCAACCCCGATGGCAGCCAAGTCGAGATCGGTTCCGGTTGCCGACTGGCCACAGTATACACCCGGCCGCCGCTTCACTGAAGGTTCCCCAAGCCGGGCGTCGATCGAGGTGACCGACCGGGCCGAGCGTCCGAGATCCGCCGTTGCCCAGTGTGTGTGCGCGCCGCACCGACCGCCACATCGAGCCGCATCCACGCCGTCACGTTGTCACGTCACGCGCGTGCTCCGGCCGAACGAGCAGAAGATCTGCTCGCGATGCTGGCCGCGCGGGTGTCAAGGGGATCGGGTGCCGAGATCGAACCCTCTTCGTGACCGAAGAACGCCCGGACCGGAAGTGAAGGTATTGCGGTCGCACCGCGAGGCCGGGCACAAGGGGAGTGTCGTCGATGGCAGGCCGGCTTGAGCCAATCCGAGGCGTGATTGCACCCACACTGACACCGTTTGACCAGGATCTCAGCATCGCCCAGAAGCTGTTCGCCGATCATGCGCTGCACCTGCTCAAGACGGGGTGCGCCGGGCTCGCCCCATTCGGCACGACGGGTGAGGCGCTGTCGCTCGGCATCGAAGAACGGATGGCGGCGCTCGACTACCTGATCGATCGCGGCGTCGATCCCAAGAAGCTGATCCCGGGCACGGGTCTGACGAACCTCCCCGATACGATCAGGCTGACCCGTCATGCCGTGGAGCGCGGCTGCGCGGGTGCCATGGTACTGCCTCCCTTCTACTTTAAGGGCGTCCCCGACGACGGCCTGTTCGCCTACTACGCCCGCCTCATCGAAGGCGTCGCGTCGCCTGATCTCCGCATCTACCTCTATCACATCCCGCCGGTCGCGATCGTGGGGCTGTCCATCGAGCTGGTCCAGCGGCTTCGTGCGGCGTTCCCGTCTCAGATCGTTGGGATCAAGGACAGTTCCGGCGACTGGGCCAATACGCGAAGACTGTTGACCGAGGTGCCCGGGCTCATCGTCTATCCGGGCTCGGAGCTCCCGTTGTTCGAGGCGCTTTCACTCGGAGCTCCGGGGTGCATCACGGCCACGGCGAACATCAACGCGACCGAGATCGCGAAGAGCATTTCCCTGTACCACAGCGGCAACGAGACGGAGGCCAAGCGGCAGCATGAGGGCGTCAAGAAACTCAGGCTGAAAGTTCAGGAGTACGGGCCGATCCCGGCCCAAAAGTACCTGCTGTCTCAGTGGTCGGGCGACTCGAGATGGCGCACGGTGCGTCCGCCGCTCGTGGCGCTGGCGGACGCGGCTGGGCGTGAGCTCCGTAACGCGCTGGAACATGAATTCGGAGGCGCGCTCTCATCGCGTACCCCGGCCTGAGGTGCTCTACGGAGCATGCCGCGCCCCTTGCAACGACTCCGGTGAACTCTTGACGAACGACCGGGGACGCGGGCGGGGAGCGGCGCCCCTACTCCCCGCCCGGGAGATTGAAGGCGAGGCTTCCGGGAATAGGGTGAAAGTCGGCGTAGGTGAATGGCCCTCGGGGCAAGAGCCAGGTGGCCTGCGCCCGACTCGGCAATGAACGTCCGTCGACGACCGCCCACCCCGCGACGGGTGTCGTCCAACGGGCGCGCAACAACTGCTTCGGATGGTCGGGATCCGCGCAGAACCGGTCGGTCGTGCTGAACTCCGTCGGCGCCCCCCGCTCGTCCACGGCGACCCGGGCCGTGACCGTGTGCCCGCGGTCCGTGAGCGTGACATCGAAGGACCCCGCGTCGATGGAAGCCCACGTGACCTGGGGCACCAGCAGCATCGACGGAGCGATCAGCACCGCATCGTTCAGATAAGTAACCAACTCGCCGATATCATACTCCGCGCCCATCCCCTCTGCGATAGTGAAGACGTCGAGCATCCGGATCAACATGCGGCCTCGACCGTCCAGGTAGGTGTCACGACCCACCACCGGCACCCGGCCGCCGAACCGGATCTTGATATGGAAGATGCGTGCCACCGCCAAGCGGTTGTTGTACTGCCATGCCTCGGTTGCCATCCACGCCTGGCTCGGCTTGGTCCGGAACCGGCCCGTGAACCCCAGACGAAAGGACCAATCGCGCGGGCGTCCCACGACCCCCATGAACCGCAGGTAGCGCGCCGCGGGTTCGGGCAGCGCGGTCAACTCGGCGTCGCTCACCGGGTCGACAGGGCCTGGATCCACAGGCAGACCCGCGAGCGCAACTTCCCTCAGAAACCGCGTCCGCATCCCCGCCACGATTATGAAGCTACCTCGCGAACAGACGGAAGAGAATCGGGTGATCCCAGTATTTGCCCGTTCTGCCCGGAGTGGCTCAGAGGCGCATCCCCGTCCCGATCCCAGTCGCCGGCGGCGCGCGCGGCAGGTGGCCCTTCTGTCCAACATACACACATCCGCCCAACGTCCCTGTCCGGATCGTTCGGGGGTACATATGGAACACAGCCGCACGCTTCCGACGATGCGAACAAATAGGAAGAAGGACTCCACACGGACGTCGTCTCAGTTCATAATCGTGCCGACCCCGCGGAGACCGATGCGACACGAATGGAACTCCAAGCGTTCAGGCGCCCGGCGCCGCAGGTTTGCCGCCGCCTCCGTTGCCGCGCCGGTCCGCGCCAGGCAGCCGCGATGCACTCGGTAGTCGTTCCCGTCTTCAACCGCGCCGCGGCTTCGGTCGCAACCGTACAGAGCGTCCTGGCGCAGGAGACCGCGTTCCCGTTCGAGGTCATCGTCGTCGACAGCGGCTCGACAGATGACACGGGCGCGCGCATGCAGTCGCTCGCGGCCTCGGTACTCGGCCGCATGCGGTACATCCGCAAATGCGAAGAAGGCGTCTCGGCGGCCCGCAACGCGGGGGCCGCCGCGGCGAGGGGCGAGATCATCGCCATTATCGATGACGACGTAAAGGTCCACGCGGGCTGGCTCGATGCACTGGTCGAAACCTATCGCCTCCACCCCGACGCGTGGTGCGTCGGCGGGAGAATCACCGTGCAACTGCCGGAGACGTACCCTTCTTGGTTCAGCCCCCACTCGCCGGTGGTGATGCCGTATCTGAGCGCGCTGGACCGAGGCGAAGCGACCGTCCGACTGGAGTTTCCCGGGGACGTGTGGGGCGCGAACTTCTCGGTGCGACGGGACGCGCTCTCCCGCGTGGGTCTCTTCGACACGGCGCTCGGACCGGCCGGGACTCGGCGCTTCGTCAGCGAAGAGACCGAGCTCTGCTGGCGCATCCACCGGGCGGGGGGCGGCGTGTACTACTGCGGCCACGCGGTCGTGACCCACGTGATCCCCGACACCCGCATCACAAAACGGTCCTTCCGAGACCGCGCGTACTGGCAGGGGCGCACGACCGCGCTGCTGCACGCCAAGTACTCGCTCGCGGCACCGCCGCACAACCTGGCGCGCACGGTGCCCGTGTTTGCGAAGAGCTGGGTGAAATCCCGGGCGCGTCCGGACGCGGTCGATCGCGCCAAGCTCTTCGACGACGAATTGGCCATCCGATTCTCGGCGGGCTACTGCCATCAAGCCATGCTGATGCGCGCCGGCGCTCGGCTCCGGGACGCTTCCATCCCCCGACTCCCTCCGCTGAACACATAGGCCACGCAGCTCTTGCTTGCACGACCCGGCACCGGCGCCGACGCGAGATGATCTGGGCGGCATCAGCGCAGCTCGTCCGGTCCGGCGATCATGTTCGCCGGGGCCTCGCCCCTCGCGACCCGCAGGATGTTCTCGGCGATGAGCCGCGCGCGCGCCTCGAGCGTGCCTTCGGTCCACCCGGCGACATGCGGCGTCATGAGGACGTTTGGGAGTTCGTGGAACGCGCAGTGGGCCGGCAGCGTCGGCGCCGGACCGCGTGGGTAGCGGTACCACACGTCGAGCACAGCCCCGGCGATCGTGCGGCGCGCGAGCGCCCGATAGAGCGCCTCTTCCTGCGCGATCTCGGCGCGGGCCACGTTGATCAGCACGGCCGTGCGCTTCATCAACTCCAGCTCGCGCGCGCCGAGCAGGCCGCGGGTCGACGCCACGAGCGGCAGCGCGATTACTAAATAGTCGGCCCGCGCCAGGATCGCGTCCAGCCAGTCGGGCCCGCCGAGAAACGCGAGCCCAGCGGGATCATGGTACCCTGGTGTCTGCCGGACGGCGTGCACCGCCATGCCAAGTGCCTGGGCGCGCTGCGCCACGCACCGCCCGATCCGCCCATACCCGAGGATGCCGAGGACCTTCCCCGACAGATCCGCCCGAGGAAGCGCGGACACCATTCCGCTGCCGCCCCAGTTGCCCCGCCGCAGGTTCTCGTCCAACCGGCAGAAGCCACAGGTCCACGACAGCATGGCGCCGAGCACGTACTCGGCGATGCCGGTCTCGTGACCGTAGGCATTGGCCAGCCACGCGCCGCGGGGCAGCGCCGATCGATCGATCCGGTCCAATCCGGCCCCAGGGACCTGCACGAGCCTCAGCCGTCCGGCCGCATCGCCCATCTCGCGCGTGAACGCAAGGGTGACGAGGACCTCCACCTCGCGCATCCGTGAAACGACCGCAGTTTCGTCTGTGACGACGACCTCACACGGGATCGCCAGGTGCGCCCGCACTCGATCCACAAACGCGCCGGCGAATGCGCCCGCGAACGCCACCCGCACTCCGGGCCGCGGCGCCGTGGATCCCATGGCCGGTTCCCTCCTCGCGCGGGGTGTTTACGGCGGCAGCTTCGCCATCTCGCCAAAGCACCGCGCCCAGCCTCGCTCAAACGCGTCGCGGGCGGCCTCGCTCGGCAGGTGCTCCTGCGTCAGGACGACCTCGGTCGCGGCGCCGCGCTCCGTGAACTCGATCGTGACGAGTGTGTCACCCTCCCCCTCGAAAATCGGCAGCGTGTTCCACGCCCACACGAGGACCAGCCGCTCCGGCGCCCTCACCTCGCGGTAGGTACCGTAGAAGTGGAAGTGTCTCTCCTCGTGGGTGAGATCCAGGCTGAACCGTCCCCCCGGCCGAGCGTCGGCCTCCGGAGAGCGGATCCAGCGCGCGCCGGTCGGGGGCAAGAACCACTTCGCGATCTCGTTCGGGTCGGTCCACGCGCGAAACACGCGCTCGCGCGAGGCGGCACAGACGCGGTGGACGCGAAGGATCAGCCCCGCCGAGCGCCCGGCCGGCGCGTGGTCTGGCGCCGCGGGCGCAGGCGGCGTGTCGAGGGGTCGGACCCGAAGCCGGTAGAGCTTATCCCGTTCCACCTCCGCCGCGCGCGCCAGCGCGACCTCCACGTCATCGTCGATCGTGAGGAAGCACCCGGAGAGCGCGTCCAGCCGGCCGGAAGCCAACGAAAGGACGAGCTTGGCCGGCCGCTCCGGCGGAGCATCGCGTCCTTCGTCGAAGATCGTGCGAAACCACGGCAGCCACCGCCGCCCCTCTGGCGAGTTCAGCGAATGCTCCGACATGACGGTCCCGGGCCCCAGGGCAAAGACCGCGAGGCCGTACTCGCTCGTCTCAACGGCGAGGCACTCAGCGAAGCGGATCAGCGCCGTCTTGCCCGCGACGTACGCCGACATGTACGGAATGGCCCTGGTACCGCCTCCGCTCGCCACGTTGACGATGCGCCCGCGGCGACGGGCCACCATCTCCGGAGGACGGCATGCGCGCACAGGATCTGCCCGCGCAGGTTGACGTCCACGGCGCGCCACCACGTATCGGGATCCGTTTCCCAGAACGGACCGAACGGTCCGGCCACGCCGGCGTTGTTCACGAGCAGATCAACGGGCCCGAGCGCCTGTTCCACGGCCGCGATGGCGGTCCGAACCACCGCCGCGTCAGTCACGTCCGCCCGAAACTCGCGCGCGCGTCCGCCCGCCCGCTCGACCGCGGCCACCGTCTCCGCGAGTTCGTCCGCGCTGCGCGCCAGCACCGCAACCGCCGCCCCGGCCGCCGCGAGCGCCTGCGCGAAGGCACGCCCCAGCCCGCGACCTCCGCCCGTCACGACGGCCACCTGGCCCCGCAGATCGACCCCAGCTCCGGTGGCGTCCGAACGCACGACGCGACCCCCCTATTTCGGTCCCGCGCGCCCTCGAGAGATGAGCGCGCGCCGTCCCGGCCTCACCCCGCACACAATTCTAGGGGGCCCGCGCGCGCCTCGTCTTGTACGCGGCTGCTGTTCCTGTTACAGTGGCGAACGGACCGCAGCCGATCGCCCCGGGAGGGGTCATGCGCGAACACGCCCGCCTGTGGCGGGCTGAGGATCTCGGCGGTCTCGAACTGCTCCGCGCGCGCTACGTGACGCACGCCTTCGCGCCCCACGCGCACGAAGAATTCATGATCGCCGTCATCGAAGCCGGAGCCGTTGCGGCGACGTGCCGGGGCACGTCGCACGTCGCGGGTGCGGGCGACATCCTCCTCGTGAACCCCGGTGAGGTCCATGCCGGACAGCCCGCTCGCGGGACGGTGTGGCAGTACCGCGCGCTCTACCCCGACGCCGACCTGCTGAGGGCGGTCGCGGTCGATCTGGCGGGCGCCGGGGGGCACATCCCGCGGTTTCCCTGTTATGTAGTGCACGACCTGGAGATCGCCGCCGCGCTCCGGCGCCTACACGTCACGCTGGAACGGGCGGACGCCGCGCTGCTTGAGCGGCAGTCGCTGCTGATCCGGGCCCTGGCGCGCCTCGTCGCGAGGCACGCCGTCGATCGCCCGAGCCCGCGGCGCATCGGCCGCGAGCACCTGGCCGTCCGAGCGGCGCGCGCGTATCTCGACGCACATGCGAGCGAGGATGTCTCGCTCGTCACGCTGGCGCGCGAGTCGGCCCTCAGTCCGTTCCATCTCTGCCGGACGTTTCACCGGGAGGTGGGACTTCCGCCGCACGCGTACCAGACGCAGGTCAGGGTGCAGCGCGCGCGGTCGCTCCTGCGCCAGGGCGTGCCGATCGCGGACGCAGCGACGGCCGCGGGGTTCTACGACCAAGCGCACCTCACGCGCCGGTTCAAGCGCGCCGTCGGGGTGACCCCCGGGCAGTACGTGGCCGCATCCGCCGCGAGCAGTCCCCGCTGACGCCCGACGACCTCCCGGGCCGGTCAGACGGCGACCGGCGCGCTCACGGCGCGGACCGCATCAACGGATTCTGACGCGGTCCTTCGTTGGGTCAGAGGATTCCCCACCCCACTCGCTGGTATTACCATTTGGTGGGTATAAGAACCGCTAGGGTGGAACAGCCGCCCCGGGTCGGCCGCGGGCATCGCGGTGTCCCGGGATTCTCCGGTCGCCCGCTCAGTACGCTCAACAGAAGACGTCACGAACGCGCTACCTGCGCGTAGACGCGCCGACAAGGACGGGTGAGAATGCGGGCGGGCGGCATCGCTGTGATCTTCGGACTCATGCTTCTGGCCGGAACTGCGGGAGGCACGTCGCTCCGCGCACAGCCGTCTCCCTCGGCCAGCGTATTTCAGCTGTTCGTCATCACGGGGAGCTATCACGGCAGCCAAACCGTCTACTACGCCGTTACCCAAGGGACGGCGTTCTTTATCTCCGCGGACGGCACGGCGCTGACGAATAGCCACGTCGTTTATCCGGCGCGCACGCAGCCCGTCACGTATCAACTCATCGCGTTGGTCGACGGGGAGTTCTACGGAGCGAGCCTCATCTGCGCCACCGCACTTCCCGAGGATCCAATGAAGGCGAATCCGCACGGAGTCGAGACCAGCCGGGACGTCGCGGAGATTCGATTGACCCGTCCCCAGTTTCCCTTCTCGCAGTTCGGCACCAACAACACGCCCTACGCCATCGCGCACGTGGGCGCGCTTCCCCGGTTCCCGGCGCTCGAGCTCGGAGCGAACCCCAGTGTGGGAGACGCGGTTCGCGTCCTCGGGTATGGGCGCATCAGTTCTTCCGTCCCGTACGCGTGGTCGGCGCAGGGAACGGTGAGCCGGATGCTCTTGGCCGCGGACGGCACGCCCCTGTTGGCCATCAGGTTTGGGCGGGGGGTCGAACCGGGGGACAGCGGTGCGCCGGTGCTGAACTCGCTGGATCAGGCCGTGGGCATCCTCTCGTGGATGGATCCATCCGATCACACGCTTGGGTACGGCATCAGCCGCGTCGCGTTGAACCCGGCGTGCCAGTAGCGGCGGCGCCCCAGGGCTAGTACGACCTCACATAGGTATCGAATCCCGCGGCCTGGAGCGTCGAGGCGAGCTGATCCGCCGCCGCTCGGTCCAAGCTCTCGCCGACCCGCACACGATAAAGACTGTCTTTGCTCATGATGGGCGCGAATCCGTGAGCACGCAGCTGCTCGGCCAGCAGGTCCGCGTTCGCCTGATCCCGGAGCGCCCCCACCTGAACAGTATAGCGCGTCGGTGGCGGGTTGACCGGCTGACCCACTGGGGTCGGCGGCGACACCAGCACGATCGGCGTCCGCGTTGAGCGCCCCGCCTCGGGCACCGGCGGCTGGGCGGTCACCTTGGCCGACGCGGTTCCGCCCGCCGGTACTTGTGAGGGCGCAGGCGCGCCGGCGCTCGGCGGCGGTGACGCGACGGGGGCCGCCGTCTGCTGCGGCGTAGCGCGCGGGTGAGCCGAGGGCGCGCGGCTCGGGAACAGCCACGAGCGGACGATCCACGGTTTCGACAGGTCTGAGGGCGGCGGCGCAAACGCCATCACCCCGGTGATGGCGGCGACCAGGACGACGGTCAGCACGATCATGGCTCGGTCCAGCATGTCGATGCGCTTCGCGTCCTCCGGAGGCGGCGGCCCGGCCCGCGAGCTTCACGGTACGGGACGCCGACACTCAATCAAGCAGGGGCATTTCACCACCACGTGTTCGGATCCTTCCTGCGGGCGTGCGGGTCCGACCTCCATGAGTTCTTCGCAAGTTCCGCACCGGCTCTCCATGAGTTTGTCGCGGTGTCTTCATGGTCGCATGTTAGGGTAACACTCAGAAAGAGCGGGAAGGAGGGTGCGAGATGGAACGCTTCCGCTGCCCCGAATGTGGCGCCGAGACGAAGGTGACTCCCAAGTACGGGGACGAGGTCGTATCGGTCTACTGCCTCAAGCATACCGGTGGGGCGGATGTCCACACCCGCCCCGTCTACATGATGCGCATCTCGAGGCCCGCCGCCGCGAGGACTCGACGCGAGCCCGTGCTCGCCTGAAGGCGCGGGGGCCCGGCGTCTGCGGCGGGCGCCGGGCCCGGCCTGCGAGACTCACGCCGCCGGTCAATTCGAGATGTTCGCGAAGAAACGGCGTAGTTTCGGCTCGTCTTCAGCGAAGGATTGCCACTCCTTTGATCGAAAGATACATGGACGCTCGATGGTCGCCGCATCTCAGTTGACCCAGGAGGGCATTCCTTCTGGCCGTGACGTCACAGTTCTTCAAAGTAAGGGCGCAAGGTGGCAGCCTCCACCTCTGGGACCTCGGTGTGGGTGGGTCATGGGACCCGTCCCTGATCAACTTCCGCAGCGAAGAAGAGGTCAACTGGCTGATCCGAGTCGGAACCGGCCCCCATTGGCGAGTCAACACGGTCAACGAGCTGAATCACGTGCTCGTCGCCTCTCAACGAGGTACACTCTCGATCACCCTGTATGTCCATGACAGCCTGCTCGGCGAAGTGAGGCGGCGCGTCAAGGGTTGACCGCACCGGGCCCCGGCGATCCTGCTCAGCACACCATTCCGAACTCGAATGCCCCTCATACCGTGGCGAGGTTCGTCTTCCGCGGGGACGCGCCGATCCCGGCGGGTGTCCCGATCAAACACCTCGCGAACGGCTTCTCCCCCAACGCCCGCCGACGGTTGCCGGCGGTCCCGCCGACGCAAAACTGAACAGCCGCTACCGTCGGGCGCCGAGGATGTGTCCCAAATTCGGCGAACTGGGGAACAACTTACATTCGGAATGGCCGACTCTGGGGGTGGGGTGTGAAAGGAAGGCGCACGTGGCTACATCGGACGGCCGCGGCCGTCGCCGCAGCGTGCTTGCTCGCAGCGCCCGCGCTGGCGGAAGTCACGATCAAAGGCGATCGGGCTGCCTATGACGAGGTGGTCGCCTCCTTCAAGAAGCTGTTCGCGCTGCCGGGGTATCGCATGAAGTTTACGTTCGAAGCGAACCAGACGGCCGTCGTAGAGATCACCCCGCCGAACGGCTTTCACACGACCGCTCATACGTCGAACGGCAACATGGAGATGATCAGCACAGGCGGCAAGACCGCCACGAAGATCGACATGCCGGGAGCGCCGACCGGATGGCGGTGCACCGTCGCAGCGCCCCGGCAGCCGTTTACGATCCCGGATCCAGACAAGGCCGTGCGCGAGGGATCGGGCACCATCGACGTCTCGCGCGGCGCCGACACGAACATCGAGGGCACGCCCGTTCACACCTACATCAGCACCTCGAACGGCGGCAAGGACACGATCTACGTCGGTTCGCAAACCGGGCTGCCCAGGCGAATCGTCTCGGACAAAAGCAGCGGACAGCCGACGACCATCGACTACTACGACTACGGCGCCAACATCGTGCTCACGATGCCGCCGTGCACTCAGTAGTCCAAGCGCCCGGGTGGGCCGGCCGAAGCACGCTCGGGCGGCCGGCCGACGGACCGCCCGCCGAAGGAGAACTGGGGGGATTGTGATGAGGCGCGGACTGATCGCGTGCGTACTCGCCGTCGTGCTGTGCGCGGCCACGCAAGGCTTTGCGCAGGACGCCCGCAAGGTCGTGGCGGTGGTGGACTTCGAGGACCTGGTGCACGGATGGAGCGGCACGAGCCAAGTCGTGACCGACCGGCTCATCACACGCCTGCGGGACGAATCCTCGATTCGGGTGCTCCCGCGGCAGCAGGTGGAAGCCGCCCTCCAAGACGCGAAGGTTGAATCGCAGGGCGTGCTCGACATCGCGGACGCCCAGAAGGTCGGGCAATCCCTCGGGGCCGCGTACGTCATCATGGGGCAGATTGACCAGTTCAATTGGGAGTACCACAGCGCCTACGTCCTGCTGGCAACCGTGGTGCAACAGTCCGCCACAGTCGACCTCAAGGGGAAAGTCTTGGACGTGGCCGGCGGTCAGTACCTCGGCCAGCCCGAGGGCAAGGGGCAGATCACCCAGACCGGGGGCACGACCTGGGTCGGTCCCTGGTGGTCGTCGATCTCAGTCGACAACTTCGACAACCAGCTGATCGGCAAGGCGACGAAGCAGTCGGTCGAGGACTTCGCGAAACAGGCCGTCCCGCTGATGAAGTAGCCGCGACCGCCGTCACAGGTCGCCCGCCGACCGGCGCGGTCGAGGCTGCTCCAGCGCCTTCAGGTGCCGCTTCGCCGCCTCGATGTCGCGCGTCTCAATCGCCAGCAGCACGAGCTCCTGTCGAACCAGCCTGGCATCGCGGTACCGGCCCGCCGTCTCAAACACCTGGAGGCTCTCCTCAAGGGCTGCACGCGCATCGTCTGGGCGGTTCAGCAACCGGTTGATCACCCCACGGACGCGCAGGCTGTGTCCTTGGTCCTGCGGGACCTCGTCGGGCGCGAGGAGCGCCAGCGCCGTCTCCCCCACGCTCCGCGCGCCTTCGGGGAGCGATCGGGTGAGCATCGACTCGGCCATCTCGCCGAGGACCCCTGCGGCGCCGGGCCAGTTGGCCACCGCGGACTGCAGCGCCAGGCTCCATCGGTAGTGCGCTTCCGCGGCCTCCCACCTTCCGCCGGCCGCGTCGGCTTCGCCCAGCGCCTGGTGGATGTCCGCGAGACGGCGTTTGTACCCGACGACGTGGTGCACGGCCAGCGCCTTCCCGGCGTGCTCGACCGCCTCCTCGAACCGTCCCCCTGCCGCGGCCGCGACCGCGAGGTGGCGGGCCGCCACGCGAGATGGATCCCGAAACGGTTCGACGGCGGCGAGGGCCGCCCGATACGCCCGCTCGGCGTCGTCGGTCCGCCCAAGCTGCAGATGGGCCTCGGCGAGGCCGACGTGGAGATCGGCGAGCAGCGCGGGATCTTGTGGCAGCTCGGCCGCCATCCGCAACGCCGCCTCGAACGCCCAGATCGCCGACGACGGGTCGCGGCCGTCCAGCCGCAGGAGGCCGAGCGTCGTCTGCGCCCTCGCCAACAACGTCCGGTCATCCGTGTGGCTGAGCACGTGAATGGCGCGGTTGATCCTCCTCCACGCCTGCCCGGTCTGTCCAAGATCGTGCTCGAGCGCGGCCAGGGCAAGTTCGATGCGGGCCTCGAGCGTCTCGTCCTCCTGCTGCGCGGCGAGCTCAAGCGCGCGCTCAAACGCGGCCTGCGCCTCCATTCGCGCGCCGGCATGAAGATACACGAGCCCGATCCCAAGGAACGCTTCGGACTCCTGCTCCTCGGGAACGCCGTCGAGGAAGTAGGACAGCGGCCGGTTGAGCCGGCGGGCAAGCACCCTGAGCGTCGTCACGCGCGGGGTGCGGGTTCCGCGCTCCAACTCGGAGACGTAGGACTTCGTGAACTCGTGACCGGCAAGCTGTTCCTGAGTGAGTTTCCGGGCAAGCCGAGCCGCTCGAATCTTCTCGCCGAGTGTCAAGATCATGGCCTCCTGGCGGGCTCACTGATGATGGATGATGAGGTTGTAACAGCCTTGTCAAATTACCTCATATTTACGAGACCTTCCTTCGAATTACACTAAACATTTCGGTCATAATTGTGCGGTACTTGATGCCTAGTGCCAGGAAGGCATCCTGAGGGCCTCGCACTTTTCAGAAGTATTGGGCGTCGTGCCCGGGCGTGGGGATGCCCGACCTGGTCCATGAAGTTGACTTCCGGTATTGACCCTGTGTACCAGACTGGCCTGAATGGCCGCAATCAGAATCCGGGGGGTGGCGGTCCACGACCGCGGGTAGCACAGCTATTCCTTCTTGGCCACCGGGTTCTCGGGATACGAGCACCAGTCGCTCCAACTGCCTGCATACAGCACGGCGTTTCCGATCCCGACCTCATCCATCGCCAGCAGATTCGGACACGCCGAGACACCCGATCCGCAGTACACGATCGGCTGCTCCGATCCGATCGCCGCAAACCGCTCCCGCAGGACATCGATCGGCTTCAGCATCCCGCGGTCGTCTTGGTTCTCCGTCCACGGCAGATTGACGGCCCCCGGGATGTGACCCGCGACGGGGTCGAGAGGCTCCACCTCGCCCCGATACCGCTCCGGCGCGCGCGAGTCGACCAGGCAAACGTCACGACGGCCGAGACGGCGGCGTACTCCCTCCATGTCCACGAGCATCTCTGCGCGCACGCGCGGCGCGAAGACGCGTTGGGCGACCGGGCACACCTCGGCGGTGGTGGGATGGCCCGCGAGCCGCCACGCGGACCAGCCGCCGTCGAGCACCCTGACGGCGTCGTGCCCAAGGTAGCGAAGCATCCACCAGAGCCTGGCGGCCATGCAGTTGTTCTGGGCATCGTACGCGATCACGGTCGTGCTCCCGTCGATGCCGTTGCGTCCGAACAGCCGCGCGAGCGACTCGATCGCCGGGAGAGGATGGCGTCCTCCGTGGGCGGCCTTCGGGGCCGACAGGTCGGTGTCGAGGTCGAGATACACGGCCCCGGGGATATGCTCTCGCATGTACCCGGTCCGGCCGGCGTCGGGGTTTGCGAGGTCGAACCGGCAGTCCGCGATCACGATCGCCGGATCACCGAGCCGACCGGCCAACCAGTCCGCAGTCACGAGGTTAGTGCTCCCGCGCATGTCAGCGCCTCCTTGCGATCCACTCCGCCCGCTGCGCACGTCTGATCCGAGACACTATGATACTTCAACGCACACAGGCGCGTCCCATGCGCTGCTTGGCTGATCGTCCCGTTGGCAGAGTGAATTGCGCGAGTTTGCGACGTGGCTTGCTCCGACGGTCGGACGTCGGTAGGATGTCGGCATAGGCACGATGTACTCGACTGAACGCCGACAGGCTGATGGCACCGTTCATCCGCGCTCGCAGGTGGCCCGATCAGGACTTACCGGGGAGACGCGCATGTTGTTTGACAAGCTGTGGGCTCAGGTCAAGGGGGCCGAACGCTCCGGCAAACTGACCGTCGAAGAAGCTCTCGACTGCGCGACGCGCCTGCCCCAGGCCCTCTTCTGTTCCATGATGGAATGCCTCGCCGAAAACGGCGAGGACCCTCAGGTCATCGTCACGCAGGTCGCCCGCCTGCACGAGCACATGTTGAAGCGGCTCCGCGAGGTCGCGACCAAGCTGCGGGTCAGGCCCACGGTCGGATTTCATTGATCGCCGCCGCGCGATCGTATCCGCCTCGCGCGTCCCCCCGGTGTCGCTTGGATGTGGGGGCGTTCGGAATGACATATGTTATGATGGGTGTACTCTCACACCAAGGAGCGCCGCCGATGCGAGGGAAGGCGCGGGACGGCCGAGGCGATCGGCCGGGCGGGGACACGCGGGCCCGTGGCGAGGCGAAGATGGGCATCCACGTTCCCAAAGAACTGCACCGCCGGTTTCGGGCGCGTCTGATTCTCGAAGGACGGCAGATGCAGGATGTCATCCGCACCTGGGTGGACGATGAGGTAGCATCGCACCGGACGCGCCCGCCCGCGACAGGCGGGCTTCGCTTCTTCAAGGGCGTCGATCGAAACATGCTGGCCGCAATCGCGGTCCCGCTCGAACTGGACAAGATCCGCCGGCTCAAGAGCAAGCTGCTCATGGAGGGACGCAACATCTCGCAGTGGGGCACCGAACGCATGGAGCAGTTCCTGAAGGAACGGGGATGAAGCCGCACGGCGCCGCCAGGGGTGCGGCGTTGGCGCTGGGGCTAGCGCTCGCCGCGACCGCAGCAACCGCAGGCCCTCAACCTCCCCCACTGACCGTATATGCGGGCTCCGGCACGCGGACGTCGCTTCGGCTGCAACCCGGCTATGCCACCGTTCTTCGGGCCGATCGTCGGATCGACACGGTCGCCATCGGGGATCCGCGACTGGTCACCGCCACCGCAGTCAAACACGGGCAGGACGTCTACGATCTTATCTTGCAGCCGCAGGGCTCCTCCGGCGCGACCAATATGGTCGTCTGGCTCGGCAACCTGACGACCGTGTGGGACCTCGAGGTCGGCCCCGGGCTCCGGACCGCCGACCTCGTGTACGTGGTCACCGGTGCGCGGGGCGCGGCGGTGCCGCCTCCTACCGCGAGCACGACCTCGCCACCCACATCGTCCGGACGGGCGGCGCTGCCGCCACCGGTTGCCGGGGCTCCAACCGCGGCCCCCCGCCCGTCGCCGCCGCCGGCCGCGGCCTCGGCGCCGCAATCGCGTGCGCCGGCGGGTTCGACGATCCCGACACCGGAGACACCGTCCGGACGCCGCCCGGGCCCGGAGGGCGCGGCCTCACCGGCCCCGGGTCCGAGTGAGCCGGCTCACCCGGACCCGATCGCAGAACGGCCCGCGGGCGCCCCGGTGCTTCAAGCGCGCCAGACCATCGGAGACGTCACCGCCGTGTTCCAGGTCGCACGGCTCCCCGACGGTGTGCTGATACGCTACCAGATCACGAATCACGGCGATGGCGATTTTGCGATCCGGCCCACGAGTGTGCTGGTGCGCGTGAACGGCAGGCTGGTCCCATACGCGCTCGCGCGCGCAAGCGCGGACCAGAGCCGGCCGGACGCGCTGCCGCACGGTGCCACGGAGACCGGCGTGATCGAGGCGCCGAACCCCGCCGCGCGGTCGGTGCAGGTGGTCCTCTCGCTCTTCCCGCTCGCGCCCGCCGACGACGCGGGCGACGCGCGCCTGCCGCTGACGTTCGAACCGTCGTTCGCCGGCGTCGACCGTCTGGCACCGACCACGAATCTGTGACTCCCGAACCTCCCGGCGGAGAGATCGAATCGCTGCTCGCGATCGTCCCTCCATGGATCGTCGCGCAGATCGCCCCACGTGACACCGAGGCGCTCGAAGAGCTCGTCGTGGATCTCGGACGGCCTCCGCGGGCGCGCCTCCGAACAGGCTGCCGCGAGGTGACGCTCTCCGGCGAAGTTGGCTACGACGATCTGCAGTACATCCTCGGACGCGTCACGCGGTTCCGCGACGACAACCGGACGGGCGTCGAGCGGACGCTGCACCGGATCGCATGCATTCGGGACCGGTATCACGAGATCGTGGGCTTTACGTTTCGGGCCGGACGCACGGTCGCCGGCGCGGCGCGCCCGATCGCCGACCTGCTGGCGGCCCGCCGGAGCCTCCTCGTGGTCGGCGGGCCCGGCGCCGGCAAGACCACGCTGCTGAGAAGTGCCGCGGCGATGCTGGCCGGCGACCTCGGCCGGAGAACGATGATCGCCGACACCAGCAACGAGATCGGCGGAGACGGCCAGATCCCGCACCCCGCGATCGGCGGCGCACGCCGCCTGCAGATTCCGCTGCCCGACTCCGCGCAGGCGGGCGTCGCGGACGCGCTGCAGGCGCGCGTGTTGCTGCAGGCGGTCGTCAACCACGGGGCTGAAGCGATCGTCGTGGACGAGATCGGGTTCGAAGCGGAGGCCCGGGTGATCCGCACGATCGCGCGGCGTGGCGTGCAGCTCGTCGCCACCGCGCACGGACGCCACCTTCGCGACGTCGTGTTCAACCCCGACCTCGCCGGTCTCGTGGGCAGCCCCCGGCCGGTGACCCTGTCGCCGGAGGAAGCCGCCGCGCGGGGATCCGAACGGCACACCGCGCTGGAACGCTCGGAGCCGCCCGCGTTCGAGTGCGTCGTGGAGGTCTCGCGCCGAGACCTCCTCGTGATTCACACGGATGTGGCCCGGTCGGTGGATCTCATCCTGGCCGGACTGGCGCCGAAGGTCGCGGTGCGGCGGTGCGGTTCCGCGGACGGGGTCCCCAGGGGACGGGACGAACCCGTCCAATAGTGCTGGCTGTGGAACGCGGCACCGTGAAGTGGTTCGACAGCCGGATGGGCTACGGCTTCGTGCTCGACGCCGAGGGACGCGACGTCTTCGTCCACCGCCGCGTCGTCAGGCGCGCCGGACGCCGCCGGCTCGAGCCGGGCGAGCCTGTCGAATACGAGGCGGAGCAGACCCCGCGCGGCGTGAAGATCACCCGACTGGTGGTACTCGCATCCGCGGTCCCTGACCAGGAGCGTTGACGGCGCACAAGCGGCGACGCCGATCCTGCCTCGAAGCGCAGACGATCGTCGCGTCGGAGCCTCAGGAGCTCAGGACGAAGCAGCCGGGGGTCGCTTGGGCGCGCTCGGGAATGCGATGACCCCCGTCTGGCGGACCGACGCCGCGCGCTTCCGCTCGGGCACCCGAGGGTGATTCGCGAGATTCAGATCGAGGTTCTTCCCGCAGGTGCAGGTGATCTTGGGCTGCTGGCTCACGTCCAGCCAGATGTTCCCCAACGTTTCGGCGCGCTTCCGCGCGGCGTCTACGGCCCCGGACGCGATCTCTTCGGCGTCCTCGCGCTCCCCCTGCGCGCGGGTCCCGGTTCCATACACCGAGTAGACGAACGCCTTGGGATAATAGACGCTGTACCGCTTGCCGCACCGTCCACAGGGAAACGTAAACACGAGCGCCACGCGCCATCACCCCGGCAGTATTGTAGCATGTCGTGCCGCGTCGCCGGGGCACCCAGAACGACTCCCCTTCGCGGAGGCCCGATCTGAGCTGCCGGCGGCGGCCGCGCCGACAGACAGGGAGCCGGGCGTGCGGCCCGGCTCCTCAGTTCTCGCGACGCGCCTGCCGAGCTATTTCAGTGTCGATTGTCGCCCGGCGCGTTGTCGGGACCGTCTTGGTGCCAGTCCCGCCGGGGCGCCCACGAAGGATCGCCGCCGCCACCGGAAGCAGGCGAGGACACCGACGCGCCCCCGTGCGACTGCGACAGCACTTGGGGAAGGTTCAGCAGGATGTTCGCGATGTTGGCGATCTGACCCAACCCCTGGCCGATACCGGCCTGCCCGAGCCCCGGCGAAGCCGGCGCGGCGGCCGCAGGACGCGGGGCGGTGCGGACCACTCGATCCCCGACCGAGCGGGGAGCGGCGGCATGGTGCGCGATCGGCGCCGCCACGCGCGCCACCGGCGCCTTGACGGGCGCAGGCGGCGGGGGCGGATCGGCGATCACCGACACCGCCGGGGTCGCCTGCGAGGGACGCACGCCGAGCATCGCAAGCCCCGTCGGCGTCATCGCCGCCGTGACCGCGAGCACGGTCAGGATCCCAAGGCCCACCGTCAGTGATTTCATCATGGCACGGTCACCCAGAAACGATCTACCCCTCTCCCCTTCCATTGTAACGCCGCGAGAATGGGGAGAGTTCCCCCGGGGCGAGCGCTACGCCTTGGGCCGGAGGCGCGCCGTCTCGCGCACTTCCGGGTTGACCACGGACCGCGGCCACTCGCCGCGCGCGACGCGCGCGACCTCCTCGGCCGCGCTCCGCTTCAGCGTCAGCTGGGCCTCCTCGCTGTACCACGCGACGTGCGGCGTGAGGATCGTGTTCGGGGCGGTCCGGAGCGGGTGGTCCGCTCCGAGCGGCTCAGTCTCGAACACGTCGAGGGCCGCCCCGGCGAGGCGCCCTTCGCGGAGCGCCCTCGCCAGCGCCCCCGTGTCCACCACGGGACCGCGGGACGTGTTCACGACGACCGCATCCGGCTTCATGAGGCGCAGCTCGGCCGGGCCGAGCAGATGCCGGGTTTCCGCGTTCAGCGGCGTATGGAACGAGACGAAATCCGACTGTCGCAGCAGCGTCGGATAGTCCACGAGCACGGCGCCGGCGTCGATCGCCGCGTTGCGCGTGATGTACGGATCGTACGCGAGCACGTGCAGGCCGAACGGCGCCGCGTACGCCGCGACCGTCTTGCCGATGCGGCCGAGCCCCACGATGCCGAGCGTGCGTCCGGCCAGCCGGTGGATCGCCGGGACGACGTCCGGGCCGCGGGTCCACCGGCCCGCTCGCACATCGCCGTCGTACCGCGCGATCCGCCGGTGCACGACCAACAGGAGCGTGATGGCGTGCAGCGCGACTTCCTGCGTGCCGTAGTCGGGCACGTTCACCACGCAGATGCCGGCCTCCGTCGCCGCCGCCATATCCACCGTGTCGAACCCGACGCCGTACCGGACGATCGCAAGACACCGGTGCATCCCCCGGATCGCGTCGGCATCGATCGGCAGCAGCTGATTCAGCACGGCGTCCGCCTGGGCGAGCGCGGCGTGCTGGTGCGCCCGATGGTGCGACTCCGCGACGACGATCTTCACGCCGAGCGGCAGCAGCACCCGTTCCTCGGGCTCGAGCGTCGCATAGGTATGATCCGTGATCACGCAGACAAAGGACATGATTGAACTGAGTGTGCGCGCCGGGGCGCCCATCCGTGTGCCGGACCCCGTCCTCCCCGCGAAGGATTCGCCCCGCGCCTGGGAGAACCCCTGTGCGCATGAAGCCTGCAGGACCACAACGCCGCGACGCAGCCTGGCTCGGTACGCTCCCGTACGCGCTCATCGCGGCGGGCGCCGTGCTCAGGATCGTGCCGCACCCGTGGAACTTCGCGCCGATCGATGCCCTGGCGCTGTTCGGCGGTGCCGTGCTTCCCGGGGCGCTCGGCCTGGCGGTCCCCTTGGCCGCCCTCGTGTTGTCCGACGCGGTGCTGGGCTTCTACCCGGGGATCGGCTGGGTGTACGGGAGCTATGTGCTGATCGCGCTGCTCGGACGCGCGCTGCGGGGGCGCCGTCCCGCGGGGCGGGTCGTCGCGTTCTCGGTCGCGGCCTCGGTCATCTTCTATGTTGTGACCAACTTCGGCGAGTGGCTGGGACCGCTGTATCCGCATACGCCCGCCGGGCTCGTGGCGTCGTACGTCGCCGCGATCCCGTTCTTCCGCAACACCGTGCTCAGTGACGTGGGCTACTCGCTCGCGCTCTTCGCCATCTACGGGCACGCGGCCAGATTCGCCGAACGCCGCGCCGGCCGGCTCGAGCCCGCCGCTCAGCGCACCACGTAGCGTATCCGCAGCGTCACGTACGCGTCGATCGGCGCGCCGTCGCGCGTCGCCGGCGCAAACTGCCATCCGCGAACCGCCTCGATCGCGGACCGGTCGAGGACCCCAGCGCCCGAGGACTCCACGGCGTCGACCTCCCGCACCGTGCCGTCGGCAAGCACGAGCACGCGAAGCGCCACCGTCCCCTCCGTCCCTACGACCGAAAGCGCCGCTCCGAGATCCTGCCGCCGCACCGTGAACCGGAAGGCGTCCCCGGGATACGCCATCGTCCCGGTCGAGATCACCCGCGGAGGGGTGAGGATCGGCGCGCGTGCGGCGGGACGGCTCGCATCCTCCCGCGCGCCGGCCGAAGCGGATCCGGTCGCGCTCACGCCGGTTCCGCTCCCGGTCCCTTCCGCTCCGCCCGCAGCCCCGGAGCCGGACGATCCCGGGGCTCCCGACTGGGCCGTTGAGTTCGCCACCGGGCCGGCGGCTGGTTGGGACGGGGCGCGCGCGCCCCCGGAACCTCCGGAGTCCGGCGGAGTCGCCTGACGTGCGGTCTGCGGCGCGGACGGCTGCCCCCGCGCCCCGACCGGTGGGGTCGGCTGCGTGGAACGCACGGTCCCGTGTTGCTCCGCGGGCCGACGCGAGCCCGCCGGGCGCGTCGGTGCGGACACGGACGGGCGGCGGATTACCTCCTTGACCTGACGCGGCGAGGACGCCGTCGCCTTGCCCGCCGCCGGACGGTCGCCCTCCTGTTGCGCGGTCGGCCCGGGCGCATCGCTCGAGGTCCGGGGGACCGGTGTTGCGCCCGTGAAAGGCAGGATCGGGACGCCAGCGTGCCGCCACACCGCAGCACCCGCTCCAGCCGCGAGCGCCGCGGCGAGGGCGGCCGCGATCACGGGGCCGCTGCGCACAGATCCATCCCGACGGGGCTCATCGTCAGAAGCTCTTCGTGGCGCCGATGAAGTAGGTCGTGCCGGGTTCCGGGAAGCCGAGCGTCGTCTGGTACGGAACATTGAACAGGTTGGCGACACCGCCCTGCAGCGCGAACCCGTTGCCGAGCTGCTGCGTGACGGTGAGCGAGGTCAGCCAGTATCCGGGAACCAGCTGCGTGTTCGCCGGGTCGTTGAACCGATCGCCGACGTAACTAAGGATGACGTTCACGCGCGTCGCCGGAGAAGCGGCGTAGGTCACCTCGAGGTTGGCCAGCTGACGCGGCGCGTACACAACGTCGAGGTTCGTGTTCGCGTCCCGGGCGTCCTGGTCGGTGTAGTTCGCCCGGATGAACCACTGGTCGCTGATCCGGCCGACGAGTTCGATCGAGCCGCCGGAGACGATCGCGTGGCCGACGTTCATCGGCGCGAAATTGGGCGGCGCGGACGTGATCAGGTTCGTGGCGTCCGTGTAGTATCCGGTCACGGCGAGCGTGAGCCCCGGCGCAAGCGTGTACGCCACTCCCGCGTCGTACGACGACGCCGTCTCGGGCTGCAGGTTGGGGTTGCCGCCGAAGGAGGGCGCGAGTTCGTCGAAGCTCGGCGCCCGAAACGACCGGCCGGCCCCCACCCGCAGCGCCAGCCGGTCGCTCAACAGCACGACGACGCCGGCCCGCGGATCCACCTGCGTGCCGTAGAGTTGAAAGACGTCCCCGCGGACGCCCGCCGACAGCAGGACGCGCGGGCCGATCTGCCAATCGTCCTGCACGTACAGCCCGAGGTCTGTGTCGGTGTTCCCGAACGCGGTCGGGAAGTTGTCGGTATGCGCCGTGGCCTGCCCCTGGTAGTCGGCGCCGAGCGTGAGGAGATGGCCCGGCAGCGGCGCGAGCACGACCTGCGCCTGCGCGCCCCACACATGGGCCACGTCGTCCGACCGAAACGCGAAGGGGGTGAAGACGCCGCCGAGGCTCGGCGAGATGAACGAGATGTCGTCGTCGAGCGTGTAGACCCGAAGGAGGGTGCCCGGACCGTCCGCCTTGCCGCTGTGCCACGCGAGGTCGACGAGCGTCCGCCCTTCGAGCGTACGCGCGTTCGGGTCCTGGGTACTCGCCGGCAGGGCGCCGGGGGTGCCGACCGCGTGCCAGAACCGGTTGACCGTGAGCGTCAGTCCGGCGTCGTCGCCCATGGTCCAGTGGAGCTTCGCCGTCACAGTCGAGTTGCTGTAGTCGTTGTCGGTGGCGAACCCCGTGCTGCCGGTGAGAATCCCCTGCACGAGATACGTGAGATTCGCGATCGCGCCGCCGGCGGAGACGACGTTCGCGCTCTCGCCGAACGATCCCACTCGTGACGACACCGACGTCTGCGGCGCCGTCCGGGTCACGATGTTGACCACGCCGCCGAGCGCGGAGCTCCCATACAGGGCCGAGAACGGGCCCCGCAAGACTTCGACGCGTTCCACGTTCTGGATCGGCAGCGTGCTGAGATCGACCGACTGCTGATCGGGCCGGTTGAGCGGGACGCCGTCCACGAGCACCAGCACCCGCGTCGACGCCTCGCCGCGGATGCTGACCGTCGTGAGCGCACCGGGCCCACCGGAGCTCTTGACAAACACTTCGGGGAGCACGCGAAGCACGTCCGCGACGGTAAGGGCGCCCATCGCGGCGATCTCGTCCGAGGTGATCACGCTGACGGACGCGGGCGTCGTGGACGGCAGCTGCGGGCGCTTCCCTGCGACCTCAATGTCGGGCAGTTGGAACGTTGGCGGTCCGGGCGGGGCCTCCTGCGCAGGCCCGCGTACGGCCGTGAGCAGCGGAATGGCAACGACCAGAAGGAGCGAACAGCCGAGCGCGCGCACATGACGGACGAACATCCCTCTTCCCCCCCGTTCGCGGCACACCCTGCAACAAAAAAAGTCCCCACACTAAGACACGGGGACCAGCACGGCAGGAGTGCCGCGGGCGTACTTACCTTTCGGCCGAAGGTCGCCGTACGCAGCTGGGTGGGCAGGTTTCCTGGCTCCGGATCGTCACCGCTTCGCGCCTTCCCAGACAAGCCAGTGGCTCGGCGAAGCGACTCCCCGTTACAGTGGCGGGACCGCGCCGGCGTTGCGCTCCGCGGACACGTTTCGCACGCGCCCGTTGGATCGCGCACCGGACTTCCCTTTTACTCCCGGCGAACCGGGAGCACCCATCCAGCACGGTATGAAGTTTGAATGCAGTATACGGGTGGGTGTTCGACTCGTCAAGACGCGCACGGCGACGCGGCGCGCGCAACGCGATCTTGGCGTCGCGCAGGCACGCGTTATCGCCCGCGGCCGAACTCCGACACCGCGCGTGTCCACCGGACGAGCGCGGTGATGAGCGACGCGAGCTGCTCGCGCACCTGCGGATCGGTCAACCGGCCCTCGGCATCGAAGCTCTCGTGCGCATGCGGCACGTAGAGCTCGGGTTTGGGCAGCACGTAGGTCTCCGTGAACACGAGCACCTGTCGCAGCGCGAGCTGCGCCCGCGCCGTGCCGAACCGGCCGCCCGCGCCCATGAGGGCGGCCGCCTTCGCGCGGAGCACGTTCTCCTGGGGCGGACGGGAGACCCAGTCAATCGCGTTCTTGAGCACGCCGGGGAACGAGTAGTTGTATTCAGGCGTCGCGATCAGCACTGCGTCGGCGCCGCGGATCTGCACCTTCAGGTCCCGCACCGCCGGGGGAAGGCCCTCGACCTCCACGTCGCCGTGGTACAGCGGGATCGCGCCGAGATCGGCGATCGCGATTTCCACGCCGGGAGGCGCCGCCTCCCGCGCCGCGACCAACAGACCGCGGTTGAACGAGTGACGTCTCAGGCTCCCGGGGATCCCGAGAATGCGAAACGACGCGTCCGCCATGCCCGCTCCCTCCCGGCCGGGCGGTCACGCGCAGTGCACGCGGTCTCCCCCGGCGTGTTTGGCCTCGTACGCGGCACGGTCCGCGCCTTCCACGACGGCCTCCGCCGTCTCCCCGTCCTCGGGCATCGTCGCCACCCCGATGCTCACGGTGAGCCGCGCGTCGCCCCGGAGCACGATCTCGGATACGTGGGATCGGATACGCTCGGCCACCTGCACCGCGGTGCGCTTCGTCACGTCGGGCAGGAGCAGCACGAACTCGTCGCCCCCGAACCGTGCAGACAGATCCGTCGCTCGCGTTCGCGTCCGCAGCACGTCGGCCATCTTGCGCAGCGCCACGTCCCCCTGCAGGTGTCCGAAGCGGTCGTTGATGTGCTTGAACGCGTCGATCTCCACGAGGGCGACGGACACCGGGTGGCGGTTTCGCCGCGCCCGTGCGATCTCCCGCTCCAGCGCGTCCCACAGCGCGCGGCGGTTGCCCAACCCGGTCAGCGCGTCGGTCAGGGCGAGTCGGTGCAGGTCGGCGTCCCGCTGCGCGCGGAGGATCGCGAGCGCGGCGAGCGCGGCAAACGCGTCGAGGAACGCGCGAATGTCTTTGGGGAACGCGTCGACGTTGGGGCTCGCGACGGTCAAGACCCCGATCGCTCGACTCTCGACCACGAGCGGATAGACGACGAGGGAGCGCGCACCGACCGGACCCGGCACGTACATCGGATCCGTGGCCACGTCCGGCGCGTAGTAGGCGCGTTCGTGCTTGGCGACCCAGCCCGCGATCCCGTCTCCGATTCGCAGCCGGAAATCCTTCACCGCCTCCGGATCGTAGCCCCGCTGCGCCGTCACGTACAGCTCCTGGGTCTCGGCATCGGCAAACCACACGGCGCACGCCGGATAGCCGAAGATCTCTTCGATCTGCCCCAGGATCTCGTCGAGGACGACCGCCAGATCGAGCGGGCGCAGCAGCCGTTTCGCCACGTCGGCCATCGCGGGAATGATGCGCCCGACGCGCTCCGCGTGGGAGAGCGACCGCGCGATCGCGGTCTCCCGCGGCGGCGTCACCGAGCTCCCGGGTCTTGACTCCTCGCCGTCGGCCGCGGGACCGTCGATGCGCCCCTCTCCGGCCAACCGGCAAAACGCGTCGACCACGTTCGGATCGAACTGCGTCCCGGCGCACCGGCGGATCTCCGTGATCGCGTCATCCAAGCTGCGGCCCGCCCGGGGGCCTCGGCCGTCCGTGATGGCGCCGCACGCGTCGGCCACCGCCAGGATCCGCGCGCCCAACGGGATGTCCTCGCCCCGGAGCCCGTCGGGATAGCCCGTCCCGTCCCAGCGCTCCTGGTGGTGCCGGACCAGGGTCGCCACGTGCCGCATCCGGTCGACGGGCCGCAAGATGTCCTCACCGATGGACGGGTGTTGCCGGATGATGCTCCACTCGGCCTCCGTGAGCGGCCCCGGCTTCTGGAGGATGCTGTCGGGGACGCCGAGTTTCCCGATGTCGTGCAGGAGGCCGGCCCAGCGAATGTCCCGCACCTGCTGATCTTCGCACCCGAGCGCCTGGGCGATCGCGGCGGCCCGGGACGCGATCCGCTCGCTGTGATCCGCCGCGTAGCGGTCCCTGGCGTCGGCCGCGCGGGCCAGCGCGCGCACCATGTCGAGGTACGATTGCTCGAGGTGGTAGTTGAGATCGGCCCGGCGGATCGCCGTTCCGGCGATCTCCGCGACGCTCTCCATCAGCCGCACCTCGCCGTCGGTGTACGGGTGGCTGCCGCGGGTGGTCGAGCGGCCCAGCTCGATCGTCCCGATGATTTCATCCTCGGAGCGCACGGGCACGACGGCGACCGGCCCGACCTCGTGATCGCGAACGCCGTCCGCCGACGCGGAGACCGTCTCTCTCATCGGCACGCCGCTCACAAACGGGGTGCCGACCTTGATCACGTGCCCTGACCACTCGTCCTCCATCGAGGCGGCGAACCGTTGGTCGAACGGAATGCCGGCGGTGTAAACGCGGATGAGCGCGTCGCGGTCCTCGTTGAGGAGCTGGAGCGCCCCGTATTGGCTCGCGAGGAGGCGCATCGTCTGCTGCACAATGATCGGGTACATCTCGTCCGCGCTGCGGGCCGCGCGCAGCAGCCGACCGAGATCGTGGAACGCCTCGACCTCGGTCGTGCGGCGTTCCAGCACGCTCTCGATCTCTTTCCGCTGCGTGACATCAACGGCGGCTCCCTCGACGTACAGACTCCGACCGGCGGCGTCGCGCACGACGCGGGCGCTGGCCCGAACCCAGATCGCCTCCCCGTCGCGCCGCCGGAGCTGGCTTTCAAAATCGGTGACCGCGCCGGTCGATTCGAGGAGCGCCACCCAACGGGCCCACGCGCCCGGATCGACGTACAGGTCAGCCGCGCACCCCCGGGTCAGCGCCTCGAGGTCCGGATAGTTCAACATGTGCAAGAACGCGGGATTCGCATCGAGAATGGTGCCCGCGAGGGTGGTGCGAAACAGCCCCATCGGGACGTCCTCAAAGAACTTTCGGTACGATGCGTCGTTGCTGTGCAACGTGTCGATGTCGTTCACCATCAACAGCAGCCTCCGCGCGTCGACGAGACAACCGAATCATTCGTGCCCGAGTTGACGGCGCCTCAGCCGTCGGACTCCGCTCCTCATGGGCTATTCTTTACCGACGTCTCAGGAATGTGATGGGCGGCAACCGGCGGAGTTTGGGTGACGGGGCGGGGCTGTACGTGGATGCTCGCGGTAGCGGGAAGTGCGACCTCCCAAACGCGTGGCGAATGCGTCCGTCTTCGGGTGGCGGCGAATCATTCGCGCCCGCAGGAGGATCCGTTCGCGGAATGTCGCGTTTCCTCGCCGCGCCCGTGCGGCGCTGTCGCGCCCATGCGCGAGCCTCCGGGCCCTTCGCGGCCTTCCGCGCCAGACGACGGTTAGACGTCGCTCGTGCTGTTCGACCGAGAGAAGGCCCGTCACGTCCCCCTTGGCGGTGTTACTACCAATGAATCAGACCGTCTGCGTCTTCCACCACGACGACGTCGTACTGCTCGATCATCGGCATCAGGATGTTTTCCAGTTCGCCCTTCCAAAGTTCCCCTTCGTAGAACCGCGCTTTCATCGGCTCACGCGAAGCGATGTCGGGAAAACCGCGCATGAAGAAGAAGGTGTCGGGGTCTTCGACGGAAAGAAATGGACCTAAGATCTTCATCCCGATGTCTGCGTGCGCCGGAATGGACTTGGAGCGGAATATCTCAAGGAAACGCGAGCGGAGCCCGGGCTTGATCTTGTAGGTCCGCATTTCTATGATCACGGCTAATACCTCCTCCAGCACGATTGCGCAACGGCCGTAACCGATCAAGAATGCACCTTTGGATAAGCCAGTTTACCGTATGGACACTCGTCGGGCGGTCAACAGTGCTGATTTGTCGCCGCTGTCTCTGCCGACGAAGTGCCCGCTCACGGCGGCGATGCACGCCATCGGCGGCAAATGGAGCTTGATTTGCCTGTATTGGCTGGATTCCGGCATGCGCCGCTTCAATGAACTACGCTGGCTGATGCCCGACATCTCCCTAAAGGTCCTCGCCGCGACGCTCCGCGGTCTGGAGCACGAGGGCCTGATCTGTCGCGCCGTGTATGCGGAGGTCCCGCCACGAGTGGAGTATCGCATCTCCAATCACCGAGAACCGGTTGCGTCCCATCATTGAAGCCGTTCGAGCATGGGGCCGGCAGCACCTTGAGTGGAGGCAGTCAGACGGCGAGCCCACCCCCTCCTCCTAACCTCGCACACGATCTAGGGGGCAGGGGCGCGCCTCGCGACGACGTTCTTGCCTGTGCGCACGACCCGTGCTACTGTTCGAGCATGAACTCGACCCGCATCAGCCGCCGCGTAAACGCGCCCCGCGCGAACGTCTATCGCGCGCTTCTCGATGCGCGCGCGGTCGCGACGTGGATGGTGCCGAGCGGTATGACCAGCCACGTGCATGCGTTCGACCCCCGCGACGGCGGCTCGTTCCGGATCTCGCTCACGCACGACGCGCCGACCGGGGCCGGCAAGACGACCGCGCACACCGACACGTTTCACGGCCGTTTCGTGAGGCTCGCGACGAATGAGCAGGTTGTCGAAGTGGTCGAGTTCGAGACGACAGATCCGGCGCTGCGCGGCGAGATGACGATCACGATCACGCTTGCCGATGCAGACGGCGGCACCGATGTTCTCGGCGTGCACGAAGGGCTGCCGCGCGGCGTGTCGACCGCCGACAACGAGGCCGGTTGGCGGTCGTCACTGGCGAAACTCGCGGCGCTCGTCGAGGCGGACTACATCAAGAACGTGTCCCATTCGCCGACGCATTCATGACGACAGCATCGATTTCGATTAGGTTCGCGCGGAAAGGCGATGCCGAAGGATTCGTTGTTTCTTGGAACGAGAGTTTTCGAAAAGGTCACTTGGGATATACTGGAACGCGACTCAGAAGTAGGAAGGATATCGAGCGTTTCCGCAAACGCTACTCGGAGCGCAAGAGGAACGAGATCGTGTTCGTAGCGGTTGCCGAGAAGAATAGGATCATTGGGAACTGTGGCTTCTTTGCGAGGGAACGCGGAAGGACGAGACACAGGGGAGAGCTCGGGTGGATGGTCCATCACGACTATGTTGGACGAGGAATCGCGACGAAGTTGTTGGGTGCGGTTCTGAAAGAGGCAAAAAACAGAGGCTACAAGCGGGTCGAGGCTGAAATCGCGGTTGAGAACGTCGCGAGCATCAGACTGGCCACGCGATATGGATTTCAGCTGGAGGGCAGGCGAAAAGCTGGCATTGTCCTCGATACCGGGAGATACCTGGATACCTATATCTTCGGACGAATCCTCAAGTAGGTACGCCGTCGTTCCCGTCGCCTCTCAAGAGGCAACAGATCGATTCTCTGGAGGCAGATCGTTCGCTTCCCTTGACTGGAACTGGTGGACCGGCAGGCTAGGATTGCCGCCTGAATGCCCCAATTTCAGTCGCGTGAGGTCATCATCATCGTTCATGCGGCCCTGCGCGTTGATTGTCGAGCGGTGGAGCAGCGTACCGGCCGATTGGATCACCTCGAAGCGATGTGCTCGCCGCTTCTTCGCTCCGGTTCGCGCTAACCGCCAAGTCGAATCCCATTTTTGTCATGATCTGGGAATATGGTGGCCATCGGCCGGCAATCATCGCTCAAAGTAAATGGCGGCTTCCACCCCACTAAGAAACGTACGTCAAGACACCCAACATACGATGGAGACGCTGCTTTGGCCGAGCAAAGCACACAATATGCCTTAGGTGATTGGTGAAAGACAACGCTCCTGTACAGTACAGCCGCGATGAAGTTGGAGGGGATCACGGGGTAGTCGACCGGGCCGATTTCTTGACCGCAAATTGGACCAGGGAATGGCAGATTTGGGCATAGGCAGAGAAACGGCACAAACGCGTCGGAGACGCGACTTCGGGAGGAGGCTAAGGGGCTCTAACCAGGAGGGAGTACAGTCATGAAAGGCTTGTTGACCACTCTGTTGATCATACTCGGCGCATTCGCGCTCACGATGCGCGGGACATGGACCGGCGATCATTTTCACGAATGGATGACAAGCGTGTTGCAGACAATGCCCGCGATACATCTACAAGACCCGGGGCGAACAAATTCGGCACGAGTATCGCTCGTCGAAACGCATCCACATCCCGGTTGCACCGACTCGTCCTATGGGTGCATCGCCGGAACGGTGAAGAACAACACCGCGACGACCCTGACGTACGTCGAGGTGGTAATCAGCCTCTATAATGCATCGGGCGCGCAAGTTGGGGACGCGACGACCAACACGCTGAACCTCGAACCGGGCGGAACATGGAATTTTGAGGCGCCAATAACCCAAGGAAACGTTGCAAGCTATCGCGTGGCGCGTATCACGACTCGCTAAATCCCCTATTTGTCTCAGGGTGATGGGCTCTTGCTATTGTACCAGCGCTGGCATTCAGCATCTTGCGGTTGGTTAGGTGAAACGCACCACCTTACCCAGCCGCCTGCACTCACCGCGCCGTGCGCTTCCAGGAGCAGTTTGCTGTTTACATCGTAGGCTCGAACCGTATGTGATCCCGCGGGGACGACCATCGAGCACCACTCTTGAGGATGCAAAGTACAGTTGGCTAGGGAATACGGGCTACTGTCATCGAAGACTCCGATTTGGACGAGGGCATCGCCGCCCCACCGATTCCAGACGTAGATTGTTCCCGTGTCGCTGGTCTGCGCCCTAGCAGACCCTAACGCGACCATTCCCAACATCACGACAATGAGGGAGGCCAAGAGATACTTTCGCAGGCGCCGCACTCCAATGATCGGGAGGGGTACTCGGCGCTCGATGACCGTGAAGCCATTCTCCGCGATGCGCTGTCTGAACACGCCGAAGCTGCCTCCTTCCTCACGGTATGGCTATACCCGATTCATCGATCCCTGAGACCCGGGTGATCAAACGCGATGCGATCACCCACCATCCTCGACCACCCTAGCGCCTACAACAACGGCGGCATCGGGTCGGAGGTTCCCAAGCGACTGCCCAAATAGTGAAGTACATGCGATCGCTATTGGGCACGTTCGATCGCCGGAGGGGTTGCTCCTCAGTTTGGCGGAGGGGGGGAGATTTGAACTCCCGATACCCTTGCGGGTATAGCGGTTTTCGAGACCGCCCGATTCAGCCAGGCTCTCGCACCCCTCCGCGCCGGACCGCCCCTATTCTACTTCGGCAGTCCCGCGCTGCCTAGTCCGGACTCGATGTCGCGTCGCCGCGAGCGCGCTCACGGTGGCGCAACCGCCTCGCGCTCCTCATCCGGCCCGATCCGCGCTTGGAGCAACGCCCGTTCCGCGGGGTTGGCCGTCAGGGCGCTTGCACGCAAATCGGCCTCCCTGGCCTCCGCGGTCCGCCCGAGCGCGCGCAACAGTTCCGCCCGTGTGGCATGGAACAAATGGTATCGATCGAGTGCGCGGGGGCCTGTTGCGCTGGCTTCCCGCGGGCCGCCGGCAGGGAACCGCCGACGGCGGGAGCGCGTAAGATGTCACAGACATCCGGGCGCGCGGGCCTGGGATCAGATGGTGCCAGGGCCGGAGGATTTCCTCTCGCGCAGAGCGTACCTAAGAATCCTCGCGCAGCGGGGTGCGAGGAAATCACCAAAAACGACCCGCCGCGGAACACGAGTCGTAAGGAGGGGGAAGCCGCATGAACCGATGGGCCTTACGCCCTACCGTTGCGTTGCTGATCGCCTGCGTCGTCGCCCTGACGCTCTTCACCGTTCCTCGCGGCGGCCATGCCGCGGCGCCGACCACACTGACGGTTGCCATCGGCATCGATGCCGACACGCTCGACCCTGCCGGTCAGACCACGACCACGATCTCGAACATCGTAGACTACATGTTCGACTCGCTGCTCTGGCCGAACGACGAGCGCTCGGGCGTGCAGACGGGACAACCGCAGTACACGAAGCTCACGCCCCAGCTCGCCACATCGTGGACGGTCAGCCCCGACGGCCTGACGTACACGTTCAAGCTGCGCCAGGGCGTGAAGTTCCAGGACGGGACCGACTTCAACGCCGACGCGGTGAAGTTCAACATCCAGCGGTTGCTCGATCCGGCGGTGCGCAATCCCAACCGGTACTACTTCACCGACATCGACGCAACCCGCATCGACACGCCCGACCCGTCCACGGTGGTGCTGCACCTCAAGAAGACGAGCCCCACGCTGCTCGGACGGCTCGCCGCCGGGCCCGGCGAGATGCTGTCGCCGACCGCCGTGAAGAAGCTCGGCAACGACAAGCTCCCGCTCGGCCCGTCCGACGCCGGTTCGGGACCGTACGTCTTCAAGGAGTGGGTCCACGGCGATCACATCACGCTCATCAAGAACCCCAACTACTGGGGGAGGAAGCCGTACTTCGACACGGTGATCTTCCGGGTCGTGCCGAACGCCGGGACGCGCGAGACGATGCTGCGCGCAGGAGACGTGCAGATGGCGTTTGAGCCGCCGGCGCCCGACATCCCCGCGCTCCGGAAAGACACGTCGCTCGTGGTCGTGTCCGGTCCGAGCGACCGCGACGTGTTCATCGGGCTCAACAACCAGTGGGGCGCGTTCAAGGATCCCCGGGTCCGGCAGGCGATGAACTTCGCGATCAACAAGGACGCGATCATCCACAGCGTCCTGTTCGGGCTCGGCCACGTGCTGGAGTCCCCCACGACGCCGGCGCTCTTTGGCTACACGCGTCTGCAGCCGGGCGGCTGGCCGTTCAACCCCGTTGAGGCGAAGAAGCTGCTCTCGGAGGCGGGCTTCCCGCAGGGGTTCACGGTCGACTTCCGCACGCCGACCGGACGGTACATTCAGGACTATCAGTTCGCCCAGGCCGTCGCCGCACAGCTATCGAATGTGGGCATCCACGCCAACGTCAGCACGTCCGACTGGCCGACCTACGTGCACCTGATGCTGACGCCGCTCGCCCAGACCCCGCTGCAGATGTTCATCCTGGGCTGGGCGACACAGTACCTCGACGCCGACGGCGAGCTGTACGGGCAGTTCTACTCCGGACAGTGGCCGCCCGGAGGGCTGGCGCCGACGTTCTATAAGGACCCGCAGGTGGACAAGCTGCTCTTGGATGGGCAGACCGTGACGGACGCGGCGAAGCGCCAGGCGATCTACAAGGACGCGCAGCAGATGATCTGGAAGGACGCTCCGTGGATCTTCCTGTGGAGCCAGGACTTCTACATGGTGACGAGCAGCCACCTCCAGGGCGTCACGGTGACCCCGAACGAAAAGTGGGCGGCCATCTACGCCACGTGGAAGTAGCGCCACACCGTAACGTCGACTGGTGAGAGGACCGGCGGCCCCGCGGGGCCGCCGGTCCTCTGGTTCGTCAGCGCGGTCGCTCGTGCATGCCGCCGGCGGCGCGCCGCTGCGGCGCGGCGGGGCGCCCCGCCTTGGACGCTCCGGATGGCCGCCTGCGATCCTGCGCCATCTCGACGCTCCGCTTGAGCGCCTCCATCAGGTCCACGACCTTGCCCGGGGCCGCCGCCTCCTTGGGTGAGGCGACCTCTTCGCCCTTGCCCTTCGCCTCGATCATCGCGAGGAGAGCGTCTCGGTACTCGTCGCGGAACTCTTCGACCTGAAACTCCATCGCGAGGTTCTCGACGAGCTGCACCGCCATCTTCCGCTCGTTGGGGTGCACCTTCGCCTCAACCGGCAGTTCGTCCAGACCCGACAGGGCGCGGACCTCGTCCGCATAGTACAGCGTGCTCATCACGAGCGCGCCGTCGTAGGGGCGCAGCGAGACTAACTGTTCCTTCTCCCGGATCACGACCTTGCCCACGGCCACACGGTTGACCTCGCGCAGCGCCTCTCCGAGGAGCAGAAACGCCTTGGCTCCTCCTTCGTCCGGCACCACGTAGTACGAGCGTTCATAGTAGATCGGATCGATCTCCTGCAGCTCGACGAAGCCGGCGATGTTGACGTTCCCCGTCGTGTCCATCGGGATCTTCTCGATCTCTTCATCCGTCACGACCACGAAGCGATTCTTGCTGACCTCGTAGCCCCGGACGACATCGGCCCACTCAATGGTGCGGTCGCAGTGGGGGCAAAACCGCTGATTCTTGATCGGCGTGTGACACTCGGTGTGCAGCAAACGGAAGCGGACGTCTTTTTGCTCCGTGGCAGTGTAGAGCTTGACCGGAATCGTCACCAGGCCGAAGCTGATGTAGCCTCTCCAAGTCGGTCGCACGCTCGGTCCCCCCAAGTGGTGGGCTCGATGATACCGCGGAGCGGTACCGACGATTCTATACCCGAGGGGCACACGCCTGCAACCTGCATCCCGCGCCGATGCGAACCCGTGTTCGGGTCGACCTGCCAGCGCCACCCTGTGCGTCGAGCGCACCGGCGTCACGAGTCTCGAGATTCGCAAGACAACCACTTCCACGTCGTACCGTCCGACCGCGCGGCGCGCCCTGGAACGCCTCCTCCCGCGACTGCCACAACGCCTTGACGAGTTTCGGCATCATCGCCGAACCCGACCGCGCACAGTCGTCGACGTACTACAGATGCCGGCATACACCGTCCGAATCGCCGGCTTCGAGGGCGGTCGCACCGAGAATGACTCGGCCCGCACCTGCTCGTCCGCCGCGCCGGCAACTGCGGCTCTTGACGAGTGGCTGCTCGGCGTACACCTTCGCGCCGTTCGGCCGATCGCAGATGACGTGGCAGCGCGCCACTTCGGTCTGCGTGTGCGACTGTCCGTGTCGACGAGCCGCCTGCGCGATCGCCACGTTGACAGCAGAATGGTCGAGCGTGTCACTCGGCCGGCCAATCGCAAGACCAGCATCCTTCCGAAGTTGTCCCGTATGTACGAGAGCGTCCGCCTGTGGGCGGAGGCTGTCGTCGGTGTGGACCGGCTGCCAGCCTGAACGTGATGACGGTCGGGATACCCGGAATCGACCACACGCTTGCTTGTTCCGCCTCCCAACTGGGTTTTGTCGGGCGGCCGGCCGTGTTTCTTGATTAGCAACAGAAACTCTAGAGAAGTCCCACGACGAGCGTGATCAAGCTGGCCGGGAAGAACGCGGACAATGAGCGGAAGGTTCGATGCAATAGTTGACCTTCCCATTCCGGGACGCCCGCAGCGATAACTACCGTTTACGTAATAGATGGTGTTGGAGCCCATTGGAAGGCGGTCCCCTCACCTCGGCAACAAGCGCGCCGAAATGTGACGCTCACGGAAAAGTGTGTTATGATCCGATTGTTTGTCCCACGTTAAGGGAAGCTCGTACAGATCTCGTAGCGAGAGAAAGGAACGTCCACATGAGCGGCATAGAGGAAGCATCTAGCCCGCCGGGCACCAACGGAGTCGAACGGCCGGAGGCGGTGGCAGACGCTCCTGCAAGTTACCGCATGGAGGAAATCGTCCGGCGCACCGGCCTGACGCCCCGCGCAATCCGGTACTACGAGGAGATGGGTCTCCTCTCTCCATCCGGGCGCACGGCCGGCGGGTTCCGATTGTTCACCGACACCGAGATCGCGCAACTGCTCCGGATCAAGGAGTTGCAGACGCTGCTCGGCTTTTCGTTGGCGGAGATCAAAGAGACGCTGCAGGCGGACGCGGCGCGCGCCGAGCTGCGCCAGGCCTACGAGCAGGCAACGGATCCGGCGACGCGCCTGGGGCTCGTCCAACAGGCGACCAGCCTGGCCCAGACCCGGGTGCGCATCATCAACGAACGCATGGCTCGGCTCGCCAAGCTCCATGAGGAAGTGGAGCAGAGCCTCGCCAGGTTGAGCACGCGGCATGAGCAGTTGCTTCGCGAGCTGGCGGAGCACCAGTCGGACGACGACCCAGACGCACGCGGTCACGCGAGGGAGAAATCATGAGCGACGCACCTACCCGAACCGGCACGGAGGCGGGGGAGGCCACCGGTCCCGGCATGCAATCGACGTCGTCCGGCGACGCCGTGCGGGTTCAGGCCGGATCCCAACCCCGAGACGGCAACGGGCGCCAGGCGCCCCCGCGGGCGGAGCCGTCCCCCCGCAGCAGCGCGCGCGGTCTGGCACTGCCGATCGCCGCCGGGGTGGTGCTGTTGATCGTGGTGGCGGCGGTCGTCTACTGGCGGAACAACATCGGCCTCGTCAGGACGGACAACGCGCAGACCTCGGGGGACGTCGCTCCCGTGAGCTCGCAGGTCGCGGGCACGGTAGTCAAGATTGACGTGTCGGACAACGAGTATGTGAAGACCGGCACGGTGCTGGTGGAGCTCGATCCCACCGACTATCGGCTGGCGCTCAATCAGGCGCGCGCGAACCTCGCGGCCGACGAGGCCCAGGTCAACGCCGCCCAGGCCGCGCTGACGGCTCAGGAACAGCAGTACACCACCGGCGTGTCGTCGGCGCGCGGTGCGCTCGCCGCCACCGTGCCGAGCCTGCCGCAGTCGATCGCGCAACTGCAGATGGTCGAGCAGACGACCGCCGCACAGGTCGAGCAGGCGCAGGCGGGCGTCACGACCGCCCAGGCCAACGTGCAGTCGTCCAGAGCCAACTATGACACGGCCAGCAAGACGCTCAACCGCGATCGCCAGCTCCTGACGCAGGGGGCGATCGCGCAGCAACAGGTGGACAGTGACACGGCCGCGTACGAGACCGCGCTGGCGCAGATGCGGGCCGCGGAGGACAGCCTCCGCCAGGCGCGGGCAAGCCTCGCATCGGCTCAGGCGAACCGCCAGCAGGTCACGGTCACGCAGAACACGATCGCGATCAACCGGGGGCAGATCACCCAGGCCCAGGCGAACGTCCAACAGGCCCAGGCGGGCGACGCGCTCGTCCGACAGCGCGCGGAGCAGCTCGCCGTCGCGCAGGCGCAGGCGGCGCAGGCGGCCGAACAGGTCAGGACGGCGCAGGTCAACCTCGACCGGACGCGCATCCGGGCGCCCGCCGACGGCTGGGTGACGAACCGCACGGTGCAGATCGGCTCGGTCGTGCAGACGAACCAGCCACTGCTGGCCGTGACCATCGACCACCGTCTGTGGGTGGTGGCGAACGTCAAGGAGACCCAGCTCGGCAACGTACGCCCCGGCAACCCTGTCAGGGTTACGGTGGACACCTACCGCGGCAAGGTGTTCCACGGGCACGTGGTCAGCATCACCGCGACCACCGGATCGACCACGGCACTCCTCCCGCCCGACAACGCGACCGGCAACTTCGTCAAGGTCGTCCAGCTCGTGCCCGTGTGGATCGCGCTGGACCCCTCGGAGTTTCCGGCCGGGCGGCAGCTGCCTATCGGCCTGTCGGCAGAGGTGACGATCGACACGCGCCACGTCGATCAGACGACAACGCCGGACCCGTGAGCGCAACACTCGTCTCGACTATCGGCGGCCGTGACCAGCCGGCCGGCGCGAACCGCTGGCTGGTCACGGCCTCGGTGCTGTTCGGGTCGATGATGGGCGCAATCGACACGAGCGTCGTCAACGTCGCGCTCGCGCACATTCAGTCCACGTACGGGGTCACGACGCAGGAGGTCACGTGGGTCATCACGTCCTACCTGATCTCGCTCGTGATCATCATGCCGCTCACCGCCTGGGTCGCCTCAGTCCTCGGCCGCCGGAACATGTACCTGCTCGCGGTAGCCATCTTCACGATCGCGTCGGTGCTCTGCGGGCTGTCACGGAACCTCGGCCAGCTGATCGCGTTTCGGGTGCTGCAGGGGCTCGGCGGGGGCGCGCTGCAGCCGACGGCGCAGGCGATCATGCGGGAGACGTTCCCGGGGTCCCAACAGGCACAGGCGATGGGGCTGTACGGCATGATCGTGCTGCTCGGACCGGCGGTCGGGCCCACGCTCGGCGGCTGGCTGACGGACAACCTCTCGTGGCCGTGGATCTTCTTCGTGAACCTCCCGATCGGCATCCTCGGGCTGATCATGGGCTACCTGTTCGTCGTAGATCCCCCGTACATGCGGGCGCGAGGGCTCCGGAAGATCGACGGGATCGGGATCGCGCTCATGTCGGTCGGGCTCGCGGCGCTGCAGATCATGCTCGAGGAGGGCGAGACGGACGGGTGGTTCCAGAGCTCGTTCATCGTCGTCCTCGCCGTGGTCGCCGCGCTCGCCCTTGCGGCGTTTATCGCGTGGGAGCTCCGGGTGCCCGATCCCGCGGTCAACCTGCGCATTCTGCGGAACGTGTCGTTCGCCTCCGGGTCGATGATCATCGGCATCCTGGGGCTCGCGCTGTTCGGCAGCCTGTTGCTGCTCCCGTTGTTCTTACAGAACCTGCTGGGCTACAGCGCGACCCGCGCGGGGCTCACGCTGATGCCGCGCTCTCTCACCATGGTCTTCATGATGCCGATCGCCGGCCTCCTCTATAATCGCCTCGGCGCGGCCTTGATGTTGCCGTTCGCGCTGGTGCTGAGCGGCGCGTCCGGCCTGCTCATGGCCCGGTTCAACCTGTCGACGCCGGAGCTGCAGATCCTCGTCCCGCAGGTCCTGCAGGGCATCGGGTTTGCGTTCATGTTCGTGCCCCTGTCCACGGCGACGCTCTCGGCAATCCCACGGGCGCAGATGCAGAGCGCCGCCGGCCTCTACAACCTGGTCCGGCAACTCGGTGGCAGCTTCGGGACCGCGATCGTGGTCACGCTACTGGACCACAAGATTCAGACCGCCAGCGCCGCGCTCGTCCGGTACGCCTCGCCGTACAACCCGACCTTCATGCGCTGGTGGCAGACATTCCAGGCCGGGTTCGTGGCGCGGGGAAGCGATCCCACCACCGCGCACTGGCGGGCGCTCGCGGCGCTCCAGGCCCTGATCAGCCAGCAGTCCCAGGTCGTCGCATACGACTATGTGTTCGCCATCATCGCGATCGTGCTCTTCGCGTGCCTCCCGCTCTCGCTGGTGCTGCGCGGCGTGCGGCGCCCGCAGCCGGGTGGCGACGCAATGGCGGCGGACTGATCGGCGCACCTGGCGGCGGCGGGGGCCCGGCGCTATACTACAGATGTGACGCGGCGCGGTTGGCAGGCCGCTCGCGCGGGGAGTGCGGCCGGATACACCGGCCGGCGACGAGGAGGGTGTCGTGGCGAAGATCACCGATCCGCAGGCGCCGGATTATTTCCTCGAGAGCTACCCGCGGGACGACTTCCCGCAGTATCTGTGGACGCAACGGCCGGCGACGCTGCCCGCGGAGGCCTGGACGACCGAGACGACGCACCGCGACGGCCAGCAGGGCGGACTCCCGCTGACGACGGACCAAGGGCTTCGGATCTACGATCTGCTGTGCCAGTTCACGGGAAACTCGGGCGCGATTCGCCAGGCCGAGTTCTTCGTTTACCGCGGGTCCGACCGCGCGGCGCTGCAAGGCGCACTTGAGCGGTACCGGAGCGGCGCCCCCATCGAACCCACGACGTGGATCCGCGCGTCGGTGAAGGACGTTGAGCTGATCAAGACGCTCGGCGTGCGCGAGACGGGCATGCTGGCGTCCGCCTCCGACTATCACACGTTCCACAAATTCAAGCCCGGCGGCCGCGTCCAGGCCGCCCACACGTACCTCGATGCCGTCAAGATCACGCTGGATGCGGGAATCCGTCCGAGGCTGCACCTCGAGGACGCGACGCGGGCCTCGATGGACTTCATGCTCGCGTTCATCGAGACGGTCATGGACACGGCGGCCCCGTACGGGCCGGCCCGGCGGCCGAAGTTTCGCGTCTGCGACACGATGGGGCTCGGGTTGCCGTACGACGACGTCGCGCTCCCGCGCAGCGTGCCGCAGATCTTCCGGGAGCTTCGCAAGATCGGGCTCCACCCGGAGGACCTCGAGTTCCACCCCCACAACGACACCGGTCTTGTGGTCGCGAACTGCCTGAGCGCGGTCCGCGAGGGCTGCGGGGCGATCAACGGCACCTGCCTCGGCAAGGGCGAGCGCACCGGCAACGCGCCGCTCGAGCAGGTCCTGCTGCACCTGATCGGCATGGGCTATTTCCCGAAGGCGCGGCCCGACTTCACCGCGCTCAACGGCCTCGCGACGCTGTACGTGGAGATGGGCGAGCCGCTGCCGGCCAAGTACCCGCTCTACGGCCGCGACGCCCACCGCACGCGCGCGGGCATCCACGCCGACGGGTTGAACAAGTTCTGGTGGATGTACGCGCCGTTCGACGTGCCCACCCTCCTCGGACGGCCGCTCGAGGTGTCCCTGACCAAGGACTCCGGCGTGGCCGGCCTGATCTTCCTGATCAAACAGCACATGGGCATCGAGCCCGCGAAGGACGACCCCGGCCTCCAGGAGATCCACGACTGGATGCTGCACGAGTTCGATGCCGGGCGCCAGACGGCCATCGAGTGGGAAGAGCTCGAACCGATCGTCAAGCAGCATCTCAACCACATGCGGGTGCAGCCGACCACCGCCTAGCAACATCGCACCGTACACGGAACGCGACCGCCCGCCCACGGGAGGACCCTGTGTCGACAGACCACGGCGCCAGCGAGGCCGTCCTGCGCGTCATCCGGAACCGGCGCAGCATCACGCGCATGAAGCCGGAGCCGGTCCCGCGCGCCCTGATCGAGAAGTGGCTCGACGCCGCGGTGTGGGTGGCCAACCACCGCGTCACGGAGCCGTGGACGTTCTACGTGCTGGAGGACGACGCGAAGCGCCGGTTCGCGGAGTTTCGGCGCGAGTTCCAGCGCTCGCGCCTGCCGAACCCCGAGGCCCCGGAGGCGCAGCCGGCACTCGACAAGAGTTACGCGTCCGCGGCCGACACGCCGGCGATCATCCTCTTCGCCTGCCGGCCGTCCGACGACCCGGAGCTCGGCGAGGAAGACGTGTGGGCCACGTACAGCGCCGCCTACGCGGTCATGCTGGCGGCGTGGAGCGACGGCGTGGGCACCTACTTCCGCTCGGGCGGCCTTCGCGAGTATGCCCCGCTGAGGGAGTTTCTCGGGCTCGCACCGGACCAACGCATCATCGGCATGCTCTACGCCGGCTATCCGGCGGAGGTCCCGCAGCGGCGGCGCACCCCCGCGCCGACCAAAACCGTGTGGCTGGCCGCCCGCCACGGCCGGAACGGAGAGGCACGCTGATGTCGGCTGTGATCGCACCCGCGCAGGCGATCGAGACGCTGGATACCCCGGCGCTGATCGTGGATCTGGATCGGATGGAGGGCAACATCGCACGGTGGGCGGCGTACGCCAGGGACGCGGGGGTACGGCTTCGTCCCCACGGCAAAACGCACAAGTGCGTGGAGATCGCGAAGCGCCAACTGGCGGCCGGGGCGACCGGGTTGTCGCTGGCGAAGATCGGCGAGGCCGAGGTCATGGCCCGCGCCGGCATCGCGGACATCTTCCTCGCCTACGAGGTCATCGGCGGACCGAAGCTGCCCCGGCTGCTCGCCCTCGCCCGCGAGATCAGGGTTCGCGTGGGCGTCGACTCGGTCGACGGCGCCGAACCGCTCGCGCGCGCCGCCGCAAACGCCGGGGTTACGCTGGACGTGATGTTGGAAGTGGACTCGGGCCTGGGGCGATGCGGCACCGCGCCCGGGGAACCGCTGCTCGCGCTGGCCAACCAGGTCGCGCACCTCCGCGGCCTCCGCATCGCGGGCGTCTTCACGTACCGCGGGTACCGCCCCGACCTGGACGCGGCGGGCCGGGAAGAGGGCGAGATCATGGTCCGGGAAGCCGAGCGGCTCCGCGCCACCGGCATCCCGGTGGACGAGGTCAGCGTGGGCTCCACCCCGACAGGACGCGCGGCGGCGCGTGTTGCGGGCATCACGGAGATCCGGCCCGGGACCTATGTGTTCAACGATGCCACACAGGTGCTGTGGGGCTCGGCGAAACCGGAGGAGTGCGCGCTCACGGTACTTGCGCGCGTGATCAGCCGACCGTCCCGCGACGTGGCCATTCTCGACGCGGGGTCAAAGGTGCTCACCGCGGAGACGGGTCCGTTCAGCAGCCGGGGCCGGAGCTACGGCGTCCTCCGGGACTATCCGGACTGCCAGGTCGACCAGCTCTGGGAGGAGCACGGGCGCGTGCAGCTCACGGAGGAGGCGCGCCGGCTGCGGGTCGGCGACCTGGTCCATCTCGTTCCCACCCATGTCTGTCCGACGGTCAACCTCGCGGAACGGCTCGTCGCGACACGCCGCGGGCGTGTCGAGGACACCTGGGCGGTGGCGGCCAGAGCACAGGTCCAGTAGCGCGGGCCGGCCGGATCGTCTACGGACAGGCGGGGGCGAGCGCCGCGCTCGCGATCGCCGCCCCGACCGTGGCGCTCTCGGCGACGTTCCACGTGTAGATGCCGACCACGTGACCTTGATCGTCCAGCACCGGCGAGCCGCTGTTGCCAGGCCGAGGGCGATTCTCCGACACGATTTCGAAGATGGGCGTACCGTCTTCCGCTGTGGCCAGGCTGCTCACCGCGCCGGTGGCCGTCCACTGCTCGTCGGCGACCGTGGGGCTCTCGGTTTCCCCGTAGCCGACGACCCGCACCGCCTCCCCCACCGAGGGCGCGCTGCCCAGCGTGAGCGACGCGAATCGCGGTAACGTCGAGCGGTGTGCCAGGTAGATGACGCCCGCGCGGGGATCCCGAATCCGGTCGAACTCGAACACGGACGGGATGACTCGAATCTGCGCCACGTCCCGGCCGAGCGGCACGGGGACGGGCCGGTTGACCGGCGCGTCGGCCAGCACGCTCGCGCACACCGTCGCCGCGCTGTAGAACTCGTCTCCGATGATCGCGAGCAGTTGGTAGTGGGCCGGATCCTTATACGCCGCGTACACGACGTGACTGTTCGTAAGCGCGTTCCCGTCGGAGTCTACGAAAAACGCCGTGCCGGCCGTGACGGAGTGGTACGTGCCGTTGGCGCGGGTCATCGTGACCAGCTGAAATACCGCGGGGTCCGGCCCGTGCGGCGGACGCGGCGCGACCACGGGGACGGGCGTCTCGGGCACCACCGGAACGACGACGACCGCGGTTATGGCCGCGGGAAGCGGGCCGCCGGTCCGCACGACCCCCTGGGAAACGGCGCTCGCGTGCGCGCGGGGCACCGGTGCGGCGGGCCCGACTCCTGCGCCCGCCAGCAGCCCCAGCGCGACCAACCCCGCGATCCCCCGCAACCCCATCCCTCCGGGATACTGCCCCACTCCGTGAAAAGAGTGACACGGTGGAACACCGCGAACGGTGCGACGCCGAGCCCGGGCCCGGCAGGGTCCGGAGCCAATCCCCAGCGAACCACAGGCGCGGAACCTACGCAGGCGCGCCCGTGTGTCGCGGGGCGCCGGGAAGGACGGTCAGCGCATGGATGCCGCATCAATAGTACGGAGAGGGCTCGAATCCACATATGATCGCCTGCAACGGTGCGTCGGCGACCTGACGGACGAGGAGGCCGGGCAGGTCCTCGCCGGACAATTGACGGGCGCCACGTGGCAACTCGGGCACACGGTGCTCGTGGACGCCGCCGTCATCAAGCGGGCCGGCGGCACGTCCGTGGTCCCGGACGCGTACGGGGATCTGTTCAAGATGGGCAGCGGCGGCCGGGCCTCCTATCCGCCGCTTGCGGACGTCCGGAAAGCACTCGACGGCACGCAGGCGGCCCTGCTCCACCTCGCGGCGACGGCCGACTACAGCAAGCCGGTGGAGGGGCAGAACTACTCGAATGTGGGCGAGATGCTCGTCTTCAACTGCGTCCACCGCGGCTATCACATCGGGAAACTGACGACCCTGCGGGCGCTTCTCCGCAAGCAGCGACTGTTCGGCTAGACGCGCGCCGCGCCGGCGACGGCGAAGCGGTCAAGGGGGGCTGTGACGAACCGCGAGCTGCGTGAGCGCGGCATCGCGATCCGAAAGACGCTGTGGCCCGACCGGGAGAGCAGGATCGCGGTCTTCCGAGCGCTCGACCCTGAGTACGCGGAGTTCATCCTCGAGAGTGCGTACGGCGGCGTCTACGGCGACCCGACGATCGACCTGCGCACCCGGAGCCTGATCACCTGCGCGGTCCTCACCGCGCTGGGGCGGGAGCGCGGGCTCGAGAGTCACCTCCGCGGCGCCCTGAACATCGGCGTCACCTCCGCGGCGCTCATCGCGATGTGCAAGCAGGTCGCGCTCTATGCCGGGTTCCCGGTCGCCACCGACGCGTTCCGGATCCTCAAGGCGGTGCTCGACGAGCGTCGGGCGAAGGAGGAGACGTAGCCAGGAACGGTTCGACGAGGCGCGCCACCGCCGCGGCCGACTGACTCGCGCCAGGCAGACGCGGTTCCCACAACGTCACGCTGAGCGCCGCGACGCGTCCCGTCTCCGCGACGTGCGCCAACGCGTCGCGCACCTGCTCTGCGGAGGGCCCGCCCGGCGCGGGATAGTTAACCGCGGGGATCTCCACCGGGTTCACGACGTCGATGTCCAGGTGCACGTAGAGCGGTCCGTCCGGAACCGGCGCTCGCCGAAGCTGATCCACGGTGACGCGGCGCATGCGCGACGCGGCGACCGCGTCGTCCTCGCCGGGGTCGAGATCGCGCGCGTCCACCAGCAGGACGCGTTCCTCGGCGACCGGCGTCAATCCGGCCGCACGTACGATCGTCTGCTCGCCCCGCCCCACGGCCATCGCGAGCGGCATGCCGACGAGATGCCCGGACCGGGTCGTCTCCCACGTGTGGAAGTCTCCGTGGGCGTCCAGCCAGATCACGCGCGGCGCAACGCCGCGCCGCTCGAGCCCGGCGAGCACGCCGAGCGTGAGCACGCAGTCACCGACGTACGCGACGCCAACCCCGCCCGCGGCGATGCGCTCCGCGACGGCACCGCACAGCGCGCCGAGACGCTCCTGCGGCGTTCCTTCGGGGAGGACCGGGCGGAGCACCTCGGGGTCCCCGGCGACGCACAGGTCCGGCATCAGTGCGCCAACGCGAAAGGGAACCAGGAGCGTCGTGCCCAGACGGACCGGGGTCATTCGCTTACCCCGCAGCCGCCCTCATGCCCAGGGTCCGGTGCAGCGCCCGCCGGCCGGTCTCCGTGAGGATCACGGCGCGCGTGCCGGGTCGGCGCACCACCCACCCGCGCTCCAGCAACTTCGCCCACAGGGCTGCGCCGAGTGCGCCGCCCAGGTGGGGGCGCCGTTCGGTCCAATCGAGACATGCCGTCGCGAACTGACGCCGCTCCCGCCGCAGCGCCAGCGGATCCACGCCGAGCGCACCGAACGTCTCCGCGCCCGCCGGCCCCAGCTCGACCGGCCCACCGGACGGATCTGGCGGGACGATCGCCCGCCGCGTGACGAGCGCGTCGAAGACCGCCACGCCGAGCCGGCCCGCCAGATGGTCATAGCACGTCCGCGCGTTGACGATCGGCGCAGATCTTCGGGTGGCCGGCCGCGACGCCCCGGCAACGGCAGAGAGCGATTCGACGAGCTGGCCGACCGAAGCGTCGCGCAGCTCGTAGACGATCTGCCGGCCCGCGCGGGTCGCCCGCACCAGCCCGCGCTGCCGCAGCAACGCTAGGTGGTTGGACACTTTCGGCTGCGCCTCGCCCGTCGCCGACACGATCTCCGACACCGCCGCCGGCCCCCCCATCAACGCGTGGAGGATCATCAACCGAAGCGGATCTGCGAGCGCCTGAGCGAGCGCGAGAGCCCGCGGGTCCACGATCGCTTCCGTATCACCGTTGTTCGGCATTGACACGCGCCGCGTCTCCCTGATACCGTAGCCATATGATACATCAGAGTTCGATGATATGTTATCGCACCCATCGCGCCTTGTCAATCTGGCCGGTTTGGAGATCCGCATAACCCCGTCCGACAGCATGGAACGGTCAGATGCTGATCACCAGCGTCTCCCTTCAGACGATCCTCGGGATGTCTCCGCTGCTCGCGGGACTCGGCATGCGGTCGGCGGGATCGGTGATCTGGGCGCGGCGCTGCTGGCGCTTCTCTTCGTCGGACGCGCGGTTGGGGGAGCGCCGATGCGTGAGCCCGGGCGGCGTGCGGCCGGATCGGCCCGGGCGGCAGGGGCCTGTCGGTGGGGCTACTAATGGGGCTACTTCGTCACGTACGCGTCGCTGAACGCGGGAAACGTCGAGTAGTTGTACTTCACGCCCTGGACGGTCGAACGGCGAACCCACACCGACAGTTCGTCCATCATCGGCATCGCCACGGCCTGGTCGAGCAGCATGTGGTCCAAGCGGACGTAGACCGCCTGCCGCTTTGCCGGATCCAACGTGCTGCGCCCTTCCGCGAGCAACCGGTCCACGTCCGCGTTCGAGTAGCACGACCAGTTGAAGTTGGTGCCGATGTTCGCCGTGGAGAATAGAGCGTATAGCGTGTCGGGATCGTTCGCCCGCAGGAAGATCGTCCCCAAGTTGTCCGCGCACTTGAAGTTATCGTCCGTACGCGGTCCGAACGCCTGGCTCTTGATCTTCGCGTCGAACCCGAGCTCCAGCAGCTGGGCCTGCACCGGCTCGATGTCGGGCAGGTCGCCGCCGCCGAGATTCAGGGAGTTGATCACGATCTGGAGCGGCTTGCCGTCCTTCAGGCGGACGTGGTTGGGACCCATCTTCCACCCCGCCTCGTCGAGGAGCGCGCCCGCCTTGCGCGGGTCGTACGGATAGTACGCGCAGGCACCAGGGTCCTGCAGCATCACGTGGCTCACCATGCCGCACGCCGGCGACCCGAGACCCCGGTACACCGAGGCGATGATCGCCCGCCGGTTGATGCCATACAGAAGCGCCTGACGCACCCGCACGTCGTCGGTCGGCGGGCGGCGGACGTTGATCAACCACAGGTAGGCCGACCCGGGGAACGGGCGCGTGTCCTCGACGAGCCGCGTGTCCTTCCGCAGCTGCGTGAGAATCGAGCCGGACGTGCCGTACCCGAGGACGTAGATCATCTGGGTCTCGCCGGACGACAGCGTGATCGCGCGGGTCTCGGCCTCCGGCACGATCTTCCAGACGATCCGGTCGAGGTACGGCGCTCCCTGATGGTCGCTCCACGGCAGACGACGGGTGAACGCGGCGTTCTTGACGAACGTCAGGTGATCGTTCGTCACGTACTCGGTCACCGTGAAGGGACCGCTGCCCACAGGACCCCGCTGCGTCTGCTGCGGCGTCTGCGCGGCCGTGGCCTTGGGCGACAGGATGGCGAGCGTGCCGCCGGCGACGTACGACAAGAACGGCGCGTAGGGGTCCTTGAAGTGCACCTGCACCGTGTGATCGTCCACGACGGTCGAGCCCGTGTACCCGACCAAACTCGACAGCGCTCCGCCGGCCCTGAAGTTGGGGTTCACGATCCGGTCGAAGTTCCACTTCACCGCGTCCGCGTTGAACGGCGTGCCGTCCGAAAAGCGCACGTCCTGCCGCAGGACGAACGTGAACGTCTTGCCGTCCGGTGAGATGCGGTAGCTCGTCGCGAGCCACGGATTGAGCTTGCCGTCGGGACTCTGGTACAGGAGGCTCTCGAAGACATTCAGGCTACCGAGCAGATACGTCGCCGCGGCCGCAGACGCGTGCGGGTCGAGCATCGTCGGATCCGCCTCGAGCCCGATCGTCAGGGTCCCGCCCGTCACCGGCGCGGCCACAGCGCCTGCCCCGGCGATGACCAAGATGACCGCGGCGGCCGCCGCGGCACCGATCCACCCTGCCCGACCGCTCGGTTTCGTGCGCTCCCGCATCCTCGAACCTCCCCGGGCGTCCCGCCACGACCGTGGGACGTCACAGTACTTCCACTACAAGTTCGTCCGAGACGCGGCGGGTCCTGGTCCCGGCGGCGCGACGCACGCTAGGTCGAGCGCTCGCTGCCTGCGGTCCGGCGTGGGTCGAGGGCGTCGTCGAGCGCGTCGCCGAGAAGGTTGAAGCTGACGACCGTGAGGAAGATCGCGGCGCCGGGCACCAGCGAGAGCCAGGGCGCCGTCGTCAGGTAGTTCTTGCCGGTGAGCAGCATCGAGCCCCAACTCGGGATGGGCGGCTGGACCCCGAGGCCGAGGAAACTCAACCCGGCCTCGGTCAGGATCGCGAACGCGACGCTGAGACTCGCCTGCACGACCAGCGGGGAGAGCGCGTTGGGGAGCACGTGGCCGACGAGAAGCCGGAGAGCGCCGGCGCCCACCGCGCGGGCGCTCTCGACGAAGTCGAGGTGGCGGATGGCGAGGACCTGCCCGCGCGTCAGACGGGCGAACGCGGGGATCGTCACGAATCCGATCGCCAGCATCGAGCTGACGAGCCCCGGCCCCAGCGCGGCGCTGATCGCGAGCGCAAGCACGAGCGCGGGAAACGCCAAGATCGCGTCCACCGCCCGCATGATCGCCTCGTCGGGAAGCCCGCCGGCGAACCCCGCCGCGAGCCCGAGCGGTACCCCCACCGCCGCGGCGATACCGACGGAGATCATCCCGGCCACGAGCGAGACACGCGCGCCGTAGATGAGGCGCGCCACCTCGTCTCGGCCGAGATCGTCGGTGCCGAACCAGTGGGCCGGCGAGGGTGGCAGCAGCGCGTCGGACAGGTCGCCGCGCACGGGGTTGCCGGGGGCGATGTACGGGGCGCCGAGGGCGGCCGCGATCGCGAGCGCGACCACGACCGCGCACGGCACGGCCAGGCGCGAGCGCCAAAAGCGGCGCCACGCGCGGCCGCGCCCGACGTCGCGCGGTGCGGCCCCCACCGCCGCGGCCGCCGGATCGCCAGGTGCACGTCCGCGCGCGCGAGTCATTGGTAGCGGATCCGCGGGTCCAGCCGCGCGTAGACGAGATCGACCCCGAGGTTCACGAGGATGAACGAAAGCGCCAGCACGAGCACCGCCCCCTGCACGACGGGAAAGTCACGCGCAAAGATCGCGTCCACGATCAGGCGCCCGACCCCGGGCAGCGCGAAGATCGTCTCGACGATCACGGCACCGCCGAGCAAGCTCCCCGTCTGCAGCCCGAGCACGGTCACCACGGGAATCAGCGCCGTGCGCAGGGCGTGGCGCAGCACGACCCCGCGCTCGCGCACCCCCTTCGCGCGGGCGGTGCGCACGTAGTCGAGCTGCAGGACGTGCAGCAGGCTCGCGCGCGTGATCCGCATCACGATCGCGGCGAGGGCGGCGCCGAGCGTCACGACCGGCAGCACCATCGTGTGGAGGTTGCCGGCGAGGCTGACGCCGAGCGGCACGAACCCCACCGTCGGAAACCACGGCAGCAGCACCGAGAAGAACCAGATCAGCAGGATGCCGAGCCAGAAGCTCGGCATCGAGATCCCGGAGATCGCCAGCGGCGTCACGAGCACGTCGAGCCAGGAGTTGCGGCGCACCGCGCTGAGCACGCCCGCCGGGATGGCGATGCACAGCGACAGGATCATGGCCAGGGCCGACAACTCGAGCGTGGTCGGATAGCGCGCGAGCACGAGCGCGCCGACGGGATCGTGCGTCCGCAGCGACGCCCCGAGATCCCCGTGCGCCGCGTGCCACAGCCACGTCCCGTACTGGGCCGGCAACGGCTGGTCGAGGCCGAGGGCGTGGCGGAGCGCGGCCACGGTGTCGGGGGACGCTTCCTCGCCGAGCATGATCACGACCGGGTCGCCTGGCGTGATGTGCAGCAGCAGAAACACCATGACCGTCACGAGCACGACCACCGGGACCGTCGCCAAAAGACGGCGGACGACATACACGATCATCGCGTTCGGGGCCGGCGGCGGGTCACCGTGCTACGACGTCAACCACGCGTCGGTGAAGCGCATCCCGCCGTCCGGGATATACGTGTACCCCTGCACGCGGGTGCGCAGCGCCTCCGTGTAGTCGGGGTACCGCAGGAACACCCACGGCAGGTCCGTCCCCACGAGCCGGTCCATGCGGGAGTACAGCGCCGCGCGCGCCTTGGCGTCCGCCGTCGCGGCGGCCTTGGCCAGCAGCCCGTCGAACTCCGGGCTCTTGTACCCGTACACGTTGAGCTTGCTCGTGCTGAGAAAGAACCGGCTGAACCCCTGGAACGGATCGAGGGTCCCGAAGTACGTGATGATCGACGCGGCGAAATCCGCGGCCACCAGCCGGCCGAGCAGCGTCCCGTTGTCGAGCGTCACGAGTTGCGCATCGATCCCGACATCGGCCAGTTGCTGCTTGATCGCCTGCGCGAGCTGGATGATCTCCGGGTTGTTCAGGATCTGGACCTGCACGGCGAACCCGTGCGGCTGCCCGCCCTCGGCGAGTTTCGCCTTGGCCTTCACCAGGTCGCGCTGCGGAAACGGGTTGAACGCCGGATCGTAGCCGAGCGCGGTCGGCGGCAGGAACGATCTGGCCGGCGCGCCGATCCCGTAGTAGACGATCCGGTTGATCGCCCCGCGATCCACCGCCCACCCGATGGCCTCGCGCAGCGCGCGGTTGTTGAACGGCGGCTTTGCGAGCTGGAGACGCAGCGAGGCGACGGACAACCCCGGCCGCGCATACATCTGCAGCCCCGAGTCATGTTGGAGCGCTCCGGTGTCCTTCGCGAGCAGGTTCTCCGTGGCGTCGATCGTGCCGCTCCGAACCGCGTTCGCCTTGACCTCGGGATCGGGGATCCCCTCGTAGCGGATGGCGTCCACGTAGGGACGGCCCTTCTGCCAGTAGTCCGCAAACGCCTTGCCGTCGATGTGGTCGCCTTTGAGCCAGCGCACGAACGAGAACGGACCGGTGCCGATCGGGTTGCTCGCGAGGTCCTTCCCGTACTTGTCGATCGCCGCCCGCGAGATCATCAACCCGGAAAACCCCGACAGCGAGTACGGCAGCGGCGCAAACGCACCCGTGAGGTGCAGCCGCAGCGTCGCGGCGTCCACGGCTTCCGCAGCCTCCACGTAGGGGATCTCCCCGCGGCGCGGGGACCCCGCCTTGGGGTCGAGGATGCGATCGAAGTTCGCCTTCGCGCCCTGGGCGTCGAACACGGTTCCGTCGTGGAATCGGACGCCCGGCCGGAGCTTGACCTCCCAGGTCGTGTCGTTCAGGGGTTTCCAGCTTACGGCGAGCTTCGGGACGATGCGCAATTGCGCATCAACGTCCACCAGCCCGTCGAAAAAACCGTAGTAGATCTGACGATCGACTTCGGCGGTGCTGTATCCGGGGTCGAGCGTCGTCGCGTCCGAGTCCAGCCCCACGGTCAGGGTCCCGCCGCGGCGGGGCGCTGCGCCGGCCGCGAGCGACGCCGACGGCGGTGCGGCCGCGAACGCCGCGCCGGCCCCGGGGACGGCGGCCGCCAGGATCGCCGCACGGCGCAAGAGTTCCCGCCGGGGCAGACGTTCGGACCTGTCGCGCCGCTCGTCAGACATCTCCACACCTCCCGATGCGTACGAGAAGACGACCGAGCAGACCCGCCGGTGCGGGTAGCGCGTGCAGACGGTTCGTCGCGCCGGCGGGGGTCCCTCCCCGCAGAGACGCGACCGTTACACCGGTGACCGCATGGGCACCGGGTCCGACAGCCGGGCGACCGAGGGTGCCCTGCGGGGTTCCGGAACTTTCTAGGTTGTACGGGCGCGGCGGAGCGGCGCGGGCACGACATCGTCCGGGATCGGACACCGGTAGCCCTGGCCCCCCGTGCGTTCCGCAAGCTCGGCCTTCGCACGTAACCGCAGCTCCTGGTCGCGGACCGCGTCCAGTCCGGTGGCGGCCATCACCTTGGCCGCGTGCACCATGCCCTTGTGTGCCGCGGGCGACGCGCCCTGCGCGACCATCTGCCAGGAGTGAAACGGCGTCCCGACCGCGTAACAGGCGCCCCACATCTGCGCGGTGGGCACGATCCAGCTCACGTCCCCCACGTCGGTGGACCCGCTGAGCAGACGCGGTGGGCCTTCGAGCGGCACCGGTAACCCGTACAGCCCGTGGGCCTGGGCCGCCGGCGTGCCGTGCGTCTCGATGCTGGACCCGATGTCGTCCGGCGTCAACGTCTGCCTGATCCGCTCGGCGAACGCCGCGTCCTGCGCGTCGAATGCGACGCCGCCCATGCGCGTCAAGTTCTCGTCCATGGCGCGCTCGAGCACGGTGTTGGGCACGAGGTTGGAGCACGCCTTGTCGACCTCGACCTCCAGCTCCGTCTCGGTCATCAGCGCCGCGCCCTCCGCGATCTTCCGCACGCGGGCAAACAGGGTCTGCGCCTGGGCCACTTCGGGGGCGCGGATCAGGTACAGCACCTCGGCCTTCGGCTGCACCACGTTGGGCGAGATGCCGCCCGCGTCGGTAATCGAGTAGTGCACCCGGGCACTCGACGGCATGTGTTCGCGCAGAAAGTTCACGCCGATGTTCATCAACTCCACCGCGTCGAGCGCGCTCCGGCCGAGGTGCGGCGCGCCGGCGGCGTGGGCGGCGCGGCCCCGGAATCGATAGTAGACCTGGATGTTCGCGAGCGAGCCGCGCGACATCACCGCGGCGAAGCTGCCCGGATGCCAGGAGAGTGCGACGTCGAGGTCGTCGAACGCACCGGCGCGGGCCATGAACGCCTTGCCGGAGCCGCCTTCCTCTCCCGGGCAGCCGTAGAACCGTACCGTCCCTTTGATCCCGGTGGCCATGAGATGGTTGCGGAGCGCCACCGCGGCGAGCGCCGCGCCCGCCCCGAGCAGGTTGTGGCCGCAGCCGTGCCCGATCCCGCCCGGGGTGGCGGTGCGCGGTTCCGCGACGCCTGCGTCCTGGCTCAAGCCCGCGAGCGCGTCGTATTCGCCGAGAAATCCGATCACGGGACCGCCGCTCCCGGATTCGGCGACGAACGCGGTCTCGATCCCCGCGACGTTGCGCGTGACGCGGAACCCTTCCTCCTCGAGCGCGGCGACGTGTGCGGCCGCGGACTTGTGTTCGTTGAACCGAAGCTCGGCGAGACGCCAAATCTCGTCCGCGAGAGCGACGAACGTGTCGCGTTTGAGTTCCACCTGCCGCGTGATCTGATCGACGTCGGACACGTCGGTTCTCCTCCTGACCGCTGCCGGTCGCTCCACCCGTGTGATCTTCTGCCGCGCCTCGGTACCGTCTCGAGCGCGGACCGCGGTCGAGGCGCCCACCGCCGATCGCTTCAACGACCGCGCGCGTGCGCCCTGCGCGACGGCGGCGCTGCCGAAATGGACCGCATGGGCGCCCCAGGACAACCCGGTTGCCGCGTGGTAGTGATGTGCCATGACAACGCGAAGACGCACGTCCCGATCGAAGGCCACGACGTCGCGCACCCGCCGCGCCGCACGGCGGGCCACGCGCACGCGGCACGCCGAACTGCGCGAGGTGATCCGGCTGCAGACCCTGTCCGGCCGGGTCGTCCGCAACACGCCGATCCCGATGGCGGTCGAGCCGGCCTCGCTGTTCAGGACGCTGCCGTGAACGACCCCCTCTTCGCCACGATCGGCGAGCTGCACGCGGCGCTGCGGCGGCGCCGCATTTCGTCAGTCGAGCTGACGCGGCTTGCGCTGGATCGCCTGTCCACGGTCGGTCGGCGGTACAACGCCGTGGCCCGGGTATTGCCGGAGCACGCGCTCGGGGAGGCCCGCAACGCCGACCGCCTGCTGCGACGCGGGCGCGGCGCCGGACCCCTCACGGGCATCCCGTACGGCGCGAAGGATCTCGTGACGCTGCGCGGCGTGCCGACGACGTGGGGCGCCAAACCCTACGCCCGTCAGGTGTTCGACTACGACGCGGCCGTCATCGTGTCGCTGCGCGAGGCCGGCGCGGTGCTCGCGGCCAAGCTCGCGATGATCGAGCTGGCGGGCGGCGGCGGGTACCGGTATCCGTCCGCGTCCCTCACCGGTCCGGCTCGAAACCCGTGGAACCGCGACCACTGGACGGGCGGCTCGTCGAGCGGAACGGGCGCGGCGGTCGGCGGCGGCATGGTGCCGTTCGGGATTGGATCCGAGACCTCCGGCTCGATCCTCTCGCCGTCGTCCGGGTGCAACGTCACCGGGCTGCGGCCGTCCTACGGTCTCGTGAGCCGGTACGGCGCGATGGCGCTGTCGTGGACGATGGACAAGCTCGGCCCAATGTGCCGCAGCGCCGAAGACTGCGGCTTGGTGCTGGAGGCGATCGCCGGCGCCGACCCGCGCGATCCCGGAACGGCCGGCCGGGGGTTCCGTATGAACCGCCGGCCGCGAAAACCATCGGAACTGCGGGTCGGATACGCACCGGTGGATTTCGAAGAGACCGCCCAGCCGTCGCTCCGCGCGGCGCTGAACGACGCGCTGCGGGCGTTCCGCGGCCTCGGCGTCAAGCTCCGGCAGGTCGAGCTCCCACCGCTGCCGATCGACTCGGTGGCGCGGATCATCATCCGCGCCGAGGGGTCGACGGTGTTCCAGGATCTCGTGGAAAGCGGGCGTGTGTGGGAGCTCGCGGATCGGCGGCAGGCGATCGGCCTGGTCGCGGGGCTCGAGGTGTCGGCCCGCGACTACCTCAACGCGATGCGGGTCCGGCGGCTGCTGCAGGAGGGGTTCGCGCGCTTGTTCGGCGAGGTGGACGTCATCCTTGCGCCGTCCCGCCCGGCCCCGTCCCCGCGCATCGACGAGCCGATCGACCCGGAGTGGCGCCCGGCGCGCGCAGGCAAGCGCGCGACGAGGCGCGGGTCGGCGTTTCCGCCGGCCAAGGGAAACGCAGCCCTCACCGCCGCGGGGAACCTCGCGGGCCTGCCCGGCCTGTCCGTCCCGTGCGGGTTCAGCGCGAGCGATCTGCCGGCGGCGGTCCAGCTCGTGGGCCGGCCGTTCGACGACGCGACCGTGATCGATCTCGGACGCGCGTTCCAACAGGCAACCGACTGGCACAGGCGGCGGCCGCCGATGCCGGCTCCTCGCGCGAGAGCGTAGCCCAGACCGTCCGTCTGACGAACGCGGAGGGGCACACCGGGATCGCCCGGCGTGCCCCTCCGTACGTTCCGCGCTCCTCAGTTTGCGGCGGCGACATCGGCCTTGAACGCCTTCCACGCCTCGTCCGCGGCCCCCGGCCGGTACATGACGTCGAGCGTCGTCATGGCGAGGCCCTTCGCCGCGTTCATCATCGCCTGGCGGCCGCGCTCCGAGCCCGCCGCCTCGCGGAACTCGGGCGTGTGCCCGGCGAGGTCGCCGTCCCCGATCGCGAGGTACGGGTGGATCGTCGGGCAGATCATGCTGACGTTGCCGATGTCGGACGACCCGACGCCGCCCATCCTCGGCGGTTCCTCGCCCGGCACGCCGAGGCGCGCCAGGTTCTCGCCGAAGAACCGGACGAGCGCCGGGTTGTTGTTGCGCTCCGCGTACGTGACGCCCGTGTCCATCTCGACCGAGGCGCCGGTCGCGATCGCCGCGCCCTCGGCGCACCGCTTCACCTTCACCAGCACCTCTTCCATCGCCGCCCGCGTGGCCGCGCGCACGCTGAACCGCGCCTCGGCGAACTCGGGCACGACGTTCGGCGCGTCGCCGCCCCGGGTGATGATCCCGTGGATGCGCACGTCGCTCGTCACGTGCTGGCGGAGCGAGTCAATCGCGTGGAACGTCAGCATCAGCGCGTTGAGCGCGTTTACCCCGCGCTCCGGCATCGCCGCGGCGTGGGACGACTTGCCGTGGAACTTGATCGTCAGCCGGCGGGAGGCGAGCGCGCCGCGCGCCCACCAGTTCGCCCGCGACGGGTGGAACATCATCACCGCGTCCATGGTGCCGAAGACGCCCTGCTCCGCCATGATAACCTTACCGCCCCCGCCCTCTTCCGCCGGCGTCCCCAGCACCGAGAGTACGCCGGCCAGCGACGGCGCGGCACGGTGCAGCGCGACCGCGGCGCCGACGCTCGCGGTGCAGATCAGGTTGTGCCCGCAGGCGTGGCCCAACCCCCGCAACGCGTCGTACTCGGCGAGCAGGGCCACGTGCGGGCGCTCCTTCGTTCCGCGGACGCGTCCGCGGAACGCGGTCTCCATCCCGGCGACGTTCGTCTCGACGTCGAACCCGTTCGCCTTCAGGAACTCGCTCAGCCACGCGCACGCCTGGCGCTCCTCGAATTGAAACTCCGGGTGCTCGAAGATCCGCCGGCTGAGCGCCCCGAGGTCGTCGCGCAGGCCGTCCACCTCGTGGCAGACACGATCTTTGAGCGCGTTCAGATCGTCCATGGATCGACACCTCTCGAGGAGGATTGAGGACGCGTGGGCCGACGGGAACCGCTTCGCCAAGGAGACCCCGGCGCCCCTGCGAAAGTAGCGGGGGCGCCCGGTCCACGCTCCTGTGGGCGGCGATGCGTTCCGCTAAGGAGGCCGCCATGACGGTGCTGCTGGACGAACGCGTCCCGGGGACGCTCGATCAGGTGACGGAGCGGCTGCGGGACGACACGTTCCGGGGCGCCCGCGTGGAGATCTGGGTCTTCGAGGGAGCCGCGCAGCGCCGTGCGGCCGAGGAGCGGTTGTCCGCGGCCGGCGTGGTCGCGAGGGTACGCAGCGCGTACAAGCCGCTCCTGCATTTCTTCTTGGAGGACGTGGCGATCGCCGACCTGCGGCGCGCCACCATCCGGTACCCTGTGCACGACGCCGCGCACGGTCGGCGATTCCTCGTCGAGGCGTTCCCGCTCGCGGCGCTGCTGAAGGGGACCGACGCGCGCTGGCTGCCGGGCGAGGCCGCCCTGTCCTACCGCGTCGAGCTCGAATATCGCGACCGCAACGCCACCGTCCACGAGGTCTTCGCCCCGAACCTCGTCCGGGAGGACCACCTCGGCGAACGCACGCTGTCGCCGACCGGCTGGCTGCGGATCACCGGGTCCCGCGACGGCGCCGGGGACGCGGATCGACCGCTTGAGACCGAGTTCGAGACGGCCTTCCACAAGGTCATCGCCGCGGTCGGGGCACACCCCTGGGGCGCGCAGGAACCGTACTTCGAGCAGTTGGTGATCCGCGCTGACATCCCCGGCGCCGAACAGCGGTTGCCCTATCTCGAGGAGTGCGTGAGCACGGCCGAAGCCCTGCACGAGGACGTCTATTTCTCCCTGCTCGAGTGGTTCAAGCGCCGCGCCGGCCGGGGAATCGACGATCGAACCACCCAACCGGGGCAGATCATCCCGGACATCCGGTACGCGGACGGGGCGGCGCGGGTGCGCGTCGCGCTCGAGCCGTTCAGGGCCACGCCGCCGCCGCAGGCCGCGGTCCCGCTCGAGACGGCCGACCGGCCGTTGAGCGCCGACCAGCTGGCGGCGGAGCTATCGGCACTCGGAGGCCGGCGGTTCTCCGCGACGTCGCGGCAGGGCCGCGCGGTCGCCGGCACCTACCACGCCGGGACGCATCCGGCGATCCTCGTGACCGCGGGACAGCACGCGAACGAAACGTCCGGGGTGGTCGGCGCGCTGCGCGCGGCCCGACGCCTCGCCGCGACACCCGGCGCGCACTTCGCGCTGATTCCGTCGGAGAATCCGGACGGCTACGCGCTGCACCGCCTGCTCTGCGCGCAGCACCCGCGGCACATGCACCACGCGGCCCGGTACACGGCGCTCGGCGACGACCTGCAGTCGCGGTCGCACGAGCCCCTCTACGAGAAGGCGGCCCGGCTGGAGGCCCTGCAACTGAGCGGCGCCGCGTTGCACATCAATCTGCACGGGTATCCTGCGCACGAGTGGACGCGTCCCATGTCGGGGTATCTCCCGCGCGGGTTCGACCTGTGGGCCGTGCCCAAGGGATTCTATCTGATCCTGCGTCACCATCGCGCCTGGGCCGATCGCGCGGCGGCCTTCCTGGCCCGACTCACCGAGCGGCTCGGGGCCGCGCCCGGCCTCGCCGCGTTCAACCGCACCCAGCTCGAGACCTACCGCGCCCACGCCGGCGAGTTGTCCTCCCCGGTCTATCACGACGTGCCCTGCCAGGTCGTCGAGGACGACCGGGCGCCGACCCCGCTCACCCTGATCACGGAGTTTCCCGACGAGACGATCTACGGGGAGCTGTTTGTTTTCGCGCACACGGTGCAGATGCAGACGGTGCTGGCCGCGGAAGAGATCCACGCGGCGCTCGAACCGGGCCGGGGGTAACGCGACCCGGACGGGCGCAGCGCGGGCTACGCCACCTGCACGATCATCTCGATCTCGACCGCGATGTCGAAGGGCAGCACGGCCATGCCGACCGCGGAACGCGCGTGGCGGCCGCGGTCGCCGAACAGCTCGACGAGCAGATCAGACGCCCCGTTGATCACGTCGGGCTGCTGGAAGAAATCCGGCGTGCTGTTGACCATCCCCAGCAGCTTGACGACGCGCTTCACGCGGTCCAAGTCGCCGATCACGGCGCGCAGCGACGCAAGCGCGTTGAGCATCACGAGCCTGGCGGCCTCGTACCCCTCGGCGACGGAGAAGTCCCGACCGAGCTTGCCGCGGTACGTGAGCTTTCCGTCTTTGACCGGACCGTGGCCGGAGACGAAGACCAGATCACCGACCTGGACGGCGCCGACGTAGTTCGCGACCGGCGCTGGCGCGGGGGGCAGCGCGAGCCCTATCGCCGCGAGCCTCTGCTCGACCTGTGACACGGGATCCTCCTTGACGTGCGATGTGGGCGACGCGCCGCCCGTGTGGGTTCGTTCGACGCGAGGCGCGCGAACAACTCCTGGTCCTCTCCCTCGGCGGTGTTCTCATGGCCCGGGGGCGAACGGTGCCGCCGGCTGCGAAGGAACCCGTCCTGCCGAACGGAGAACCTCGCTATCCGAGGACCGCACGCGACTCAAGGAGGTTTCCGTGGACGCTGAGCTGTGCTTCCTGCCGGCGACTGTCCTCACCGAGCAGATCGCCCACCGCAGGGTCTCGCCGGTCGAGATCGTGACGGCGCTGCTCGACCGCATCGACCGGTACAACGACACGCTGCACAGCTACATCACGGTCTGCCGGGAGTCCGCCCTCGCGGACGCGCGCGCGGCGGAACGCGAGATCGCCGCCGGGCGCCGCCGCGGGCCGCTCCACGGCCTTCCGATCGCCCACAAAGACATCGTCTTCACGCGCGGCGTGCGCACCACGTGCCACTCGAAGACGATGCTCGACTTCGTCCCGGAGGCGGACGCGACGGTGGTCCGCCGGCTCGCGGACGCCGGGATGATCGTGCTCGGCAAGACCAACACCACCGAATTCGCGATCGGCACGATGGACCTCTTCGGCACCGCCCGGACCCCCTGGGGCACGACGCACTACTCGGGCGGCTCCAGCGGCGGCGCTGGGAACGCCGTCGCCGCCGGTCTCGCGGTCGTCGCGACGGGTTCGGACACCGGCGGCTCGATCCGCATTCCGAGCGCGCTGTGCGGTGTCGCCGGCCTCAAACCCACGTACGGCCGGGTCAGCCGTCACGGCGTGTTCCCGCTCAGCTTCAGCATGGACCACGTGGGCCCGATGTGCCGGACGGTCGGCGACTGCGCGCTCGTGCTTCGGGCACTCGCGGGCGCGGATCCGCACGACCCGACCTCGTCGGGGGTGCCGGTCCCCGACTACACGACCGAGCTCGGCCGCGGCGTGAAAGGCCTCCGGCTGGGGATTCCGCAGCAGCACTTCTACGACCAACTCGACCCCGAGGTCGATCGGACGGTGCGCGCGGCGCTGCGGCAGCTCGAGGCCCTCGGCGCGACGCCGGTCCCGGTGGACCTGCCGCGGGCCACGGAGATCGGTTTCGTCGGCTGGGCGCTGCTCGCCGCGGAAGCCTACGGCGCGCACGCGGGGCGCCTGCGCACGCGGTACGCGGACTACGGCCTGCGGGCCCGCCAGCGCATCGCCGCGGGCGCGTTCCTCACCGCCGCCGAATACCAGCAGGCCGCGCAGCTCCGCGGGGTGTGGACCCGCGAGGTCAACGCCGTGCTGGCGCGCGTGGACGCGATCGTCACCCCGACGATGCCGTTTGCGGGGATCCCCGTCGAGGTTCAGAACCGCACGCCGCCGGAAACGACCTGGGGCACGATCCCGTTCAACCTGACCGGCCACCCCGCCCTCACGCTCCCGTGCGGCTTCACCGCGGCCGGGCTTCCGGTCGGCCTGCAGCTCGTCGGCAGGGCGTTCGACGAGGGCACGCTGTTTCGGATCGGCCACGCCTACGAGCAGTCCACGGAGTGGCACACGCGGCGCCCGATGCTGGAGGTGCGTGCATGACGGCGTTCACGAAAGAGTGGCTCAAAGCCGAGGCCGCGGCACAGGGGCTCGCCCTGACCGACGCAGACGCCGAGGCGATTTTTCAACGGCTCACGCTCGTGAAGGCCGCGTTGGCCGCGCAGCGGGTGGAGGCCACCGAGACGCTCGAGCCGCCCTACCAGTTTGTGATGCCCGCGGAATAACGCACGGGCGGCGCTCAACGCAGGAGGTTCTCGTCGAACGGCAGGTTCGTCAGTACGCGGCACCCGGTGTCCGTGATCACCACGGTGTCTTCGAGCTCGACTCCTCCGACGGACAGGTCGTCGTACGTGTACAGGGACGGCTCCAGGCTGATCACCATCCCGGGTTCGAGCGGGACATCGACGCCGGGTCCGACGAGCGGCTCGCCGTGCAATCCGAACCCGAGCTGGTGGCCGCTGGCCCAGTGCTGGCCGTACTTCTCCAATCCGGCATCCCGCACCGCGGCGCGCACGACCCGGTCGACGTCCGAACACAACACGCCGGGTTTGGCCGCGGCGATCGCCTGCCGCAGGGCGTCGTGCGCCGCGCGGTAAAGCTGGCGCTGCCGCGAGGTCGGCTCTCCCACGATCATCGTCCGCGCAACGTCGCCGGTGTACCCGCGGTGGACACATCCGAAGTCGAGGATCACCATCTCGCCGGACCCGATCCGGCGGGTCGTGGCCACGCGCTCCCAGATCGCCGCGTTCGCGCCCGAGGCCACGACCGGGATGAACGGGTTCATCTCGGACCCGAGTAGCCGCATGCGGTACTCCCCCGCTGCGGACACCTCGATCTCGGTCTTGCCGGGCGCGACCGCCGCGGCGGCCGCCGCCGTACCTTCCTGCGCGATCCTGAGCGCCTGTTCGATCAACTCGACTTCCAGCGGGTGTTTGACGGCCGACAGGTCCACCCACACCCCGGAGGCGTCCACCAACTCCAGGCGCGGCAGTTGGTCGCGGAGACCCTGGTGCACGAACTGCGGCATCAGATCGAAGCCGACCCGCCCGCCCGTCAACCCATAATCCGTCAGGATCGCCGCCAGCGCGTGCGGCCACTCGTGCAACCCTGGCAGACGCCTCGCGTCGGTCACCCGGCTGCGCACGGCGATTCGCCGCTCTTCCCCCGCGACCGTGAACCCGAGGACGGGCTCTTTCCCGCACGGCACCAGCGCCGCGTACTCGATATCGAGAAAAGGCCGGTATCCCTTTGCGTAGAACTCCGTCACGTATCGAACCGCGTCGTGTTTGAGCAGCAGCAACGCGTCAAGTCCTCGGCGACGGAGCGCATCCTGCACCTTGCGCATCTTCGCCTGGTGCACGTCGTCGCCACAATAGAAGAGCGGCTCCTGTGCGATCTGAGTCACGTCCGACCCTCCGCCGCGGTCCCGGTATCGGCCTGCCTTTCCTCGACTTCGCCGGTGCGCACGACGCGGCCTGTGGGAGGCGCCTGAGGCCGTCAGCCGTCGTAGGAGGAGCCTCTCATGGGGAGCGTGCGGCTCCCTGCCGAGCTAGAGGCCAAGATTGATCGAGCTGCAGCGCGCGCGGGCGTGAGCCGATCGGTGTTTATCCGGCAGGCGTTGGCACAGTCTTGTGATGCTCGGCTGTCGGCGAATCTACGCGATCGCCTCGGTGACGTGATCGGCACGATATCCTCAGGGAAATTGCGGGCGCGAGACAGTGGGCGCGTATTTACGGAGCTCGTCGCAAGGAAGCATCACGCGCGACGGACGAGATGATCCTGACGGATGCGAGCCCCCTCGTCGCGCTGCTCGATAAGAAGGACCGTGACCACGATGCGTGCGTGAGGCAGGCCGCGTGGCTTTCCGCCCCGATGCTGACGACCTGGCCGGCGTTCACCGAGGCGATGTATTTGCTCGGGCACGCCGAACCCCCGAAGGGACAAGCGATCCTGTGGGATCTCGTAACCCGTGGGGATCTCGAGATAGCCCAGGCCTCGTATCATGAAACACGCCGCATGGCAGCGCTCATGAAACAAGTATCAGGATGTGCCGATGGACCTCGCCGACGCCTCACTCATTGCCCTTGCGGAAGCACGGAGCCTGTCGCGGATATTTACACTCGACAGGCATTTCAAGGCCTACAGGCTCTCCAACAGAGAAGCGTTGGGGGTAGTGTCGTGACCCTCGCATCCACCGCCGGATGGCCGCCCTAGCCCCTGTTTTTCCCTGTTGGGTCCCGCGATACCTTACAGTAGGACGTGTCCTTCCTCTCACGCACACGCTCATCAGACGCAAACCACTGGACCACTTGCGCGGGTCGGTCTGTCCTCAGAGTCCTACTCGGCCATCCGTTGCAGGGCCGATTGAAGACTCATGCGGTGCGATGTCGACGAAATGGATCCCCGGCCTGCGGATCTTTCCACGGAGCCTTTGGGAGCCGCGCAGGACGCAGAGGCACTTATTCAAGGTCCTCAGCGACACGGCGCACCTAGCCGCGCCGTCGCTGTGCATCGCGAGATAGCGTGGCGGTATGTGCCGTCGCTAGGTGCCCCGACGAGTATTCACGAATTGGCGCGCGTACCCCGCCCACCATCAGGAGTCGGCGGCCCCCAACACGAACTCATCACCGGACCCAGGGGACATGAAGGAGACGGAGATGCGGCGGTGGCTCGCCCTCGCGACGGTGTGCTGGCTGGTGACCTGCACTGTTCCTGACCGGAGCAGTGCGCAGCCTCTTGTTGACCTCGTTACGCGAGTGACGCCGTCGGTGGCGTTCGTGCTTGCGAAAGACGCGGACGGGAAACCGATGAGCGGCGGGAGCGCCTTCGTGATCGCGCCGGGCGTGCTACTGACCGCCCTGCACGTCGTGCAGCAGGCGACGGAGGTCTCCGTGCAGTTGCCGGGTGCGGCGGCGGTCGCTGCGGATGTCGTCGGGATCGACATCGACCACGACATCGCGCTGCTCCGCGCCGCGGACCTGCAGCCGGCAGGCGTTTCTCCGCTCACGCTCGGGAATTCCACCGCCGTCCAGCTGGGGCAAGCGATCGCGGTGGTCGGCTATCCGCTCTCGTCGCCCGATCACCCGACCGTGACGGTGACGCAGGGAATCGTGAGCGCGCTCCGCACCCAGGAGGGGATGTTGCAGATCGACGCCGCGATCAACCCGGGCGCGAGCGGGGGGCCTGTGCTGACGGCCGACGGGCGGGTGATCGGCATCGTCGACGCTTCGCTGCGCGGGGCCCAGAGTTTCAACTTCGCCGTTCCGATCGATCTCGCGAAGCCGCTCGCGGAGCGCGCCCCGACCCTCGGCCGGCTGCCGTTGCCGCTCACGTCATCAAAGGAGGTGACGCTCGGGCACTCGGGGAGCGGCATCGGTCCGGGGAGACACGAGGAACGCGAAGGGAGCGCGTGCGTAGACCCGCCGCCCCACGCCGCCGTCCTCGCGGAGGTGCGGGTCACGTTGGATGTCCAGCGCCCGCTGCACATGCTCGCCTGGCTGTCCTGGGAACGGGGCATCCCGCCCGAGGACCCGAACAAGTTCGCGCAGATCGACGACACGGTACCGAGCCAGCTGATCAAGCCCCTGACGCTGGAGGCTCCGCCGGCGACCGTGTGCCTCAACTATCTCGTGTACAACAACGGCGGGGGCGGCGCGAACCGGACCTTCGGCGTCACCTACACGCTCGTCTACCAAGTCTTCGACGTGCCGTCCACCATCGCGGGGTCGAACTGAGCGCCCGGCGCCGCGCGCGGGATCACGAGCCGCCCGGCCGCCCCCGAGCGATCTCGTCGCACCGGGTCTCGAGCAGCGCGCGGGAAGAGTGGAGTCGCTCCCGCGCCCCGGCGGTCCATCGCTCCGTGTCGTCCAGCGACCGGCCGACCGCCGCAAGCTCCGCGTCGATCTTCTCCGGTGCCGGTCCGCCGACGCTCGTCCGCGTCGTGACGAACGTGCGCGGGTCGAGCAGCGCCTGCAGCTCGGCGGTCTCGAACGCCGCCGGCCGCCCGAGCACGTCGCCGGTCACGGCGCGCATCAACTCCTGCGTCCACGTCCGCGGATCCGGCGCGCGATGCACCATCGCCGACACCACGGTGTGCGCCTGGCGCTGCGACGTGCCGTACCGGCGCACCATCGCGTCCATCAGCTCCGTCGCGGTCGCCCCGGACGCCACGATCTCCTCGGGGGCCGCGCCGGGACCGATCGTCATGGACATGAGCGCGAGGTCGAGGACGCGCGCGACGTCGGCCGCGTCGTCGAGCGTGCGCCAGAGGTCCGCCTGGAGTTCCGACGTCGCGCGATTGTCGTCTTCGAACGGGGTCGCGGCCACGCCCGCGATCTCGCCGGCCAGCATGCCCGCCGCGCGCGCGGCGCGCGCGCGCAGATGCTCGACGAAGACCAAGTTCCGCTTCTGCGGCATCATGCTGCTAATCTGGACGAACCCCGGGTCGATCGTCACCAGCGGCCGCGGACCGGTGCCCCACGCCTCGACCATGGCCAGCAGCCGGCTGTCGCCGGCGAGCGCCACGCCGCATGCCGCGAGCGCCGAGAGCGCGTAATCGGCGCCCACCACGGCGTCGTACGTGTTCTCGACGAGCCCGTCGAACCCCAGCAGGCGTGCGGTGTCGCGGCGGTCGAACGCGAACGCGGTCCCCGCGAGCGCGCACGCGCCGAGCGGAGACCGGTTCACCTGATCATAGGCGAACCGGTAGCGCGCGAGATCGCGGAGCACCGTTTCGGCGTACCCGGCGAGCACGTGTCCCACGGTGGTTGGCTGCGCCGGCTGGCCGTGGGTGCGCGCGAGCAGGAGCACGTCGCGGCCGTCACGCGCGCGTGTCGCGGCCGCCCGCCCGAGCCCGAGCGTCGCATCGACGACCGCGAGGAGCCGGCCGCGGACGATCATCCGAAACGCGCCGGCGTCCAAATCGTTGCGACTGCGGGCCAGTTGGAGATTGCCCGCGACGTCGGCCCCCAGCCGCCCGGCGAGCGCGCGCTCCACGAAGAAGTACACGTCCTCGACGTCGGGATCGTATTCGAGCGAGGCGGGCGGGACCCCAGCGAGCACCTCCAGCCCATGGAGGAGCCGCGCCGCCTGGTCCTGCGTGAGGACGCCGCCCGAGGCGAGCGTGACCACGTGCGCGCGGCTCGCCTCGATCAGCACCGGGTAGAGATCGGCCTTCCAGGCGTCGAAGATCGGCTTGAGCACGGCCGTGCGATAGCGGTCCCTGAGATCTCGGCTTCCGGATACCCCTTCGCTCACGACTGCGTCCTCCGAGGCGGGGCGGCCGCGTCTCCGGGCGGCCCGGCTGCATGCACACGTTCTCCGGGACCCCGGAACTCCCTGTGCGTCCTCGCTACGCGCCCTCGCGACCCTCCGCCGGCCCCGCGGGCAGCGCCGGCTCGAAGACGAGCGCCCGCGCAACCGCGCCCATCACGGTCCCCTGATCGCCCAACTCCGCTCGAACGATGGCCGGGCCGCCCGGCAGCGCCGCGGCGACGTGCGCGCGGATGCGGTCGAGCATGAGATCGGCCGACCGCATCACGCCTCCGCCGAGGACAATCATGTCCGGATCGAGGAGCGCGCCGATGTTCGCCACTGCGACCGCAAGCGCGTCCGCGGTGTCGGCCACGATCTCGCGCGCATCCGGGTCCCCGTCGCGCGCGGCGGCGAACACGTGAAGCGCGGAGATTCCGTCGGGGGCGCCGGCGAGTTCCACGATCCGGCCTCCGCCGCCGCGGGCCACGACCTGGCGCGCCCGCCGGGCGATGCCGGGTCCCGCCGCGAACGTTTCCAGACATCCAAACTCGGTGAACGGGGTCCCGACGTACCGCCGGTCGAACACGGTGAAGCCGACCTCGCCTGCGGCCTCGCGGCGTCCCCGATAGAGCTCGCCTTCGAGAATGATGCCCGCGCCGATGCCCGTGCCGATCACGACGCACACGGCACTCCTCGTTCCCTGCGCCGCGCCGAACCAGAACTCGCCGAGCGCGACCATGTTGGCGTCGTTCTCGACCACCGCAGGCGCGCCGAAGCGCGTCTCGAGCTCGGCGGCGAGGGCGACGTCACGCCAGCCGACGGCGGGCGCATGAACGACGACACCGCCGCGCGTCACCCCCGGCACCCCGACGCCGATCGCCCGCACGCGGGTCGATGGGACCCCGCTCGCGTCAAGCAGTGCTCGCACCGCGTCGTACAGCCGCTGCGCCGCGAGCGACGACCCTTCGAGTACAATCGGGACGTTGACGGTGTGAACGACCCGCCCGCTGAGATCTGCGATCGCCCCGGCCAGGTGGCTGCCGCCGACGTCCACCCCGATGACGTAGCCCATCGTCGCGTTGAACCGAAGCAGCAGCGGTTTCCGACCGCCGCTGGATCGCCCCTTGGTTTCGACCGTCACCAGGCCTTCGGCCGCGAGCCCCCGAATCACGCGGAGCACCGTAGGGGCGCTGAGCGTGGTGATGCGGGCCAGTTCGGCCTGCGAGACCAGTCCTCGCGCCCTGAGCGCGTGGATCACCGCGAGCCGGTTAATCTCTCTGGCAACGGTGTTGCTCTTGACAACGGGTCGCATGGATGGATATCTTTCTTATGAATAGAAAGAAAGTATATCCCGATCGTACAAGAGCCCGATCTTGAATGTCAAGCCGCAGCGCCGGCGCGCAGGTGCGGCGTGGAGGACCCGGTCAGAACACGCGGATCGGCGAGATGCGATTCAGACGCCGGCCCATCAACAAAACCGCAGCGTCAATCGACCGTCGGAGAACGCATGTCTGCTCGAGACAATCAGGGGGGTGGCTTCTGATGATTCGGCGTCATCGATCTACAGGATGGCTGGCCGGGTTCGTGCTCCTGCTCGCGCTCGTCGTGTCCGTGCCGGCCGGCGGCTTGGCGCAGGCCGCCAACACGCTCATCATCTACACGGCGCGCGACAAGGCGATCTTCGACTACGTTGTCGCGAAGTTCGAGGAGCGGTATCCGGAGTACAAGGGCAACGTCCAGGTCCTGAACATGGGCGCCCAGCAGGAACTCGAGCGGGTGCGCGCCGAGAAGGCCAACCCTCAGGCGGACATCTGGTGGGGTGGAACGCAGCAGGCGTTTGAGATCGCCGCGCAAGAAGGGCTCCTCGCGTCGACGAAGCCGTCGTTCGCGAGCCAGATCCCGGCCCAGGACAAGGGCGCGAACGGCACGTGGTACGGAGAGATCCTGCTGCCCGAGGTCATCATGTACAACTCCCAGGCGCTCAAGCCCAACGAAGCGCCGCAGGACTGGGACGAACTGCTCGATCCCAAGTGGAAGGGCAAGATCATCATCCGCGGGGTCGCGCCGTCCGGGACGATGCACACGATCTTCGACTCGATGATCGCGCGCTTCTACAAGGTCGACAACAATCCGAACCGCGGGTACGATTGGCTCCGCAAACTCGACGCGAACACCAAGTCCTACGCGGCCGACCCGACCGCCCTCTACCTCGCGATCGCCCGCCAGGAGGGCCTCGTGAGCGTGTGGGATCTGCAGGACATCCTGATCGAGAAGGAACAGCAGAAGCTGCCGTTCGACTACGTGATGCCGAAGAGCGGCGCGCCCGTGCTCGTGGACGGCGTCGCCGAGGTGAAGGGCACGAAGCACACGCAGGCCGCGGACCGATTCTTGGAGTTGCTGTACACGCCGGAGGTTCGCCTGGCGCTGACCGCAGAATTCTATCAGATCTCGACGACGCCGATGGGATCGATGCCGCAGCCGGCGTGGCTGAAGACCCTGCGCCTCAAGACGATGGACGTGCCCTGGAGCCTGATCACGGCGCACGACCAGGAGTGGATCCAGTACTGGGATCAGAACATCAAGGGCAAGGGCGGGCGCTAGCCGGCCGGCGACGTCGGCCCACGCGGAAGGAGCGGGCGTCTGCTTAGGGTCGCCGTCGAGCACGTCACGAAGACGTTCCCCGGCGGCACCACCGCCGTGCGCGACGCCGACCTGGCCGTCGCCCCGGGCGAGTTCTTCACGCTCCTCGGGCCGTCCGGGTGCGGGAAGACGACGATCCTCCGGATGCTCGCCGGGTTCCTCCTGCCCTCGGCGGGCCGGATCGTGTTCGGAGAGCAGGACGTCACGCGCGTCCCGCCGAACCGGCGCGGCACCGCGATGGTGTTCCAGAACTACGCGCTGTTTCCGCACCTGAGCGTGTTCGAGAACGTCGCGTTCGGCCTCAGGATCCGGCGCGTCTCCGCGGCGGACCTGCGGCGACGGGTCGGCGAGGCGCTGGCGCAGGTGCGCCTCACCCACCTGGAGGGCCGCCGGATCGACCAGCTCTCCGGCGGCCAGCAGCAGCGGGTGGCGCTCGCGCGCGCGCTCGTCGTCCAGCCGAACGTGCTGCTGCTCGACGAACCCCTGTCCAACCTCGACGCCAAACTGCGCGAGGAGACCCGGGCCGAGATCCGGCGGATTCAGACCGCCGCCGGCATCACCACCGTGTACGTCACTCATGACCAGGCCGAGGCCATGGCGGTCTCCGACCGAATCGCGGTCATGTCCGCCGGCGAGATCCACCAGATCGGCACGCCCCCGGAAGTGTACTACCGCCCGGCGACACGGTTCGTCGCCGAGTTCATCGGCAAGAACAACCTCGTCCAGGGCACGCTCGTCGCGGCGTCGGGACGCTCCGGTACCGTGGACGCCGGCGACGGGCTGCGGCTCGAGGTCCCGCTCGACGGGCGGCCGGGCCCCGGACCGGCGACTGGTACCCGGGTGCTGCTCTCCATCCGTCCGGAGGCGTTTCGTGTGGCCGCGCCCGGCGAGACGCGGAACGTGCTCGCGGGCACGGTGCGACGCCACGAGTTCGGAGGCGCCTACACCGAGTACTCCGTCGCCGCCGGCGGCCGCGACTGGACCGTCTGGCTTCCGCGCGAGGGGCTGGACGCGTACGCGGCCGGGACCACGCTCCGGTTGGCGGTGGCCCAGATCTACGTGGTCGCGTCGTGATGGAGCCTGCCGCAGGCCGGCCGGCACTCCCGCGGGCCGCCTCGCCGTGGATCTCGTACGCTGCGGTCGCGGCGGTCGCCGTGACGCTGTACGGCTACGTCGTCCTGCCGCTGCTCGCGACGTTCCGCGAGGGCGTCACCGGAGCGCACGGGTTCACGTTCGAGCAGTACCGCGCGTTCTTCTCGCTCCTGCACCCGGCCAACCTCGAGTCGCTGCGAACCAGCCTGTGGATCTCGATCATGAGTGTGCTCACCTGCGGGAGCGTCGGGGTCACGCTGGCGTTCCTCCTGAACCGGATCGAGTTCCCCGGACGTCGCGCCCTGGAGATCGTCTCGCTGGTGCCGCTGGCGCTCCCGCCGCTGATCGGCGTCTACACCTTTGTGTTCCTGTACGCTGAGAGCGGCATCGTGCCCCGCGGCCTGCAGGCGATCTTCCACCTCCACGCCGCGCCGTTCGCGCTGCGCGGCCTCGTGGGCGTCATCGTCGTCCACACGTTTACGATGTACCCGTACTTCTACCTCGCCGCCGCTGCCGCGCTCGCCGGCCTGGATCCGTCGCTCGAAGAAGCCGCGAGCAACCTCGGCGCGGGCCGCTGGCACGTCTGGACCCGCGTGATCCTGCCCCTGTTGACCCCGGCGCTCGTCGCCGGGTCGCTCCTCGTCTTCATGGTCTCGATGGCGTCGTACACGGCGCCGCTGATCTTTGGCGTGGACCGCACGATGACGATGCAGATCTACATCTCGCGGACCAACGGCGATCTTGCGCTCGCCTCCGCGCAGGCCACAATCCTGTCGGCGGTCTCGATCGGGTTCCTGATCGCGATGCGCTGGTATCAGGGCCGGCGCATCTACCGCAGCCTGTCCAAGGGGACGGCGGCGGCGCGCGCCGAGGTGCGGCACCCGATGGGGCGGGCACTCGTGGTGTCCGCCGCGGCACTGCTCGTCCTGATCCTGATCGCGCCGATCCTGGTGCTGGTCCTGATCTCGTTCTCGAAGGACGCGACCTGGACCGTCCAGGTCCTCCCGCCGGTGTACACGCTCGAGAACTATGCGCGCCTGGTGACCGACCGCCAGACGTGGCTGCCGATCCGCAACAGCCTCGACATGAGCACGCTCTCGACGCTGGGGGACGTGCTGCTGGGCGTCGCCGCAGCGTACGTGATCGCCAGGCTGGCCGTCCGGGGCAAGGGGCTGCTGGACATCGCGGTGATGCTGCCGTGGGCGCTGCCCGGCACGGTCGTCGGCATCAACCTGATCACCGCGTTCAACCAGCCGTCGGTGTTCAGCCTGGAGCGGATCCTCGTCGGCACGTTCTGGATCCTGCCGCTGGCGTACTTCGTCCGCGGCCTCCCGCTGGTGTTCCGCTCGACGTCGGCCACGATGGCGCAGCTCGATCCGGCGCTTGAAGAGGCCGCGGCGAACCTCGGCGCGTCCTGGTGGTACGCGTTCAGGCGGGTGACGCTGCCGCTGATCGGCCGGGGCGTGCTCGCCGGGGCGTTGCTGGCGTTCGCGCAGGGCGTCGGTGAGTTCGTCGCGTCGATCTTGATCTACACGCCGGCGAGCCGGCCGCTGTCGGTCGCGATCTACAACGAGCTGTACTCGTTTCAGTTCGGCACCGCGGCCGCATACGGCGTGTTTCAAGTCCTGATCGTGCTGGTCGTGCTCACGATCGTGCGGGGACCGAGTCGAAACGGCACGCTGCCGATGGGCTGAGCCCGTGCGGCGCGAACCGGAGGGAGGCACATCACGATGGCCGTCGTGCACGCGGTCGCACACATTCCGGGGGGACGTCTGGCCGAGTGGGTCGGGCGCGCCGACTTCGCCGTCCTGCCGCTCGGCAGCGTCGAGTGGCACGGGCCGCACCTCGCGCTCGGTACGGACTTGATCTTGACCGAGGGGTTCGCCGGGACCCTCGAGGGCGAGTTTACGGCCGTGGCGTACCCCGCGGTCACGTACGCCGCGTGCCCCGGCAAGACGCGCGGGTATCCGGGAACGGTCGCGATCCGCCCCAGCGTCGCGCTGGAGTACCTGTGCGACGTGCTCGAGGGGATCCTCCAGGCCGGATTCGTCCGGGTGCTGCTGCTCAACGCCCACGACGCCAACATGTCGGTCGCGCGGGCCGCGATGGAGTGGGTCTCGGGCAAGCACACCGCGAGCCTGCTGTTGGTGAACTGGTGGCAGATGGTCGCCCCGCCGGAGACCGACGCGCAGCGCATGTTCGAGCGCCACAGCGGCCGGGGGCACGGCGGTCCCTATGAGACCGCGGCGGCGTGGGCGTTCGCCCACGACGCGGTCGAGCTGGACCTCGCGCCCGAGCTTCCGCCGCGGCCGGCCCTCGCGACCGACCGTCCCTACGTGCTGGTCGAGTCCGCGCCTACGCCCTGGGACGGGTACGCCGGATACGTGCGCCAGGCGTCGCTCGAAAAAGGAGAACAGATCGTACGGCAGGCGCGCGCCCACCTGGCCGCAGTCATCCGCGCCTGGCTGGACGCGCCGCCACCGGGCGCGCCCAAAGACGCGGGCGCTCCGCGCGGTTGACCCGGCGCGCGAAGGCCTGTGCTCGGAGCTACGGCTGCGGGCCGCGGGTCATGTCGGTCATGCGCTTCGTGGTGACCACCGACTGCTCGAACGATCCCAGCGTGTCGTAGACCTGCGCCCGCCGGTCGAGTGCCTTGAGCTCCGGGAGCAGGAAAATGCGCTCCAGCAGGCCTTCCAGCACATCGGGCGGCTTCACCATCCGGTCGTGGACCCCCGTCCCCCAGTTGATGTCGGTGATCGGTGCGCCCGTGTAGGTCCCGGTCTGCACCGCAGGTTGGGTGAAGTCGAAGCAGTCCGTCCAGATGTCGGGCGCGGCCTGCCAGCGCGTGCCGAACTCGGGCCCAAACGGCACGTTCCATCGGACGTGGATGCTCTTCATGATCGACGTGTGGTCGAACGTGGTATGACAGCAACCTTTCTTGGCGTACGGGCTGACCACGAGCGCCGGCACGCGAAATCCAAGCGGCGTGTCCGGCGATAGCGGGCGTTCGAAGCACGGCGGCGGCGCCACGTGGTCGTAGAATCCGCCGTTCTCGTCGTAGAGGATGACGAGCGCGCTGCTCGCCCAGCTCTCACTGTTGGTCAACGCGTCCACGACGAGGCCGATGAACTTCTCCCCCAGCCGCGGGTTGTGCGCAGGGTGGTCGTCCGCGACCGTGAACGCCGGATCGATGACGCTGATCGTCGGCAACCGATCCTCCCGGCAGTCCGCCACGAAGTCCCCGACGTGCGCAAAGTTGCTGCCGTGGCTCGCCGCGAACCGGTACCAGAACGCGAGAAACGGAAGATCCGAGAAGTAGCACTTCCACGTCAGCGTACGCCCGGACCCGTCCGCCTCGAGGCAGTCCTCCAGCACGTGGTACAGCGGCGTCGTCTGAAAGCCCGGGAACGGGGGCAGCGTCTGGGTATCGTTGTCGCCGTCCCGCTTGCCCGAGTGCAGGTACTTCCGGTTGGGCCACGTCGAGCTGAGCACCGAGCCGAACCAGTGATCGCAGACCGTGAACCGGTCGGCGAGCGCGTACAGTACCGGCAGCGTGGCGCGGGTATAGTACCCCATCGGGGTCTTGGCGTCGGCCGTCGACGTCGACGGATTCCGCTGGTACTGCACGACGAAGCCGTCGTTCTTTCCGTCGTTCCAGTCGGCGTGGGCGGCGTCCCACCCGTGCGGTGGATCGGGAACCTCCAGCACCGGGGGGACGGACGCCGCGTCCATCTGCCACGCGCTCACGGCGTTGCCGGCGAGGTCCGTGACCGCGGGCAACGGGCGCGTGAGCCCGTGGATGTCCGTCCGGCCTTCGAGGGTCAACGCTCCGAGGTAGTAGTCGAACGACCGGTTCTCCATCATCAGGACGATCAGGTGTTTGATCGCGCGCATGTCGGTCATATCACCCTCCCCTGCGCCGCCGAGCGCGCAGCTTTCGCCGCCGCCTCCTCGAACCGCGCCAGCGCGTCCCGGTTCAATTCGACGCCGAGCCCCGGTGCGTCCGGCAGCTGCACCACACCGTCCACCATCCGCGGTCCCCGGCGGACCAGCTCCCGGCGGAGCGCGGACTCGCACAACTCGTCGGGGAGGAACTCGATGAAGGGGCAGTGGGGCGTCACCGCGGCGAGGTGCGCCGCAGCGGCGATCGAGATCCCGGTCTTCCAAGCGTGCGGCACGATCGCCAGGCCGCGCCGGCCGGCGAGGTCGCAGACGCGCCGCGCCTCCGTCAGGCCGCCGACCCGCCCAACGTCCGGCTGCGCGACCCGGATCCGGCCCCGATCCATGAGCTCGAGGAACTCGAAACGGGTCGCCAGCCACTCGCCCGCGGCGATCGGAATCGGCTGCTCCCGGCTGACGCGCGCGTACCCGTTGAGGTCGTCGGCCGCCAGCGGGGTCTCGAGGAAGAAGATGTCGTAGTCCGTCCAGCCGCGGACCGTTGCGAGGCACGTCTCGGCGTCGGGGAACGCGTACTGCACGTCCACCATGATCGTGAACGCCGGCCCGACCGCCTCGCGCACGGCCGCGATCGGCTCGACCATCCGCGCGTACGGCGCCCGGAGTCCCTTGTGGGCGTACGGACCGGTCGGCGTGATCTCGAGCTTCGCCGCGGTGAAGCCACGACGCTGCGCCTCGCGCGCCCACGCGACGACGGACTCAAGGTACGCGTCGAACTCGGAGACCTCCGGCTGCAGCGACGCGTACGGCACGATCGGCGCGGCGCGCACCGGGCCCAGCAGCTCGCGACACGGCTTGCCGAGGGCCTTGCCGCGGAGGTCGTGGAGCGCGATATCGAGCGCGCCGATCGCGTGGACGACCGCGCCGCGCCGCCCGTTCATCGCGGAGCCGACGTACAATCGCTCCCACAGCGCCTCGACCTGGAGCGGATCCTGGCCGATCAGCATCTCGCGGAGGCCGAGCCCCATCGTGTGCGTCCCGGGCGCCTCGATGCACGCACGCGCGATCCAGGGGTTGACGTCGGCCTCGCCGATCCCGGTGAGGCCCTCGTCGGTGTGGATCTCCACCACGATGTCGTCCTGTGCGGAGCTCGTCGCGCCGACGTCCATGCCCGGGTCGAGGAGCACGTGGCAGTCGATACCGGTGATCTTCATCGCGCCTCCTCGTGAACCGGATCGTCTCGACGCCCGGCGCCCGCGACGCCGGTCGATCAGAACCGGCGCATGATCTCGGCCATGTACCGGATCCCCTTCCGAAGGTCCTCCAGACCTAGGCTCTCGTTGGGCCCGTGGGTGTTGCTTCCGGCGATTCCCACCCCCGTCGCCGCGGTCGGCACGCCCAGCACTTCGGAAGCGATCCAGTTCGGCGTCGAACCCGTACCCCAGGGCTCCACCTGCGCCGGGCGCTCGTAGACCGCGAGCGCCGCCGCCTCCATCGTCCGGCTCAGATGGCCCGGCGGGGTCTTGGACGGCGGAGCCCCGCTCAGCAGGGTGACTCGGAGGTCGTCGTACCCGCGCCGCCCCAGGTGCGCCTTGATCCCGTCGAGGACCCGCTGCGGATCCTGATCGGGCACCAGCCGGAAGTCGACCTTTGCGACCGCCCGCCGGGGGACGACGGTCTTCGAGCCGGCGCCGTGGTACCCCGCCTCGAATCCGGCCAGATTCGACGTCGGCTCCGTCAGATGCGCCCTCCGGGCGTCGCGGCCGTCGGGATACGGCACGTGTGACAGGCCGAACGTGCGGCGGCGTCCCGCCATGTCGATAGGGGGCAGCTTCGCGAGCAGCGCCCGATCTTCGTCCGTATGGGGACGGACATCGCCGTAGAACCCCTCGACCGCGACGCGCCCGTCGGGTCCGCGCAGCGTCGCGAGCGCCTCCAGGAGACGCCATGCCGCGTTCGGATAGATGCCGGCGTACGACGAGTGGAAATCCACGCTCGCCGTGTCGCACTCGATCTCGACGTAGCACATCCCCTTGTTGCCGAGGGTGATCGTCGCGACGTCCGGTTCGTCGCGAAACGTGTCCTCCCACACGCACGCGTCGGCCGCGAGCAGGGCCGTGTGGGCCGCGGCCCACGCCGGCAGGTGCGCCGAGCCGGTCTCCTCCTCGCCCTCGACCAGGAACTTGACGGTCAACGGCAGCGGACCCGCCGCTCGAAGCGCTTCGAGCGCCATCAGCCGGGAGACGATGTTGCCCTTGTTGTCCGTCGCCCCGCGCGCGTAGAGACGGCCGTCTCGAATACGCGGCTCGAACGGCGGCGTGACCCATTCGTCGAGCGGATCCGCCGGCTGTACGTCGTAGTGATTGTAGAACAGCAGGGTTTGGGTGCCGCCTCCGGGAACGCAGCCGACGACCACAGGCGCTCCCGGCGTCGTGTGCACCGCCGTGTCGATGTCGAGGCCGCGCATCTCCTGCGCCAGCAGCTCCGCCATCTCGGAGATCCCCACGCCCTCCGCAGAGACGCTCGGTTGGCGGCAGAACCGGTCGAGCAGCCGCGTCGCCCGCTCCATCAAGCCGTCGACGCAGAGAGCGAGGTCGGTCATGCTGGCTCCTCGAGGCATTCGGAGTACGGCCGGCCGCATGCCCTGATCGTCCGGCACGCATGCGCCGGCTCTCATGTTCTGGATTCTGAGAAGCCGATCCTGTGGGAGCCAACGTCGTCGCGGGTTGACCCAGGAGCGGCTTGGACCTCGTATTCCATCACACCAGGGTTTGATCCGACCGATTCCGTGTGCCTAGCGTGCCCGACGATCCGGTGGACCCGCTGACACCCTCCGGCGGATTGGCCGAGGAGGATGGCGCGTGCTCCCAGAAATACACAATACCCGTCGCGGTTCCGATCCAACCCGAGAGGAATCGAGAGACCGGTACGATAAGCTAGTCACCGAGGGCAATTCGCACACGCACGGAGTGGACGGAATGGGCAGTACACTCGCCTGAAGAATGAGGAGCCCATGCCCCTACTGGTACTAGGCATCATCCCATTGCTGTTTGAGATCTTCGCCGGCTTTCTGGCCGGTGCCTTCGGGCTTTCTCAGGTCTCGACTCCGGCCCTCAGAACGATCGTCGAGAAGGCCCGACCGAGCATCGGGATCGTCCTCGCAGATCATCCATCCGGCACGGTCTCGGGGGCGGCGTTCGTCATCGACCGGGGGATCGCCGTGACATCGTATCATGTCGTCGCCGGATCTTCCCAACTCCGCGTCAAGTTCCCGCAATCGGCATGGCTGGAACCGACGATCGCCGCCGCTGATGCGAGCAGCGATCTCGCGATCCTGGCGATTCCGGATTCGACGGTGGTGCCACTGCAGATCGACGACGCATCGTCGGCGTGGGCGGGAGACGACGCGCTAGCCTTCAGTTTCCCTTCGGTCGCCGCCCTGATCACGCAGTCGCCGGACAGGGACACACAGGCCCAAGCGATCCTTGTCACGGAAGCGACGATCAAGGGCTTTCGCGATGGGGTACTGCTGTTCCAACCCAAGCAGCGACTCGGGGGCGAGGGTGGGCCCATACTCAATCTGGCCGGCCACGTGGTCGGCGTGGTGCGCGGGCAACTCCCGAGCACGGATGCCGCGACCGCCTATGCGGCTCCGGCGGACGCAGCGAGGCCACTTCTGGCTCAAGCCCTGAGACGCCGCGCGGCGCAACCGCAGCCGGCATCGACTGCGCCGCCCGCTGCGCCTGCACGGCCGCCTTTGGTCCTTGCGTCGCCGCCTTCAACGGCTCCATCGCCATCGGTCACCGCAGGAGGCGTGGGGGGAACGGGGGCGCCGCAACCGGGGCAACCGACACCAGCCCCGGCAACATCAAAAACAGCAGCGTCGGTACCGCCTTCCCCAACCACAGCCCCGCCGCAGGAGCCGCCACCCGCTCCCGCGCCGACCCAGGTGCAGACGCCGCCGCGGACACCGCCGCCGGCTCCGACACCGCCGCGGACACCACCGCCGGCTCCGACACCGCCGCGGACACCACCGCCGGCTCCGACACCGCCGCGGACAGCACCGCCGGCTCCGCCGCCACCGCGGACCGCGGCGGCGGCGTCGGTCCCGGTTTCAGCGGACCATTTCGTCATCGTGCCGGGGCAGCGCATCGGCGCGGCAAAACTCGGGATGCGAGTCGAGGAGGCGCGGTCGGCTCTTGGGTCACCCGCGAGCACGAACCAGCAGAACGGCGGCGCAACGATCGTACGCTGGTACCAGCCCCCGCGGAACGACGGCATCGGCGCCGAGGTGACGAAGGGCGGAATGGTGGATCGACTCTGGGCGCTCAACGATACGCGATTTGCCACCCTGAAGAACGTGCACATCGGGAGCTCTGAAGCGGAGGTGCGGGCGGCTCTGGGTGCGCCCTCAACCGTCGCGGTCGATAACGCACGCAAGAACAAGATCCTCATCTATCGCCAACTCGGAATCTTCTTCTACATCCAACTCGACAGCAAGCTGCTCTTCTACAACCAGGTCTTCGAAATCGGCGTGATGGGCCACTGACGGCGGGGCGATCTCGATGCCCGGACGCCGGGTCGCACGCGCCGAGACCGGGCGGGCTGGGGGAACGCTGCGGGGCGCTCAGGGTCGATCGCGACGCGGCCCCGCCACCCTGAAAAGAGAGCAGACACGAGCACCCCCGCCGCCGGAGGGAGCGACACGCGCATGCGCGGCCTCGCGGATGACACGTTCGGCGGCGCGTTCCCGTTCGCGCCGCGGTACCGCACGATCAACGGCTTCGAGATGCACTTCGTCGACGAGGGCGCGGGCGAGCCGATCGTCCTGCTGCACGGCGATCCGACGTGGGGCTACCTGTACCGCGCGTTCATCCCGACGCTGGCGCGCCGCGCGCGATGCATCGTGCCGGATCACATGGGAATGGGCAAATCGGATGTCCCCGGCGCGCCGTATCCGTACCGGCTCGAACATCACCGGGCGAATCTGGAGACCCTCCTGCTCGCGCTCGACCTCGACCGCATCACGCTCGTCGTCCACGACTGGGGCGGGCCGGTCGGGCTCGGATTCGCGATCCGGCATCCGGCACGCATCAAGCGCCTCGTTCTCATGAACACGTGGGCCTCGGCACCGTGGCCCGGCGGGCCGCTGCCGCGCCTGCTCGAGATCATCCGGTCGAGCAAAGGCGAACGGTTTGTGCTCGACAAGAACGGCTACGTGGAGACGGCCCTTGTCGGAACCACCTATCACCGCGAACGGCTCACGCCCGCGGTCCTGGATGCCTACCTCGCGCCATTCCCTACCCCGGCGTCGCGCCTGGCGCTCGTGTGCTGGACGAGGGACATTCCCGTCGCGGAGACCGACCCATCCTACGCGGAGATGAAGCGGATCGAAGCGGGGCTGGCCGCGTTCGCGCGCATCCCGGTGCTGCTCCTCTGGGGCATGCGGGATCCTGTGCTGACCCCCGCGGTGCTGCGAAGCTGGCAGCGACAGTATCCGCACGCGGTGACCCACGAACTCGAGGATGTCGGCCATTTCCTGCAGGAGGAGGCTCCAGACCGGGCCGTGCGCGCGATCGCGGCGTTCCTGGATCGTCACCCCTAGGCGCGCGCCCTAGAATAAGCTCTGCAGCACCTTCCAGTCCACGTTGCCGCCGCTCAAGACGACGGCGACGCGGGCGCCCGCAGGGAACCTGATCCGCCCGCACAAGAGCGCGGCCAGCCCGGCGGCCCCGGCCGGCTCCACGAGCAACTTGGCGTACTGCAGCACCGCCGCCGTCGCCCCGCCGATCTCCGCGTCGGAGACCAGCACCACCTCATCCACGAACCGCCGCACCGCGGCGAACGTCCACTCCCCCGCGACGGGCGCGGTCAGGCCGTCGGCGATGGTGTTCACCGACTCGAGGCGGGTGATCGCGTTGTGCTGCAGGGCCGTCCAGAGCGTGGGCGCGCCTTCCGGCTCCACGCCGATCACGCGCGTGCCGGGCCGGCTCAGCTTGACGGCGGCGGCCACGCCGGAGATCAACCCCCCGCCGCCGATCGCGACGACGACCGCGTCCACGTCGGGCAGGTCCTCGAGGATCTCGAGCCCCACGGTCCCCTGGCCGGCGATGATGGCGGGGTCGTCGTACGGATGCACGAGCGTGAGGTTGCGGGCGTCCCGCAACTCGTGCACCTTCTCGAACGCCTCGTGCATGGTGCCGCCGAGCACCACCTCGGCACCGTACGCTCGGCAGGCCGCGACCTTCGTCGCGCTCGCGTGACCGGGCATCACGACCGTCGCGCGCAACCCTTCCAGGGCCGCCCCGTACGCCAGCGCCTGCGCGTGATTGCCGGCCGAGATCGTGATCAGGCCGCGGCGCTTCTCGTCGTCCGACAGGTGCCGCAGCTTATTGAGCACGCCCCGCGGCTTGAACGACCCCGTCTTTTGGAGGTTCTCCGCCTTGAGAAACAGCCGTACCCCGACGCGCTCGCCGAGGATTCGCGAGGTGAAGAGCGGCGTCCGGTGCACCCGCCCGTGGATGACCGCGCGGGCGGCTCGGATGTCGTCCAGGGTCGTCAACGTCTGCATAGATCCCGCAACGCCTACGCGACCGCGCGCCGCACCAGCGCCGCGATCCCCGCGATGTTCCCGATCAAGTCGTCGGGCACGCTGTGCCGTTCTTTCAGGTAGGCGGGCGTATTGTACGAGATCCAGACGTGCCGCTCGGCGTCCTCCCACACGAGCGCCTTCAACGGGAGGTCGAGCGCAACGCTTGGCGCCGCCACCATGAGCGGCGTCCCGGCCTTCGGGTTTCCGAACAGCAGCAGCTGGGCGGGGCGCATCGTGAGTCCCGCACGCGCCGCGTCGCCGCTGAAGTCGATACGGGCAAACACGGTGAGCCCGGCGGACCTGACGATCTCGTCGAGCCGGGCGAGCGACTCCTCAACCGTGCGCGGGCTCGGCACACTGTCGATGCCGCGCGTTTCCCAAGACGGCATGGCGCGATCCTCCCTGTCGTGATGCGGTTCGCGGCGCGCGCCCCGCGCCGCGCCGGCTACGGCCGTGCGCGGACGTACTGCGGCGGCCAGACGGCGCCCTCGGGATGACCGAGCGATGCCGCCGCGTGCAATGCGAAGTAGGGATTTCGGAGCAGCTCCCGCGCCATCGCCACCAAGTCCGCCTGGCCTTCGGCCAGGATCGTTTCCGCCTGTTCCGCGGTCGTGATCAGACCGACCGCCATCGTGGCGACCCCGGCCTCGCGCCGGACGCGCTCGGCGAACGGCACCTGGTAGCCGGGTCGCAGCGGGATCTGCTGCGCCGGGGACATCCCGCCGCCGGACGCGTCGATCACGTCCACGCCACGTGCCGCGAGGGTCGCAGCCAGACGGACGCTCTGGTCCAAGTCCCACCCGCCGTCGACCCAGTCGGTGGACGAGATCCGCACGAACAGCGGCCGGTCTTCCGGCCACACGCCGCGCACGGCGTCCACGACCTCGAGCAGCGCCCGCGTCCGGTTCTCGAAGCTGCCGCCGTACCGGTCGGTGCGGCGGTTGGCCAGCGGCGAAAGGAACTCGTGCAGCAGGTAGCCGTGCGCGGCGTGCAGCTCGATCACCTGAAACCCCGCCCGCTTCGACCGCTCGGCGGCGTCCGCGAACGCCCGAACGACGCCGGCGATGTCGCGCTCGCTCATCTCCCGGGGCGTCCGGTAGGTGTCGCTGAACGGGACCGCGCTGGGCCCGACCGGCGTCCACCCGCCCCGCGCGTCGGTGAGGGCGCCGCCGCCCTCCCACGGGCGCGCGGTGCTCGCCTTGCGGCCGGCGTGCGCGAGTTGGATGCCGACCGCGGCCCCCTGCGATGTGACGAACGCCGCGATCGGCGCCAGCGCCTCCGCATGGGCGTCGGACCAGATGCCGAGATCCTCGGGAGCGATCCGGCCCTCAGGGGTGACGGCCGATGCCTCGGTAAACACCAGCCCGGCGCCGCCGACGGCGCGCGTGCCGAGATGCACGAGGTGCCACGGCGTCGCGATCCCGTCGCGGCGCTCGCACGAGTACTGGCACATCGGCGAGACGACGATCCGGTTCCGGAGCGTCACGCCCCGGATGCGCAGGGGGCGATACAGAAACGGTGCGGTGGTGGACGGGGCGGGACGGGACAGAGATTCCTTGGCCAACGGGATGCCTCCGGGTGCGTGTCAGATGCCGTGCGTCGCTCTACCTGGTGGAACGCCGGGGCAGCGCCTGACGATCCCCGCGCCGGCCACGATCATCCGCGCTGGCTCACCCGGAACGCCGTCCACAGCTCCTCCACCGCGCCCGGCCTGTACATCACGTCCAGGGCCGTCATCGCGAGGCCTTTGGCGGCGTTCAGCATCGCGGCGTACCCCCGCTCGGAGGTCGAGGCGTCGCGGAACTCCGGCGTGTGGCCGGCCGCGTCGTCGGTGATCGAGAGGTACGGGTGGATCGTCGGCGCGACCAGGCTGACGTTGCCGATGTCGGATGATCCGACGCCGCCCTGGGCGGGCGGCTGGTCGCCGTGGACGCCGAGGCGCTCCATGTTCTCGCCGAAGAATCCTGCGAGCACCGGGCTGTTGTTGCGCTCGGCGTACACGAGCCCCTGCTCAAACTCCACCCGCGCGCCGGTCGCCGCGGCGGCGCCCTCCGCGCAGCGCTTGACCTGCGCCATCACCTCCACGAGCGCCGGGCGGGTGTTTGCGCGCACCAGAAACTCGCCCTGGGCCAGCGCCGGCACGACGTTCGGGGCGTCGCCGCCCTTCGTGATGATCCCGTGGATGCGAACGTCGCTCGTGACGTGCTGGCGGAGCGAGTCGATGGCGTGGTAAGTCAGCAGCAGCGCGTTCAGCGCGTTGATGCCCTTCTCGGGCGCCGCGGCGGCGTGCGAGGCTTTCCCGTGGAACGTCACCGTCAGCCCCTGCGCCGCGAGCGCGCCGCGGACCCACCAGTTGTTCCGCGACGGGTGGAACATCATCGCCGCGTCCACGCCCTCGAACACGCCCTGGTCGACCATGGGGATCTTGCCGCCCATCGTCTCCTCGGCGGGCGTGCCGAGCACCGTGAGTGTGCCGGGCAGTTTCGGAATCGCGCGGTGCAGCGCCACCCCCGCGCCGACGCTCGCCATGCAGATCAGGTTGTGGCCGCACGCGTGGCCGACGCCGGCGAGCGCGTCGTATTCGGCGATCAGCGCGACGTGGGGTCGCGCCTGCGCCCCTTTCACCTGGGCGCGGAACGCCGTCTCCATGCCCGCGACCGACTGCGTCACCGCAAAGCCGTGCTCGCGGAGGAGCCCGGTGAGCCACTCCGCCGCCTGGTGCTCCTGCAACCCGAGTTCGGGTGTTGCGTGAATCCGCCGGCTCAGCGAGACGAACGTCTCGCGCATCGCATCGACTTCGGCGCACACCTTGGTCTTCAACGCGTTCAGGTCGTCCATCCCGGGCACCTCGGCGGAAGGGTGAGTCGTCCGCCGTAGCCTTCTCCGGCGCGCGGGCCGGGCCCTGTGCGACCGCCGCGGGCTACATATGACGCCCGCCGGTCACCTCGATGACGACCCCCGTGACGAAACTTGCGAGGTCGCTCGCCAGGAACAGTGCGACGTTCGCGACCTCCTCCGGCCGCCCGATGCGGCCGAGCGGGGTCTCCTGGGCGCGCTTCGCGAGCACCTCTTCCCCGAGCACACGCGTCATCGCGGTGTCGATGATGCCCGGCTGAATCGCGTTGGCGCGCACGCCATAGCGCGCATACTCGCGCGCCGTCACCTTCGTGAGCGCGACGATCCCCGCCTTGGCGGACGCGTAGTTCGCCTGGCCGAAGTTGCCGAACTTGGCGGAGATCGAGGACAGGTTCACGATCGCGCCGCGCCCCGCCTTGCGCATCCGCGCGCCGACCGCCCGGGTACACAGGAACGTCCCTTTCAGGTGCACGTCCAACACCAGGTCCCAGTCGGGCTCCGCCATCTTCGCGATCGTCGAGTCGCGCGTGAGGCCGGCGTTGTTTACGAGGACGTCGATCCGGCCGAACGCCGCCTCCGCGTCCGCCACGCCGGACTCGACCTGCGCCGCGTCGGACACGTCGACCCGCGCGCTGCCCGCGCGGCGCCCGAGCGCGCGCACCGCGTCCGCGGTCTCGCGCGCTCCGGACTCGTTCAGGTCGAACACAAAGACGTCGCTGCCCTCCGCCGCGAATCGCAGGGCCACGGCCCGGCCGATCCCCGACGCCGCGCCTGTGATCAACGAGACCCGGTCGTGCAACAGCGGATCCACGTCACCCCTCCCTCTTGGGCGACCGCACCTTGATGAGCAGGGGCGCGGTCCCCTCCTGCACGATGTCGCCGCGCTGGTTCACGAGTTGGATCCGGCGCTCCAGCAGCCCCCGGTCCCCCTTCGACGTCAGCCGTTTCCCCGCGATCCGCATCCGGACGTGAACGGTGTCGCCGATGAAAACCGGCGCCTTAAACGACCACTCCAGCCCAGGCACCGCGATCGTCGTCTCGGTAAACAGACCGAGTCGAACCGCCAGTCCCATCGCGATCGCGATGCAGAGGTTGCCGTGGGCAATTCGCTGCCCGAACGGTGTTGCCTTGGCGAACTCCGCGTCGGTGTGGATCGGGTTCCAGTCGCTCGAGAGCGCGGCGAACGCGACCACGTCCGCCTCCGTGATCGTCCTGCCGGGACTCTCGAACACCTGTCCGATCTCGACGTCCTCGTAGTACAAGCTCACGTTTCCCCTCCAACGGAGCGGTCTTCCGTACGCCCGTCCGCGCCTGGGTTCTGGCGAGGGGCAAACGGCTCCTCTGCCATCGCGCGGCGTTTGTCACGGATCGCCTGCGAGCCCTTGTGCGGGTCCTCGAAATACGATACGCTTTGAATTTGGTGGGGGTCGGCTCTCCGCCGCCCGAACGCGTCAGAGCTCACCGCCGCGCAACGCGCCCAAGGGCTCCGGATGGATTCGCGGCGCCTGCGCTGTCCGACGAAACGCTTCGGGGCCCGAGAGACGGCCGGAACGGGCGTGACGATCTCCGAAGGACGCGGCCCCGGCCGGGCTCCAACGGGACGCAGCCGTGCCCCCGACGTCACGGCGCCGACCAGACGCACGCACGACGGAGGCACCGCTCATGGAGACCGGATCCACCATCGTGGGGTTGGGACGGTACGTTCCCGAGCACGTCCTGACCAACGATGTCCTCGCCGTCACGGTGAACACGACCAACGAGTGGATCCGCAGTCACACGGGCATCGAGGAACGCCGGATCGCTGAGGCGGGAGAGGCCACCTCGGACCTCGCCCTCGGCGCGGCAAAGGAAGCTCTCGAAGCCGCCGGTGTCGGCCCCAGCGATCTCGATCTGATCATCGTCGGCACGGCCACTCCCGACATGTCGTTCCCAAACGTGTCGTGCCTGCTTCAGGAACGGCTCGGGACGCGCACCGTGGGGTGCCTCGACGTCTCCTCCGCCTGCTCGAGTTTCGTCTACGCCCTCAGCGTCGCGCACGGCGCGATCGTGTCCGGCCAGGCGCAGACGGTCCTCGTGGTCGGGGCCGACACGCTCTCCCGCATCACGAACTGGCGTGATCGTTCGACGTGCGTGCTCTTCGGCGACGCCTCGGGTGCCGCCGTGCTGCGCCCGGCCAAACAGGGGAGCGGGTTTCTGTCGTTCGCGCTCGGCGGGTGCGGCGAGGGACGGCATCATCTCAACCTCAAGGCCGGCGGCAGCCGGCTCCCCGCGTCGCACGAGACGGTCGAACGCGGTGATCACTATCTGTCGATGAACGGACCCGAGGTCTACAAATTCGCGGTGCAGACGATGCCCAAGGCGGCGGCGGAGGCCCTGCGCCGCGCGCATCTCGCCGCGGAAGACCTCGCCTTCGTCATTCCTCACCAAGCCAATCTCAGGATCATCCATTCCGTCGCGGTCCGACTGGGCGTCTCGATGGACAAGTTCTTCGTCAACGTGCAGCGGTATGGGAACACGTCGGCGGCGTCGATTCCGGTCGCGCTCTACGAGGCCGTCCAGGCGGGACGCGTGCGCGTCGGCGACCTCGGGGTGATGGTGGCGTTCGGCGCCGGCTACACGTGGGGCGCGTGCACGATCCGCTGGGGCGGAGCGGCCTGACGCCGCTATCCGATCACCCGGCGCCCCCGCAGGTCCGCGATCTCCGCAGCCCCGTACCCGCAGTCGGCGAGGATCTCGTCGGTGTGCTGGCCCACGCTCGGGGGCGGGTCGAGCCGCGCCGCCCGGTCGCCGTCGATTCGAAACGCCTGGTCGACGAGCCGCAGGTCCGGGATCGCCGGGTGGGGCACGGACGGGAACATGCTGAGGGCCGCGACCTGCGGATCCCGCGTGACCTCGTCGAGCCTGCGGACGCAGCTGCACGGCACCTCCTCGGCCGAGAGCGTCTCCTCCCACTCCCGCGCGGACCGCGTGACGAACTTCGCCTCCAGGATCTCGTGCAACGCTTCGCGGTGCGCGACGCGGTCCGCATTGGTGCGGAACCGCGGGTCGGTCGGCAACTCCGTCAGATCGAGCACGCGGCACAATCGAGCGAAGATCGCATTGTTCCCGGCGGCCAGTTGGAGGTGCCCGTCGCGGGTGGCGAAGCCCTCGTACGGCGCAATCATCGACGCGCTCGACCCGACCGGTCCCGGCACCCGGCCCGTGGCGAAGTACCCGATCAAGTGGTAGCCGACCCACGCAACGCCGGTCTCGAGCAGGCTGCTCTCGATCCTCGCACCCCGTCCGCTTCGCTCCCGGGCGTACAGCGCACCGACCACGGCCAGCCCGCACCACATCCCGGTGCCGATGTCCACGATCGACGGTCCGGTGCGGAGGGGACGCCGGCCCGGCTCCCCGGTGATGCTCATGATGCCGGAGTAGGCTTGGACGACCGGGTCGTACCCCGGGCGGTCGCGGAGCGGCCCCGTTGAACCGAACCCATTGATCGAGCAGTACACGACCCGGGGATTCTCGGTGGACACGCGCTCGTAGTCCAGCCCCCGCTTCGCCAGGCTACCGCGCCGGAAACTCTCGACCAGCACGTCTGCGCGCAGCGCGAGACGGCGGACGATCGCCTGCCCGTCCGGGGCGTCGAGGTCCACGGCGAGGCTGCGCTTGTTGCGGTTGAAGGCCATGAACGACGTGCTGACGCCGTTCCAGTCGGGCGGTCGCCAGTCCCGCGTGTCGTCGCCGGGCCCGGGGCGCTCGACCTTGACGATGTCGGCGCCCAGGTCGCCCAGGATCTGCGTGCAGCACGGCCCGGCGAAGTTCCGTGTGAGATCGAGGACGCGGACCCCGTCCAGGATGCCCGGCATCGCGCTACGCCGCGCCCGTCGGGCGGGGACGCGCGCGGCGGGGGGACTGCCCGCGCTTGTACACCATGATCGTCCGCTCGTACTCGATCACGACGGTGCCGTCCTGTTTGTAGCCGCGCGTGCGGAACCGCACGACGCCGACCGTCGGTCGCGAACGCGACTCGCGCATCTCCAGCACCTCGCTCTCCGCGTACAGCGTGTCCCCGACGAACACCGGCGCGGGCAGCTGGACCTTGTCCCAGCCGAGGTTCGCGAACGCGTTCTCGCTGATGTCGATCACCGACATCCCCGTGACGAGCGCCAGCGTGAAGCAGCTGTTCACCAGCGGCCGGCCGAACTCCGTCTGCGCGGCAAACGCGTAGTCGAAGTGCAGGGGGTTCGTGTTGAGTGTCAGGTTCGTGAACCAGATGTTGTCGGCGTCGGTCACCGTGCGCCCGTACGGGTGCTCGTACACGTCCCCCACGTGGAAGTCCTCGTAGTAGCGGCCCTGTGCGATCGTCCGCGTCATCCCGTTCCTCCCCTCCGCGTGCCCGCGCGGCGGCGGGCCAATCAGTAGGACCGGGGCAGGCCCAGCACGTGCTGGCCGAGGTAGGCGAGCACGAGGTTGTTGCTGACGGGCGCCACGGCGTACAAGCGGGTCTCGCGGAACTTCCGCTCGACATCATACTCCGCGGCGAACCCGAACCCGCCGTGCGTGTCGAGGCAGGCGTTCGCCGCCTCCCACGCCGCGTCCGCGGCGAGCAGCTTCGCCATGTTGGCCTCCGCCCCGCACCGCTTCCCCTGGTCGAACAGCGCCGCCGCGTGGAACCGCATCAGGTTCGCCGCCTCGAGGTGCGCGTGCGCCAGCGCGAGCGGGAACTGCACGCCCTGGTTCGCCCCGATCGGCTTCCCGAACACGACGCGCTCCGTCGCGTACTTCGTCGCCCGCTCGATGAACCACCGCCCGTCCCCGATCGACTCCGCCGCGATTAGAATGCGCTCCGCGTTCCAGCCGTCGATGATGTAGCGGAACCCCATCCCCTCCTCACCGATCAGGTTTTCGGCCGGCACCTCGAGGTCGGTGAGGAACAGCTCGGTCGTGTGGTGATTCAGCATCGTCCGGATCCGCTTGATCTGGATCGCCCCGCGCGCCACGGCCTCCTTGAGGTCCACCATGAACACCGACAGCCCGCGCGTCTTGTCCGCGGCCTCGTCGTACGGGGTCGTCCGCGCGAGCAGCAGCATGAGGTCCGAGTGCTCCGCGCGCGAGATGAACACCTTCTGCCCGTTCACGACGTAGCGGTCGTCCCGCCGCACCGCGGAGGTTTGGATCCGCGTCGTCTCCGAACCGGCGCCCGGTTCCGTGACGCCGAACGCCTGCAACCGCAGCGCGCCCGACGCGATCGCCGGCAGCCACCGCTGTTTCTGCGCCTCGCTGCCGTGGCGCAGCAGCGTCCCCATGATATACATCTGCGCGTGGCAGGCGGCGGCGTTGCCGCCCGAGCGGTTGATCTCCTCGAGGATCAGCGACGCCTCCATGATCCCGAGGCCGGTGCCGCCGTACGCCTCCGGGATCAGCGCGGCGAGCCAGCCGCCCGCGGACAGCGCCTCGATGAACGCGTCGGGGTAGGCGCTGGTCTCGTCCAGCGTCCGCCAGTACGCGTCCGGATACTTGGCGCACAGGTCCCGCACGGCCTCGCAGATCAGCCGCTGGTCGTCCGTCAGCTCAATGCTCATGAGCCCCTCCGGCGCCGAGTCGTTCTCCGTCCATTTGCGCGGTCACGTGTGGTCGACGTACGCGACCGCATCCAGCGCGATCGAGCATCCACTCACGTACAGCGAGGGCACGACCACGACGCACACCGCCGGCGGATCGCTCGGCACGGCGCGCCGCAGCGCCGCGTAGACAGCCAGCGCGTCGTCCGGTCGCGTCACCAGCGCCCGAAGCCTCAAGAGATTTCCGAGGGTCGTGCCGCCGTTCCGGCACGTCGTGTCAATCTTCTCAAAGATATTGGTGATTTCCCGCGCGGCACCGGCGCCTCGGTGCTCCTGGTCGGCGACCTGGCTCGACATCCAGAGGAGCGGCCCGGCGCGCATCGCGGCGGATTGATACCCGAACCCCGCGCCCGGCCCCGGAACGACGACCTTCTCGCCGCCGTGCCCGGGCCGCAGGCACCTAAACTGCGCCTCCATGCGGAGGGCGCCCTGGGCGTGACCGACCGCGCCCTCTCGCCGCGGGTTCGCGAATCCGTGTGCCGGGATGACGGTCCGGGTCGGCGCGGGCTGGCCCAGCGCCTGACCAAAGGCCAGGTCGAACTCGTAGAGATCGCGGGCGTCGGCCAAGAATAGCGTGTAGTCCACGATGTCGGCGAGGGACGCCCCCACGGCGGCCAGTCGCGTCTTCATGACCTCGACGCCGTACTCGGCCTCGTTGCGGATCTCGCTCCCCCGCCAATTCCAATCTTCCGTCCGAACGGACGGATGGATCCCGGTCTTGCTGTCCGTGGGATAGTACGTCGTGAAGAGGTACGGGCCGGCCGCGACCATTTCGGGGAATTGGCCAGCAGGCTTTGAGGGATCGAGCCCGGGGTAGCTCTTGGTCAGCCCCGAGGCCTCGTCCGGAACGATCGCCAGACCCGTGATGCTGATGACTGCCTCGTCGGGAACGTACCGCCCGACCTCCGCCGTCGCGCCCCCCGGCCGGGACTTGTCCATGAACTCGGGCCCGAGGGCCACCTTGAAGTACCCGTCCGTGTGGACCTTCAGCTTCACGTACTGTTCGAGCTGGGCGATGTCGAGGATGGAGGACCCGATCGTCGGGAGCAGGTCCCGGTATCTCCCGAAGAGGTACCGCGTCTGCGCCCGCGCCTGCGCGGCGTCCGAGTACTCGTACGGCGGTGCAGGCTTCGCGGCGTCGGCCAGCCGCCCCGTTTCGTCCATCGCGGTGCCGGCGAGGAAGACAAAGCCTCCTCCCGCGGCCGCGCGGGAGCAGTACACGCCGCCCGCATCGATCGTGCCAACCACCGCTCGCTTGCCGGACCGCTGACTCATCTTTACAACTCCCCCTGTTCGCGTCGAGAATGATTCGCGTCTCCACCCGGCGTGTTCTTATCGGACTTCCGGCGGCAGGGTCGTCCACGGCGCCGGAGGGAAGTCCCGGTCCGCCCAGGACTCCAGTTCCGCCCTGCGCGCTTCGATGCGCCACCGCCCGTCGGGGCATCTCACCAGCCGGTCCCGGCAGCGACTGAACGCCCGGATGTACGGCCCGTCGGGGTGGTCATTGACGAAGATCAGGTAGCTGAGCGCCGTCGCCGTATCCCCGTCGATGTCGACCTGCGGGTTGACCACCACGTGCTTGTGATAGAACTCCGGCGCGTGCGTGTGATCGCGAAACATCTGGGCCAGTCCGTGCGTCCCCTCGAAGCTGCGGGCGGGCTTCCGCCCCGCGACGCGTGTCCACGTGCCGTGTTCCGTAAACACGTCCAGGAACGCGGTTTCGGGCCCATAGTCGAGGGCGTGCCCGTACCGATACAAGGTTCGTACGACGTCCCGCTCGTCTTCGAGTTTGCCCAGCCGGGCCGCGATCGTCTCGTCACCCATGCCAGTCCTCCTGAAAACCCTTCCCCGCTCCGCCGACTGCCGACCCCCGGGGGACGCCGGCACCCGTGCCCGCCGCGGAGGGGCCTTCCGTCGGACCCCGGCGGCGCCGATCCACCGATGGAGCCGCCGCGGCGAGCGCGTGCGTATCAGCCGGCGTCCGTCAGAGGGCCCACGTACCAACCGGACGTGTCGCGAACGTCTGCGAACGCCGAGTCCGGGGGAACGATCGCGTCCACGTCGTTGAGGATCGCGTGATCGAGGGCGACGTCCACAGCGTCGACGGAGGCCTGCAGTGGCTGCGGCGTTCGGGGCCCGATCACCGTGGCCGTGCGCCCATCCTGCCGCAGCAGCCACTCGACGCCGGCGCGCGAGCGGCCGCCCGCCTGCGCGACGGTCGGACGGACCCGGTTCACATCGGCACCGTCCTCGCCGCGGTGGAGCTGGCCTGCCAGCGGCACACGCGCCGCTCGATGGCCCCGACGATGCTGTACAGGATCAGCGCCAGGACCGCCATGATGATCAGCGACGTCACGCCTCCGGTCATGTCGAATTGGTTCAGGGACTGCGTGACGTACCACCCCAGCCCTTTCGTGGACCCGACCAT
>Ga0070735_10000111_pt1 | contig 102941 bp, 92 predicted proteins | sample Coa_R1_FD_66443 | JGI IMG/M metagenome (GOLD analysis project Ga0070735, IMG submission 66443) | Surface soil microbial communities from Centralia Pennsylvania, which are recovering from an underground coalmine fire - Coalmine... | ecosystem: Environmental > Terrestrial > Soil > Unclassified ...
CCGGGCCCGATCATCCCTGGAGGCAATACGCTCAGATCGCTCGCCGCAAAGAGCTCAGCGCCCAGGGGGTGACATTTTCGCTGAACCGTTAGCATGACAGGATTGCTGAACTACGACATCCCGCCTTCTCCGGATGAGACGGCGGATTGCGCCGACCAACCCGCCTCCTTCGGTCACGCTGAGGTAACAAACGATGCGGCCCGTCCAGGGTTCTGACGGACCGAGACGCGGTCACTCCCAGGACGTTACACGCAGGGCGGCGGGTTCCTCGTGCCGTGGTCGCACGAACTGCGGGCCGAGCGTGCGATGCGGCCATCTGCCACGGGCGAGGCGCTGTCGCGCAGTGCCACCCAGATCACACATGCGGGTTCGCCCGGGGGCTCCGCCCGCCTAACCGGTGATCGGGTACCGAGGGATCACATAGTCCCGGAACCGGTCGGGGTTCCCGTCCATCCCGGCCTCTGCCGCCTTCGCGATGTTATAGGCCTCTCGTGCGGTCACGTAGTGCAGCCGGTAGGCAACGCCGTCGTTGTAGGTCTCCTCAAGATGGGAAAAGAACGCCGCGATTCCATCCCCCAAGAGCAGGTCGAGCGTCGCGGGATCCTGACAGCCGTGGGTATGCACCTTCACGAAGATCCAGTTGGGCCGACCTCTGACATGCACCCCGGCGCGAATCCAATCGGCAGCGCGTCTCGACGAGGGCGGATTCTGCGAGCTGATATCGCTGCCGCCGAGGGCGGGGCCCTGGAAGATGACGAGCTCGTGCTGCGCGCGGCCGCCGGCTCGGAGATCGATTCCGGTGTTGTGCGATTTCGGACGGCGTGGATCATCGCGCGCGTAGTAGATGCTGTTGATCTTGGCCGGCTGCATCGTTCCCCACGCCGGGAAGGTAAAGTCGGCGAAACACCCCGTTTGCCGTAGGATCTCCAATTCGTCGTTGACGCCGCACCACCCGTGGTAGCCGCGCATCCACCGGCTGTTGTCGAGGGCCCACGCACCGTGAATCACCGCGTAACGGGTCTCGGATGGATCGCCACTCGCATGTCGCACGCCCGCGCGCTGAAAGTCGCTCCGCGCAGCGTTCAGTAAGGCGCGAAGCTGAACGGAAGATTCCACGTTCGCAAACACGTTCCGCGCGGGTTGCCCCGCGAAGTATCCGCGCCCGTGATGCAGATGCAGTTCAATCTCTCCACAATCCACGCCGCACAACGCGTGCAGGCTGCGTAGAAGCGCCACGTTATCGGTCTCATCCGAATACAAGTAGAACCAGGTGTGCCGTGGCGGTCGGCCGTCGTAGTCTCTATGCGGCAACGCAATCTTCGGATAGGACTCAACCCAACGCGCAACCTCGCCATGCGTGAGTGTTAGCTCCCTCCCCTCAAAGTGATCGCAGAACGAGAACATGACATCCACGGGTCCCGGGACCCTCGCGAGCCTTCGTGTGACGAGGCCTGCGGAGAATCTCAAATGTTCCCACACGTGACGCGGCGTCGCGTACCGGTTGATCATCTACATCTCCGCGGTAGGTTCGGCGCACCCGTCCTCGACGGCATCACCGATCGGCCCATCTCCGTGCAACGCGACCCGCAACCGCGGAGCCATGCCCTCCCACGAAAGTTGTTCCGCCGCGCGGCGACACCGAGTCCGCGTCGACGGGTCCCGAGTGAGAACCGCCAACCCGTCCAACGCCGCCGGCCAGGTGGAAGCGTCGTCAGGATCCACCAGAATGCCCAGCCGGTCAGTGGCCGTCAACGAGGAGTAGTCTCCAACGTACGGAGAGGTGATGACGGGAAGGCCGCAGGCAAGATACTCCGCAAACTTCACGGGCGCCGAAACGACATTGACCATGCTGTTCTTTCTGAGCAAGAACGCAGCATCCGCAAGGCGCAGATAGCGACCGACATCGGCGTGAGGCACAGCCATGACCTGGTAGTCTTGTGGGGCAAGGGTACCAAGCGTCCTGCGCCAGGTTTCAATGTCAGCCGATAGCACGAGCAAGAACGCATTGGGGAACCGTGCGCGGGCCGATCGGAAGAACTCAACGGTTTCAGAAACACACTGCCAGCGAGCCGCGCCGCCACTGTACACAAAGACAAACCGATCCGTCAAATGCAACGCGCTGCGCATTTGCAGGCGATCGTCGTCGCTCCACTGAAACCGCCGGAGATGCACGCAACACGGCACGAGGAGCGTGTTACGAACGCCGTATTCGCGTCGACAATACTGCGCCATCTTTTCCGAAACGACCACAACAGAACCACACCGTGGCACGAACTTCCGCTCAAGCGCCTTGTTGATCCAATACTTGATCCGGTCGCCGAGTCGCCCGGACAACAGGAATTCCTCCGCGATGCCGTGCTGAATGTATGCAAGTCGCGAATATCTCGCCGCCAACACGGGAGCTAGGAGCAGGAGGCCAGGCCCAACAACGATGCACGCGTCACTCTTCCTGCCGTCTGCGAGGACCACCCGAAATGCACGCCAATTGGCCCACGCCAGCTCATACATCCTCCACACGATCGCCGGGATGAATTTTGCGCAGCGGCTGCCGGGCGGCACGGAGACCGCGGTCCCGTCGATGGTCTCCGGCGTGTTGGCAGGCCCCGGCACGATCTGCTGCAGGAAAAAGGCCCGCACGGCCTGACCGGTCTCTCGCAGGGCATCGACGAACGACAACAAATACACGCGGGCCCCGTGCGAACGCTGGATATCCCCGAAGCCGAGAAACAAGAGACGTGGAGCCCGATCGTGTGTCCACGTAGAACGTCGCTGTTGAACGTCCATGACTTGCCGTGTCACGAGGCCGCGCCGGTGCCACACTGAGTCATCACCTTGGACCATCCCCTAGCGGCGTCTGCACGGGCGCCGCCCGGACGCAGGCGGCGTCCGACAGACCCCCAACGTATATACCCGTCGAGGGACGGCCACGCGACACGACGGCGGCGACACGCCAGCTCGAAGACCAGGGACCGTTGCCGTCGGAGAAAATCAGCAACCCCGCGCTTGGCTTCCGTGCTGTGGTTCGCGGCACCTCCTAGGCTGCATCAGCTGTACGGCCAAGTGCCTCCGCCGGCTCGGCCATCTACGCCGTCCACCGGATTCGGCAAACGAGATCGTGGATACCGCGTTCAGGGCACGAGTGCCAGGAGGCAAACATTTGTTCGTGTGCGCCTTATTCAAACGACCGACTGCGGCGATTGAAAACAGGAGAGGCAAACCCTTCGTTGGGATGAGGGCCGATCTGCGACAGGATCGCGATACTTGGTAACTAGGACGAAGATGATGCAACCGGCAACGCGGGGCTGGAAGATGAAAGTCTCTGTTGAGTCGGCGGCTGCGGCCGCCGAAAAACGACGAGAATTCGTGCGGTATCGAAGCGACGGGCCCCTCCCACGAATGCGTGTCATCTCCGAGCATGGCGAAAGTCGGCCGCTTGTGACCGTGGTCATTCCCACGACCGACGGCAGCCGCGGAGGCAATCTCACGCGCCTACTCGACCAACTCGGCCAGCAGACGTTTACGGAGTTTGAGGTTGTGGTGGTCGAGGGAGATCGGAGGCAAGGCCGGGCAATTAACACGGCCGCGGCGATTGCGCGGGGCGACATCCTGATCACGATGGATGACGACTCTCGGCTGGGGCACTCCGATCTTCTTGCGCGCATCGTCGCGGCGTTCGCTGCGGATCCAACGATCGGGATCGCGGGAGTCAGCAATGTGGTCCCGCCGGATGCACCGTGGGTCGTCCGTCGCGCGATGCGGGAACTCCCGCGACGCTCCTCTCCGATCGTCGAGGCAGTGACCGACAGCGATATGGCTGAACACCCGTGTCTGGGGATCCGCAAGGGCGTGTTCTACCGGGTCGGAGGAGAACATGAGTGGATTCCGAGGGGACTGGATCCGTATCTGAGGCGCGAAGTTCGCAAAATCGGGTATCGGGTCGTTGTCGTCCCACGCGCCTGGATCCACCACATGCTTCCCGCGACGGTCCGTGGCATCGTTCGCCAGTATTTTCGGAACGGTGTCGGCGCGGCGTACGTGGCGAAGTTCTACCCGGATTTCGTGATCGACCAAACGCTCGACCACCGCGCGGCACCGCCGAGCGCGGACGCCCGCTTGGCGCGTGGGGTGCGTTACGTCGGTCGGCTGGCTGGTGCCGCATGCGCGATGCGGTGGATCTACCTGGCTACCCTCGTTTCGTACGCGACGGGTTACGCGTGGGGTATGTGGCGGCTCCGATCGGATTCTCTGTGATGGCGCAGCTTCTGCCGGAGTCCGCGGAGACCACACGAGCGCTTCCCGGCGAAGCGCAGTGGTGGCCGACCGACGTGCTGCGGGCACGGCAATGGCACTGGCTCCAGGAGATCCTTCGCGTCGCCCGCGATACCAGTCCGTTCTATCGCCGCCGGATGGCGGGGATCTGTGGCCTCCCGGTCAGCCCCGAACAGCTTCGTCTCGTGCCTCCCGTGCGGCGGGAGGATCTTGCCGAACACGCCCGGGAGATCGCCCCTGCGAGGGACCGCGTGCGGCAGGGTCCCGAAGGCCGTAGTGTGCGGGTGCGGGTTCCCCTCGATCGCGCGACGTACGACTGGTATGTGGCCGGGACTCGACGGGGGTTCCAGTGGTGGGGGGTCGATCCGAGCGACCCGGTCGTCTCGATGCTGGGGCGCTCCTGGGCCTCACGGTTGAGCCAGGGGCTCGTGCGCAGCACGGGCTCCCAGGGCAACTGGCGCCAATTCTTGGTGGACCACGGATTTGACGACCGGATCCACCACGTGCTCGGCGAAATCGTACGATTCAAACCCGCTGTGCTGTACGGCTATCCGTCGGCGGTACACAGACTCGTGCGCGGGATACGGGAGGGCGCAGGCCCATCCCGCATCCCGCTCAAGGCTGTCGTGCTGACCGGTGAGCCGCTCTACTTATTTCAGCGCCAAGCGATTGCCGACACGCTCCAGTGCCCCGTAATCGAGGAGTACGGTAGCGTGGAGCTTGGCTCGGTTGCGTTCGAGTGCCCCAACGGGACGCTGCACGTGGCGGCCGAAACCGTCTTCCTCGAGACGCTCCCGGGGGACGCCGGCGGCGAACGCCTGCTGGCCACGCACCTGCGCAATCGGGCGTTCCCGTTGATCCGGTATGAGATCGGAGATATCGGCGTGCTCGACTCAGAACCGTGTGGATGCGGCCGGGGCCTACCGACGCTCCGGATCCTGGGGCGCGCCAGCGATGGTCTCGCGGGCGCGCGATGGCAGAGCCCCGCTCGACCGCTCGTGGAACGGTGTCTGGGGGCCCTCCCCGCCGGCCTACAGGGCCGCACCCGGGTGCTGCACCCGAGCACGGGGCTCGTGGTGCTCGAGGTGGAACGCGCGCCGTCGGGCGAGATCGACCGGCTCGATGATCTCCTGGCTGCAGCACGCGAGACGTTCGACCCGGAATGGCGGATCGGCGTTCGACAGGTGGAGCGATTCGTGAGGCTGCGGTCGGGTAAGCTCCCCTATTTCGTCCGCTTGGACCCGACGGCGCGAAGGCACCATCGACTGCCGGAGACGTTTCGCCGGACCCCGCAGATCCACGTCGCGTGGCCGAGGTGATGGTGGTGGCGGGTTGCGGGCTGAGTGACCACCACGAGGACAACGGCAGGACCTCGTCACGGCGCTCCGTCGAGGCCGCGCGGACGGCCCGGGATCGCCCGCGGCGCAACGCGCGCACGGGCGGAAGCAGGGCGAGATGAGGCCGGCGCGCAGGATTCGCGTGCTTCACGTCATCACGCGGATGATCGTGGGCGGGGCCCAGGAGAATACGCTCCTGACCGCCACCCGCCTGGATCCCGCGCGCTACGACATCACCCTGGCGAGCGGGCCGACGATCGGCCCCGAGGGCACCTTGGAACCCCGCATTCCGGGCGGGCTGCGCTTCGTCCGGGTGCCGGAGCTTGTCCGGGACCCGCACCCGATCAAAGATCCGGTGGCGCTCGCGCGCCTCTACGGGCTCGTGCGGGCCGGCCGGTTCGACATCGTGCACACGCACACGACCAAAGCGGGCCTGCTCGGCCGCATCGCAGCGATCTGCGCCCGCGTGCCCGTGATCGTGCACACCCCACACGGACACGCGTTCCACGGCTATCTCGGAACGGGAGGGTCGTCGGCGCTGCGGATCGTCGAGCGCGCGCTTACCGCACGGACCACGCGCGTCATCTGCCTCACGGACGCCGAGCGCCAGGATCATCTGCAACTCCGTATCGGCGCCCCGGAGAAGTTCAGCGTGGTGCACAGCGGAGTGGACCTGGAGCGCTTCCGGACCCCCCGCGGCACGCCCGAGAGCGCGCGCCGCGCCCTCGGCCTCCCCGAGAACGTACCGCTGATCGGGTGTGTCGCCCGCCTGGTGCCCGTCAAGGGGGTGCAGCATCTTCTGGACGCCGTGCCCGCTGTGCGCGCCGCGGTGCCCGGAACCACCGTGGTCTTCGTCGGGGATGGACCGCTCCGTGGCAGTCTTCAACGAACGGCGGCGGCCCGGGGGCTCGATCGCGCGGTGGTGTTCCTGGGCCTCCGCGACGACGTCCCCGACATCCTGCCGTTGTTTGACGTCGTCGCGCTGCCGTCACTGAACGAGGGCATGGGGCGAGCGGCGGTAGAAGCCCTCGCGGCGGGCCGCCCGGTCGTCGGGTCCCGCATCAGCGGAATCCAGAACGTCGTGGCGGACGGTGAGACGGGGATCCTGGTGCGGCCTGGGGACAGCGAGGCCCTCGCCGGCGCCATCGTCCGCTGCCTGCGCGACCTCGAGGGCCGGCGCGCGATGGGGGCGAGGGGCCAGCGGTCGGTGGACGGATACGGCATCGACGCGATGGTGGAAAAGATCGACCAGATCTACACGGCGCTGCTGGCCGCGCGATCGGGGCCGCGTTCGGGTGAACGAGCGAATTCGCTCGTCTGAGGGTTGTTGAGCACGAGGATCCTGTGTTAGAAGGAAGGAAGAGACGAATGGACCGTAACGTGCGTTTCATGCGGAGGATCTGATGCGAGTGCTCGTGACCGGTGGCGCCGGATTCATCGGGTCCCATCTCGTTGACGCGCTGATGGCCCGCGGAGACGACGTGTGCGTCCTCGACCATCTTTCGACGGGCCGCATCGAGAACGTGCGCCATCACCTTCGTCAGCCGCGATTCACGCTGGTAAACGACAGCATCCTCAACCGCGACGTCGTGAGTCGGCTGGTGGAATCGTGCGATCTGGTGTTCCATCTGGCGGCCGCCGTGGGCGTCTGGCACATCGTGGAGAATCCACTCGCGGCGATCAGCGTCAATGTCGAGGGCACCGAGAACGTCCTACGGGCCGCATTCCGTTTCTGGCGCAAAGTGGTCATCGCCTCGTCGTCCGAGGTGTACGGGAAGTCCACCAAGGCGCCGTTGAGCGAGAACGACGACCGCGTCCTCGGCCCGACGACGATCTCGCGATGGTCCTACTCGTCCTCCAAAGCCATCGACGAACACTTCGCGTACGCGTATGCGGCACGTGGCCTCCCCGTCGTGATCCTGCGATTCTTCAACGCGTACGGACCGCGCATCCATGAAAATGGCTACGGGACGGTCGTCGCCCGGTTCACCCACCAGGCGCTGAACGGCCTCCCGCTAACGGTCCACGGCGACGGCCGCCAGACGCGCTGCTTCTGCTATGTCGAGGATATCGTGCGGGGCATCCTCCGCTCGTCAGACGTCCCCGACGCCGAAGGCCAAGTCTTCAACATCGGCAACGACTCGGAGATCACGATCTACGACCTGGCGCTGTTGATCAAGACGCTTGCGCGGTCGGGCTCTGAGGTGCAGCTCGTTGCGTACCAGGACTATTACGGTCAGCGCTTCGAGGACACCCCGCGGCGAGTCCCGGACCTGCGGAAGGCACAACGGATCCTCGGGTACCATCCGGAGACGTCACTCGAAGACGGCCTCACGCGGACCATCGACTGGTGCCGCGCGAACCGGTTCGTGGAAACCGCCCCGGGCCACCGGGACGTGGACCCGTGATCGTCGGGATCCACCAACCGCACTACCTCCCCTGGCTTCGGTACGTCGAGAAGATCGCGCGGAGCGACGTCTTCGTGTTGCTCGACGATGTGCAGTTCACGAAAAACGGCTGGCAGAATCGGACGAGAATCAAGAACGCGCAGGGGTGGATGTACCTGACCGTCCCGGTGCTCGACGCGTTCGGCAAGCCGATCAACGAGGTCGCGATCAACAACCAGCAGCGCTGGCGGGCCAAGCACTGGCACGCACTCCAAACGAACTACGCTCGGGCACCCTACTTCGAACGATACCGCGAATTACTGCGCCCGTTGTACGACCAGCCTTGGGAGTCCTTGTGCGAGTGCAGCATTCACGCTCTGCGGGTGCTCCTGCCCGCCATCGGGATCCAAACGCCCCTGGTGCGGAGCTCCGAGCTCGGGGTCGCCGGCGGCGGCACGGAACGCGTGATCGAGCTCTGCCGGACACTGGGCGCGACCGCGTACCTCACCGGCGACTACGCTGCGACCAATCACCTCGACGTGGCCACCTTCGCGTCTTCCGGCATCGAGCTGCAGCCGCAGCGGTGGGAGGCGCCGGTCTACCGGCAGCAGTTCCCGGCGGTGCCGTTCATCCCGGACCTGTCGATCGTCGATCTGCTGTTCAACGAGGGCGAGCGGAGTCTGTCCCTGTTGTCGCGTCGCGAATCTGAGCCTGCGATCGCCGAGTCTTCGCGCGGATGAACGTGACGAACGTTCACCCGGCGCACAGGACGGACGAGGTCAAAGGCGTAACCGACTCGACCCCGCACGTCGCAGGCGGGCGTCCCTTGATCAGCGCGATCATCCCCACGCATAACCGGTGCGAGGCGCTGCGGGATGCGATCGATTCCGCACTCGGCCAGCAGGAGCGCGGGGTCCTATTTGACCTTGAAGTGATCGTCGTGGACGACGCGTCGACGGATGCCACGCGCGACGTCGTGGCAGCCTACCCGAACGTGCGCTACATCCGGCATTCGACCAACCTGGGGGCCGCCAAGGCTCGGAACACGGGGATCTTCGCCAGCCACGGGCAGTTCGTCGCATTCCTTGACGATGACGATGTGTGGTTTCCCCATTGCATGCGCACGTTGCTCCCCGCGCTCATCGCGACGCCGGAGGCAGACATCGCCTACGGGCCCTTTGCCCACGAGCTGGACGGGAAACCGACGCCGGCGCCTGACCGCGGCGATCCGTCCGGGGACATCTTCGAAGACTTGCTGCGGCTCACCGTCAGCTGCTGTTACGGGAGGATGCTGGCTCGGCGCAACGCCGTCGTCGCCGTCGGAGGGCATGAACTCCCGGTCCTCGAGGACCTCGATCTGTGGCTTCGGATGGCCTCGACACACCGGTTCACGTTTGTCCCGGCCGACCCGATCGTCGTCTACCGTGCATCGTCGGCCGGCACGTACATGAGGATGTACGCGGCGGGCGAGCTCACGTCGTACTATCGACGGGTCGTCCAACGCGGTCTTGCGCTCCGGCCCTCGATGCCCTCGCGGGTCAAAAACGCGATCCTGGATAACATGGAGATCCTCGGACTGGAGCACTTGCGCCACGCCTCCGCGCTCTCGTGGCCGGATCGTCTCGATCGCGCCCTGGCCGCGCTGCGGGCGTGGCCGCGGCTCTCGCGTGTCCCTCGGGCCCGCCAGGTGCTGGCCCTGCTGGCGCGTGAGTTTGTACTCGCCGAAGGCCCCACACTCGCAACGGCGGTCGCGCTCACGCGTCGGATCCGCGAGGCCTGCCAACCATCGTTCCAAGTGCGCCGGACGCTGGCCAGGGTCTGGCGTGAGATAGCCGTCGGCACCTTCCGCAAAGGGGAACGCTCCATGGCCGCCGCGTCGTTGGCACGAGCGATCGTGCTCGATCCGACGCAGACGGTCGCTGGTCTCGGTGCGCGGTTCGCCGCCCGGCCGCGGAGGGGGACGTGATCGCCAGGGCGGTGCACGTCCTGGACACCGGCGCGATGGGCGGGACAGAAGCCGCGCTCGTTCACCTTGTGCGGCACCTGGATCCCAATCGATTCCGGCCGAGCGCCATCCTGTCGCCGGACGCACTGCACCTCCCGCTGGTCGAACAGCTCCGCGATGCGGGCATCGAGGTGCACTTCCAGACGATGCCGCGGACGAAGAGGGACGTCAGGCGGTTCGCGGGTCTGATCGGATGCCTGCGGCGCATGTCAGCCGACGTGGTGCATGTCCATTTGCCGTTCACGTTGGACAACCGCTGGGCCTTTCTCGCGGCGCGTCTCGCCGGAACCCGCGTGGTCGTGTCTACCGAACAGCTCGCGGCCGAGGAGTGGGTGTTTCGGCCCATCCGCGCGCGCGTGCTCAAGCGCGTCCTCGTCGCGTTGCAGGACCGCGTGATCGCGACGAGCGAACACGTGCGCGCGCGGCTCGCCGCGGCCGGCGTCCCGTCCGCGAAATTGATGACCGTCTACAACCCTGTCGAAATTCCAGAGCAGATGTCGCCCGAGATTCGCGCTCGTGTCCGGCGCCATCTCGGCATCGCCGCGGACACCCCGCTGGTCGGCATGGTGGCCCGCATCGATCCCAAACAAAAACGGTACGATCAGTACTTAGCCGCCGCGAGCCGCGTCGCGACATCGGTGCCCAGCGCCCGGTTCCTGGTCGTCGGGGACGGAGCGCCAGAAGCGCGAGCGGAACTGGAGCGCACGGCGCATGCGCTAGGGCTCGCGCCGCGTGTTCGGTTTCTGGGTTATCGCGCGGACGCGCGAGACATCGTGGCTGCCCTTGACGTATTCGTGCTCGCCTCGGACAACGAAGGGTTCCCGCTCGTCACGCTAGAGGCGATGGCGGCCGAGGTTCCGATCGTCGCCACGGATCTCCCCTCCCTGCGCGAGCAGATCGCCGATACGCAGACGGGGTATTTGGTACCCCGCGGCGATGTGGAGACGCTTGCGGGCCGGGTAACGACCCTGCTGCAGGACCGCGACCGCGCACGTGACCTGGCGAGCCGCGCACGCGCCGCCGTGCGACAGTTTGACGCCCGAAGCATGGCCGCGCGCATCCAGGACGCTTACGATTCGCTGCTCGCCGGCCGGAAGGCGGCACGACACACCCCGCACGATTGCTCATCAGCGTGGTGATTCCGACGCCCGATCGCTCAACTGACCTCGCGATTGTACCGCCGCTTCCGCAAGACCCCTGGGAAACCGCGGACAGGCGGCCGATCAGGATCGACGGCATCCGCGCAAATGGCGCTCGCTCACGCTGGGATTTGTTCACCGCCCCGTCTGACGGATCCGTCGTTCGCGCGATGAGGTTTCCCGCAAAAAACCTGCCTCTCCGGCGAACGAATGATCGCCGTACATACGTATGATATAATAGATATGCCAAATTCTCTCTTGGGGGTCCGGGCAGGATTGAAGGACAATGCGGTTTCGTCCCATTGGCGGACCGCTGAGCTATCCCATAGTTCGTATACTTGGGCATATTAAGGATCGAAAGATGGACCCGACGGCGAGCAAGTTTTGGGCGAACCAACGTGTGCTGGTGGTCGCACCACACGCCGACGATGAGGCCTATGGTTGCGCGGGGACGATGGCGAAGATCAAGACTATGGGCGGCGAAGTGTTCGTCATCGTCGGGTCGGTCGCCGATCTTCAACACTATAATGAAGGACAGACGATCGTGACGGGGCAGACCCGAACCGAAGAACTGCGCGCCTCGATGGCGATCCTCCGCGTCGACGGGTACGAGATTCTCTTCACGGACGGACAGCAACACCTGCGCTTGGACGCCGTTCCCCAGCGCGACCTCATCAACCTGCTGGAGCGGGAGGCGACCTTCGCGATCGACAAGATCCATCCGACGGTCGTGCTGTTGCCGGCGCCTTCGTTCAATCAGGACCATACCGCGCTGTTCCATGCGGGGTTCGCGGCGTGTCGCCCCCATCTCCGGGCGCACAAGCCGTTTGTGAGCTACGTCTTGTCGTGCGACGCGGTGCAGCTGGGTTGGCGCGACGCGCCGTTCCACCCCCAACTGTACGTGGATATCAGCGAGCATTTGGACATCAAGCTGCGGGCGTTGCGGTGTCATGGCTCCCAGTTGCGTGACGATCCGGATTTCGGGAGCGTCGAGAACGTCGAGCGTCTCGCCCGCATCCGAGGCGCCGAGATCGGCGTGGCGGCAGCGGAGGCGTTCGAGTGCCACCGAGCCGTGCTATGATCCCACACTCCCGCCCCACCGTGACACCCGCGGACGCCGCAGCGGTCAGCGCAGCGCTGCTGACGGGGCAACTCGCGCAGGGCGAGCAGGTTCGCCGGTTCGAGGAAGCCGTGGCGGCCTATGCGGGTCGAGCGGGAGCGGTTGCCACAAGCTCCGGCACAAGCGCGCTCCATCTGGCGCTCCTGGCGCTTGGCGTGGGGGCCGGCGATGAGGTCCTCATCCCGTCGTATACGTGCGTGGCCTTGGTGAACGCGATCCACTACGTCGGGGCGGTCCCGCTGCTGGCTGAGATCGATCCGCTCACGTACAACCTCGACGCGGAGGACGCCCGGCGACGCCTCACCCCGAGCACACGGGCCGCGATCGTCCCGCACATGTTCGGCCTCCCAGCGGACATAGCACCGATGATGGACTGGGGCATCCCGCTCATCGAAGACTGCGCGCAGACGTTCGGAGCGACCTACCAGGGCCGGCCCGTCGGCGGGTTCGGGGCCGTGAGCGTCTGCTCGTTCTACGCGACCAAAGTGTTTACAACGGGCGAAGGGGGAATGCTGCTTTCGGATTCCGAGACGGTCCTCCGACGGGCACGGGATCTGCGGGATTACGACGGACGCCCGACGCTGCAGTTGCGGTTCAACTACAAGATGACCGACTTCCAGGGTGCGTTGGGGCTCAGTCAGTTTCGCCGACTGCCGGAGTTCCTCGCTCGCCGAGGCGCGCTGGCGTCGCGCTACGACGAAGCGCTTCGCAACCTGCCCGTTCGGCTGCCGACCGTGCCGCCGGATCGAACACACATCTTCTACCGGTATGTCGTCCGCGCGAACGACGCGCCACAACTCGCCGCTCGGTTGCAGCGTCAGGGTATCGGGTGCAAGTCGCCCGTGGGCCGACCGTTGCACCAGTATCTCCAGGCGAGCGGATTTGCGCGAACGGACCACGCGATGCGCACCGCCCTTTCGCTACCGCTCTACCCGTCGCTCTCGGACGAGGACGCTGACGCCGTCGCTCAGGCGCTGGCCGTTGATATCTCGCAGCAGGAGGACCTCCAACGCTCACCTCTGTCTTTGCCTATCTGACCGCGTGCGGCTTAACGCTGCTGCTGACGCCGCTGTGCGGCGTGTTAGCGCGCCGATGGGGCGTGCTGGATCTGCCCGCGCCCCGCAAGTTGCACGCGCAACCGACGCCGCTGCTGGGCGGGCTCGCCGTCTTCGCAGGCATCGCGGCTGCGACGATGGTGTTCGTCCGTCCAGTTGTTCCCGGACAGACCGCCCTGCTGCTTGCGGGCGCGGCCGCGTTCGGCCTCCTGGGGCTCGCCGACGACCTGTGGGATGCCGGCGCGTGGAAACTCGTGGCCGAGGCGGCGGTCGTCGCCGCGATCGTTTGGCTCGGCGGATTTCGGATCAACCTCCCGTGGCCGGGCAGCGGCGAGATCCTGGCCATCCTCTGGATCTTGGGAGTCGCGAACGCCGTCAACTGCCTCGATTGCGCGGACGGTGTGGCTCCGGGGATCAGCGCCATCGCCGGGCTTGCGCTCATGGTGCTGGCGATCACGTTGGACCGCTGGGGTGTGGCGGTCGCCGCGGCGGCCGTCGCGGGGGCGTCGCTGGGGTTTCTCCGCTTCAACTTCCCGCCCGCCAGGATCTTCCTCGGCGACGCAGGCAGCCTCATGCTGGGGTTCCTGCTCGCGGCCCTGAGCGCGGCGCTCGTGGCGCCAAAGATCTCCACGGAGTGGGCCGCTCCGCTGCTGATCTTGAGCATCCCGGTGTTCGATTTCCTTCTCGTCCACGTGAAACGCTACCAACAGGGCATCCGGCATCCACTTCAGATCATTACATCGACCGGCAAGGACCATCTCCCGCACCGCCTTCTGCAGGCCGGGCTCTCGACCCGCGCGACCACCGTGCGCGTCTACGCGCTGTCCGTTGTGGCCGGCGTAAGCGCCGTTTCGCTGGCGTTGTGGGGACCGATCGTCGCGGTGGTTCTGACCGTGCCGCTTCTTGCGACTCAACTGGCGTACCTCGCCTGGATGGCGGTAAGGGCCGACCGACAACTCAGGGACTCCAGCAGCCCCTCCGCGGTCGCGGTGTCGGGGAACGTTGGAGACGGAGGCTCAGCGTGAGCCGTGAGTCGTGAGATTGCCTCGAACCGCTCGCGGCTAGCGACGGATAGTGCCGGCCAACAGGTCTCGTCGCTCGACATGTCGCTGTCAGATTCTTCGGACATCCGTGAAACGACGGTGCGCATGTCTCCAGCGGGCGGATGGCCGTAAGCCGCCCGCCGAGTCTGGGCTCCAGCACCGCGTTGAGACACCTGTTCGCTCTCCGTATACTCGGGTCCGTTGCGTTTCTGTACGTTGCGGCGCCCCTGCTGTCGCACTTTTCGACCGCATACCCTGGAGGGCGCCATGTGTGGCTTGCCGCGTTGACGACCGGCCGGATGAGCAGGACGCATCAAACTATAGACCGATACCATCCATCGGCAGGAGGACCGTTGGGATGGGCCCTGGCATAGGCTGGGTGTGGAGTTGCGCGGTTTCGGGAACCGGCAGCCTTAGGCCACGGCGTGACCGCGCCGCGGATCTTTGGAGGGTGACGCAACAATGGTCTTGTATTCAGTAATCGTGCCGACGCGCAACCGCGCATCAAACCTTCGTGACGCGCTGCGGCAACTGACGAATCAACACGCTGCTCCGCCCCACGAGCTCATTGTCGTCGACAACGGGTCGACGGACGACACCGCGGCGGTGACCCAATCGTTTCCCGGCGTGCGGTACGTGTACGACCCACGCGGCGGCTGTGCCAGCGCGAAGAATATCGGGATCGAACACGCGACGGGCGATGTGCTCGTCTTCACCGACGATGATGCGGCGATTCCGGACACGTGGCTCGCGGCGTATGCCGAAGCGTACACCATGTACCCGGACGCCTGGTCGGTTGGCGGACCCGTGAAGCTCTTGCCGGAAAGCATCCCGGCATGGTACCACGGCACCGACTTGCCCCTGAAGCTGCTGTTCGGCCCGCAGATGGAGCACGAGGAGTACCAGACCGTGACGCCCTTGCAGCCTCCCCACTATCTTTCCGGCGGAAACATGTCGTTCTCACGGACCACGCTCGAGCGGGTTGGCCGGTTCCGAGAAGATCTGGGGTATCAACCGCGGCACTCAAGCGTGTACAGCGAAGACTGGGAGTTCTGCCGTCGCGTGTACAGCGCCGGGGGCACGTGCTACTACTGCCCGAAGGCGTTCATTCTCCATCCCGTCCGTGCGGACCGCCGAACATTGCGCGGCACCCGGCGGGCGCTGTTCCTCTACGGGCGAGCCGGTGCGCTCAGCGCGAGCTTGGCTCCGTGTTCGCCCGTCGTCGCCGCCAAGGACGCGATCAAGAGTTTGATCCGCTATGCCCGCGGCGATTTCGGAGGCGGGCTCCGGCATGAGCTGTTCGCGCGTCGCGCGGCGGGATACCTGTATCAACAACTGCTGGGTCCGACGCGCGGGCAGTTCCGGCAATGAGCGCCGATCGAGTGGTGCTGGTGTGCGGTAGCTACGGAAATGCGACGGGACCGGGGAAGATCCCACCAATGAACGGAGCTGGAGCAGAACTGTATGGCAACCGTTGAGATCGTGACCGATGCGCAGCGATGGATGGCCGTCCAAGACCAGTGGAACACGGCGGTAGAATCGGCGGGGGCCGGTATCTTTCTCGCGCACCAGTGGCTGTTTCCCTGGTGGACGCACACCCGAGACACCGACGAAGTTCAGCGACACCTGCGCATCTGCCTCGTGTGGGACCAGGACAGGTTACTGGGGATCGCCCCGTTCTTCCTGGAACGGCGGTTCCGGTGGAAATTCGAGGTCGAGCGGTGCCTCCGGCTCCTGGGGAATGGAGGCGACTCCAATCGGCATGACCTTGTCGCTATTCCGGGACACGAAGCTGAGGTCGGCGAACTCGTGGCGGAGGAGGTGCTGCGTCACCGCTTCGCGGACAGCGTCTACCTTTGGGACGTTCCGAAGGACTCGCCAACCGTCGGGCACTTCCTCGCCCTGATGAAAGGCCATAACGCCGCCGTGCTGGAGGATTGGAGCGAACAGCGTTTCGTGACCCTCGTGCCGCCCAGCTTCGAGGAGTTCCTCGCCGGGCTGTACAAGCAGAGACGGCGCGAGTTCCGACGAGCGGCGGAGGAATGCGACCGGCTGGGGGTGACGGTGGAGGTCGCCTCACGTCCCGGACAGGCGTTCGAGGCGGCGATGGACGCGCTGTTCGATCTGCACATCAGGCGCTGGGACGCCGCCGGCCAGCGGAACAACGCCTTCTGCGAGGAAGGAAGCCGGGAGCGCACGCTCGCGCTTGCGCGGTCGCTGCATGAGCACGGGCAGGCCCATCTCGTGCTCCTTCGGCAGGGGGTGCAGGCCATCGCCGCCAGGCTGTCCTTCTTCGATCATCGGACCCAGACCGCGTATGGCCAGCTGTGTGCCCACGACCTGACGTGGAACCCGTTCGCGCCCGGCACGTTCCTGTTCATGACGGTCTTCCGCGACGTCGTCGATGCCGGCCTGAACCGATACGACCATGGCTGGGGGGAGCAAGAGTACAAGAAACGATACAAGCCCATCGTTGCGGAGCCCCACTGGTGGCTCCGCGTCAAGCCGTCGGCCCGCCACGTACGTCCGTTCGCGACGCTGCTGGACGGATTGCGGTCCACTCGACGGAAGCTTGCGCCAACGAGTCGCTCGGCTCGCGCCCCGGTGACGGTCGGGGCCGACTCAGCCGACGCCGACGCATAATCCGGCATCTGGTGCACGTGGCCGCGCTACGAGCGTCACGCGGCGCATGGCGGCGGGCATGAGCGCGCCCCAACGCCGACCCACGTCGCCGCGGAGCGGACGGGCGTCCGGTTAGACCCGGGAGGGCGCTTGCTTACGCAGCTGAGCCGCGACCGCGCGGAGCGCCGCGACCGCGTAGTCCACTTCTGCCTCGGTCGTGTTTCGCCCCAACGTCAGGCGGACGGACCCCGCGGCCAGGTCGGGGGCTAGCCCCAACGCGAGCAGCACGTGGGACGGCTCCACGCTCCCTGCGCTGCACGCGGAGCCGGAGCTCGCCGCGACGCCCTGCAGGTCCAGCCCGATCACAAGGGACTGTCCGTCCGTCCCCTCGACGGACAGGTTGACGTTGTTGGGGAGGCGGCGCTGGGAATCGCCGTTGAGCCGCACTCCGGGTATCTCCATGAGCCCGCGGGCGAGACGATCCCGGAGTGCGCTCACACGGGCGCGCTCCTCTTCCATGAGTTCGCCCGCGAGCTGCAACGCCGCGCCGAGCCCGACAATCCCCGGAACGTTTTCCGTCCCTCCCCTCCGACCGCGCTCGTGCTCGCCGCCGTGCTGCATCCGTCGGCAGCGCGTGCCGCGCCGGATATACAGCGCCCCGATCCCCTTCGGCCCGTACCGCTTGTGTCCCGAGATCGACAGAAGGTCGACGCCCACTTCGTTCACGTTGAGCGGGAGGGTCCCGACCATCTGCGTCGCGTCCGTGTGAAACGGAATCCCCCGCTCCCGTACGATCCGTCCGATCGCTGTCAATGGTTGTACCGTGCCGATCTCGTTGTTCGCCGCCATGATCGTCACCAAGCCGGTATCCGGCCGAAGCGCCCGCCCCACTGCGTCGGGATCGACGATCCCCCGGGTGTCCACCGGCACGTACGTGACCGCGTATCCTCGCCCTTCCAGGACGCGACAGGACTCCAAGATCGCGGCGTGCTCGATGACGGAGGTGACGATGTGCCGGTTTCGGCCCTCAGGAGCCAACGCGACCCCGAAAACGGCCAGATTGTCCGCCTCGGTCGCCCCGCTGGTGAACACGATTTCCGCAGGTTGCGCCCCGATCAGACTGGCCACCTGGGTCCGGGCGATGTCGACGGCGGCGCGCGCCTCCTGGCCGAACCCGTGCAAACTGCTCGCGTTCCCAGGTCGCTCAGAAAAGTACGGCAGCATCGCCGCGAGCACCCTACCGTCCACCGCCGTGGTCGCCGCGTGATCCAGATAGACGCGCATGCCCTTCTCCCTTCGATTCCGACGCACGAGACCCCGATACCTCTCGCCAGAATGACAAGACACCCCCTCGGTCGCGCAGGGGGTGCGTGTGTCCTTCTAGCGGAATGAGTCTTTCACAAGCGTGTTGCCACTGGCCGCACACGGACCATACCACATACCACAAACGTCGTCAAGCGATTGCCCTGAGGCTGTAATAGTTCGACAATCCCGACCGTGAGTCTGCCACCCTGGGACTATAACCAAGGAGACGATCATCTTGACTCATCGCACAAACGGCCACCTCGAGGCGGTCATCTTGCTCGCGCAACACGGCAGAAGGACGTCGGCGGCCACCGTTCGCTCGCAGCCAGGCCGAACGGCACCTGGAGTCGCCGCAGTCTAGCACCGTTGCATGGGAATCGCTGGCGGCCCGACGCGATCACCTCCAACCAGCCACGGTCTACGCGGCGGGGTGTCCGCGATCAGCGGCGAGGGACTGATGCAAACAGCCCAACTCGTACCAAAGAGCTACCTCGTCTGCAAAGCGTTGCCCCTCATTGACTGGTCTATTCAGCAGTGCCCGCATTTCGTTTTTTGCCACCAACAGCGCGGAAGAGATCACTGCCGGCCGCCTGCGTACGCCAAGGAGAACCACTGTTCGTCCTTGCCAATAGGCGCGCTGGCGGAAGAATCGGCGTTCCAGGCGTGATGGCGGTACACGATGCGTCGCTACGGCCCGTCCATTATAGAAGACGCCTCCGCCCGCGCGCTGAATCCGCCAGCACATCTCCGTGTCTTCTCCTGATAAGAGTAAGGAACCCCGACGGCCGAGGCGGGGGAGGAACGCTCCGACGCGCGCGATCGCAGTTCTGGCGAGCGAGAAATTGGCAGCATAGAGCTCTTCCGGGTAGCGGAGTCTCACGATCTCTTCGCCCAGATCCAGTCCGCTCAGGTAACCAGTCAGGCGCGTTATGGATGGATCAAACCAACTGGGACGCTTTTCCGGAAGATCCAGTACGATCTTCCCGCCTACGCACCAAGCGTCAGGGAACCGTTCATACACTCGCTGTAACTCCTCAAGCCAATCCGGGGCAACGGTCGCATCATCGTCCACAAAGGCAACAATCTCGCCGCTGGACCGCTCGATGCCAGCGTTTCTCGCGAAGCTGGAACCGAGTTGCCCCTCGAAGACGTAGCGCACCCCGTCAAGACCACGCACCGTGGCTGAGGTAGCGTCGGACGAGTTGTTGTCAACAACGATGATCTCAAAATCGCACCGAGTGTTCTGGCGAAGCAGGCTGTTCAAGGTGGCCATGATTTGATCGGCCCGGTTATGCGTGGCAACCACGATGGAAAAGGAGAGCATGCAGCTCACCCCCTCAAGGCCGCTTCGCCAAACGTTCCGTCTTCGGCTGTCGACTCGTCTTGAGTGTCCACCCGATACCTCGTGCATCGGAAGCGTCCGCCTCGGTATCCTCCACGCGTCTGCTCAAGCGTGTTCGACGCTCCCTCACGCAGGGACAAGATCGCAGAAACACCACGCGTCTCGCCGAACGACTTCGCCGCGGACGACGGGCACCGGCCGATGAAAGCGCGGCCCGTTCCAGACGAAGGTGTGGAACTCCCCGTTCTCACCGCACGGATCGACCGCCGCAGGCAGGTCCGCGAGTAGCGCGTGATCGAAGGCCCGGCCGGCGAACGACGGCGCGAGCACCCGCGTGTCGACGCACGTGAGGATGGCCTCAAACCCGTCGTCGATGAACCGGCGGGCCAGCGCGCGCGTGTCGCGGTGCCAGATGGGGAAGACCGGCGTCATCCCCGTCCCGGCCAACCAGCGCTCGCGGTATCCGCGCACCTCGTCCAGGAACAAGTCGCCGAAGGCGATCGTCCGAACGCCCAGCCCCCGATGCCGCGCCAGCGCTGGTTCCATGCAGGCCTCGTACGCCGCGTTCGTCGCCTGCTGCGGGATGATTGCGACCTCCAGGGGGAACCGGAGCGCGTCGGCCTGCCGGCGGACCACGTCCAGGCGCACGCCGTGCATACTCACTCGGTCGAACCCCTCGGTGATCGTCGTCAAGAGCGCAACCACGTCCCGCGTCCCGTCCGCCAGCAGCGTATCGAGCGCCAGGCAGCTGTCCTTGCCGCCACTCCAGGAAACCAGCACACGCTCGCGCACCATCTCTGCGACCGCCCCTCATACGACCGGCGCCGTGAGCTCCAGCGGTGCCGGCGTGTCCCGACGGCACCGGCACAGCCCGGCCTCCGCCATCGTCAGTGGAAGATGTTCAGGAGGTTAGGCGGCAAACCGGGCAGCTGCGGCAACTGCGGCAGTTGGGGCTGTTGGGACGGCTGGGGGGACGTCGGTTGCGCCTGGTTCCGGATCAACTCGGGCGTGCCGGCGAGCGAGAACTTGGGATCGTCAAAGGTCCCCTGCAACCTGAACGGAACACGCGCGCCCGTCGTACCTGCAGCTCCGGGAATCGCCTGCCCGAGCCCCTTCCCCGCCAGCGAGAGCGCCAGCCCCAGCGCGGATCCACTAGACCCTTGGCTGTTGAGGACGCCCGTACCCGTGTAGTCCAGTGTCCTGTCGAAGCCGAAGCTCCCATGCGCCGTGCCACTGAGCGCGTCGGCGTCCAGCCGGAGCGCATTGCTGTTCCCGCGCTCCGCGGCGATCCGGAGGTCCCCTCCTACGTACCGAAAGGACGTCGCCCCTGAGGAGGCACCGGGCTGCAGCGCCTGGGTGATTCGGGCCAGACCGCCCAGCCGCCCCCCGAGGTCCAACCCCGGAAACGATCCGTCGCGCACCGCGAAGGTCCCGTTGGCGGTCAACGCCGCCAGGGGGTCGCGCCCGAGCGCGGTCGCGAGGCCGAACGCCGCCTCCAACGCGCCGGTGATCCTCGACGGCCCCGGGGCCACGGCGCCAACCAGCGCCGCTACGTCGACGCCCCGCGCCTGCGCGGTCGCGACGACCGGCAGTTGGGGGTCGGCGTAGTTGAGCGCGGCAGCGCCCTGCACCGTCCCGCCGTAGGCCGACAGCCCATAGGGATCCGCCCGCAGGCGGCTTCCCGTCACGCTCAGCCGGCCGCGGACTTGGGACACCGTCAGCGGAGGGACCGTGAGCCTGCCCACCTCGAAAGTACCCCCGCCGGAGAGCGCCGCCCTCGGGTCCCGCCCCAGGGCGGTCGTCAGCCTGACGTCGGCGTCCACCAACCCCGCAACCTCCGTGCGGGATGCCAGAACCCGCACCAGCCTCGCTAGATCCACTGCATGTGCACGCGCGGTCACGAAAGCCGGCGCCCCGGCCGCGGCATAGTCCACCGCGGCGGCCCCCTGGACGGTGCCACCGTAGGCTGAGAGCGCGTAGGAATCGACCGCGACGCGGTCCGTGTATACGCTCAGCCGACCGCGCACGTGTTCGGCCTCGAACGGGGAGAACGCCAACCGGTTTACGGTGATGTCTCCACGTGCCAGCAGGCGCCGCGGTCCCGGCGCCGCCGCAACGGTCGCGGCAGACCCGTTGCTCATCAATCGCTGCAGCCGGTTCACGTCCACGTCAGGCAACTCGAGGCTGAACATCACCGACAACGGATCGAAGGCGGCCATCGTCGCGCGCCCGGTCAGTTGAAGGGTGTCGAGCGACGCGGCGAAGGTGCTCTGGGCCGTGCCTCCCTTGACGAGGATCTCCCCGCTCTGGAACTGCACCGGTTTCAGCAGCGCGGAGACATCGAGCCGCGCGCCTTTCAAGCCCACAACCACCTGGAGCCGGTGGGGCCAGTCCGGCGCGCTCGGATCGAGCGACGTCACCCGCGCGCTGACCCCGCTCAGCGCAAACGCCTGGATCGCGCGGCCGCGCCGGGGGTCGATCGCCGCCGACGTGAGGGAAAGGTCCGTCACGGAGATCCGGTCGATACGGCCGAGGGAAAACAGCAATCCTGGACCCCGCCTCGTCGCGGCGCGCGGTGAGGGGGCCGGCAGGTCCAGATTGGTCCGGCCGTGTGCGCCGCTGATCAGGGCGAGCCGGATGCCGCTCAGGGAAACACCCGTCACCTCGATCCGTCGCGACAGCAGCGCCGGAAGGGCGACTCCAAGATCGACGGACCTTACGGCAAGTGCGTCCCCTTCGGGGAAGCCCTTCGGGTTTGTCACCCTAAGATTTACCGCGTGGATGTGTAACGTGGGAAGCACATAGAGCCGGAGTCCATCGATTTGCACGTCGCGGCCGGTGGCGCCTTCGAGCAGTTGAACCACCAGTGGGCGAACTCGGTCGATCGGAACGAGAAATGGCACCGCCGCGGCGACCGCAAGCACCGCGAGACACACCACGGCACCGGCACGCGTCCATCGCGACTTATACCAAGGTCTTCCCATGGTGCCGCACCGCTCCTCCGACTGCGCCTGACGCCGTCCGCGGCCTCCACGCGCCGTGGACGCCGGTGCGCGCCGCGTTCTTCCGCCCCCGCCGGGCGCGATCCTCCGTCGCGTCGGCGGCCGCGGCCCGTCGGGTACGCGTCACCACCGCCGCCGGGCGGCGACCGCTAGCTGGCGGCGACTTCGACCCGCGCGCGGCCGGTCTGTTTGGCTCGATACAAGGCCGCGTCGGCGGCGCGGAGCAGGCTCTCGATCGTCTGCCCATGGTCTGGAAACACGGCGACGCCGAGCGACAGGGTCACCGCGCCAAGCGACCGGCCGCGGTGGCGCACATCCAGCCAGCGCACCGCGTCCTCGAGTTCTCGGGCGCGATTGATCGTCTCGTCCAGCGTGGCGCTCGGAAGCACGATGACAAACTCCTCTCCGCCGTACCGGCAGACGATGTCCTCGCGGCGGAAGCGGTCCCGCAGCAACCGTCCGACTTCGCGCAGCATGACGTCCCCGGCTTCGTGCCCAAACGTGTCGTTGAACTGCTTGAACAGGTCGATGTCGAACATGAGGACACCGAGCGACTGGCCGGCTCGTTCGGCCCGGCGAAGCTCGCGGTCGAGCGTTTCCTCGAGATAGCGACGGTTGTAGAGGCCGGTGAGCGGATCCCGAATCGACTGGTGGCGGAGCGTGTCCCGCAGTCGCAGGTTGGCGATGGCAAGCCCGACCTGGTCGGCGACCGTGCGCGCCAGCCGGATCTCGTCCTCTGAGAACACCCGTGGGGACGGCGCGGTCGCGCCGTCCACGAGACACAGCACGCCGCTCGCGTCGCCCTGGGCCATCAACGACACGCACAGCGACGCGGCTGCCGGCGCGTCTGCAAGGTGGCGGCAGCGAGCGTCGGTTGAGTCGTGCCCGAAGTAATGTGGTTGCCCGCGACGCAGCGCCCAACAGTCCTCGAGGGCAAAAGCCGTGGCCCCGCCGCCCCCGCCGCCGCCCCAAGAGACCGCGGACTCGAGCAGGTCACGGGACGGACTCACCAGATAGATCGATCCTCCGCATCCGGGAAACAGTCGGGGCACGGTCCGAGCAATAACGCCGCACGCCTCGTCGATCGACAGGCTCGCCTGAAGCAGGTCACTCATCTGCCCAAGCAGGCTGCCCTCCTGCGACTGCGCGCGCATGCGATCGGCCATCGCATTGTAGGCGCGGGCCATCGCCCCGAGTTCATCGGTTCCGCCGGCGCGCACACGACGCGAGAAGTCGCCGCCGGCCAGGGCCGCCGCCGCCTCCGCGACCTCGTGGATCGACGCAGTGACGCCCGTTGCCGCCACCATCGCCGCGATCAACAGCAGCACCAGCGCCAGCGGGACGGCCGTCGCCACGATCCGGGCGTCGCGCGCCGTTCGCTGCGTCGCCACGAGGTTGGCGCGCAGCGTGGCCTGGGCGGTGTCCACGAACGCGAGATTGACGGCGCGGATCTGGTCGACGATCGCCTGGCCGCTGTCGGCCCCGGTCAACCGCCGGAGCCGCTCGTCCGCCCCCATGGCATCCGTCCGGATGGCGCTCACGATTGGGTCGAGCTGGACGCCGATCTCCACAAGCTTGGCGGCCGGGGTCTCCGGGCCAAACCGCGCGCCCTGATCCGCGAGCGCGTACGCTCGGCCCAAGGCGGCGACCTGGGTCGAGGACTGCTCCATGACCGTCAGCGTCTCGAGCCGGTTTCGAAGATCCGAGGCCTCCGCGATCCACTGCGTAAAGAGCCTGGGGTCCCGGCCCGCCGCATACGCCCCCGCGGTCTCCCGCATTTGGAGGACCAGCACGTAGCCACGTTGCGCGGCCTGAGCGAGGCCCGGGGGCGCCTCCCGGCGCGCGGCGATCTCGGGCGCGGCGACCTCGGCCTTCCACCGGGTGAAGAGCGTTTGGATCTGGTCGTTGCGGGTCCGCTGCTGAGGCACGAGCGTCAACCGGCGCAGATCCCCGAGCGCGGCGTCGACCGCTTCCGTACCCTCGGTGTAGGTCTGCAGGAAGCCCCGGTTCCCCGAGAGGAGGTAGCCGCGCTCCGCGGTCTCAGCGTCCACCACCGCCTTCATGGCTTGGTTGGCCGCCTCGATGATCTGGTTTACGTACGCGACGCGCGCCCCCGCCGCCGCACTGACGCCGAGAGAACGATACACGAGCGCCGTGCCCGCCAGCGCCACCAGCACGCAGACGAGGCACGCCGCCGCCACTTTTGTTCTGAGGGACAACCCGCGCAGCCGTCTGGACACGCCGCGCCTCCCAGCCCCACTATGGGCCGCGAACCGAGATCCCCGGCCGTTCTTACACGATGCCCACTTGCACGCCGGAGGACGACATGCGGCGCGACGGCGGCCCGTCGCGCCGGTGTCGGAGCTGCTCGGGGCGCGAGCCACGACGCCTTCGGCCCCGGCGGTATCGGCCCAACCGGAGCGGCGGACGGCGGTCGCCGCATGGCCCGGACAGACGCGAGCCCCAGCGGATGGGGGATCTCCCAGGGGCACTCGTTCGTCTCGTCGAACTGCCCTCGGCGGCGCCGCGACAGTACGCGCGCGGCGCGGGAGGGAGTCATGCCGCAACCGCTCGTGATCGTCACCGGGGCGAGCTCCGGGATCGGCAAGGCGGTGGCGATCGCGTTTGGACGCGAAGACTACCCGCTCCTCCTGGTGTCGCGACGGATCACGCCGCTGCCGGAACTGCCGTCGGACCGGGTCATCTACGCGCAGGTGGACGTCACCGACTACGCCGCCCTCGACGGTGCTGTGCGAAACGCCGAGTCCCGATACGGCACCGCGGGCTGCCTCGTCAACAACGCCGGCGTCGCGGACGGCCGCGCCTTCACCGAGGTCGACCCGGAGAGCTACTCGCGGGAGATCGATGTCAACCTCAAAGGTGTGTTGAACGGTACCAAGGCCGTCTTGAAGGGCATGCTCGCCCAGCGGGCCGGGACGATCATCAACATCAGCTCGATCAGCGACCGCAAGGTCGGTCCCGCCGCCGTCGCCTACGCTGCGTCGAAGCACGCGGTTCGAGCGCTCACCGAATCGCTCCGCCAGAGCGTCGCGAAGACCGGGATTCGATTCATCAACATCGCGCCGGGGTACATCCGAACGAACATCCACGCCCACATGGGCATCAGCTTCGCGCAGTATCAAGAACGGCTGGGACACCCCGACTTCATGACGGCCGAGCAACTGGCCGAGATCATCCTCTTCTGCTGGAAGCAGCCGCCGACGATCTGTATTCGCGACTTGGTGGTTGCGCCGACGAATTCCACAGTGTAGCCTCACTTTCCGGTCTCGCGGGCCGCCGCCGACGATCGCCGAGGCGCCCCCGCCCGCACCCCACCGCGACGACCGGTCCCCGTTCAGACCGGTCGGGGCGGGTGCCTTACGCCAGGTATCGGTGCGCGTGTGGCTCCGCGGCCCGGAAACTCATCGTTGACGTATTCCTGGCGCTAGGCTAAAATAGGCGCGTGGCGACGAAGAAGAGGCATCCCGCAGCGGTGGCCCTTGGCCGAAGAGGCGGAAAAGCGAGAGCGGCCCGGTTGTCCCCCAAACGGCTGACCGAGATCGGCAGAAAAGGGGCACGGGCGCGCTGGGCCAAAGCGAAGAAGACGCGGAAGCCGTAGGGGGCTGCACGCGGGCTTCACGAGGCCTTGAGCCATGGAGAGTCACACCGAGGAAGCCGCCCGTGTGGCGCCGCTCCCGGTAAGTAGCCTCATGAGGCCTTGAGAGGCGGGGGGAAGATGCCCGACAACGCTTATTGGTCGGGACCGGAGCGGCGTACCATCACCACCGCGGAAGGCCTGGCTCGGCGGGTTGCCTTTGAAGACTCCTGTGAGCTGCTCCGGGTGCTGCGCCTGTCATCGCCGGCCCTCGACTTCTACAAACAGCGTGCCCGAGAAACCGGGCTCCTGCCGCACGAGTACATGCTCCAGGTTGTCGAGAACGAAGCGCGGCGGTCATCGGCCGGCAGCGCATGACGCCCTCCCCTTCGCACCCGTTCCACAGTACCGAGTGGAAGATCATCGGCAAGTACTTCCTCAAGCTCTTGGTCGTCAGTTACCTCCTCATGAAACTCATCGTTTATCTCACCCGCGTCCTCGCCGATTACTTCATGTACCACGTGTGGAGGTTCGTCTAAACCCGCAGCGCCCCAGCCGCGCGCGCCGCGCGAGCGCACGGTGGCGGCGGAGGGACCACCGGTCCGACGTAGAACGCCCATCCTGGTACCGACGTCGGACGTTCCCGTCGCGGCCTTCATCATCGCGTTGAACGGCGCTACGTCCCATCCGCCCCATGTCAAATCCTGGAGGGGGGCCGTATGCCGAAGTACCTGTGGACCGGCTCGTATACCGCAGAGGGGGCAAGAGGAGTGTTGAAGGAGGGCGGCGCGGGTCGGAGAGCCGCCGTGCAACAACTCGTGGAAAGCGCGGGCGGCAAACTAGAATCGTTCTATTATGCGTTTGGGGGGAGCGACTTCTTCATCACCATCGATCTCCCGAACAACGCGGCCGCGGCGAACGCGGCCATGCGCGTTGCCGCGAGCGGCGCCGCCCGGGTCCGCACGATCGTGCTCGTCGCGCCCGAAGACATCGACCACGGCGGAAGATCCGTGAAGTACCGCGCGCCCGGCCAGTAGCGATCGGGTGGGGACGGCCGGCGGCTCGCCGCCCGTCCCCCGACCACCTTGTGCGGCGCCGGGCCGTGGATTGAAGGGAGGACGAGATGGTTCAGGATACCCGTGCTGCGTCGCCCGTTTCGCTCGCGGTAGACCGGGCGCTGGCCGACGCCACCGCGGCCTATTCCGCGCGGAACCCGGAGAGCCGCGCGCGCTATGCCGCGGCCACGGCCGCGATGCCGGGCGGCAACACGCGAAGCGTGCTGTACTACGATCCGTTCCCGCTGAGCATCGCCCGAGGCGAGGGATGCCGCCTCTGGGACGCGGACGGGCACGCCTACATCGACTTCCTGGGTGAGTTTACCGCCGGGATCTACGGCCACTCCCATCCGGAGATTCTCGCCGCGATCGCCTCGGCGCTGACACGCGGCATCAACCTGTCGGGACACAACCCGCTCGAGGCCGAGCTCGCCCGAATCGTGTGCGACCGGTTCCCGTCGATCGACCTGGTCCGGTTCACGAACTCCGGCACGGAAGCGAACCTCATGGCGCTCGCGGCCGCGACCGTCTTCACGAAACGCCGCAAGATCGTGGTGTTCAACGGCGCGTATCATGGCGGGGTCCTGACGTTCACCGGCGGAGGGTCGCCGGTAAACGTGCCCCACGAATTCCTCGTCGCGGCGTACAACGATGTCGAACGCACCCGCCGCCTCATCGACGCCCACGCCCGCGAGATCGCCGCGATCCTGGTCGAGCCGATGCTCGGCTCCGGCGGCTGTGTGCCCGCGGAGGCCGAGTTCCTGCGGGCGCTGCGACAGGCTGCCCGTGAGTACGGCGCCCTGCTGATCTTCGATGAAGTCATGACGTCGCGCCTCGCTCCCGGCGGGCGGCAGGAAGCGCTTGGCATCATCCCCGACATGACGACGCTCGGAAAGTACATCGGCGGCGGGATGTCGTTCGGCGCATTCGGCGGCCGGCGCGACGTGATGGAGTTGTTCGACCCCCGCCGTCCGGACGGGCTGCCCCACGCCGGCACCTTCAACAACAACATCCTGACGATGTCGGCGGGCGTCGCGGGCCTCACGCGGGTGTTCACGCCGGACGCGGCGCGTACGCTCAACGCGCGCGGCGACGTGCTGCGCGATCGCCTAAACGCGCTGTGCCGACGTCGAGGCGCGCGCCTCCAGTTCACCGGCATCGGGTCCCTCATGTCCGCGCACGCCACCGCCCGCGCGATCCGAACGCCGTCCGACGCTGCGGCCGGCGACGCAAGACTTCGGGATCTTTTCTTCTTCGACATGCTCGAGCGGGGCGTGTACCTCGCGCGGCGCGGGTTCATGGCGCTCTCGCTCCCGATCGGCGACGCCGAAACCGATCACCTGGTCGCGGCCGTCCAAGGGTTCCTCGAGGATCGCCAGGCCGTGACGGCCGCCGACCGATGACATCCCGCTCGCGGCTGAGCCGGCCCGGGTCCGCGCGGGTGCCCGCACGCTCTGCTGAGCACACGGCGGGGGGCCGGGCGTCGTGACCCACCGGTTCCGGAAGTTCGACCCCGCGAACGCCGGACGGTTGCTCTCGAGCGCCCGAGCGGACATGCATCCGCCGGAGCACGTCCTGTCGCTCCTAGATCCGCGCCGCGGGCACGTCGTCGCGGACGTGGGGTGCGGTCCCGGATACTTCACACTCCCAATCGCGGAACGGGTGCAACCGGCGGGCCGGGTCGTCGCGCTGGATATCGCGCCGGAGATGCTGTCGCGGCTGCGCGCGCGTGTCGCCACGGCCGGGGTGCGCAACGTGGCCCTTGTCCAGTCGGAGGAGTCACGGCTCCCCCTCGCCGCAGCCACGTACGATCGTGTCCTGCTCGCATTTCTGATACACGAGCTCGAAGCGCCGGACGAGGTTCTGCGCGATGTCCGGCACGCGCTGCGCCCCGGGGGCCTCGGCGTGGTCGTCGACTGGATGCCCCGCGAAACGCCCGCCGGGCCTCCGCTCGAGGTGCGGGTCCCCGCCGAACGCGTCCGCGAGCGGCTCGAAAGGGCAGGTCTGGCGCCGCAGACGCCGGTCGATCTCGGCCCCCACAGCTATGCGGTCGTGTTTCGCCGGCCGTAGCCGTCGCGCCGGACACCGCACGAGGGTTTGCGATCTCCCCCGGCTGGGTAACAATCACACGCAGTCGGCTGCGTATCACCTGGAACTGCCGCGACAAGGGAAGTGAACGACAATGCCGCTGGTCTTATGGTTCTTGGCCGGGGCTGCCGTGACCGCAGTGGCTGTTCACGCGGCCACGCACTAACGGGGAGGCAGCGTGCAACGGTTCCGTGCAGGGAGGGCCCTGGACCCGAGAGGTTCCAGGGCCCCCAGTGTCCGAGTCCCGCATGCGGCCAAGCGCGCCTGCGGGACGCCTGCACGACGCACCTGGGGGTGACAGCGATGCAGCCGTTTCAGGAAGTCCTCAAGCACGGCAACTGGGTATACGGTATCGCCGCAGAGAAGGACGCCGAGGGAGACGGCACCTGGGACTGGCAGGTCTTGCGATTTCCGATTGGCGGGTCCGGCTATGAACTCTTGGGCATGGGCAAGGCCGAGTCCCGCGAGGAAGCTGAGACGCTGGCCGGCGTCGCGCTTCAAACAGCGTGGGAGACCGCGCGTCACTAGAGGCATCACCGCTCATCGGCGGGTGGTGAACCCCACCCCGCACCGACAAACCCGGTCCCGGTAGGCGCGTCCGTATCGCAGCCCGGCTCGGTCGGGACGGCCGCACCGCCGACACGCCGTTTCCGCCGGGAAAAGCCGCGCGCAGCAGGACCGGCCGGCCCGCTCTCCGTATACCGTGCCATCACCAGCGGGCGGGACACGAGGACGGTGCCACGTGACAATTCCATGGGGCGTGACCGATGGGTGCTGAGCGCGCGCACGGTCGGCGAGCGGTTGCATGAGGATCGTGCGCGTCGAGATCTTCGGCTACGCGCTCCACTACGTTCACGGCAGCTACGTGATGTCGGGCGGCAGAGTCGTGACGGCCCTGCCGAGCACGGTCGTGCGGATCACGGCCGACGACGGACTGACCGGATGGGGCGAGGTCTGCCCGCTCGGCGCCACGTACCTGCCGGCGTTCGCGGAAGGCGCGCGGACAGCGCTCCGCGAGCTGGCCCCGGCCGTGCTGGGTCTTGATCCGACCAACCTCGGGGGCGTGCACGATGCGATGGACGCTGCCCTGCGGGGTCATGCCTACGCCAAGAGCCCGATCGACATGGCCTGTTGGGACGTCTTCGGCAAAGCCGTCGGGTGCTCCGTCGCGACGCTCCTCGGCGGCCGGCGGCAGACGCGTTATCCCCTGTACATCGCCGTTCCCCTGGGATCGCCCGACGAGATGGCCGACTACGTCCGCGCTCGCCGGGCGGAGGGCATCCACCGGTTCCAACTGAAGATCGGCGGTGACCCCTCCGCCGATCGGGACCGCGTGGAGCGCGTGCTTGGCGCGACGGACGGCGCGGACATCGTGATCGCGGACGCCAACGGAGGGTGGACGTTGCAGGACGCGATCGTCGCGGCGCGCCTTCTCACCCCCCTACCCCGTCTCTACCTCGAGCAGCCGTGCGCAACCCTCGAAGAATGTCTCCACGTGAGGCGGCACACGACGCTCCCGATGGTCCTCGACGAGGTAATTACGGATGTCGCGTCGTTCCTCCGCGCCGCTGGCGCCGGCGGCATGGAGGCGATCAACCTGAAGATCGCCAAAGTGGGGGGCCTCGCCCGCGCGAGGCTGATCCGTGACCTCGCCGAGTCGCTCGGCATCCGTGTGACCATCGAAGACATGTGGGGCGGCGACATCGTCACGGCGGCGACGAGCCACCTGGCCGGCAGTACCCGTCCCGAGTTGCTCTTCACCACGTCATTCATGAACGATTGGGTTCGCGAGCACGTCGCCGGTCACCACCCACGATCGCAGGCAGGGTTCGGGGTGACGTCGGATGCACCCGGGCTCGGCATCGAGGTGGACGCCGGAGCCCTCGGCGCGCCGTTGTTCGGCGTCGGCGGCGGGTAGATCTGCCGCGACCGGGCCGCCGACCGTCCCGGGCCGGCCGAAGGCGCCGCGTCTAGCGACGCCCCCGAACGGGCATGAAACACACGCGCCCCCGGAGTTGGCGGGGCACGGCCCGCGGCACGCGCGGGCGATGGAGGGAACGACATGTCGCAGAAACGCTGCAAGGCATGCGGCCGAAAGAAGCCGCCGCTCGCCGTTCAGCACGGGGATGAGTTCTGCTCGACCGACTGCGCCAAACGACACTACGGGACCGTCCAAGAGAGACGGGCCGGTCGACCTGTGACGTCCTCCCGCGTCGCGCGCGTGTCGGCTATCGGCAAGGCTTCGTGAGCACGGTTCCGTCCTGCGCCCACCCGACGCTCGGTTGATCGGGGTTCCCCCACGTCCACAGCCCGATCACTTGCGCCTGCGCGTCGAACACTGGTGATCCGGAATCCTCGGGGTCGAGCGGGCTCGCGAACTCGATCTGGAAGACGCCGGTGCCGTCGCCCGCGGCGCGCATCTGGCGTACGTGGCCGACGACGGTTCGCCGCTGGGAGAGCGGTCCGACAAATTCGTGCGCGGTCACGGATACGGCCGCGCCGATGGCCGGACGACCGGCGATCGGTGCAATCGGAAACCTCGGGAGCGGGCCGGTGTGCGCGACCGCCCACGCAACCACAGCGCCGGTGGCGAAGTGATGATCCCACGTGCGAAACGGGAAGTCCGACGGGCGAACCCGGAGTTCAGCGACGTCCCAACCGAACGGAACGATTGACGTGGCCACACCCGGCGGCAGCGGGCTCGCGCATACGACGTCAGCAGCATAGAACTCCGTGCCCACGATCGCCAGCAGGCGGGAGGATCCGGGGTCGCGGAGCGGCGCGGACACGACGTGGCTGCTCGTGAGCGCCGTGCCGCTCGACGAGACGAAAAACGCGGCCCCGACAGGATTCCCACTGTTCGTGCGGGTATCGACGGCGATGAGTTGAACCACCGCATCGGCGGGGTCCGCCGGTCCCCCCTGCGCCGGGGCCGCCACGACCCCGAGGCACAGGACGCCGAGCACGAGCACCTTCACGGTCCCGCAGAGGCCGCGGGGCGAGCCGCGCGTGGAATCGACGAGACCGGCGCGTCCGGTCACGCCGCGAGACACCATCGACCCGCCCGTTCCTGCGCGCGCACTGCGCGGCGCACCCGACGCCGCCCGGTGTCCTCCCGTCGCAACTAACCGACCGCCGCCATCTCGTCGAGCGCTGCGACGAACGACTTCTCGAACTCGGCGAGCCCCTTCACCTGGTCGTTGCCCTCGATCACCAGGTACTCATCGGGAGAATGCGCCCGTCCCCCATGGTTCAAACCGACCGGCAGCAACGGGATCTGAAGCGGTCGCTTCGTGAACACGTGCCACGGTGCGCTCCCGGCGTTCGTCGGCGCGATCAACGGTTCAGCGCCGCGCTGGCGGCAACTGCGCACGAGCGCCTCCACAAACGGCGATGTCGGGGACGTCCGCGCCCACTCGTGGCTGCGGGCGTCTTCGACCGACCGACCGCCCCGCACCGCCACGATTTGGATGTCCGGATACCCGCGGCGATCCAGGTGTCGGCGCACCTTGTCGAGTACCCCCCGGTAGGTCTGGTTCGGGACGAGGCGGCACTCGAACTTGGCCCGCACGCGATGCGGCATCGACGTTTTGAAGTCGGGGCCGATGTACCCGCCGACGATCCCTTGGATGTTCAACGTGGGAGCGAAGAACAGCTTCATCAATGCGTCCCGGCCGTGTACGTCATCGATGAAACGGTCCACCGCCAGCACCTGCTTGGCGCTCTCCTCGTCGTAGTTCGGCGCCATGCGGTCGACGAGCGCGACGTCGTCCGCCGCCGGAGGCAACACGTCGTCGTAGAAGTCGTCGATGGTGATGCGATCGGGGTGCGCGGGATCGGTCATCGTCGCGAGCGCCTGGATCAGGCGCCACGCGGGGTGATCGACCATCGCCGCGTTGCTGCTGTGGATGTCGAATCGCCTCGGACCCCGCCCCCACAACGCGCCGGAGCACTCCAGCTCGAAGGGCGCGCTGCCCTTGCACCCCAGCGCCACCATCGGCACGCCCTTGAGGTTTTGCGACGCGGTGGGGAAAATCGCGGCCTGGGCGTCTCTCAGCCGGTCCACGTAGGCGGTCGCGAAGTCGACCAGGCGCGGGCTTCCGATCTCCTCTTCGCCGTCGCTGATGAACTTGAGGTTGACCGGAAGTTCCTGTCCGGTGGCGCGAATCGACTCGACCGCGTTCAGAAACGCGCCGAGCGGTCCTTTCTGGTTGACGGCGCCCCGGCCGACGAGGCATCGCCGGAACGGGGACCGCTCCACGACCTGCGGATCAAACGGATCGCGAACAAGCGTCCACTCCTCGCCGGTGATCTGCTTGACATCGTACATGAAGTACACGAGCAGCGTCACCGGTTTCCCGGCGCGGTACTCTGCGTACACGACCGGCTGGCCCTTCGTCGGAACGATCTCGACGCGCTGGCATCCGAGGCCGCGGTAATAGGAAGCCAGTAGTTCCGCGCACTCGGTCATACCCCGGTTCTCCGCGGAGATGCTCGGCACGCGGATCAGCTCCAAGAGGCGATCAAGATGCTGGGGTTGATGCCGGTCGATGTGGTCGAATACGGGAGCCATCTGTAGCCGTTGCGCCATGCTCTCCTCCGGCGTGCGTCGGGATCCGCGTACGGGCGGTCCGTGGCGGTGATGGGTGCGTGACCACCCCGCGCGTGCCTTCGACGAGAGCGCGGACCCGCCCTCCGGAACCGCGGCCGAGGCCGTCGGCCCCCTACGTGATGAGGCCTCGCATTACGCCGGTGTCCCCTCGGGGTCTCCACTCGGGGAACCACCGCCGCATCACGGTTTCGTCATCACGACGGTCGGCGGGGATCACGCGGGCGATCTCCGCCAGGCGTTGCAGGGCGTCTTCGTTCACGGTGACACCCAGACCGGGGCCGCTGGGCATCGACACTGACCCGTCGTCCACATGGAACTCGAACGGCTCGTTCACGATGTCCCACCCCTGCTGCCACGGGTAGTGCGTATCGCTGGCGTAGTTGAGGTGCGGGATCGTCGCGGCCGCATGCACCATCGCGGCGAGCGAGATGCCGAGGTGCGTGTTGGAGTGCTGCGAGAGCCCAAAGCCAAAGATCTCGCACACTCGGCCGAGAAGCCGGAGCGCGTCCAGCCCGCCCCACCAGTGGTGATCGGCCAGAATCACCTGTACGGGCCGCCGCGATGCGGCGGCGGGCAGGTCCGCAAACCCGGTCACGCACATGTTGGTCGCGAGCGGCACGTTCGTGTGCCCGGCCACCTCAGCCATGGCGTCCATGCCGGTGACCGGGTCCTCGTAGTACTCGAGCCCGATCTGCTGCAGCGCGGGGAGCACGCGGAGGGCCTCCGGCACCGACCAGCCGCCGTTCGGGTCGATCCGGAGCCGGCACGCGGCCCCAAACCGCGCCCGCAGCAGGCGCAGCGCCTCAACTTCCTCTTCGGGCGACAACACGCCGCCTTTGAGCTTGAGCACGCGGAACCCGTAGCGCCGCACGAACTCCTCGGCCTCGGCGACCATCGCCTCAGGAGTGGCCACGGCGTCGCCCCAGCCGTGCATGCCCAACGGGGCGCGGGGCGTTGGCCTCCCGGCGGGTGTGTCCAACCAGTCGTCCGGGGTGGCGAACTTGAAGAAGAGGTACGCCGACATCGGCACGCGATCCCGGACGGCCCCGCCGAGCAGGTCTGCGACGGGACGTCCCACGGCCCGCGCCGCCAGATCGAGGCAGGGCAACTCAAAAGCGCTCTGCACTCGCGGGCGACCCGGAAAGAGCGTCCGGAGGTGTTCCCGGCGGAAGGGGTCCATGCCGATCAGATGCGCCGCCGCCTCTTCGAGCTCGACCTGCGCCTGCGTGCCGCCGGGCATCTCCCCCAGCCCGGTCAAGCCGTCGTCGCTGCGCACCTGGATGACGTTGCGAAGCGCATACGGCTGATGGCAGCCGATCACGTTCCGCAGCGGGAGATCCGGCACGGCGACCACGGTTACCTTCACAGCGGTGATGCGCATGCGTCACCCCTCTCGTGTCGAGGCGGGTGGATCCACCGAGTATTCTACCCGGCCAGCGTCGCGCGCCGCCAGATCGGCAGGTCACCGTCGCGTGTCGACGGAACCTGGCCCCGGGACGAGGTGTGCGGAGTGACCGAGTGGAAGACCTGTACTAGTTCACGTGGGAGCGGGGGCCGGCTCGTTCGGTTGCCGCTTGCGATCGGCAGGAGCATGAAACCGCCACGAGTCGCGGACATCCGCGCCACCACGGTCACCGTGCCGCTCGAGGCTCCGCTGCTCCACAGCAACGGAGCGCACTGGGGCCGGTTTGTGCGCACCATCGTCGAGGTCGAATCGGAGAACGGCCTGATCGGCCTTGGAGAACTCGGGGGCGGTGGAGAAAGCGCCGAGCGCGCGCTCGTGGCTCTCAAACCGTATCTCGTCGGCCACGACGTGTTCGACCTGGAGGCCCTCCGCTTCAAGATCTGCAATCCGACCGCCAGTCTCTACAACAACCGGACGCAGCTGCATGCCGCGGTCGAATTCGCGTGCCTCGACATCGCGGGGCAAGCCCTGGACGTGCCCGTCCACGATCTCCTTGGAGGGCGCCTGCGCAACACGATCCCGTTCGCCAGCTACCTGTTCTTCCGCTATGCGAACCCGGCCATGGGCGTCGGCGAGGTGCGCACCGTCGATCAACTCGTCGCACACGCCCGCGACCTCAGGGACCGACACGGGTTTCGCACGCACAAGCTCAAGGGCGGAGTGTATCCGCCGGACTATGAGCTGACGTGTTTCCGCGCCCTGGGGCACGCGTTCCCGGCCGACTCGCTCCGCTATGACCCCAACGCCGCCTTGAGCGTCGAAGAGGCCATCCGCTTCGGACTCGCGATCGAGGACCAGCGGAACGATTACTTGGAGGATCCGACCTGGGGCCTGAACGGTCTGCGCCGCGTCCGCGAGCGCGTCCGCGTGCCGCTTGCGACCAACACCGTGGTGGTCACCTTCGAACAGCTGGCGGCCAACATCCTCCACCCGGCCGTGGACGTGATCCTGCTCGACACGACGTTTTGGGGAGGCATCCGGCCCTGCATTAAAGCCGCGGGGGTGTGCGAAACGTTCCAGCTCGGGGTCTCGGTGCACTCCTCGGGGGAGCTCGGCGTCCAGCTCGCCACGATGCTGCACCTCGCCGCGACGATTCCGAACTTTACCTTCGCGGCCGACGCGCACTATCATCACGTCACGGACGACATCATCGCCGGAGGCAAGCTCCGGTACCGCGACGGCCACATGACCGTACCGGACGGGCCTGGGCTCGGCGTGCGCCTCGACCGTGAGAAGCTCGGGCGCTATGCCGCCCTGTACCGAGAGCTCGGCGGCTATCCCTACGATCGCGACCCCGGCAGGCCCGACTGGTATCCCCTCGTCCCGAACACCCGATGGGCGGATCCCGGGGTGGCATTGTCTCTCGAGGACCGACCATGCGCCTGACCCTGGGAGGCGCGGGCCCGATGCGCCTACCGGCGCAGCTCGACGCGGCGTCCTTCCGCCGCCGATAGATATCCCGCGTAGACGGTTTCCACGACGTCCCGCCCCAGCCGGCCGTCGGCCCGCGGTGTGCGCCCCGTGGCGACGCACTCCACAAAGTCCTGAAGCGCGTGGACGTGGCCCTGCGCCCAGTCCTCATCCGGTGCCGGGGAGCTCCAGCCGGCCTTCGTCTCAAGCTTCTCCATGAGGTACTCGCGCTCAAAGACCCCCGGGCTCGGCGCAAACGCCTGCACCAGGCCGGTGTGTTCCATGTTGCACTTGATGTGCGCGTTCGAGAGGAAGATCTGCAGGCTGCTCTCCATCCCGCCCAGCACCGACTCCGACGCCCACACGATGCCCCGGCTGCCGTCCTCGAAGGTGATGATCAGCGCCCCCCAACTCTCGACGTCGACCCACCCCTCGCCGACCCAACGCTGCGGTTGTTCCCGAAATCCGCGCGTCTCGGTCAAATCGCCGACCTCCGCCACGACGGCGCGCGGCCGAATCGCGCCGCCGAAGCGCCGGATGCCCTCCTGCCGCTTCAAGTACAGCATCGCCCCGACCGGATGCACGCCCAGTTGGAACAACGCCCCGCCCCCGGCGTATCGCCACTCCCGCGAATATGGGGAGTGCGACCCGCTGTGGCACTCGCCGCCGCGCATTTCCAAGATCACGCCGTCCGACGCGGCCATCAACCGATCGGCCTTCACAATCGACGGGGCGTACACCCAGTTCTCAGCGTACATCAGGTGCACGCGGGCCCGCTCCGCCGCCGCGACCATCGCGTCCGCGCTTTCCACGGCCGCCTGCAGCATCGTGGTGCGCGACACGCTCCGCGCGTCGGCGTCCGGCGCCAGCTGATCCCCGCTGAACGCGGTCAGCGGCTTCGCGCAGATCACATGCTTGCCGGCCGCCGCGGCCCGCTCGGCCATCGGCCGGTGCAGATGGTTCGGCACGCACAGGTCCACGACGTCGACGTCGGGCCGCCCAAGCACGTCGTCGTAGTCGTCACACACGTCGGGAACGCCGTGCTTCCGCGCGTAGCTCACGGCCCGGTCCTTGGATCGGCTCACGACGGCCAGGATGCGCACGTCGTGCCCCGTCACGGACGCGTACGATCGGGCGCGCGTCTCGGCGAGGAACCCTGCGCCGATCATCGCGACGTTCACCTGGGGTTTCTTGGCCATCGGTCACCTCGCCCTCTCGACTCGCCGCATCCGGCGGCCCCCGTCCGCGCGATCGCCTTCGCACCGCCGCCGACCGGACCGCTATCGGTCAACGGGGGCAAACGTTTTGATGAAGTTGATGACATGCCACCGGTCCGCGTCCGCGATCTTGTCCTTGAATCCCGGCATCGGCGTGCCGGGCATGCCGTCCGTAATCCAGAAGTACAGCCGCCCGTCGGGGTGCGTATGTCCCGAACCGAAATGCGCCCAGAAGTCGATCGGGCGCGGGAACAATCCGGCGGCGTCCGGTCCGTCTCCGCGGCCGTCCACCCCGTGGCAGACCTGGCAGTACGCACGGTAGACCCGCTCGCCGGCCGCCAGCGATGCCGGCGTCGGAGGAAACGGATTACGTCGGGCGTCAATGGCGTCGGGTGCGGGGGGCGCCGACACCAGGGCCCGTGTAGCCATGATCGCAGCCAGCCCCACGGCCGCGAGTGCGACACCAAGCAGGAGCGTTCTTCGGTCCGGGATGGGCCGCACCTTGACGATCGACCTGAACTCTTGCGCGCACGCGGTACGCTCCAAGCTCTACGACGTCATCCGCACCGTTCCCTCGGGCTTGCACGTCGCGTCGTTCGCCCCCGCGTCCCGCCGGGCCGCGACAGGTCGTGTAGGAGCCCAGCGTGCGGTATGGAACAGTACGGCTGGACGGTCGCGGTGGCAACGGCGCATGGGTCGACCGCCGACGCGTTGGAAGGAGGCTCGGGCTATGGGACGGGAGAGCATATCGGTCAGCGGGGTACACAAGACGACCGGATATTCGCACGCGGCCAAGGCCGGCGGCTTTGTCTTTGCCGCAGGACAGATCGCCCAGGATGTGAACGGAAACCTCGTGGGCAAGGGAGACATCGAGGTGCAGGCCGTCCAGATCTTCGAGAACCTCAAGGCCGTGCTGGCGTCGGCGGGAGCGACGCTCGATGACGTCGTGAAGCTCACGACGTATACGACGAGCGTCACTTACCGAGCAAAGATCGCGGAGGTGCGGGCGCGGTACTACCATACGTACTCCCCGCCCAACACGTTCCTCGTGGTGGCAAGCTTGGCCATGCCAGAGTACCTGTTGGAGATCGAAGCCGTGGCCGCCCTGCGCTGACGGCCCGGGTCGGGTGTCGGCGACGTACCGGCATCGGGCGCAGGGACTGCGAGCGCGTCTCTGGCACAACCCACCGGATCCCGTCGGGGCGGCACGCCAGGGGGGGCCTGGGCTAGCGGATGCCGGAGGGGCTGGCCGTGAGTCCCCAGCGAGTCGCCACCGACTCGCCGGGGCGCAGTACACGCACTCCGGTCCCGGTCCGAAACGCGTCAGGCGGGCACGTCATCGGCTCGACGGCGAGGCCCCGCCGGCGCTCGGCCGGGTCGGGGAGCGGATCGCCCGTGAAGAGCATCACGTGAGTATACCCCTCGTCGACCCACAGGACGGTGTCCTCGAAACGGATGCGCGCCCGTCCATCCGCGTCGCACCCCAGGCCGAAGTAGCAGTCATCGAGCTGCAGATCGCCGATCAGACGCGAGCGGCGCAAGTCATACGCGGTGCGGTCGACGGCCTCGGTGTCCCCCGTCGGCAGCCCAGGCGGGCCGATCAGCAGCCGCCGCGTCGCCGGCACGAGCAGGGTCGCCTCGTTCACCCCACCGCAGCGGCCCGCCAGGTAGGGATGGTGCCCCGCCCCATAGGGCCGCGCGCTCGCGCCGTCGTTTCGGGCGGTCGTCTCTGCCGAGAGCCCCGCGGCGGACAGCTCGTAGGAGACTTGGAGCGTCAACATAAAGGGATATCCCGGCTGGGGATAGATCGTCGTGCCGAGAACCACCCGCGACGCGGTGTGCGCGATCGCACACCACGGGACCCAGGCGGTGAGCCCGTGGATCGCACTGTGCTCGCTCACGCGATTGATCGGGAGCTGATGCTCCTCCCCATCGAACCGGTAGCGGCCGTCCCGGATGCGGTTCGGCCAAGGCAGCAGCGGCAGACCCCGGCTCCCGGTGACGACGTCGTGCTCGGCATATCCATCGAGGATGGAACGCCCGTCGGCGCTGTACTTCCGCAGTCCGCCGCCGAGCTCGACGGCCACGGCTGCGTGGCGGTCAAACCGGTTGCGGTACTGCCGTCCGGTGGGAAGCCGCATGTCGCGGGGCGCTAGACGAAGGGCTGCTCGAAGCGCCCGCGATGCGCGACCTCCGAGAGCGGCTTGCGCTGCTTCTTGCCCAGACCGCGGCGCTGCGCCGGGTAGCCAAACGGAACGATCGCCAACACGTCCAGGGCATCGGGGATGCCGAGGAGCGGCTTCACCTCGGTCAACCCCAGAAAGCCCACCCAGTTGGAACCGACCCCCGCCGCCCATGCCGTGAGGACCATCGATTGAATCGCGCGGCTCCCGTCCGAGACCGCGAATCTCGTCTTCTCGATCGCCACGACAATCGCGAGCGGCGTCTGTGCGACGTACGGCCCGCTTCGCGCCAATGCGCCCAACTGGCGGAGCACCTCCCGGTCCTCGACGACGATGAAGTGCCAGGGCTGCCCGTTCATGCTGCTCGCCGTCAGCCGCCCGGCTTCGACGATCTGCCGGACGATCTCCGGCGGCACCGGCCGGTCTTGGTAGGCACGCACGGCCAGCACGGTGCGAACCGCGTCAAAGACGTCCATCGCCCGCCTCCCCCAGAACTTCCGCCACGGGCCATCCGAGCGGTCGGCGGCCCGTTTCGTTCCTGCGCCTCTCAGCCCCCGTGGCGCTCCGCCTTGTCCTGCCTCACCCGCAGCGCCCAATGTCTGCGTTCTTCCCGGACGAAGCCCCACGTCTGTACGAGCGCCCATGCCTCGGCTTCCTGGGCCTCGTAGTCGTTCATCCGGCCGACGTGGTGCGCCAGCGCGATGTGCGCGAGCTCATGGGCGACCTCCGCGACGACAATCGCGTCGGCTGCACGCTCCAGCATCGGCGACAGGTACAGCATTCGGGCGTGAGGGGCCCGCGGCAACACGATCTCGTCCGGCGGGTGTACGGTGACTGGAAACGGCCACAACCCAGCTCGCATCAACGGATGGGGGATGAACCACGAAAACGAGTCTTCGTCGGACGCCGCTTGTTGGAGCAACCGTTCGTACCAGTCGTCAGGAAGTCGCCGGAGCACCTCTGCGATCGCCCGGCATCGCCGGTTCGCGTCCGGACCGCTGAATCCGCTCTCCGTAGTCGGCCAGAGCGCCGTCCAAAGGACGGTCTCGAGCGCCCGGTGGTAGGTGGGGCCTGTCCTGGCAACGCGCTCCCGCATCGCGACCCTGCCCTTCTCCGGGTTCCATTCTAGATCGGATCGTTCATCCATCGCATTCACCTCGCTCCATCACAATCCCCCTCACCCGCCGTCCGCGACCTGGGACGCGCATATCTACTATGCTCAGGGCAATCTATGGGAGTTTCTCACCCCCTGCGATGCCGATGAGGTCCAGTCTATGACATTCACAGAACGATTCTGCGCCGGTGTGCCCAACCAACCCCCGTTTCGGTCCCCTCGGATGAAGGATTTCGCATCCTCGGAGTGAGGATTCCGGGCTCGCGGGTGCTGGCAGGGGACGTCTCGGAACACAGCTAAGAGTCCGAGCGATCGCCCGCCGCCGTCAGGTCACGGCCGGGCAAAAGGGGCCGCCATGGAACAGCGCCTGCTCGGAAAGACAGGCCTCCGCGTCTCCGCCCTCGGCTTCGGTGCCGGCGCAGTCGGAGGCCTGTTGGTGCGCGGCGAACGCGCAGACCAGACGCGGGCCGTCGCGCGAGCGCTCGATGCGGGCATCACGTACTTCGATACGGCGCCGAGCTACGGCGACGGACGCTCGGAGGAGAATCTCGGCGCGATCCTCGGCGAACTACGCGCGTGGCGCCGCGTCGCGGTCGGCACAAAAGTCCGCCTGCAGCCGGCTGACCTCGCCGATCCGGCTGCGGCCATCAGGCGCTCGTGCGAGGCCAGTCTGCGCAGGCTGGGGTGCGATGCCGTCGACCTGCTGCAGCTTCACAATCCCATCGCCAGCAGCGCCGCCGACAACACGGTCACCGGCAGCAGCCGCCCGGTTCCGCTGGACGTGGTCACCGGTGCCGTTGCCGAGGGGATGCGCGACGTTGTGGCACAGGGGCTCGCCCGACACGCGGGTTGCACTGGCCTCGGCGACGCGCGCGCCCTGCACGCGCTCGTCGCGAGCGGCGCGTTCGCCACCGTTCAGACCTACTTCAACGCGATCAACCCGAGCGCCGGCGTCGCGGGCGCCGCCGGCGGCGAGCAGGACTTCGCGGGACTGATCGGCGCCGCCGCGACCGCGGGCCTCGGGGTCGTTGCGATCCGCGTCATGGCCGCAGGCGCCCTGCTCGCGCGGCCGCAGCGACACCGAAACGCCGGGGATCCCGGCGCGCTGCTGGTCGACGGCGCGCGGTACAACCGCGACCTCGAACGTGCCCGCGAGATACAAGCGATCGCCGCTGAGCTCACCTACGACGGCCCGCTCGAACTCGCGCTGCGATTCGTCCTCGCCGCACCCGGGATCTCGACGGCGTTGGTGGGGTTCTCGAGCCCCGAACAGCTCGACGACGCGCTGCGCTGGACCCGCCGTGGTCCTCTTCCTCGGGCCGCGATCGACCGTGTTGTAGATCTGGCCCGCCGCCCGTGAAGGCCGGAGAGAACCCTCCCAGATCCGCGCGTTGGAATGCCGGGCCGCAGCGCGCTGCGGCCCGGCACCTTGTCCTGCGCAGGTGACGAACCGCGCCCGACCCGCGACCGCGGTGCCTGTGCGGTCACCGACGACGCCACTTGGACGTTGCCCGTGGTCGGCTTGGCGCGTTCCGTCTTCGGGTTCGTCACCTCGAGCACGCCGTCCTTGTGGACGGCCTTCGCCCCCTCGCCCTTGACCTCGCTCGGCAGCCTGCGCGTGAAGGTGCCGGCCCGAACCTCCCGGCGGTGATACGTATCCGTCGGTTCACATTCCGCCCAGCTCGCCGTGGATGGTGATGGTGCCGCTCGTCACTTGATGTTGAGGTTCTTCGGATCGATGTTCGGGAGTTCGGCTCTGACCACGACGTCGTTCTCCGTCTCGAACACGTCGACCACCGGCTCCCAGATCATCGCCGTCATGCCCACGCGCTCCGCCCGAACGCGGCGCGTGGCGTAGAATTCATCGAGGAGCCGGTTCACGGACCACCGCAGCGGGGCCTTCACGGCCGTTGACGGGATCCACGGATGCGGGGCTTCCGACCCCATGCTTGGCCGGGCAACACCCGTTGCCCGATCCCTACTTCCCGTGCCCTCCGACGCCAATTCCCCTCCACCGTGGTGGGCGAGGCGCTCGCGATGATCGTCGGCACGATCGCCGGCGGAGCCGAGGTCAGTTCGCGGGACGAGTGCCAGGAGAGATTCCTCCTGGCTGCGCGGGAATCGGAAATCGAGTGGGCGGACGCTCGGGATCGATCCGACCGCGTGCACTAAGAGCGCACCCGCACACCACTGGCTCGACGCGCCGCCGTGTCTGTCGCCCGCTGCAATCCAATCACCAGTGCCGCGCCGGGAGAAATGGCCGAAGAGCCTAGTCCTTTCGCATGAGTGGTCCGGTGACGACGCACCACCGGCTGGGAACTAAATGCTGGGGAGCAGATTCGACGGTGACAGCCGGATGGTGATTGAGACCGATGCGAGGATCGCTCCGAAGCGGTGTTCGATGAGCAGCTCCCCATCTCTGCGTGGACGTCCGTTCCGCGCTCAACCTGCGGAGCGATCCCCCCCGCTCGAACCTCGCGGCGCCCGGCGCACGCCGGAGACGCCCCATCCCATCAGCTAGGCTAGGCGCGACAAATCGGCAGCAGGTTCCAGAACCAAAAGGAGGCGATGTAGGTGGGCGGCGGTAACAAGACGCGCTCCGTTCTGTATCTCGTCATCACGGCACTGCTCGTCCTCGCGATCCCCGGGTGGTATGTGAATGCGACCGCTACGGTGGCTCACGCCCAGACCTCCGGCAACGGTGGCGGCGGCGGCGCGGGTGGTGGCGCCGGCAACGGCAACGGCTTGCCCGGTAACCCCGGGACCACCGTAGTGGGTGGCGGGACCGGCGGCTCCGGAGGGGCTGCGGGTACGACCGGCGGTAGCGGCGGGCACGGCGGCGCCGGAGGCGCGGGCGGCAGCAACAACACCAATACCTCCGGCAACGGCGGTAACGGCGGCGCGGGCGGCAGCGGCAGCAACAGCAACAGCGACGGTGGCAACGGTGGTAGCGGCGGGGCCAGCTCAGGAGGCAGCGGCGGCACCGGTGGTGCCGGCGGAGCGAACAACGGGAACGGCGGCGCCGGCGCCGCCGGCGGCGCGGGCGGCAGTTTCAACACCAACAACTCAGGCAACGGCGGCGCGGGTGGCGCCGGCGGAGCCAGTCAGAATAGCACTGGCAATACCCCGGCCGGTGGCAATGGCAACGGGGGCGCCGGTGGCACCGGCGGCGCGAATTCCGGTGGCAGCGGCGGGACCGGTGGCGGGGGTGGCACCGGGAACGGCAACGCCGGCGCGGGTGGCGCCGGCGGCAACGGCGGCAACGTCGGCGGCACTGCCACCGGCGGCAACAGCAATAACTCCGGAGACGGCGGTGCCGGCGGGGCCGGTGGGACCGGCGGCATCAACAACGGCGACGGTGGAAGCGGCGGGACTGGCGGAGCCGGCGTCGGCGGGAGCAGCGGCGGGACCGGCGGCACCGGTGGCGCCGGCAATGGGACCGGCGGCGCGGGCGGCACGGGCGGCGCGGGTGGTACGGCCAACAACACCGCCTCCGGCAACGGCGGTGCGGCTGGCGCCGGCGGAGCCGGCGGCAATACGAACGGCGGCGGCGGCGCGGGCGGTCTCGGCACGACAGTCGCCGGCGGTAACGGAGGAGCGGGTGGTAGCACGAACGGGACCGGTGGGGCCGGCGGCGCCGGTGGTGCCGGCGGGAACGCGAACATCGGTCAGACGACCGGGCCAGGGGCGCTGGGCGGCTCTGGGAATGGCGGCGCCGGCGGCAAGGGCGGTGCCGGTGGAAGCAGCAATGGCATCGGTGGGACCGGTGGGGCTGGCGTAAACGGCGGGGCCGGCGGGAACAGCAACGGTGACGGTGGAAGCGGCAGCGCCGGCGGCAGCGGCGGCAACAGCAACGCCAACGGCTCCGGCAACGGTGGCGCCGGCGGCAATGCCGGTGGTGGTGGTAGCAACAACGGCACAGGTGGTAACGGCGGGGCGAGCGCCGGCGCGGCCGGCGGCAGCAACAACGGCAACGGCGGCGGCGGCGGCGCGGGCGGTGGCGGCGGCAACAGCAACACCAACGGCTCCGGCAACGGTGGGGCCGGCGGCACGGGAGCGACGGGTGGCAACAGCAACGGCAATGCGTCCGGCTCAGCCGCTGGGACGAACGAGAACGGCAACGGCGGCGCGGGCGGTGGCGGTGGTACCGGCGGGAACAATAACGGCGGCAACTCCGGCAACGGCGGCGCGGGCGGTAATGGCGCTCCAGGCGGGAACAACAACAACTAACGCCTGAGCACGTCGTAGATCGGGGCGGGGCATGCGACTCGTGCATGCCCCGCCCTCGTCGTTGTTGTGAACATCCCTACGCGACGCGCGCCCCGCGCCGACGTCGCGTGGCCGCGCGGAACGTACCGTCTGTCGCCCGACGAACTGGGGCACACACTGCAAGGGCAGGCCGATACACGGTGAGAAACGAGGCGCGAACGGGCCGGTGAAGACTCCTTCGACCGACGACGAGCACAACCCGCGGACACCGCTCTCCATGCTCATCGTCGGAGACCGCCCAACCGACAGTGCCCTGGTGGTCGACAAACTTCGCCAGCACGGGTTCGACGTCGAGTGGCACCGCGTGGAGCACGAGTCGGACTACCTGGCACGCCTCAGCCCTGAACTGGATGTCATCGTGGTCGACGACGGCCTGCTGCAGGTGGACGCCCGCCGCGCGATCGCGCTGGCGAAGGACCGCAACCTCGATGTGCCGATCGTCGTGGCCGTGGCGGCGCTCGGAGACGAAGCCGAGGCGTTGGTGAGCCGGTGGGGCGCCACCGATTGCGTGGTCAAGCCACACCTGCCGCTGCTTGCGCACGTGGTGGAACGAGCGCGGACCCACCGACGCCTGCGACACGAACAGACGCAACTCCGCCGACGCTTGGACGCGTTCGTCGAAAATAGCTACGACGCCCTCGCGTTGATCGGTGACGATCTGAGAGTTCGGTACGCGAGCCCCTCGATTCGCCGCGTCATGGGCATCGAACTCAACGATTTCGTCGGACACGAAATTCTGGAGTTCGTGCACGCCGATGACCACGAGCAGGTCCGCCGCGCCTACGACGCGCTCCGCCGCGATCCGACCCGCACGCAGGCGTCGCTCATCAGGCACCGACACGGAGATGGGTCCTGGCGCTTGGTGGAGATCACCCGCCGCAACCTCCTCGCCGAACCCAGCGTGCGCGCCATCGTGGTCAACTTCCGGGACGTGACGGAGCGCGAAACGGCGCAGAACGCGCTGCAACAAAGCGCATCGCGGTATCGAGGTTTGTTCGAGAGGGTGCCCATCGGACTGTACCTGACCCGCACCAACGGGACGTTCGTGGACGCCAATCCAGCGTTCCTCGAGATGCTCGGGTATCCGGACCGCGCCACCCTTCGAGGAATCAACGCGACCTCGCTGTACGTCGACCCGGGCGCCCGCGAGCGGCTCACCGAGGCGCTCGAACGCGACGGTGTCGTGACGGGGTGGGAAAGCGCGCTCCGTCGGCGGGACGGCACGATCCTCTGGGGACGAGCGAACGTGCGCGCCGTTCACGACCCGACCGGCGAGGGGGACGGCCTCGAAGGCGCCATCATCGATATCACCGACCAACGCGCCGCCGAGACCGCCCTGCGGGACAACGAGCAGCGTTTCCGCGCATTGATCGAACACGGTTTTGATATCATCCTGCTCCTCGACCGACGCGGCATCATCCAGTACGCCAGCCCCTCCGCCGAGCGCGTCCTCGGCTACGAGCCCGACGCTCTCCTCGGCCGCGACCGCCTCGAGCTCGTCCACCCCGACGACCGCGCCGAACTGCGGCATCGGTTTGCGAGCCTGGTCGAGCACCCGGACGGGCAGGCGTTCACGCAAGCTCGGCTGCGGCACCGGGACGGCACGTGGCGCTGGACGGAGTCGGTGGCGACCAACCTGCTTCATGATTCCAGTGTGCAGGCCGTGGTGGCGAACTACCGCGACATCACCGTGCGAAAGTTGGCAGAGGAAGAGAACCAGCGACGTGCGGCACACCTCGAGACGATCAACGCGATCGTGGCGGCCGCCGTGTCGGCGCGCGACCTGGGGCAACTGCTGGAGCACACGGTCGACCTGACGCTCCACGCGCTGGGGCATACGATGGGGGGCATCTGGATCGGGACGGAACATCGGGGCAGCGGCATGTCGGCGGACGTGGGCCCGTCGATCCTGCGGGCGGCGGCGTCGCTGGGGCAGGTCCTTGACGCCTCGGAGGCCGTCGCGGACGCGCGTGCGCCCGACGCGCACGGGTTGGCATCCGTAATGAAGGGCCTCGGCATTCTCGCCTGGATCGCCGCGCCTATCCGGGCCGGGGGACGCGCGATCGGGGGCATCGCCGTGGCGTCACCGGTGCCGTGCGCGTGGCGCCCGGACGAGACTGCGCTCGTGGAGACCGTGGGACGGCAGATCGGCGAGGCGGCCGAGCGGCTGGATCTGTTGCAACGCGCCGAACGGCGCACGGCGGAGTTGTTGGCGGTCACAGACCTCGGCCGCCGGCTCCGCGAGGCGGCAAGTGTGACCGACATGTACCCCATCATCGTCGAACACGCCATGCAGGTGCTCGCGAGTGAACACGGAGCCCTCGCGCTCTTGAACGAAGACGAAGAGTCCTTCACGCGGGTGTACGCGAGGGGGGTCTCAACGGAACCGCCCGGATCGACGTTCCCCGCGGCCGGCAGTCGATCGATGGAGGTTGTGCGAACGGGCATCCCGCGTGTGGCCAAAGATATCGGCGAGGAGCAGCGTCCGCCGTGGATGGATCACTTCAGCTACCGAGACTTCGGCCCGTACCTCGTGGTGGCGGTGCGATCCGAAGCGGAGAGCATCGGGACCCTCACGCTGCTCCGACGGAAGACCGGCCAGGATCGATCGTTCAGCGAGGACGACGTGCGCGTGCTGATGGGGATTGCCGAAATCGCCGGCTCGGCCATCCGGCGAGGACGCCTGCAACAAAGCCTGGAGCAATCGTACATCGAGATGGTGCTCGCGCTAGCCCGGGCCGTGGACGCCCGGGACAGCTACACCGGCGACCACAGCGAGCGCATCGCCGCACGAGCCGTCGCAACGGCGCGAGCGCTCGGATGCACCGACGATGAGACACAGACCATCCATTGGGCCGCGTTGCTGCATGACATCGGCAAGCTCAGCGTGCCCGATCAGATCCTCAAGAAGCCCAGCCCGCTCACGGCGGCCGAGTGGGATGTCATGCGCGAGCATCCCACGATCGGCGAACAGATCTTGCGGCCGATCGAACGGATGCATGGGGTCGCCGCGATCATTCGCCACCACCACGAACGATGGGATGGTACGGGCTATCCCGACCGTCTGCAGGGCGACGAGATCCCGCTCGGGGCCCGTATTCTCGCGGTGGCCGACGCCTACAGCGCCATCATCGATACTCGAGCGTACGACGCGGGCAGGCCCAAGAACGAGGCGATCGCGGAGATCCGCCAGTGCGCCAGCACGCAGTTCGATCCCGCCGTCGCCGACGTCTTCTGCCGTGTGATCGAGCACGCCGACGCGGCGATCGTCCCGGTCGCGGAGATGGCCTCTGCGGGCAATGAGTCCATCCGATCACTGGCCTCGGCGGTGGTACAGCCGTTTCAGCAAAACCGGCACCTCCGCCGCGCCGCCCCGGCGGTGGCGGACGTGGCACAACGACTCCTGCGGCCCCTCGATCTCACGGCCGTGCTCGAGGCGATCCTGAGCCAGATCCAGAGTGTGTTCGGGTATCCGATCTGCGGCGTGCTTCTGCTGGATGAGCGGACCCGAGAGCTGCGCGTGGCCGCCCAGCGCGGGTTCGATCCCGATGTCGTGACCGGACTGCGGCTCCGGGTCGGCGAGCAAGGGATCGCCGGCTGGGTCGCGCAGCGGGGACGGTCCTACTACGCGCCTGACGTTACCCTGGATTCTCTGTACGTCGCGGGGTCATCGTCCGCGCGGTCGAACGTCGCGTTTCCGCTGATGGTCGACGACCGGACAATCGGTGTCCTGGACGTCGAGAGCCCGAGCGTCGACGCGTTCCCGAAGGAAACCCGCGAATTCCTCGCGACGTTCGCGGTCCTCGCCGCGCTTGCCATTCTCCGCGCCCAACGGGACGAGAATCTCAGCGAGCTCGCGCGCACCGACGGGTTGACCGGCCTCGCGAACCATCGGGCGATCCTGCAGGATCTCGAGCGCGAGATCGTACGCGCCCGCCGCAGCGGCCACCCCGTGTCGGTGGCGCTCGTAGAGATCGATGGGTTCAAGCGGCTCAACGACAAGTTCGGTCACCTGCAGGGCGATCTGGTGCTGCGGGAGGTGGCCGACGTGCTCCGCCGGCATTCTCGCGCCGGCGATCTCGTCGGGCGGTTCGGCGGCGACGAGTTCGTGCTGGTGCTGCCCCAGGCGACAAAGAACGTGGCCGCACAGATCGTGGAGCGAGTGCGGGGGCACGTCGAGGAGATCCGCGTCCCGGGCAACGAGCGCACGTTGAGCGTCAGCATCGGACTGGCCGCCCATCCCGCCGACGGCGACGATCCGGACGGTCTTCTGGAATCGGCAGATCACGCCATGTATCAGGCGAAGCGCAACGGCGGCAACCGCGTGTGCGTAGCCTAACGGACTCCCTCGAGCGCATCGATCGGCGTAACAAGTTCATCACCTCTCGCGTCGACCGACATCCAAACGCCCCGTCCGAGGTTATTCATGCGTGAACCACGACAGAGAGTGCGCGCCTCTCTGATTCCGCCACACAAGGAGGCACCGCCCATGCGTCAACTGGTTGCAGCGATCCTGGTGGGGGGCGCGCTCTCGACGAGCATGTCCGGAGCCTTTGCCAACGACATCGCGGAGCGGTCGTTCCCGCGGCACAACGGGTACGTCGCAGCGGAGGACCAGAACCAGGCCGCGCCGATGACCCCGGTCGACAACCGGGAACCGCCCAACTACCCGACGTCGACGAGCCAGAACCAGTAGCGCCGGCGCGGCAGACTGCGGCGGCCGTCGCGAGCCAATCGCTGGTCGTCCCTCCCCCCGTGGTCGTGTGACGAAAACGTGACACGATACCTGTGACATTAGTAGGTGAACTCGGTCTCTCCCGCAGCACCGATTCGCGCGCTCGGAGGTGGCCCCGCATTGAACGGAGATCCCACGGATCGTCGCCGCCAGGTGGCGGTGCTGGCGGCGTCTCCTCTCGCCCCGATCCCCTCGGGCGCTCGCCGTCTCGCCGTCAACGGAACCGTCCACAGCGTTCGCCTCCCGCCGGATACCCCGCTGCTGTATGTCCTCCGAGACGAATTGCATCTGCACGGACCGCGCTTCGGCTGCGGGCTCGGTCAGTGCGGGGCGTGTACGGTCCTGCTCGACGGCACCGCGGTGCGGTCATGTACCCTCCCCGTTTCCGCCGTCGGCGACCTGCCGGTCACGACCCTGGAGGGCCTGGGTACCCCCGATCGGCCGCATGCGGTGCAGCAGGCGTTCATCGAGGAACAGGCGGTGCAGTGCGGGTACTGCATCAACGGCTGGATCATGACGACGGTGTCGCTCCTGGCGAAGACGCCCAATCCGAGCGACCCCCAGATTCGGTCCGCCTTGTCGGGCTTGATCTGCCGCTGCGGCGCGCACATGCGGATCTTCAGGGCGGTCAGACGCGCCGCTCAACAGCGGAGCTGAGGGAGAGATGCGCATGCGGCGCCCATGGGCTCTCTCTCGACGCCGGTTCCTCAAGACCTCAGGTGCGATCGTCGTCGCCTTCGCGATGCCGCCGGCGGTCCTTGGCTCGCACCCGGACGCCGCCGGGGCCGCGCCGGCTCGAAACGCCTCGGCGGACCCGGCACAGTTGGATTCGTGGTTGGCGATCGCTGGGAACGGCAGCGTCACGGTGCTCACAGGCAAGGTCGAGCTCGGGATGGGCGTGTCGACAGCCTTTGCGCAGATCGTGGCCGAGGAACTCGACGTCCCCGTCCGGGCGGTTTCGGTCGTGATGGGAGACACCGCGAGGACACCCGATCAGGGGGGCGTAGGCGGAAGTACGTCGATCTCGATCGGCGCCAAGCCGGTCCGGCAGGCGGCCGCGGAGGCCCGGCGGGTGTTGTTGGACCTTGCGTCGGCCCGCCTCGGGGCGCCGGCCGCCCAGCTCTCCGTCCGCGATGGCGTCGTACGGCGGGTGGACGACCCGACCCGCACCGCGTCGTACGGGGAGCTGATCGGTGGACGACACTTTGATGTCGCGCTCACAGCCGGCGGTGGAAGCTACACGCTCGGTGTGACGGGGAGCGCCCGGCCGAAATCTCCGGACCAGTACACGATCGTCGGCACCTCGGTGCCGCGCATTGACATCCCTGACAAGGCGACCGGCCGGTTTACGTATGTGGTCGACGTGCGTGTCCCCGGTATGGTGCACGGCCGGGTCATCCGTCCTCCGGTCCCCGGGGCAACACTGCTCCGCGCCGAAGACGCGCCAGGCGTGCCGGGGTTGATCAAGGTCGTGACGAGAGGAAACTTCGCCGGGGTCGTGGCCGAAACCGAGTGGGGCGCGATTCAGGCGGCGCGAACGCTTACCCTGAAGTGGTCCATCACGACCGCGACCTGGCCAGCCATGGCCGACCTGTACGCTGCGATGTGGGCCATGCCCGCCCGCACACGCCGGGTGATGGCACAGGTCGGCGATGTGGACGGGGCCTTGGCGTCGGCGGGTCGCACGATTCAGGCCCGCTACGAGTGGCCCTTCCAAGCGCACGCGATGATGGGCCCCGGTTGCGCGGTGGCCGAGGTTCGTGATCGAGGGGCCACGGTTTGGTCAAGTACGCAGCATCCGCACCAACTCCAGCGGGGGATAGCCGAACTACTCGGCTTCCCGGCCGACGCCGTGCATGTGATCTGGGTGGAAGGCGCCGGCTCGTACGGCCGCTCCGGGGCCGAAGACGTGGCGGGTGACGCCGCCCTGCTGTCGCAGGCCGTGGGCCGGCCGGTGCGCGTGCAGTGGATGCGAGCAGACGACACCGCGTGGGACCCCAAGGGACCGCCGGTCGTCATGGCGGTCCGCGCGGGCTTGGACGAGCGAGGGACCATCGTCGCCTGGGACTACCTGGCGCGCGCGTTCTCCGGCAGCGGGATTCCGCCGAGCCCGGCCACCGCGGGGAACCTGCTCGCGGGTCAGTTGACGGGACGGTCGGCGGCAGGCGTCGACGTCCCCACGACCGTGCAAGAAAATTACGCGTTCGCGGCCAAACGCAAAGTCGGCGAGATCGTCCCCTGGCCCCAAGACGGCTCGCCGCTGCGCACGTCCAACCTGCGGGCTCCCAGCCAGCCGGCCACCACGTTTGGCGGGGAGTCGTTCGTGGACGAGATCGCGGCCGCCGTCGGGGTCGATCCGCTGGAGTTCCGCCTGCGCTATCTCCGGAACCCGCGCGACCTCGCGGTGGTGCGAGCGGCCGCCCAGCGTGCCGGGTGGACCTCGCGACCGTCGCCGCAATCGGGCATCTCGCGCTCGGGCCTGGCCACGGGCCGCGGCATCGCCTACGCGCCGCGCGGCAACACCTTGGTTGCGACCGTCGCCGAGGTGGAGGTCAACCAGGCGACCGGACAGGTCCACGTGACTCGCCTGGTGATCGCCCACGACTGCGGGTTGATCATCAACCCGGATGGCCTCCTCGGGACGATTGAGGCAAACGCGGTGCAGTCGACGAGCCGGTCCCTCAAGGAGGAGGTACACTGGGGTCCGTCCGGCGTGACCAGCGTGGATTGGGTCACGTACCCGATTCTTCGGGCGCCGGAGATCCCCGATCACATCGAGGTCGTCCTGATCAACCGCCCGGATCTGCCGCCGTTTGGAGCCGGGGAACCTGCGTCGGTGACGACGGCGCCGGCCATTGCCAACGCGATCTTCGACGCGACGGGCGCGCGGTTACGCACCGTCCCGTTCACGCCTGCGCGGGTCAAGACCGCGCTTCAACACCGCGCCTAGCGGGGTTGGCGCACTCAGCCCCGCGCGGATCCCGGGCTCCAGCGGGTTCGCGGTCAGCCGGAGCCCACGCGTTCCATAGTCCTCCGCTCAACCCGGCACAGGAGCCAGCACCCGGACCGGGCTCCCGCTCCCGTCCACGATCTTCAGCGGCGCCGCGATGACCACCGCGCCGGTGGGCGGAACTCGATCGAGATTGCAAAGGCTGGCCAGCCCGAACTTTCCAGCCCCGTGCATGATCGCGTGGTTGGAAAAGGGCGGGTCGAAGGTACCGGCCTGGCCCGCATCGGTCCCCACCGTCTCGACACCCACCCCGAGGATATCCCGTTCTCTGACCAGGAATTCGGACGCCGACTTGTGAAAACCGGGGCTGTGTGCGCCGTCGTTACGCACATTGAGGAATTTCTTGGGGTCGCGGCGCTTGCTCCACGCCGTGTACAGTAGCACCCACGACGCGGCGGGGATGCGGCCGTACCGCGCCTCCCAGGCCGCTATGTGCGCGGGCATCACCAAGTAGTCCTGATTGCGCTCGACCTCGACCGTCACATCGATCACGACCGCCGGGCCGACGAAGTTGCGGGCCGGAATCGTGTCGCAGGCGTTGTTGGGTAGGTCCTTGCCTGTGACCCAGTGGATCGGCGCATCGAAGTGCGTTCCGGTGTGCTCCCCGAGGTGCACCGTGTTCCAGTACCAGGCCGGCCCCCGGTCGTCATAGCGAGAAATCGCGTCCATGGAAAACGGCGGGGATGGACCGAACATGGGCGGCAGACCGATGACGGGTGTTCCCGGCTCCAGCGGTTGCGTGAGATCCACGACCTTGACCCGTTGCGCCCTGAGCTCCTCGACCAGCTGCCCCAACACGCTCGCCACGTCACGGCTCCCTTCCGGTCAGTTCTCTCGTTCGTTCCGAACCTTGCGTGACCGACCCATCCGAGTCTCTCAGATGCTGTCATTCCTTCGGGGCGCGCCAACTACGTAGCTGTCGCTGGAATTGAAAGCGGTTCTCCAGCATGGAGAGGTCGGTCAAGTAGACCGGCGGGCCCGTGGCCTCCACTTTCGCCACAAGGGTCGTCAAGGCATTCGCCCGAAGCGCGTCATCGAACGCAGCCGTGAACTCCGCGACGGTGTGCACCGTCGACGTGCGCGGCACACCGGCGGCGGCGGCGATTCCGGCGATGTCGCTCCCGGTCGCGGTCGCCGTGGGAAACCCGCCCACGGAAAGGAGACTCTCGTTGTCAAACACGACGTGCACGAGGTTGCGCGGACGATAGCGCGCCAAGGTGGTCAGGGCGCCCAGGTTCATCAAGATCGACCCATCCCCGTCCAGCACGACCACCTGCAACTCCGGACGCGCGAGTGCGATCCCCAACCCCATGGAGGAGGCGAGCCCCATCGCGTGCAGCAGGTAGAAGAACCCCGGCCGATGTCCGAGCGACTGCAGCTCCGCCGACACGGCTCCCATGATCGTGACCACGACACACCGTTCCAGCCTCGGATAGACCGCCCGCAACGCGTCGATCCGGAGCATCAGTCCGTCACCGTTGGCAGCCGGCGGGTGCGAGCGGTTAGTCTTCCCACATCAGATCCCGGCACAACAGGAGCGCGACCGGCTTGAGCGACGACTCCGCCAACGTTTGCGCTTGTCCGATCCGATGCGCCACGTGGGTGGGCGCGTCCAACCGTTCGTAGGGGATATCGAGGGCCCGCAACACGGGCTCAGTTGCCCCGCCGCCCTCGGTCTGCCATGGATCTCGCTCGCCGAACTCGCCGCGGTAGCTGATCAGCATCAGCAGCGGGATCCGGTAGAGGCGCGCCAGCGAGACGATACCGTTCACGCTTGCGAGCAGCCCGTGGTTCTGCAGGAGCATCGCAGACTTTACTCCCGCCAGGTACGCGCCCGCAGAAATACCGACCCCTTCTTCCTCCTTGGCGAGACGCACGAGAATCATCTCCGGGTCGTCTTCCGCGATCTGCAGCAGGTGCACGAGCCACGTCTCCGGGAGGGCAGAAAGCAGTCTGATTCCACAGGATTTCAACGCGTCGTAGACCATTCGCGAGTTCTTTACGGAAACCGGCACGTTCGCCTCGACGTCTTCATCATTGTCCTCCTCGAACGATGCCCGGCCCTGAAACCGCTACGATATTCACCCGCCGGCGGACGAACGCCTGCCCTACCCGCGGCCCCGGTCGGGCGGTCCTGCGCGCGCACCGGAGATGCCCTCTCGTTGGATCGCGGGGATCGGCCGAGACGGCGCAGACGGGGCGCCGTGCCACGGATCAGGCGATGGTTGCGCGTCCTCATACGGCGCGCAGCGCCTCGCTGACCCGCCGAATCGCGTCGCGGTGCGCCCGCGGTGAGGAGAGGCCGACCCGCATCGTGCTTACGCTGACATGGGTCCCCCCGATCGCCCGCCACTCCGCGACAACACGCGCCCACTCGGCGGGCGACTCCGCATACCCGAGACGGCGCTCAAGCCCGATGGTCCCGGCATCGCGGCCGGCTTCCTTGGCGTATGCTCGAATCTTCGCGACCATCGCGCGGTAGCCGTCCGTGACCGGGGGAAAGCGGGACGTGGGTGAGACAATACCTCCCCCGGCCATCCATCCGTCCGCCATCCGCGCCACGCGCCGGAACACGGCATCGCTCTCCCCGCCCATCCAGACCGGAATCGGACGCTGCACCGGCAGTGGGTTAATCCCGGCGCGGTCGATGTGGTGCCAGCGGCCATGGAAGGTGACGATCTCCTGCGTCCAGAACGCCCGCAGCACCGCGACCTGCTCCTCAATGCGCTGGCCACGAGACTTGAAGTCTGCCCCAACCGCCTCAAACTCCGCGCTGTTCCAGCCGACGCCAACACCGAGGCGGAGCCGCCCGCCGCTCAGCAGGTCGACTTCGGCGGACTGTTTGGCGACGAGGGCGGTTTGGCGCTGGGGCAGTACCAGGATGCCGTTCGTGAGTTCGATGCGACTCGTGACCCCTGCGAGATAGCCGAACAGGACGAACGGCTCGTGGAACATGTCCCGGTGCGTGTATCCGAGCCAGTTGTCCTCGCGCGGTACGACGCCAAGGATGTGGTCGTACGCGATGAGGTGATCGTACCCGAGATCCTCCGCCGCCCTGGCGAAATCTGCAGCGTCCGAAGGATCCGCCCCGAGCTCCGTCTGAGGGAATACCACGCCGACCTTCACGAGCACCCTCCGGCAACTCGTTGTCGCTTAGCGGGCCCAGCGGGCATGCGAACGCCGCTGCGCCCCGTCGATGTCGCGAACCATTTCTCGTCTCGCCGCTCGCATTCCCGCGGAACGGCCTCCCGACTCGCACGCCCGGGTTGCCCGTGGCTTCTCCGCGGCCGACCCGCGCCGCCATGTCGTTGGCCGTCGCGCCACTGTCCTCTCCCTTGCACGCTCGACGACAACGTAATCCTGGAAGCCGAGCGAATGGAGTGGCCCCAGATGACGGCGACCGCGCGGGTAGCGAAGCGTGATCGTGTACCTGTCTGGCTCAACGTGATGTCTTGCTCCGAGGTGCCCCGGGATCGGCACGTTCCGTCAACACCACCAAGCCATGAGGATTGCGCAGCAGCAGTCGCTGGCGGCCGGCGTCGATGAGCCCCTGCAACTGCCACCGGCTGACAATGCGACTTGCGGTGTACAGCGTGGTCCCGGCCAGTCCGGCCAGATCTCCGCGCGAGAGCGGCATATCGAGCAGAACGCCCCCGTCCACTTTGCGGCCGGCGTGATCGGCCAACCGCAGGACGGCCTGTGCGAGCCGTTGTTCCGCCCGATCCGCAACCTGCTCGGAGAACCGAGATTGCATCTCGAGCATCCGCGCGGTCACGATGCGAAGGACGTTGACCACAAGCGCAGGGTACCGTGCGAACAGGGTGGCGATCGTCCGACTGTCCCATACCAGTGCTTCCGCCGGAGCGGTCGCTTCGGCCGACACGGGGTACGTCGTTCCCCTTAACGCGGCGACGGTGCCAAACGCGTCACCGTGCCCGATCACCTGGATGATCACCTCCTGCCCGTCCTGGTGCACGAGCGTGAGCTTGATCTTGCCGCGGACAAGCACGTACATCGCGACCGCAGGGTCTCCCTGGCGGAACAACAGCGCCTTGCGGGGCGCCCGCGCCCGACTAGAGACTCGCACGACAGACGCGCGGGCGGCCGGCGAGAGGCCCCGGAACAGCGCGACAGGCCCAAGAAGATCGTCCGACTGGTCCACGGGCACCCTCACCACCTCCACGTGGAGCCGCGCGGCTCTGTGGTTCCGCCGGTCCGGGACACGCGCAATGCAAGTCCTCGGCCGCGACACCCGTGGATTCCGAAGACTACCGTTGGGGTTCGATCTCGGGCATGCGGAATCCCGGCGCCGTCAAGGTGAGGCCACCATGGCGAAGCCACATGCGCATCTCTAATCTCTTCTCTCTCGTTCACTTCAACGATTACGTCGGTCCGCTCGCCGTCCCATCACCGATCTGGTTCGACCGCGCCTATCATTCCGACCACGGATCTTGACGCAGCAGACCTCGCCGGCGTCATCCGCAGGCGCGGCGCAACGCATCGACCAGTTCGGTCGGAGAAATATGGTAGGCTTCGGCCACGTCCGCCACCGACTCGAACCGTGCAATCGGGCAGCCCACGCACGCCATACGACGATGGATAAACACGCGCGCGGTCCGCGGCCAACGCCGCAACACCTCGGCAACGGGGAGACGGGCAAGCATCGTGGGCGAGAGCATACGCCTCGAGGGTATCCAACCCGTGCGGGGATGTCTTTGCGCTGGAACAAAGCGCCGTACGCACGGAGATCGCATGCACGCTTCCGACGACATTACGCTGGGCAGCGGCCGTCCATCCTGCCGGTGCCCGGTGCCGCGATCGTGAGCTCCGCGACCACGAAGTCGAAGCCGCTGTACGATCACGTGTGCGGCGAGGCGACGATCGCCGAGCGCTGGAACCCGGTGAGCGCCTACAGTCGCGCGGGCCGGCGCGGCCCCACGAACCGAGGCCGCCCGGCGGTTACGCAGCGACTAGCGGTCGCGCCGCTGCCGCCATCACCTCGAACCCACGTTGCCGGCGCCGCCGTCGCTGCCCCCGCCGATGGGGCTGTCGCTCGCGGTGCGCTTGGCGCTCGACCACGAACCGTCGTCGACGTACCCCGCGGGGCGTGGCGCCAGGTCGTCGGATCGCGTCGACCGCCCTACTCGTGCATACGCTCGGAGGGCCAAGGGGAACTCGGTGCGTGCCTGGATGCGTGGAACGTAGCCGAGCGCGGTGATCTTGGCGATGTCGAAGTGATAGTCACCCAAGAACACGTCGACGTCTCGCTGCCGCAGCTGTGCTATCTCAGGAATCTGCGCCAACCGGCCAACAATACGAACCAGAGGCACGGCGCGGCGGGCGACCCACGGAGAAATGGATGGACACCACGGGGACCGATCTAGCGCGTCGGACATCCAGCGGATCAACTCCCGCAGCTCATAGCGGCAGCCGTCCGTCACGTTGTACGCTTCCCCGTGAAGTCCGGCCTCCATGACCAGCAGATGAGCTGCCGCGACATCATCCGCATGGACCAGATCTACCACGTGACGCCCGCCGTCCGGGAGGGGGATCACGGGGAGGCGCATCGTAGTCACCGTTTGGGGGATGAAATACCGGTCGCCCGGGCCGTATACGATGCATGGACGCACGATCATGCAGCGGAGTCCACTTGTCACCGCCTCCCGTATCAGGCGTTCCGCCCGAACTTTCGAGATCCCATAGGCCGACGACGCATTCACGGGGGTCTGTTCGGTGGTCCCCTGCGCAAGATGGTCACCGTACACTGCGACTGAACTCGTGTACACAAGCTGGGTGACTCCGCTCGCCTCCGCGGCCTCCAGAAGCCGCCGGGTGCCTTCCACATTGGTCTCGTAGATCTCCGCGCCAGTGCCATTCCGAAACCCCAGTTCTGCCGCGGCGTGGTAGATCTCCCCGACGCCGTCGCACGCCTTCCGTAAGCTCGCCGCAGCGCTCAGGTCGCCGACGGCAACAGACACCGATGCGCCAAAAAGGACACGGGCCCTCGCCGGGTCGCGTGCGAGCACGCACACGGAGCGCCCACGGGCCAGCAGCGCGTGCACGATCGCACGCCCCACCATGCCGGTGGCTCCGGTCACCAGGGCGGATCGCCGCCTCGTGGACCCGGTGGTGTGGGGCCGCCCGCTCACACCGGCATCGACGGACATCCCGTTAGGCACGCTGCTGTACAGGTGCATCGGCTCCTCCGTTGCTGACGCGGTGCTTGAGACGTCGGCAATCCTGGCGGCGAGATCGGCTTCGAGGACGCCCCGAAAACCTGGCCAGGGCACGCGCGAGCCCGCGAAAGCCTCGCGCTACCGACCACGCCATCCGCACCTCTGGTGGCTCGGCGCGCACTGACGACGGACACGAAACTCCCCCAAGGAGATGCGTCATCGGACGGGACCCTACACAATCGCATGATCGGCCACCTGCCTGACTATTCGACACTCACCCCGGAACGTACTTGTCCTGAGTTTCCGATTTGGCTGGGCACTGGAAACCAGGGTGATGTGTCGAATGCCCTTATGGATGCAGGCATGCGCGCAATGATGACGCTGGGAGGGCGGTCTCGTCTCTTCGTTCGAACCTTTCGAACGCCGCGTTTCTGATCGTGGACGGAGGTTGGAGCGGTGGCCCCGCGGGCACGACACGCCATTCAGCAGTGTGGGATGACAAAGGGAAACGGGTGGCATCTTACGGGACATGGGTTCCATACGCAGGCGTTGCGGCACGATTCTTAGCCGCTGTGCTGCTCGCCGTCGCGGCGGTGTTTTGGTACCTCGGGAACAGATTACGCGGCCCAGTTGCGGTTGAAAGGCCTGGGGCCGTTGTTAGCGGCTTTATGATCGTTATCTGGGCTCTATCAATATGGACGACGCTCGTCGCGTTCTACGCTTACGGGGTGCAGCTGTATGAAGTGCATCTGTTTTCGCGACCGCCGGTGGACCGGATTGCTCCCATCACTGTGCTGACCGCCGCGATCACCTTCTTCACAATCCTGTATATGACAAAGACGCACGGATGGAAGGTCGCTCTTGGCAGCGCGTTTGTCGGTGCCGCCGCGGCTCCAATGATCTTTGAGCTGCCATTTGATCTCATCGTCATGGCCCGAACCGTCCCTTCCATTCCTCCTGCTCCAACACTGTATAGAGAGCTTTTCTTCTTTCCCTTGTTCATCGCCGAGATTTCGACAATCGCCCTCCTCACGCTGCTCCCTTCGATGAGGATATCAAGCTACACACTATACTCGCTTGCGGCAATGTTCTTTGTGTTCGCAGTGTGGGCGGTGTTAGGCTTCCACTATCCAACCGATCCGATTCCCTACGCACTGAACGCCGTATCCAAGGTGGTGAGTTTCGTCAGCGTGATCACGCTCTTCTTGGATGGAAAGAACGCCAAGACCTAGTAAGCGAACATTGCCCGTTTGGCACGATCTTGGGGGACGATCGGATCCGCTCGGAGACGGAACTCCGCCTCATGCTCCTCGTGGGCACGGCGTGGGTGCGCGTCCCGAGGAGCGATTTTGCGTGTCGCCGAATCTCGCCGCGCCATCGCGGCTCGTACTCTATACCGCTGGCGCCTGCGACTATCGGAGCGCAGCGAATCGATCGGTTGCGCGGATCAGTTCTTGGGTGACGCTCGGATTATCGGGAGAGTGCCCCGCCTGGTCAACGATCACGAGCTCGGCACGTGGCCACGCGTGTTTGAGCTCCCATGCGTTCGCAATCGGGGCCTGGAAGTCAAAGCGCCCGTTCACGAGGATACCAGGAGTGTCGATCAGCCCATCGGCGCCTCGGAGCAGGCTACCGTCTTCGATCCACGCATCGTGTCGGACGTAATGGGTAACGAGACGCGCAAACGCCATGGCAAACGCAGGATCGGTGAACCTGCGGGCCAACCCACGAGTCGGCGGCCACGCGGGTGTCGCGGACTCCCACAGACACCACGCGAGCGCGGCCCGCCGGCGCACCGCAGGGTCTGGATCGTGCAGCAGTCTATGGTATGCCTCGACGAGATCGCCGTCTCGCTCGCCAACCGGCACAGCGGTCCGCAGGCGTTCCCACTCCTCGGGAAAGAATGCGGCCACACCGCCACGGAACAACCAGTCGAACTCCTTGCGGCGTCCAGTTGTGACGCCAAACAGGATCATCTCCGCGACCCGAGCCGGGAACCGCTCGGCGTAGGCGAGCCCCAACGTGCTGCCCCATGATCCGCCGAACACTAACCACCGCGCGACGCCCAGGTAGTAACGCAACCGCTCGATGTCCGCTATCAGGTTCGACGTGTTGTTGCTCGCCAAGTCGGTATCGGGTTCGCTTGCGTGCGGCAGACTCCGCCCGCAGCCCCGTTGATCAAACAGCACGACGCGATAGGCGCTGGGATCGAACAACCTGCGGTGCCACTCCGTACACCCGGAACCCGGCCCGCCGTGCAGAACGACGGCGGTCTTCCCGTGCGGATTGCCACACGCCTCCCAGTAGACGAGGTTGCCGTCACCAACCTCCAACATGCCGTGCTCGTATGGTCTGATCTCTGGATACAGACCTCGCATGATGGCCACGGCTCCTCTTCCGTTCCTGAATTCACCGCCTGGTACGGGACGCCGGCCACCCGCGCGTCAGCGCTCCGTCGTCCCACCGGCGGGACGGGCAGCGCGTGCGCGGACGCCGGGCGGCATACGTCCATGCCACTCGTTCTGACGCGAGAGTGGAGCCGAACGACGCGCCCGAAGCACGTTCCTCCAGCGCCCGCGATCGTTCGTGGACACAGTCCCGACCGCAAACGGACGGGTCGCACGTCATCCTCACCGCCCGGGATCACCCTGTTCGCGGTCCGGCACGTACACAGATGGCACCGCCCCACTATATGGCCCCGCACCGCTGCGTTGCGGCACGAGCACCATCTTCCGATGATCGCGTGCAAACCGCCCGGCGAGCGCGTCCCGCAGCCAGTCCGCAAGAAACGGGTAGATTTCCAACCCCGCAATCCCCGCCTTCCCCGAGACGCGGTGAAACTCGTTCTCAAACACCCAAAGCTCTTTGGGACCGCCGAGCTCCTCGAACAGCGCGACCGCTTCCTCCAGGTGCGACAGCGGATCGTACTCGCCCGTGACCAGCAGCGTCGGGCACGTGACGTCCGTGCCGTACCCGGCGGTCGTCATCTGCGCCGCCATCGCGTCGAACGCGTCTTCGTCGGTCATGCCCGCCATGTACATGAACATCTGCTTGAACCGCGGCGAGGCTTCCTCGAAGATCGACACCTTCGGCCCGTACACCGCGTGGGTGGTGGCGAGGGCGCGCACGCGCCGATCCATCGCGGCGACGCGAGGCCCCCAGTGCGATCCGAAGCTCACACCACACACGCCGATGCGCTCCCCGTCGACCTCGGGGCGCCCCGTCAAGTAGTCAACAGCCGCCTTCGCCGCTCGTTCGTAGTTGTCGACGGTCACCCAGAGCTTCCGGAGATTGCTCACGCCCTGACCAGGGCCGTCGATCACCAGAACATGCATCCCCCGTGCGGCGAATGCGTTGTCGAGCGGATTCGGGGCCGCTTCCTTCGTCATATCCATGCCAGGCAGCAAGAGGATGGTCGCCGCTTTCCCGCGTTCTCCGCCGAGGTGCAAGAGCGCGCTGATCGTCCGCCCCTCCCACGGGATCTCAACCTTCTCGATCGCGTAGTCGGCCAGCGCGATCACGTGATCGAAGCACTCCAGAAGCTTCCCGTGGAAGTACCGCTTTTCGGGTTGGTCATCCTCGAAGATCGCGTGCTGCGCCTCCCGGTACGTCTGCGCCGCCCGCCAAAACAGCGACCGGGCGGTCTCCCGGTGCCCTGCTGCAAGCGCCGCCCGCGCGATCGCTTCCGCATGCTTCGCGTCCCGGTAGAGTGTCCGTGGAATCATCCGGTAGCTCTTCACCTCGGCCGGCACGTCCCGCTCGTCGTTCGCGAAGTTCTGCACGCGACCCGTCTGCTTCACCGCCAGATCCAAGATCCACTGCTGGCCGTCCCGCCGCCGTTTCAATTGCGGCCCACCATCCTGCGCGCTGGTCCGGTCCCTCGTCACGCTCGTCACCCCTCCGATCTGATCCGCGTCGCGGGACTTCCCGCGCCGGTGCCGCTCACGTCCGCGCCACCAGCACCGCGAGCGTCGCCGCCATCGCAACGACGACTCCTCGAGGCAGCGTCTTCGTCGGCGTTGTCCCGCCTCCTTGAACCGCCGCGCGGACGGTACGTCCAGCGCCACGGCATCGCTCGCGCTGGAAGTGTGGGGCACGATGAACCAGTAGGCACCCGATCTCCTCGATGGCTGAGCCAAACTGGATGGGCTACTGACGTCGCGCCGACTCGATCACCGCACGGGCGTTTGGCGGCCGGCTCGCAATTCGATCACTTCCTTTCCTCTTGGAACCAGCCGGCGGATGAAGCAGTGTCACCGCAGCGGCGCGTCTTGTGAATCTTCACATTGTGAACGTGTGAAGCCCATGAAATATGAAGGCGACTCTGCCGGGTAACATCCTAGAAGACTAGAGATAAGGAGGAGATCCCGATGCTGGTCAGACAGGCGGGCGTAGGCGTGTTGATTCTGGCGCTCGCGTTCGCAGGCATGAACACCCTGCCCGCGGCGCTGCCACAAGCACACGCGCAAAGCTACGGCGTCGCCGGCACGATCTTGGGGCTCGCCATCATCGCGGGCGTCGTCTACCTCGTTTCCCGAGATCGGGACGGCGTGTACCATCGCTACTACTACGGGAGGTATAACGGGCCGCATTACCGGTACGAAGGAGCCTACTACAACGCGTACCCGCGGTATCACGATCGATACTATCGCGGTCCCTTGCCGGGCCGGTGGCGTAGCAACGAGGGGTGTGTGGGCGGACCGCCCTGGGTTGCGGAGTGCCGCTAGCGCGCACGAACGGTCCTACACGAGGGGGCCCGGAGCCGCGATCGTGGCTTCGGGCCCCCTCGTACACGGCTCCGGAGCTGACGCCGGCCCGGCACCAGATCCGGCCGCGCGTACGTCCGTACGTCCCCGCTGGATCAGTCGGCGGGCGAACACAGAGATACGAGCGTGTCGATGCTTGGGGGGCAGAGCTTGCTTCCGCCACATCTGCGCGATGGTGACAATTGATCATGCGAACCATCACTCTGGAAGAACACTACGCAAGCCCCGCGTTTCTGGAAGGCCCTGGGCGAAAGCTGATCAACTGCCAGTCAGCTCCACCGACAGGGAACGGATCGCCCATGGCAATGCCGAACGCCTCCTTCGATTCTTTGCGTGAGGTGGCAATCTAGCGCCTCAGTATCGCCAAGCGCTGACCGGGAATGCTCCGCGCCCCGACGTCACCCGCGCTGACGTCGTAAGCGAGCAAGGGATCCGCCAAAACGGGTGCGATCATCCCTCCTCCCCGGCGGGAGGCGGCGTATCCCGCATCACTTCCACCATGGCGTCGAATGCGGCTTGACCGGCGGAAAAGTCGAACGTGTCCACGGCTTCATCGGGGATCGCCGATACTCCTGATGTGAGACGGTTCAGGCCCGCCCAGCCGTCGCGCATCCATACCGTCCCGGGCAGAATTCGATCGGTGACGTGCGCGCGAGCGTGGAACTCTCCCCGACCGTTGAAGATGCGGATCGGTGCGCCGTCCTCCAAACCCCGCGCCGCGGCATCGTCCGGCGAGATCCACAGGTTCGGCTCCGGGTCGAGCCGCGCGAGCGTTGGAAGCGCCTGGCCGTGGTCGTAGAAACTGTGAAACCTGGTGAGCGTCCGTCCCTGGCGAAAGATCAATGGATAGCGGTCGGAGGCGGCCAGCGGCGTGTAGACTGGGAGGGCTGGGAGCCCAAGCGCCTTCGCTCGCGCCGAATAGAACTCGATCTTGCGCGATGGGGTCGGGAAGGAAAGATCAGGGTGGGCGACGTGGGAGATGCGCAGAGCCCGCATCCCTCCCTCGGCACGCAGCGCAGCAACGGTGGCGCGGCCCGTGGCCGGATGATCGAGAAGCGCGTCGATCGGCCCTTCGTCTGTGTCCCACGGGAAGAAGTCCGCGAGACCCAGGCGACGTCCCAGCTCCCGAAGGATCCAGGTGATCGACCGCGCCTCGCCGGGCGGGTCGAGGACCTGCGGCATCAGGTAGAGATGGGTGTTGGTGCTCTTGCAGCCCAGCTCCTCAAGCCACGCCGTGGCGGGGAGGACCACGTCGGCGAAGCGTCTCGCCGTATCGTTCATGAAGAGGTCGTGGCTAACAACCAGGTCGGCACGCGCGAGGCCCTCGGCCAGGCGCTCGGCGTCCGCGAAGGAGGAGAGCATATCTGTCCCGAGGAGGAAGAGCACGCGGACGCGGCCGTCCAGCAGGGCCTCCGTGATCCGGGCCATCTGGTTCGGGATGTAGCGTCCGGCCGTCCGCCGTTCCATGGCGGTGATGTTCCCAAGCGCCTGGCCGTGGCTTGCGGCGCCGTGGCGCGGACCGAAGCCGCCACCGGGTATGCCGAGGTTTCCCGTGAGCGCGGGCAGGCATGCGACGGCCCGTGCGCCCTGCCACCCGTTCGCGCCCTTATGCATCGAACTGCCGCCGAGCAGGATCATCGAGGGCCGCGTCGCGCCGTAGCGGCGCGCGAGCGCCACGATCCGATCGGCGTCAAGCCCGGTCTCGCGCGCCGCCCACTCGGGGGTATAGGCTTTGACGTGCTCCCTCAGCTGGTCGAACCCGACCGTGTGCGCTTCCACAAACTCACGATGATGGAGCCCCTCGCCGACGAGCACGTGCATCATCGCCAAGGCGAGCGCCGCATCAGTTCCCGGACGGATCACGAACACCTCGTTCGATTGCGCCGCCGCCTCCGTGTGGCGAACGTCGACGGTCACCACCCAGGCCCCGCGGCGCTTCGCCGCCGCGAGATGGCGCCCGGTATTCGGCTGGCTCGCCAGGTTCGCCCCCCACAGCAGGATCAGGTCGGCATGTGCGCCCATGTCCTCCTTCGTGTTCGTCTCGATGGGGCCGGTGAGTCCGATCCCGAAGCCCCCGAGCCCCCAGCAGATCATCGCCGGGTGCCACCACTGGCAGCCGTAGAAGTTGGCAAACCGTCGCAACAGCTGAGAAGCGATGCGTGTCCCGTAGTTGTTGGCGAAGTGGCCGTGGCCCTGCCACAGCCCCACCGCCTCTCGCCCCGCCGATTGCATGCGTCTCGCGATGAGGTCGAGCGCCTCGTCCCAGCTCACCGGCCGCCAGCCGGTGTCTCTCCGGTCGCGGACCAGCGGCGCGAGTAGCCGCTTCGGGTTGTCGATGATCTCCCCCGAAGCGTGCCCGCGGATGCACAGGAACCCACGGCTGTCCGGGTTCTCAGGATCGCCCTTGACGCCGATGAGTCGCCCGTCCTCCACCTCCACGAGCATCCCGCAGAGTGTGGGATGGCAGTTCATGGGGCACATCGTTCGGATCGTCCGGCGCATCGAACCCATGGACTTCCTCCTGGTTCCCGTCTCGGCCGGTGACGCCGAGCGACGTGACGGGTCGCTGCGGACACCACCGATGATTCGAGCAATCCGGCTGGCGCGCCCTCCTTCGTCCGGGCCACATGTGTTCGTGGGAACAACGAGACGCACAATACGAGCTCAAGAGCAGCCGGAATCGTCGACTAATTCAGCCTATGCATGCCGATGTCCCGCGTGCTCGGCGGCCCGATATGGATCGCGGCATACGAATTTGCAACGTCGGCCGAATCCGCGCGAGGAGGGGCTCTGTTCGGCACACTAAAGTTGGGGCACGCACCAGACTCCGTGTTCGATGGATCGCTCCGGAACGAAGGACGTAAAGCCCAGACGGTCATGTCGATTTCGAGCTAACGCGTTCGACTAAGTAGTGAACGAAGCACCGGCAGCCAACTGAGAATCGGAGGGGCACATGACAACGAGAACGGAGTATGCACACGGCGAGTTTTCCTGGGTCAACCTCGGCACGACTGATCCCGCGTCCGCGAAGCGCTTCTACGGCAGCCTGTTCGGGTGGGAATGTGACGACATGCCCGCCGGACCGGAAATGACGTACACGATGTGCCGGTTGAAGAGCCACTACGTGGCGGGGTTGTATGGCTTGGATACGAGAACGTTGTCGCAAGGCGTCCCGCCGCACTGGCTTCCGTTCATCAATGTGAGGAGTGCGGACGACGTCGCGACGAAAGCGTCGCAGAGTGGCGGGAGGGTCCTGTTCGGTCCGAACGATGTCCTCGACGTCGGCCGGAGTGTGGCGATGCAGGATCCCACCGGCGCCCACTTCGCGGTATGGCAGGCGAAGAAGCATGTCGGCGCCGGGGTCATCAACGAACCCGGTGCGATGTGCTGGAATGAACTGATGACCCCTGACGTCGGCCTCGCACGGCAATTCTACTCCACGACATTCGGCTGGACCGCCGAGCTGGTCGATATGAGCGCGGATAGCACGTATACGATCTTCAAGGCTGGCACGACACAGGTCGGAGGCATGATGGCGCGACCGCCGCAGATGAAAGATATTCCCCCGCACTGGCTCACCTATTTTGGCGTTGCCGACTGCGACGGTACCGCCGCGAACGTCGGGGAGCTCGGCGGGACGGTACTCAGGCCGCCGACGGACATCCCGAACATCGGCCGCTTCGCGGTATGCAGGGATGGGCAGGGCGCGGTGTTCGCGGTCTTCAAGGGCGCCTGAACACCACTGCGGGCCGGGCGGCGGGGGTGATCGATGCGGTCTCACGCCCGCCGCCCTCGAGGCAAGGAAGACGGTTCCTGAATTCAACAGTTCGGCTGGACGCGATGACGGGAACCGCGGTTTGCGCTTTTGCCTCGCTCCCCCGTGTCGCGGCGTCGGTCGGGCCCGGGGCCGGCATCCGGCGTCACGTACTGACGAGCTCGCGGATGAACTCCCCTGCGATGCGGCCAATGGCTCGCCCGAGGTCCTCCTGAGACCGCGGTTCCCGAGGGGCGCGGAACGAGTGGTCGGCCCCCGGCACCACGTGCAGGCGCGCCAGCGGGCGAAGCCGGTCGACTACGGCCTCGATGAGGTCGATCCTCGCGAGGGCGTCCCGGCTGCCCTGGATGAAGAGCATCGGGCGACGGATGTGCGGGAGATGGGCGTCCCGCAGTTGTCCGGGCTTGCCCGCCGGATGCAGCGGATATCCGAAGAACACCAACCCCGCCGCAGCGAACGCGTCCGTTTCCTGGGCGGCCAGCATCGACGCCACCCGACCGCCCATCGATTTCCCGGCGGCAACTACCGGCCGGTTTCCATCCTGCGCGACATGGGCGAGCACGGCGCGCCAGGGCTCGACCAGCGACGCGGCGGATCCGGGAAGGCGCCGTCGGGACTCCATGTACGGAAAGTTGAAGCGCAGCACCGAGATACCGGCACCGGCCATCTCGTGAGCAGCCCCCATTAGAAACGGATGCGTCATTCCAGCGCCGGCACCATGGGCAAGAACGCAATCGGCACATGGCCGGCGCGCGCGAGTCCACACAGCGGACACGGGATGGGCCAGGGCCTCGAGCTGGAGCTGACACGGATCGTCGCGCACGCTCGGCGGGATGACCTGGTCAGCCATCGACGCGCCTCCTCCGCTCCCACGGCTTTGGAGCAGCCAGTTCCGCGCGGGATTTGCATCTCCTACCCAATGCGGCGTTCATTGCCCCGCTGAATGACGGAGCGGCGTCGCGGCGATCCGCTGACTAGGGACAGGCGCGGCACGCGGGAGATACCGAGCCGTGGAATGAGGAGGCATCCTGTCCGAGCACGCGGAAGACACGCACGATTGTGCCGAGGCTGTCCCGACCGGGCAGGCGGCGCGTTTTCACAGTCGTAGTTGCCCGGCCGCAGAAGCCATGAGCCGTGTCTGGAAGGGGTGCACTGAGCCATATGCCGTCCGTTGCCGACAAACGCCGCGTGTTTCGCCGGCTCCATGAGTCCGGATGCTTTGTCATTCCCAACCCCTGGGACGTCGGGACGACGCGCTACCTCCAGCATCTCGGGTTCAAGGCGCTTGCGACCACGAGCGCGGGGGCGGCGTTCTCGATGGGGCTGCCCGATGCGGACTGGGCACTGACGCGAGATCCGATGCTTGCCCACATCCGCTCGATCGTGGACGCGGCTGATGTACCCGTGAACGCGGACTTCGAGTCGGGGTATGCAGACGAGCCCGCGGAACTTGCCCAAAACGTGCTGCGGTGCGTCGAGACAGGCGTTGCAGGGCTGTCAATTGAGGATTCGACCGGCGACGCATCGAGGCCGCTGTATCCGTTCGACCTTGCCGTGGCCCGCATCCGCGCGGCGCGCGCCGCGATCGATCAGGTTGGTGGCGATGTGTTGCTCGTCGGCCGGACTGAAGGGTTCATCGCCGGGGCACCCGACCTTGACGAAACGCTGCGGAGGTTGAAGGCGTATGCGACGGCTGGTGCCGATTGTCTGTACGCGCCCGGGATTCACACGCGCGAGCAGATCCGGGCGGTGGTCGAGGCAGTGGCGCCGAAGCCGGTCAATCTCCTGATCGGCGGCGCGATCGGGCTGACGGTCAACGACGCGGCAGATCTCGGAGTTCGTCGGATCAGCGTTGGCGGTGCGCTTGCGCGGACCGCCTGGCGCGGGTTCATGCGCGCGGCGCGGGATCTCGCCGCCGGGAAGTTCGACAGTTTTTCGGACGCAGCGTCGGGAGCCGATCTTAACCGCCTGTTTACCGACGACGCAAAACGCCGCTTGCCATCCTAGGCGTGCTCCATGCGACGCGCCACCCCGGTAGGCCGGCACGTTGGGTTCCGCCAGCGAGCAACTAGAGGCTGAGGGACCCATGACTCGGACGGAGACCACGGTGAGGTCGACACACGGCATGAGGAACGACCGTCACGCCAGGCGGTGGCGCGAACAGGTCAACCGTCACGCTGGCAAGCAATGCCGGTGAACGGGCCATGCGACTGTACTTGGTTCACCATGCCGAGGCGAAACGAGAAGACGAAGACCCTGCCCGGCCTCTCACAGCGCTGGGCGTGCAGGACGCCCGCAGGGTCGCCCGCTATGCTACGAAGCAGGGACGTGTGCGCGTCGGCCGGATCTTCCACAGCGGCAAGACTCGTGCGGAGCAAACGGCCAGGGTCTGGGCGGAATCTCTGCTCGATGCCCAGGTTGTCCACGTCGATGATCTCGGCCCGCAGGCTGACCCGACGATCTGGGCAGAGCGCCTGGCCACGGAGACCAGCGATGTGATGCTCGTCGGCCACTTCCCCCATCTGGCGAGGCTCGCGGCGCGACTCCTGTGTGCGCACGATGGCGAGGTATTGACGCCGTTCAACGGCGGGATCACCTGCTTGGAACGGACCGGTTTGGGTCGCTGGGCGATCCACTGGATGCTCGCTCCCGACGTCATTGACGATGAATCAGGCCGGTGAAGATTCGCGCCGGGATTCCCAAACCATTGACCGACCAATCTGGGACGCAACCACACGGCCCAGTCGCCACAACCGGCGCATCACAAGATGACCGCAACCACCATCGTTCTGCGCCTCTCGCCTCTACGGGCGGTGGATGGGGCGATGTTGCCGAGCGCCTTGCCCGTAGTTGATCGCAGGACTGGCGCCAATCACCGGAATGTCGAGTCCGCCGCCGCGAGGGGGGCGTAGTCCACTTGCCAGTCTTGCCCATTGTATCGTAGCCGTGCCTGTATCTGTCTCGTGATCGCCGCCGCCCCGGGGTGCGGTACCACGCTCGCCGTGAACGCCGCAGTTGCCACATCACCGCCGACGGTGATACGCATCCCGGAAAGATCGAACGCGACGAGCTGGACGCGATGCAAGGACGCGGGCCACTCGGCGGGGCGATCGTACGTGAATCGTTCCACCCATGCCTGCGAACCGGCCTCCGCGGCGTGAAGGAACCCGTCGTACACCTGTGTGACTGCGTTCGCGATCAGCTCCGCGGGAGTCGATGGGTAGCCAATCACCAGACCGGCTGCCTGATCCGCCGCGACGGCCGCAGCGGCCCAATGCCACGGAGGTACGTCCGGAAACGGGGCTGCGGCCCACGCGGGCGCGGCGCCGACGCATAGACAGATCGTGACCGCGGCGACCCACCTTCCGACTCCTGCCTTCACGGGGATCGATCTCCTCTCCCTGGCTCCCTACCCTTATATTCCGAGGGTACCGTGCCCGTTTCCACTTCCGAAAGCAACGCGGGACGCGGCCGCACTCGAATCGGTCGTCACGGCTTCACACGACATGATCACGCCGGGGATCGGCGTCGAGGCCCGGATCAGCGCGGTTTTGATGTCACTGGCCTGGGAAAGATAACGAGCTCGCCTCAACCCGCTTCGCGCCGGACCGAAGCCACAGTTCGTCCACACGCGCGCGGATCGTTGTCGATTTCGAGCCGGCGCGTTCGACTATCCAGTGAAACGAGAAGCGCCGGCGTCCCGCATGGTCCACATGCGGGTGCGTCGCGCGGGCCACGCCGAGCGAGAACGGCGATCAGGCAGGACGGAGGACCCTAATTATGAGCTACGCACTGTGGATCGACCAGGGGCTACTCGCGCTCCTGTTTCTGTTCACCGGCGGAATCAAGTTGATACTTCCGCTTGATCTGTTGACGAAGCAGATGCCGCTCCCGGGTCTGTTCGTGCGATTCGTTGGGGTGGCCGAGGTGTTTGGCGCGCTCGGCCTGATTCTTCCGGGCGTGCTGCGCATTCGACCGAGCCTAACACCGCTGGCGGCGGCGGGGTTGGTGGTCGTCATGGTTGGTGCGACCGGGTTCACGCTGGCCACGGGAGGTGGGGCGTTGGCGGTAATTCCGCTGGTGGTTGGGCTCGGCGCGGCGTTCGTCGGCTACGGCCGCTGGCGACTCGTGCCGCACGTCGCTGGCGGCGGATTTGCCTCCACGGGTACGAGGGTTGCGGCCAGGCCGGCCACTACAGGATCAACGCCAGACTGCTGAGGGCACGGCGCGGCTTGATGCGATACGATTCGCCGGGAATGTCGCGCGCGACAGTCTGAAGGCGCCGCGATACGCGCTACGCGGAGCCTCGGAGGAGCACGGGGCGGCGGGAAGGGGTGGAGGTGGCACACGATGACACGTGACGTAAGCAAGGGGCGCGTTCGAGACTGGATGGCGGCTCCCCGGCCAGCGATCACGCCGCGGACCACGATCGCAACGGCGCTCCGGTTGCTCCGGGAGCACGGCAGCGCAGCGCTCCCCGTGCTCGACGGCGCGGGGGTGGTCGGGTTGGTGAACGAGACGGCGCTGCTCCGGTTTACTCCATCCGAGGCGGTCACGGTTGACGCGTACGAACTGCGGGAACTGCTCGACCACGTGACGGTGTCACGCGCCACCACGCCGGTGTCCGCGGCTGTGGCGCCGGACACACCGCTCTCCGCGGCCGCCGCGGCGATGCGCCTCGCGTGTGCACCGGTGTTGCCGGTGATGGACGGCGATCGTCTCGTCGGGTTACTGCCGTGGACGCAACTGCTCGCGGCGGCGGCCGAAGACGCTCTGCGAGGCAATCGCCCGTCGGGCACGGCCGAACGCGGAGCATCCGCACCGTTTCATCTGTGACGTCGGCGACGGAGTAGCGCAGCACCGCATGGACGGTGCACGGGGCTCATGCCCGACTCCCCGCCGCCTCCTTGGCGGAGGTCACATGACGGCACTTGCGCCATAGGGGATCCGCGGAGACGACCCGTCCGTCCGGCGACGCCGCGGGCGTCCGGATCCCCACGGCGTTGATCGCGGCACCAACAAAGAACAACACGCACCCAACCAGCATGGCGAGATGAAATGCGTGCGTCGATGCAACACGGGCGGCGCTCTCAACCTCTCCGGGGACACCCGGTGCCACGGGATTGAGCGGGGCAACGTGCTGGCGAACGCTGGCGGACGATGTAGGGAGGTCCGGGACCAGGGTCGCCAGCGTGGTGTAGAAACTGGCCGTGACCGCGATGAAGATCAGGGCCACGGCAAGTTGTGGTCCGACATCGGAGATCGCCGTGTTGATCGCGGACGCGACCCCCGCGTGCTCGGCCGGGATCGAGGCCATAAGCGTTGCGGTGAGCGGAGCCACCATCATCATGGCACCGAGGCCGAGGAAGAGGAAACCGGGAAGGAGATCGATGACATACGCGCCCGGGGGAACAAACGTGGCGATTTGCCCAGGGCGCATGACCCAGCCGGCGCTCTGCGGAGGGACCCGGGTGAGCCAGGCCGCGCCAAGGCCCATGAGGAGCGGCCCCGCCGTCATAAACCACCGCGCTCCGTAGCGCGAGGCGAGCACGCCGAACCTCGTTGAGAAGAGCGCCATGAAGATGGCGCCGGGGACGGTGGCGACGCCGGCGGCCGCGGCGGTATACCCGAGGGTCCCCTGCACGAAGAGTCCGGAATAGTAGAACGTCACGGCGAGCGCCGCATAGATCACCAGGGTCGACAGGTTCGTGACCGTGAAGTTGCGGGAGCGGAAGAGCGCGGGCGGGACGAGCGGATGGGACGCTCGGAGCATTCGCAGCGGCAGCAGCACGGCGGCCGTCCCGCCGATGCCGAGCGCCAGAAACGCCTCCGGGCCATGCCACCCGCGCTGCTGGCCAGAGATCGTTCCGGAGACCAGTCCCCCTACCGCCAGGGCCGACAAGATGGTGCCGGGCACGTCGAACTGCCTCGACGCCGTTTCGTCGCGGCTTTCCCGTACAAACCGCTGCACCATCCACCAGGTGAACACAACGACCGGGACGTTGACCAAGAACACCGCCCGCCACGACACCGTATCGACGAGCACCCCCCCGATGAAGGGCGCCAGGATTGTCAGTCCGGCCGAGGCGCCCGACCAAAGGCCAAAGGCACGGCCCTGCTCCTCGCCCGTGAACGTGGTGGTGATAAGCGCCAGCGACCCTGGCACGATAAATGCGCCGGCCACGCCCTGCAGGACGCGGAACACGACCAGCCACTCCATAGTAGGCGCCAGGCCGCTAAGGACCGACGCCACGCCGAACCCCAGTACGCCGAACGAAAACATCCGGCGCCGCCCGTACACGTCAGTGAGTCCTCCGGCCAGGATGAGCAGCGCGCTCTCTGCGAGCAGGTACCCATTGTAGACATAGGACTGCCCTTCCAGCACACCAAAGAAATGGGCGGGCAGGTCGCGCCCGATTCGAGGCAGGGCCACGGTCACGACGCTTGAGTCCAGAAACACCACGCACGACCCGAGGATCGCGGCGAGCAGCGTGCCGGTCTGATACCTCACGGCGCGGAATCCGCCCGCGGTCGGAAGCAGCCGGGAATCACCAAACGGACGCGTGTCACCTGCCGGCTGCGCGATCCCACCGCAGCGACCCGACGGTGGCGGGCGGGTGGACGTCTCGCCTCAATCAAGCGCCACGAATACATCATTTCCCCGAACCCGCACCGCGTAGGTGGCGACGGGTCGGCGGGCCGGTCCCTTCGTCACCTGGCCCGACGTCACGTCAAACTGGCTGCCGTGCCAGGGGCATGTGACGGTGGCTCCTTCGAGATGCCCCTTGCCTAAAGGACCTCCCACATGCGTGCACTCGTTCGCGACCGCGTAGAACGTTCCGCCGACATTGAACAGGGCGATCGCTTTCCCTTCTACCGACACGACCGTCCCCGTCCCGGGCGCCACCTCGCCAGCGTGGGCCACCTTGACCTCTGCCACGTGCGCACCTCCTCCCGGTCAGCGGCATGGGATCGGCACATCGTCTGCGACGGTGCCTGCGCCGCCCGACCTCATCCGTGTACTCTTAGCGATCATCTCAAACGGCACGTCCGCCGCCACCTGTCGGCGGCGGCCCGAGGGTTCCTGCCACGGGACGCTCATGTGTCCCGCCGGCATCAGACCGCCTGCTCCAGGTGGCCTACGTGCGTTCCAGATTCTCGCGATCCCACTGTCCCAACGTCGCGGCCGCCGCGTACGTGCTCTGCAGGAAGTCCAGCACCATCTCACGCGGATCCGTCGCGGCTCTCACGTCGTCGTACAAGAGCAGGAAGTTGGAGAATTCGGCGCTGTAGAACGCCGACGCGGGGCGGATGTGCGCGTCCTTGAAACCGAAGGGTTCGGGCGCCGCGTACGAGTAGAATGCCGGGCCGGCGAGGCTGCCGCTGCCCGGCCAAAAACCGCAACTGCTCACTTCGTGGGAGTACCCTTCGCGGGTGACCGGGTCGGCGTCTTCGCGCACCGGCGCGCGGAGGCCGGAAAACCGAGTCACGGCTAGGTCGAAGGTCCCCCAAAAGAAGTGCACCGGGCTCGCCTTCCCAATGAAGCGGGTCCGGAACTCCTTGAGGATGGCATCCGCCTTAAGCAGGATGTGCCAGAATCGATGCGCATATGCCGCATCGTACGATGCGTGTTGACTGTCAAGTTCGAAGCGAATCGGATGCGGGACTTCAACTGGCATGGTCCAGATTTTGACGTTGATGCCGAGTTTCCGGAGCGTCGCCATTGCCTCGCGGTAGAAACCCGCAACCGACTGGGACCGTAACGGGATCGCTTCGGTACGTCCGTCGCTCGTTTGGAAGACCAGCGCATGGTCGATGAAGTCGAACGTCGCGTCAAACGTGCGTCCACCGGCCGGGATGGGCGTGGTGGTCAGTCCGCGCGACGTCAGGTAGAACGGAACCTGCCACCAGTGGTTGAGGTGGGGCGTGAGTTTCAGCCTGACCTTCCCGATGATCTGCGTCCACATATGGAGCGTGTGGTAAGTACCCGACCACGCCTCTAGCGGCAAAGCTGACCACGCCTCCGCGTCGCGTTGCATCTTGGAACTCCTTTCGTGTGCATCGGTCACACGCAGCCAGGTCGCGCGAGATACTGGCCGTGCCCGGACGGCCCTTCGACCGGTAGCCTCACTCCATCCTGCACCGCGGTGACGAGGGAACGCACCGCATTTCCTCTTGCTTGCGAGCGCAAAGACGCTCCCACTTAGCGACGCCGGCAGGCATGACCGCGCGACCTGTGGTTCTTGTACCTCGGGTAGCGCCGCCTCCTCGACGAAATCAACCCGCGTCTCAGGATGTGAGCACCCGTCGGGAACGATCCGGCCCGCGTCACAGGAGTTCTCCAGGGACTGCGTCGTCTCTTTCGGATGTTCCTCCTCCGGAACCGCGACAAGATTCGTTCAACCCGCCCGCGTACGGCCTCAGGAATCGAGCGCGTCTTGTCCGCGGCGAGTCGTTCCGGCCGTGGCAGCGCAAATGCCAGCTGTCCGGACGATTGCATACGTCCTCCCATCCGCCTACACTCGGGAGGAACGCATCCATCTCCACCTCCGGCGAACAGCGCGGCGTGCGCGTAGGCGACCATCAGTCCGATGTCGTGGGCGAGGAGTTTCGCGTGCGCGACACCGAGCGGCATCGCCAACGCTTAGAGGTGCATGGCCGCGGGTTTAGCGGACCACCGTTTGCGCTCTGAGCTGCCGGTTGCGGAGTTACCGGTTGCCGCTATGCCGTCGGTGTTTCTTCATACGGGGTGCGGCTCGCGCGCGGGAGGCCGCTGAGATCGTCCCTGGCGGCTCAGGGCGCACCCGAGTGCGATCATTCCGGCGCACCGTGGCCGGATGCGACCCGCACGACACCTCGGACGATGTCGCGAAACGCCTCGTCGAAATTCACGCCGTGAATACCCCAGGCGTAGTCGATCCCGTGGTAACGCATTCTCCACGAGCCGGCCCACCCTGGCACCGCCCGTTTGAACGCCAACGTGCCTGCGACCACCGCCTCGTCCGCCGAGGGTGCAACCTGCGGCGAAGGAAACTGTCCCACCGTGACGCCCCACGCGGCAAAATCAGCGTCGGTCGGAAAGCGCACCTGCATGCCCAAATCCCGGGCCACGTCGGCGAATGCCACACGCTGATCGGCGCCGGCGGGGCTCTCGGCGCTCAGCAAGTAGGCCGCGGTGTACCCACGCACCATGAGCACCGGCATGATCACCGGCCGTTGCCCCCGCCAGGGCTGTTCGCCCAGATCCGCCAGCGCCTTGTCGATCAGCGCGGGGACGAAATGCACGGTGAGGTTGAACGGTCGATCGTACGTCCCCTGGTCGTCGTGATGGTGATACGCGGCCAGTTGGTCCACATAGTCAAAGGATGCGACGAAAAGGTCCGCCTCCGCAGCCAATCTGTCGACCCGCGGATCGTGGGATAGCCGCGGCTCCCCGGAGACCTTCACGAGCACCTCGCGCAGGCATCGCGCGAATCCGGTCGGACGGCTGCGCCGGTCCGACCCTGTCACCACGGCGGTCGCCTGATACCGATTGCTCATGTCCTGGGCCCCGCTCGATCGGGCGACGGTCACAACGGGCGCGACGGAGATCATGACGAGGAATAGCGCGAACGTACGCGACCGGCGCCGTGCTTGCCAATCCGTCATCGTCTGTCTCCTCATCGGTAATAACCATCTATATCGCATTATAGGTTATTGCGATCTGTCACGGAACCCTCCCCCAGTCAAACTCCCATTGGCCGGCAACATGCTACGATGGTTGGCGACGGACATGGAGGCGAAGATTGGAGCCGGGGCGACGCGAGCAGGCACCGGGGACCCTGCGCCTGCTTCAACAATTCGTCAACACGTACAACATCGAGCGAGAGCAGATCGGGTTGCGAACAGAGGAGTTCGCCTCCCCTGCCGACCTCCGCCGCTGGCTGGTGAGTCATGCGTTGCTGCCTCGAGACGCTCGGGTCCGTACACTCGAGCTCAAGCGTACCTTAGAGGTCCGTGAGGCGTTGCGCCGGCTCTTACTCGCACACAACGGATGGCCGATGGATTCGACCACCGTAGCGGTCCTGAACCGCCTTGCGCGGGATGCACGGCTGGTGGTCCGCCTCCAACGCGATGGCCAGATGCGGCTCGAACCGGACGCGGCCGGCCTCACCGGCGCGCTCGGCCGCCTCCTGTCAGTGGCGTTTATGGCGGAGATCGAGGGAACGTGGCAACGACTGAAGGCGTGCCGAAGATGCCACTGGGCCTTCTACGACCACTCGAGGAATCGGTCTGGAAGGTGGTGCGCCATGTCAATCTGCGGGAACCGGACGAAGGCTCAAGCCTATCGGTCGCGTCATCGCGTGAAAACAAGGCCACGACCCCGGCTCGCATCGGCAATACTCCATGGGCGGGCACGAAGCCGGTAGACGCGCAGGTTCTTTGCTGGGCGTGCTCTCCGTCATCACGCAACCACCATCCATCACCGCCTCGCGCCGCCAGGCTGAATCGGCCCCCCCGCCGAGCACCCTTGTCGGCATAGGGGTCCGCGCGTTGGCGGGGAAGACTCCGACGGTACGGCTTGTCGGTCGTTGGGCCGACGGAGCGTCGGAGGAATGGGGAAGAAGGAGGGATCAGATAGGATGCCCCGCGGCATCGTAGCGCACCGCGTGAGACGACGTGCAAACGAAGCACGCCCGACGACCATTCGGCTTAATCCCATCGGCATTATCCGATCGACCCTGAAGACGCGCGCCAACGCGCCCAAACAGGGTGCCGAGGGCGCGCCTGACGCGTGGCTCGAGGTAAAGGCGTCCGTCGTGCAAGCGCTCGACGGCATCGTCGTCGGCGACGAAATCATTGTCGTCACGTGGTTGCATCAGGCCCGGCGCAATGTGCTTAAAGTCCATCCGCGCTCGGACAAGCGCCGTCCCCTGATCGGCGTCTTCGCGACACGATCCCCGGATCGACCCAATCCGCTGGGGCTCCACCGGGTCACCGTAAAGGCTGTTGCCAAGACTCGAGTGCTTCTCGGACCAATCGAGGCGATCGATGGCACTCCGGTCGTGGACATTAAACCGGTTCGCGTCGGCGTGCAGGACTAATGTGGCGACGGCCATCTAGATGGGAAGTCTGCCTACCCTTCTACTGCGGGAGCGCGCGCATCAAGGGTATCGGCCTGCAAGGCGGTTGAACCATGCCGCGGGCATCGGTAAGCGTGCCAGAGTGCCACCCCCTCGTCCACGCTCGACACCCCAGTCATGGCTTGCGCCTGGCTGTTCAGTCGCCAAGCGCCACGTCACCGGCTCAGAGGCACGACCGGCCGCTTGGGTCAGAAGTAGTTCGACGTGATCCCGCCGTCCGCGACCATCACGCTGCCGTTCACCCAGGTGGATTCATCCGACGCGAGATAGAGGGCCAAGTTGACGATGTCCTCCGGCCGCCCGAAACGTCCCATCGGAATGCGGTTGAGACGGAGCTGTTTGGCCTCGGGGTTGTTGAGCAGCCAAGACGTGAGCAGAGGCGTTTCGATCGGGCCGGGCGCGATCGCGTTCGTGCGGATCTGCTTGGGGCCGAACTGGACCGCAAGTGATTTCGTGAGCGCGATGACCGCGCCCTTGCTCGCCGTGTAGGCGTCCTGCGGCACGCTGCAGCCGACCAATGCGACGAACGACGCGATGTTGATGATCGACCCGCCCCCGGCACGCAGCAGTTCCGGAATTCCGTGTTTGCAGCAGAAGTAAATACCTTTGAGGTTGACGGCCATGACCTGGTCCCATACGGCCTCCTCGACGTCCACGACCGAGCCGTCGCGCTCGGGGAAGATCCCGGCGTTGTTGTACAGGACGTCCAGGCGGCCGAATGCCTTGACGCCTGTCCGCACCGCGTCCCGGACCTGCGCCTCCCGTGAGACGTCGACCGCAACGGCGATCGCGCGCCCGCCGCTGCGGCCGATCTCCGCGGCGGTATCCTGTACCGCCTGCGCGGAGACGTCGGCGGCGACGATTTGCGCGCCCTCTCGCGCGAAGGTCAGGGCCGCCAGCCGGCCCATCCCCCCTCCCGCGCCGGTGATCAACGCGACCTTGTCACGTAGCCTCATGTCTCTCTCCTCTCCTGACCCCGTTGGGAGCGTACCTAAGCCCGCGCCGAGCGGGAAACGAACAGTGGGCCCTCCGCCGCCTCAGGTGCGCTCAAGGTAGCGCTCCCGCTCCCAGCACGTGACGACGCGGTCGAACTCGCCCTGCTCAACCTCGGCCGCGTGTGCGTAGTGATCCACCACCACTTCGCCGAGCGCCTTCGTGGCGACGGCGCTGCTCCGGGCCGCCCGCGCAGCCTCGAGCAAGCCCCTCGGCATTCTCGGCAGGTCGGTCGCCTCGTACGCGTTGCCACGATACTCGGCCGGCGGTTCGATCTGTTCGCGGACGCCGTGCAGGCCGGCCGCCAACATCGCGGTGTACGCGAGGTACGGGTTGACGTCGGCGCCCGGGATTCGGCTTTCGATCCGCAGCGAATTGCCCGACCCCACGAGCCGGAACCCGCACGTCCGGTTGTCCCACGACCACGCCATGTTGACGGGGGCCCAGCTGCCCGCGGCGTACCGCTTGTACGAGTTCACGGTGGGTGCGAGGAAGACGGCGAAGTCCGCCACGTGGGCGACGAGGCCCCCGAGGAAGTGGCGCATCATTGGCGACCAATCGCGGCCGCCCGACCCCGCCTGGAACTGATTGTGCGTCCCGGCGGGGTCCCACAGGCTCACGTGCAGGTGGCAGCTGCTCCCGGTCCAGCGGTGATCCGGCTTCGCCATGAACGTCAGGGCCAGGTCTCGCGCCATCGCCATTTCCTTGGCGCCCTCCTTGAAGAGGACGTGTTGGTCCGCGGCCTCGACCGGGTCCCCGTACCGAATGTTGATCTCGTGTTGCCCAGCGCCGGCCTCGCCCTTGCTGAACTCTACCGGAATGCCCGCCCCAAGCATGCGGTTGCGGATCTCGCGGTACAACGGTTCCGCCTTCGCGCCCTGGAGGACGTGGTAGTCTTCGAAGTACCAGCCGAACGGCTCGATGTCGTGGAACTGCTTCCGGTGGGCCGACTCGTACGTCTCGCGAAGTAGATAGAACTCGAGCTCCGAGGCCATCTTGGCTCGAACGCCCAGCGCGCGGGCGGCGGCCACCTGCTGCTTCAACAGCGTCCGCGGGGACACCGACACAGCCTGTCCCTCCTCGTCGAGCACGTCGCACAGGACGAACGCGGTGCCCTCGCGCCACGGAGTCACGCGCAGCGTGCCGAGGTCCGGCACGGCCAGCCAGTCGCCGTACCCCTGCGCCCAACTCATGAGGCGGAAGCCGGGGGGGCACGTCATTTCCATCTCGGTCCCGAGCAGATAGTTGCAGCAGTGGATGCCGTGATCGGCGACCTCGTCGCAGAAGAACTCGCCGGTCACGGCTTTGCCCATCAACCGTCCCTGCATGTCGGTGAAGGCCGTGATCACGGTATCGATCTGTCCGCCACGCACCCGCTGCCGCAGTTCGTCAAGGGAAACTGACATGACGACATGCCTCCTGTGTCGATCGAGTCGCGCGATCGCGCATCGCGCTTCCCTAGCGCCGCACCATCACGATGGCCGCCCCCGGGTCAAACGGCGGCCTCGCCCGTTGCCGCGTCGGATGCGACCGCCGTGAGGCGCCCGGCCGCGTCCACGTTCGGACATTCCCCGTCCGCCTGGATCACAATCACGTTCGACCGCGGCGCGGTCGCGCGCGCATTCATGTCGATGGAAGGGACTGGGAACCACACGTCGGCAGCGCTCTAACACTCACCCCGGGCACGGTTCACCGCGTCGGGGCCATGGACGATCTCACGCTCTCCCAAGTATCGACGCCGGATCCACGTGACGTCGTGCGAGTCGGGAGATTGTAGAACCGCTGGGGTGGCAGCCGGTCTCCTCGCGACTCGCCTCCTCGGCCGACCACGCAGTCGTCAGTCTCCGCGACATAACATCGCTACCGTAGCGGTCGGGTTCGGCAGGTCAGGGGTGTGGACCTCCGGGTCCCTACAGACTGATCCGAGTCACGTCCGACGGGTCCCGAGGCATCAGAGAGACAGGAGGTGTTTAGCCCGTCCCCAAGCTCGCGTGGGCATAGGCTTCGCTTCACGGAGCTCATGTCATCGGCTTACCGCCCTTCGCTGACCTGCAGGACCCGCACGCCACGCATATCCACCCAATAGCGCCCGTTCACATGCGCGAGGCGAATCAGGGCGGTGTCGCAAGAACGACAGCGCACCACCATCCCCATGGCGTGCGTGTACGCTGCAGATGCGCCAATCGGCTCGGTCGCTCCACACCCATCACAGGTTGCCAGGGGACTGGTCATTTCGAAGGGGAAGATCTCGCCGAGGACCCCTCCGGCAACATTACCATCCAGCCTCGTTTCCATTACTCGCCTCCTGTCGGCCCGAAGCGCTCGGTTTTGATGAGGGTTGGATCGTACCCCAGCGCCGCAAGGCCCGTAGCAGCCGTCTCGACGAACTGCGTGGGGCCGCAGATGTAGGCGAGCGGACGGTCTTGGGCGGGCCATGCCACGTCCCGCAAAAGATCGCTGTCGATACGGCGCCCATACCCTGTCCACCCCGAGGGCTGTCGCCGGGTCAGCGTGTAGATCACCTTGAGCCCCGTCTCGCGCGCCGCTACGTCATCGAACTCGTTGTGGTAGATCACCTCGTCTTGCGACCGCGAGGAGTACAGCAATCGGGTCGGCACGGTGCTAGCGCGCGCCCGCCGGTGCCGGAGCATGGCCATGAGCGGCACAATCCCCGACCCCCCGCCGACGAGCAACAGCGGCCCGCCCATGCTCGCCTCCCAGACGAAGTACCCTCCGATGGGACCCCGAAGCTCCAGGCGGTCGCCGCCGTGCACCTCGTCAACCAAATAGGGCGACACCTCTCCATCGTCCAGCCGCTCGACCGTGATGGTCACCCTCGGGTTCTCCTCGGGAGGTGAGGCGATGGAATAGCTTCGCTCCGCCCGGTAGCCGTCTTCCGCGGTGAGCCGGACGTCCACGTGCTGGCCCGGGCGGTGCCCGGGCCAGTCCGGCACCATCAGTGTCAGGCTTCTCGCCCGCGGGGTCTCCATCCGTGTCTCTACGACCTCGCCGAGCTGCCAGGTCAGTCGCCGGCGTACCGCTGTTCCTTCCATGGATCACCAAGATTGTGATAGCCGAGGGTCTCCCAGAAACCTGGCTCATCCGTATCGACCAGGCGCAGCCCCCGGACCCACTTTGCGCTCTTCCAAAAATACAGGCGAGGCACCAGCAGCCGTGCCGGGCCCCCGTGCTCAGGCGGGAGCGGCTCGCCATCGTACGCATACGCGATCCACGCCTTGCCTCCCGTCACTTCATCACGTGGCAGGTTCGTGGTGTAGCCGCCGTCGCAGAAGGCGATGACGTAGTCGGCTTCGGATTCGATCTGCGCCAGCAACGTGTCGACGGAAACCCCCTCCCAGTGCGTGTCCAGTTTCGACCACTTGGTCACGCAGTGGATGTCGACCGTGATCGACTCGTGCGGCAGGGCGCGCAGTTCGTTCCAGGTCCAGCGCTTGGGCTGCGCCACACTGCCCAGAATTGAAAAATCCCACCGCTCCAGCGGCGTATGAGGAGTCGGACCGGCCGACAGCACGGGAAACCCACGTTCCAGATACTGTCCAGGAGGGAGGCGCGCCGACACGTCGTTGCTCTGCCGACGTCCATGGAACGCGCGTGAGATGAAACTCTCTGGCACCTTGCCACCTCCCAGCAAACCGCTGCGTTCCTGTTCCAGCGGGACGCCGTCAGTCTGGTCCACGAGTCGCTACGTGGTTCCAGCAGTCCCTGGGGATTCCTGCGGCCAGTGTTCGGACAGGCGGACGGTCGACTGGATGCACGGCGAAGACGGGCACGGGGCGGCGCAGCGATCGCCCGTACCCAGGATCGCGCGTGCGGGATTCTTGTCCACGATGGCGGCGAACGTGCACCTCAGGCATCTTGATTGGACCGCCGATCGGCGAGGAAGTGTTCGCGGGGATCTTCAGTCACGACGGTCGTCGGAGGACGAGGACGGCGTTGTGTCCCCCGAATCCGAACGCGTTGGTCATCGCCACGTCAACCCGAGCCGGCCGTGCCGTGTTGGGGATGCAATCGAGGTCACACTCTGGGTCCGGGGTCTCATAGTTGATCGTCGGCGGCAGCACCGCGCGTTCGATAGCCAACGCACACACCGCGACCTCGACAGCCCCGGCGGCGCCAAAGAGATGCGCGGTCATGGATTTCGTCGAACTCACCGCAAGCTGAGCGGCGTGGTCACCAAACACGCGCTTGATCGCCACCGTCTCTAGGCGATCGTTCAGGATCGTGCTCGTCCCGTGAGCGTTGATGTAACCGACCTGCGCCGGGTCCAGCGACGCGTCGCGAAGCGCTAGCCGCATCGCTCGCGCGGCTCCGTCCCCCTCCGGATCCGGCTGGGTGATATGGTGCGCATCCGCGCTCCTCCCGTACCCCGCAACCTCGGCGTAGATGCGCGCGCCGCGCCGCTCGGCGTGTTGCCATTCCTCGAGCAATACAATCCCGGCGCCTTCGCCCAACACGAACCCATCCCGGTGGGCGTCAAAGGGCCTCATCGCCTTCTCGGGAGCGTCGTTTCTCGTGCTCATCGCCCTCATGGCGCACAGCCCTGCGAGACTGAGGGGGGTGATGGCGGCTTCTGTGCCACCGCAGACCATCGCATCGGCCTCGCCGTGCTGGATCGCCCGCAGCGCGTCACCCACGGCGTGTCCACCAGTCGCGCAGGCCGACACAGCCGACGCATTCGGTCCGCGCGCGCCCGTGTCGATGCTCACCATGCCGGCCGCCCCGTTGATCATGAGACTGGGGACGAAAAACGGGCTCACACGACCAGGGCCGCGTTCCAACATGAGCCGGTGCTGTTCCTCCCAGGTCTGCGCTCCGCCGATCCCAGACCCAATGATCACCCCGACGCGTTCCGCGTTGTGGAGCGTGATGGCGAACCCGGCGTCCTCTAACGCGAGCCGTGCGGCGGCGAGCGCAAACTGCGCGAACCGGTCACTGCGACGGATCTCCTTCTTGCCCATGAAGTCACCCGGGTCGAAATCCAAGACCTCCCCGGCGATCTGTGTGTCGTACGGGCGAGCATCAAACGATGAGATCCGGCGAACCCCCGACCGGCCTTCGATGAGGCCACTCCAAAAGGCCGTCTTGCCGACCCCGACCGGAGTAACAACGCCCAAGCCCGTAAGCGCGACACGGTTGCCCATAGTCGTCCCTTCCTCAGCACGGCCTTGACGCGCGACAGCGAGTCCTTCACCGCACAACGCCGGAGGCCTGCCCGGCAGTCCCCAACACAGCTCACTCACGAGGGTTCGGTGGGGGGAGCTGCCGGCGTGAGCGCCGGCCCGACGTCCGATTCAGTCACCCGGAGGGGAGAACCGCCGGCAGCCGATCACAGCGGGGCCGTACCGGACGACCCGGGCAACGGGGGCCGCATGAAGAGACTGCGCGCGCTGCGCCCAGCACGGCGCCCTGAGTGTCGCGCGCCACCTCAAACCGCGGCACGTACGGGCTGACCGACGAGCATCGGAACGATACGCGTTCGGGATGCACCGGTCGGTCCCGCATCGTCTCGCGGGGCCCCGCCGGTGCCAGGGCGCGAAAGAGACCTCAGGAGGCGGATCAGCGGGCGTCGCTTCGCGCCAGTGCGGCCCGACGATTGCGCAGGCACCTTCCGTCCTCGGCTCCCGGTACCGGTCGATCGACGCCGCAGCCGACAGGGTCGTGCTGCACCGTCGGACGGTGGGTCGCCAATCACCACTCCGTCAGTCCGCTGCCCCACCGGGCTTGGGACGGCTCCGCGACTCAATCTCCGACAGAGGAAGCACGCTGTCGTCCTCCGCCAGTCCGCCTTGCTTGTACAGGGCACGCCGCTTCTGTCGGTCGCCCTCGGCGACCTCCCGGGCGTACGTCGCCACCTGGTCCGCGAAGTCGCGCGGCACGACCACGACGCCGTCACCGTCCGCGACCACCACGTCCTCCGGTTTGACCAGCACACCTCCGCAGTTGATCGGCACCTGCTCCGCGTTGAACTCAAGGCGGGCCGGCCGGATGGTCTTCTCGATACGCGCGCAGTACACGCGGCATCCTTGTCGGATCAGCTCGTCGGTGTCTCGTGCTCCCCCGTTCGTCACCACGCCAACCGCGCCGCGAAGAATCCAGCTGAGCGTGTTGTTGGATCCCGCGAAGCCGACGCGAGTGTCGGCGCCATCGATGACGACGACATCGCCAGCGTGGATTTCCATCTGCGGCCCCGAAGCCAACTGTCGGTACCAATCGCGGATGAACGCCCGCATCTCATCCGGGGTGCGTGCCGTGACCGGGTGATTCGTCGGCACAAACCGAAGCGTGTGCGCGAACCCCACGAAACGGTGTGTGAGATTCACGACGTCCCGCACCAGTGGACGGATCGCCGGATCCATGAGTCCGATATCCTGATAGCCGAGCATGTCCAATCCGTCCGCAACATCCGTCACGCGGAGTTCCCGATACAGGTCGAGCAACCGCTGCCGTTCCGGATCCATGTGGCGCTCCCTCCCACTGTTGTGAGCGTCTCTCGCTGTTCGACTACCGTTGAGACACGTGTGCGGTTGGTGAGGTTTCACTTGGCGGCATCGCGGTCAGCGGCTCGATCACGAGCGCGGAACGCCTCAACGCCAGCTGCCTCTTGTTCACTTGATCCCTGTCGTCGCGATGCCCTCGGTCAGCAACCTCTCGAAGAACAGGAAGATCACGAAGATCGGAACGAGGCTGAGCGCCGACATCGCGAAGAGCGGGCCCCATTGGGATGCCTCGTTGAGGTCGAGGAACAAGTTCAAACCCAGGGGAACCGTATACATCACCGGTTTGGTCAAGTAGAGCAACGGCCCCAGGAAATCGTTCCACGAGTTGATGAACGTGAAGATCCCCGTCGTCGCCATCGCCGGCATGGACAGCGGGACGACAATGCGCAAGAACACCTGCCAATGGCCGCAGCCGTCGATGATGGCGGCCTCGTCGATTTCCCTCGGCAGCCCGCGGATGAACTGAACCATCAAGAAGACGAAGAACCCGTCGACCGCAAGCAAGCGGGGCACCACCAGCGGCAGATAGGTATTCAACCATCCGAAACGGAGGAAGAGGATGTACTGGGGAATGATCAGCACCTGGTAGGGTAGCATGATGGTCAACAGCATAATGGCGAAGAGGGTACCTCGAAGCCGGAACTGCAGCCGCGCGAAGGCATACGCCGCCATCGTGCACGAGCACACGTTCCCGAGCACCGCGACGCAGGCGATGATCAGGGAGTTCGCGAACAAGCGGCTGAACGACAGGTTCTGCATCGGATACCAGCCGCGTTGATAGTTGGCAAACGTCCACACCTTCGGCAGCAGCCCGACGTTCACGAAGATCTGAGCGCTCGGTTCGAACGACGCGCCCACCATCCACAGCACCGGGTAGAGCGTCGCCACCAGCAGGGCGATGAGCAGCACGTGGCGGGCCCCTCCGCCCAGGGTGGCGGTGAGGTGTCTCCGAGGGATCGCGGCGGTATCCATCCTGCCTCAGTCCGCGTAGTGCACCCAGAAACGCGCGCTCAGGAATGCCGCCCCAGTCAACACCGCGATCATGACCACCAGTACCCATGCCATGGCCGCCGCATACCCCATGTCGTAGTTCACGAAACCCTGCTGATAGAGATAGAGGGCGTAGAGAAGCATCGAATCGGCGGGGCCGCCGGTGCCATTGCTGATCACGTAGGCGGAGGTGAAGACCTGAAATGCTCGGATCAGACCCAAAACCGTGTTGAAGAAGATCACCGGCGACAGCATGGGGATCGTGATCTGGAGAAGCTGTCGCCACCGTCGCGCGCCGTCCACCGCAGCGGCCTCATAGAGGTCCTGGGGAATTTGACGAAGGCCGGCCAGGAAGATGATCATTGTCGCCCCGAACTGCCAGACATTCAGCAACACCAACGTATAGAGCGCGGTGCCCGGGCTCCCGATCCAACTCTGTCCCGTGATGTGAACCAGGGCGAGTACATGGTTCAGCATGCCGTCGATGCCGAACACCTGGCGCCACAGGACGGCAAGTGCAACGCTTCCGCCCAGCAGGGAAGGAAGATAGAACAGCCCCCGATACAGGGTCAGGCCGCGGAGGCCGCGGTTCAGCACCAGCGCCAAGGCCAACGAGATCACGAGCACGGAGGGCACTGAGATCGCGACGTAGAGGACCGTCACGACCAGCGACTGCAGGAAGCTGGGGTCCCCTGCTATCATCCGCCGATAGTTCGTGAGTCCCGTCCATGAGGGGGCGGACAACAGGTCGTAGTGCGTGAACGAGAGCCCGAGGGACGCCAGGAGCGGGCCGACCGTGATCCCGACGAGCCCGAGTAACCACGGAGCCAAGAAGAGATACGCGATACGGTCATCCCGACGGCGGGGCTTCGCCCCCGGGTGGCGCGGCCCCGCCGGCATCATCGCCGACTCGTGCCCGACCGACATGTTCGCATCTCGGCGAATGGGGGCCATGCGTCCCACCCGGGCGTGCGATGGATCACCCATCTCCGCCATATACCTAGCGTATGGCCGCGTTGGTCTCGGAGAAAAAGGCCTTCACCGCTGACTCGACGCTCGCTTTCCCGAAGGCCACATTCGAATAGTTCCTCGCCAGGGCCTGGACCGCCGCGCTGTAGTTGGCCGGAAAGTCGACGATGGTGGGCTTGCCGGTGATGACCCCCCTGATGAACTGGAGGTAGTCCTTTGTCGCCGGCAACGCAGCACCCGCCTCGGCGATTTGCGCGTCCAACAACTTCGTCCCGGTCACAGCCCCGTTGTCCGAGGCGTACGCCTTCGCTCCGTCGGGGTCGTTGGTGAAGAAATTGATCCATGCCGCGGCGGTGGAGACGTTGGTACAGTTGGCCGCGATGGACAACCCGTTGTTCACGAGCACCTGACCGTTCCCGCTCGGACGCCTGGGGAAAGCGGCCAACTTCAACGTCCCCTTGCCGCTCGCCGTGAGCGGGGCCTGGATTGCGGCCAACTGGTTCGCCGGCCGCTCGTCGAACATTGCTCTTCCGAGCGTGAGGTACCCCTGCTGGTTATCGCTCGGCTCCTCCTGCATCATGGCCGCCGTCACCGTGGCCCCCGCCTTGCGGAGGGTCTCCCACCAGTTCCAGTACTGCACCATGAGCTGTTCGGGAAAGCCCAGCTGCCCGCTCTTGGTGAAGACAGGTTGGCCATGAGATGCGACCCACGCCCACAACAGGGAGTCGTCGCTGCCGCGCAGGTCGCTGGCGTACACACCGGACGGCAGCCTGTCCTTGGCGGCCAACAGCCACTGCTGCAGCTGGTCCCAGGTCATGTCCGCTGGCAACGGCGCGAGCCCTGCCTTCTCGGCCATCGTGGCGTTGTACATCCAGTTGTTGGTCGCCGACCCCGTCGGCACCATGTACAGCTTCCCGTCCCGGCCCCGACCGGAGTCTACGATTACCTTGGGAATTCCGGACACGTCAATCGCCCCTGACTGAACCAGGTCATCCAGCGGGCGCAGGGCTTGCCGGGTGTCGTACACGGTGAGGTACCGGACCTGCATTTGCGGCACGTCCGGAAGGTTATGCGCCGCGGCCTCGACCGTGAGCTTCTCCCAGTAGGTGTTGAAATCACCCACCGGCTGCCCGTCCAGCTTCGCCTTGGGGAACTTCTGCTGAAACAGCGCCATCACCGCCTGGGTTTTCCGGCTCCGCTCCCCGGTCCCCCACCAGGAGAACCCGATCTCGCCTTCGACCGGCCCTTTCCCGGGCGCCGGCGCGGCGTACCCGCTCTGCTCACCCTGAACTTCCTGGAGCAGGGCCGTCAGCCCGCCACTCGCTCCCAGCATGATGACCCCTTGACGCGCCAGAGCGAGAAAATCACGACGGCTTCGGACGGTACGGACCGCAGGACGGCTCACATCGGTGGAGATTGATCGATCCATCGCGGGCACCTCCCGAAGAATCTTCGCTGATCCTACCCCTGAGCTCCCATCGCACCCGCACGTCGCCGCTGATCGAGTCCGGCGATTCCGCCGGCCTCTCCGGCCGCCTCCTCAGCGGCCGTACGCGGCGCCGCCTCACAAGCCTGCGTAGAAGGCTTCCATTTCTTCCACCGCGACGGTCTCGTCCAATGGCATCCCCAACTGCTGATAGAGCTCACGCCGCTTCACGGCGTCGTCGATCAAGATGCCTTTGGCGATCCGGACCACGTCAAGTGCGACCTCCGCAGGGACGACGATGCACCCGTCGCCGTCACATCCGATGATGTCGCCCGGACGGACCAGGGCCCCGCCGCAGGCGACCGGCTCGTTCACCCCGGCAAACGTCACGCGCCCCGGGATGATGGTTCGACCTCGCCCGCGACACGCGACCGGGGTCTTCTGCAAGATCAGTTCATCGGTATCCCGTGCATATCCGTCCGTAACCACCCCGACCGCGCCCTTGGCGATCAGTCCAAGCGAGTTGTTCGACCCCCAGATGCCGGTCTCGGGGCATCCATCCGTTGCCGTGACCACCACGCAGCCTCGTCGCACGACACTGCCGATTTCGTTGCGTCCGTGCTCGGCAAACCACGTTGCGTGCGACCGGATCGCTCCCTCGGCCGAAAGCTTTGGCATGCGCACATTGGCCGGGAGCGCCCTCACCGTCACAGCCGGCCCCCAGAATCGCATGCCCTGCCAGAGCGGCCTGATGCGTTCGTCCATCAGTGTCAAATCCTGTCTGTCCACGGCGTCCAGGGCATCGACCACGTCGGTGATTCGGAGGTACTTGAACTTGCTGGCCAGTTCATACATGTCGGTCACGCTCTGCTACACCCCCTGTCTGCTCCGAGTAGGTAGCGCTACACCCGTGATGCGGCGTCGATCGATGAACGCACCTGCCTCCGTTAGAAGCGCCACGGCCACGATCCGCAGTCATCGTTGCTCAGGGCCGACGTGCCGTACATGTCGACCTGCCTCGTTGTGAGTGGCGTCCACGCTATGCACCCGTGTTGCCGAAGCCGTTTCGCTCCATTTGGCGAATCTTCTCCACGCGCCTCGCGGCATCTTCGTCCCCGCTGAATCGGGCCTGCAAGTACGTGCTGACCAGATCAACCGCCAGCCACGATCCCACGATCTTTGCTCCGATGCACATGACGTTGGCATCGTCATGTTCGACGCACTGGTGGGCGGTATGACCATCGTGGCAGATCGACGCACGAATTCCCCGAATCTTGTTTGCCGCGATCACCACACCGGCTCCCGTCCCCGCCACCAGGACCGCGCGGTCGGCGTTCCCGTCGAGGACGTCCGCGCAGACCCTCCGAGTGACGTCGGGAAAGTCCACCGGCGTCTCATCGTAGCTTCCATGGTCGGTCACATCATGACCGAGATCCTTGACGGCCTGGATGATCACCGTCTTCAGCCGAAAGCCTGCGTGATCACCGCCGATCGCGACTCTCATGCCGGGCTCCTTTCCTGAGTCCCGCCGCGGACCACCGGATTCACCGCCATCCGTTGCGGTGCCCTCACCGCGTTCCGCTGCCCTGGGGTGTCAGCGTTCCGCGCGGCGCGGTTCGCCGCCTCCATCGAGCCCGTACGACAGGATGTCCTCCAGGGCGCTGGATATGTGCTGATGCATGAGCTGCCCGGCATCGGCGCCGTCGCGCGCTGCAATCAGTTCGATGAGCCGGTGATGTTCCTCGATCGCGCGCACCGGCCGTCCAATGATACGGATGGTTCGCGCCACCAGCATCTCGCTCTGCGATTGAAGCTGGCCCATCACGGCGGCCAGGTACGAGTTCCGAGCCGCGCGCATGATGGCCGCGTGCAGGTCACGGTTATAGACTCGGTAGGCGTCCATGTCGCCGGCGGCCAGCGCGGCTTCCCCCACGGACTGGTGTTCTCGCAGCCACGTGATCTCGTCTTCCGTGATGCGCGCGCACGCCAGGCGGACGCTGAGACTTTCGAGCGCGGCCCGAATCTCGTAGAGCTCCTTGATCTCCTGCTTGGTATGCTCCCGCACAAACCAGCCCTGGTTCGGTCTCTTGATCGCCAGTCCATCGCTCTCGAGGCGCTGCATCGCTTCCCGAACCGGCGTCGTGCTCACTTCAAGCTGCCGCGCAATGGCTTCCGGGCGCAGCGGCGCTCCAGGCTCGATCCGCCTGCTGACGATACTGTTCAGCAGCGCCTGGTAGACTCGTGCGCCCAGCGGCAGGCTGTTCGACAACGGCTCAAGCGCCTGGGACTGGCTGCCGTTGGCGGGCTTACCACTTGGCATAGACGGCCTTTACGTCAGTGAAGACGTCTCTCGCGGTGGGGCCGATGGAGAACGCTCCCTGTCCAGATTCCCTTCGGCCGCCGAACGGCACGCACGCCTGGCTTGCCGTTCCGTGGCTCAGGTGGATGATCCCAGCGTCGATTCCCGCAGCGAACTTGTGTGTCAACTCCGTGCGCGAGGTGAACGCCGCCGCCAGACCGTACCGCGTGTCGTTCGCAACCGCGATGGCTTCATCCGCGTCCCGTACGCGGATCACCGGCAGGATGGGCCCGAAGATCTCCTCGCGCGCCAGGGCAGACATGACGAACACGGCGGAGCGGGGTGTCAGCGACGCCGGCTTGAACACCACGGTATTGCCGTACGCGATGGCCGGCGCGATCTTCCGCACGGGGGTGATGACCGGAACATTCCAGGGGTTGATGGTTGCGACCACCCCGAGCGGCTCCAGGACGGTGTGGCAGGAAACGCTCGTGCGCTCACTCGGAAATGTCTGTCCCAAGGGACATCTGGCCTGGCCGGCCATGTACCGCGCCACCACCACGGCCCGGGACACCTTGCCCACGGATTCGCTGAGCGCTTTTCCCTGTTCCAGCATGACGACCTCGGCAAGATCGCTCTTCGAATCCTCCAGGAGCTGCGCGGACCGGTAGAGTGGCGCACCCCGCTGCGGTCCTAGCGTTCCCGCCCAACCAGGGAATGCGGCAGCGTCGACGTGAGCCGGTCCGGATTGGGGGAACTGGCCCAATTCCTGTTCGGGATGGGCGGGGCTATGGGTCGCATAGTCGCTCCCCGTCCCGGGTGGCACCCAGTCTCCGGCAATAAAATTAGCGTACGGCTGCATGCGCGTCTCTCACTGCAGCGTCTGCCGGAGGATCCGCGTCATGTCGTCGACGCCCGTGCGGCGCGGGTTCACCGGGACGTTGCCGCTCGTCATGGCCTCTTCAACCACCGGGCGGACATGCTCCGCGCGCACTCCGTAGCCCGACAGGTCCTTCGGCATGCCGATATCGCGCGCCAACTCCCGCACGGCGCTGACCGCGCGGGCGGCCGCCTCCACACGCGAAAGATGCTCGACCCGTTCGCCGAGCGCGCGCGCCACATCCACGAACCGGTCCGGCGCAGCCACATAGTTGAACTCCATGACCGCCGGCAGTGTAACCGCCAGCACAATGCCGTGCGGCACGTGGAGGTCCCAGCTTCCGAGCGGCATCGCCAGGGCGTGCGCCAGCCCGAGACGCGTCGGGTTCATGGCGATGCCGGCCATGGTGGCGGCCAGCATCATGGCGTAGCGCGACTCGCACTTGCGCCCGTTGAGGGTGGCGCTGCGCAGGTGCCGGCCGATCAGCTCGATGGCCCGCAGCGCAAGCGACGCCGAAATCGGTTGGCAGGCGTTGTTGGTGTAGCACTCAACGGCATGGGCGAGCGCGTCCATACCGGTGGCCGCGGTCAGCGTCGGCGGCAGTCCCAACGTCAGGTCGGGATCGCAGAGAGCCACCGCCGGATAGATGAGTGTGCTGCCGATCGCCACTTTTGTGCCGCTGCCCTCGTCCGTGAACACCGCCCACAGCGTGACCTCGCTCCCCGTGCCGGCCGTTGTGGGGATGGCGATCATCGGAAGCGGCCGGTTACGGATCTTGTGGAGGCCGATGTACGACAGCGCGGGTCCTGGGTTCGTGGCGAGCGCCGCCACCGCCTTGGCCGTGTCGAGCGAGCTGCCACCGCCGACGCCGATCACGACATCGGCGGCGCGTCGCTTGAACTCGGCGGTGGTCTCGTCGATCAGGACCGACCCCGAATCCGGCTTCACGCGGTCGCACACATCGAATCCGATGGCGGCGTCTTTGAGGATGCGCATGACGTCTTCAAGAATCCCGGCCGCCGCGAGCCCCGGATCGGTCACCACGAAGGCGCGGGTGCCGCCCAAGGCTTTGATCCGCTCCGGAAGCGTCCGCAGCATGCCGCAGCCGAAATGTATGTCGGTGGGCACCGGGAAGAAATTAACCGGGATTTCCATTATCCGTGTCTGAACACCTTGTGTTGAAGGAGTCCATCTGGCTCTTCGGGGACGAGTGTGACCGACGGCCCCATGAAAGGCTGTTCGGGCCCGTCCGAAACCCCCAATCCCGGGCATGGTCGCGCTGGCCACCGATTTCTCAGACACGTCCCCCTCGGCCTCCTTCTCGTCCTTGTTGGCCGCGACGATCGCCGGCTGCTACCCTGCGGGCCCCGGCAGCATCCCAAGCCGCCGCACGATCGCCCCGAACAGCTGCGGTGTCAGGTGCCCCTCCGCCAACAGCAACCAGTAGTATCGCGCGTGTTTCACGAGCCGGCCACCCGTCTTCATCAGACGCTGCTGCAGACTCGTCAGCGACCACGTATCAATCCGTTTCGGCAGCCCGAACCGCCGCCACAAGTTGCCCAAGTTGTACGCGATCACGCTCAGCCACAGCCGCACCTCGTTCGCCCGGAACCGGTGGCAGCTCAGCCGCGTCATCTTCACCGCCTGCTTGCCTTCCTTGATCCACTGCTCCGCAGTCCCGCGCTTATTGTAGAACCGCACCACCGCGCGGCTGTCCGCCTCCAGAGTCGTCACGATGAACCCTACTCGCGGGAACAGTTCCTCGCAGTGGAACTCGATCTTCGCCACCACTCGCCGCGCGATCTTCCAACTCGCGGCCTGGTACCGGAAGCTCTTGTACCGGACCACCGGCTTGTGACTGGGGCGTCCGACCGGCCGCGTGAGCAACTCCGCGATGGCCCGCTCCAATGTGTCGTTCGAGGGGATGCGAATAGCGTACTTTGCGTTCCGAGTCTCCAGGGCTTCGTAGAGCTCCGGCTTGGCAAAACCGGCATCGGCCCGGACGACCACGTCCTTGCCCTCCCGCTGCTGCCGCTCGAGCTCGGGCAGCAACACCTGGTCCCACTCCTCGGCGCTATGAACGTTGCCCGGCCGCAACTTCGCCGCCAGACAGTCGCCCTCCCGATTGAACAGCAGCAGCGGATGATAGCAGGTCGACTCAAAGTGCCCGTTATAGGCGCTCTGCTCCTGTTGGCCGTAGACGGGGATCTCGGTACTATCGATATCGAGCACCACCCGCTGCGGGGTGTCCATAGGATCCACCTTCGCGATCAACTCCCGGTTGATCGCAGCCAGCCCAGCGAGGTTCTCATCTTGGGTCAGCAGCTCTGTCTCGAAGGAGTGCGCCCGGGACGTCAGAGCGGCCCCGCGCTCCCAGAGCTGCTCGGCCCCGATCAGCCGGAAAGTTGGATCCTGGGAGAGGCGTTCAGCATCGTTCACGTCCTCGTACCCCGCCAATCGGCGGTAGACCGATTGCCGGACCAAGTCGGCGAGCGGGAACTGCGTGTTCGTGCCCCTCGGATCGGTCAAATGCTGCGCGATGAGTTCACTGAAGCCCAACCGCTCGTCCAGTTCGCGCACGAGGATGAGCCCGCCGTCGGAGGTGACCCGCGAGCCTTGGAATTCGATGCGGAGTCTGGGGTTAAACGAGAGCTGAAAGGGCTGATTTTGTGCTTCACCCATAGGATGCAGACCTCTGCGGCGTCGCCATCGCGCTCAAACCCGCACAGATCAAGACGTTCGACGCATCTCCACAGTTTCCGTTCCGTCGTCACATCGGAAATCCGGGATTAAAGGACTGCCCGGCGTCGATGGTCATCAGGAGTAGCTCTCCTGTTCCAGGCAAGCGGGAAACTCGACATCCACGCGGCGGCCGAGATCCACCAGTTGCCGCACCACTTCGTCCGCGAGCGGCAGCCCGGACTCGCGGAAGCGGGCCTCCGTGTCGAACTCCACCTCCCCCGGAGCGAGTACGCGCGGAACGCCCGCGGCGGGCGGCGAGTTCTTGAGCATGCGCAGGATCGTGTCCATGCGCCGCGCGAACTCCGGCGCGGGCAGGAACAGATCCGTCCGCAGCGCGATGAACGCGTGGCCGAGGCCTTGCACCGCCTTCACGTTTTCGAGCGTGTTCAAATAGAGCGCAAAGGACGCGCCCGTCAGCACGCCGGACAGGATGTCGATGATAAACGAAATGGCCGACCCCTTAGGACCGCCGAACGGCAGCACCACGCCGGCCAGCGCGGCTCGCGCGTCCGTGGTGGGTCGCCCTTCCGCGTCGATGGCCCACCCTTCCGGGATCGGCAGGTTGCGCTCGGCGGCGATGATGATCTTGCCCCGCGCCACCACGCTCGAGGACGCATCGAAGAGCAGCGGCCGTTCCTCGCCCGCGGGAATGCCGACGGCCAACGGGTTGGTTCCGAGAATCCGCCCTCGTCCGCCGAAGGCCGCCATGTTGGGCGGGGCGTTGGACACCGCGCAGCCAATGTACCCTCGCCGGATCGCCTTGTCCACGTAGAACGCGGCGGCCCCGAAATGGTTGCTGCCGCGGACGCCCACGTAACCGATGCCGCTGGTTGCAGCAAGACGGAGCGCCTCGTCCATCGCGCGCGAACCGACCACCGGACCCAGGCCGTTGTCACCATCCACCAGCGCCACGGCCGCGTAGCGTGACTCCACACGGATCACCGGCCTGGCCTTCACGACCTTTGCCTCGAGCCGCCGCACGTAGACCGGCAGACGGATCAAGCCGTGCGAATCCACACCGCGCAGTTGGGCCATGACCAGACATTCCGCTACTTCGCGGGCGTCGTGCGCGGAAACATCGAGCCGCTCCAAGACGGCGCGCGAATAGGTGACCAGATCGTCCGACCGGAACCGCTGGGGCTTGTCGCCGGCGGTGTCGCTCACGTTCCGGAAACTCCGGGCTTGGCCAGGGGCGGCAGGTGCAGCAGTTCGATGGTGGTCTTGCCCTTGTTCAATTCCGCCATGATCTCCGCCTCGCGCAGGCGACGCCGCGCGGCGGCCTCCAGGATCTGTTCCGCCCGCTCCTTCGCCACGATCACGATGCCATCCGAATCGCCGAGCACGATATCACCGGGACGTACGATCAGACCACCGAACTCAATCGGGATGTCGAGCGAGCCGAAACGCTCCTTCGTGCACGAACCGATCGCGAGGCCGCGGGCAAAAACGGGAAACCGACGCTCGGCGATGGCCTCGATATCCCGAGCCGCGCCGTCGATCGCCAGGCCCGCGACGCCTCTCGCCTGCGCGGCCACGGTGAGGACTTCCCCCCACGCGCCGGTTCGCAGATACCCGCCCAGAGTGGCTACGATGATCATTCCCGGCCCGGCCGCCGCCACGGCATGGTGCAGCATCAGGTTGTCCCCGGGCGGGCATACCACCGTGCACGCGATCCCGCACATGCGCGCGCCCGGCCACGCAGGGCGGATCGCGGGATCCACCATACCCTGGTGGTCCGCAGCCTCATACAGTGTGGCCGGATCGAATCCGATAAACTGGTCGACGACGCGTTCTGCGCCGATCGTCATTTGTGTGCTCCGCGGGTCGACGGTCCTCGCCTGCTTTCGGGGTGATGCAACTCGACACCGGCTAGCCCGGCCAGGTACTGCGCCGCGGCAGCAAAGTCCGCGTCGCCCTTTCCCGCGCCGCTCGCGGCCGAAAACACCTGGCCCACGATCGACGTCAGCAACAGCGGAACCCCCTGGGCACGAGCCGAATCGAGCGCGAGATTCACATCCTTCTTCATCAGGTCGAGTTTGAACCCCGGCTGGAACGACCCTTCCAGAAGAAAGCCAGGCAGCCGCGCATCCATCATCCTAGAATAGCCTGACGAGTCTTTGATGACGTTATAGAGAGTCGCTGGATCGGCGCCGCACCTGACCCCTAGCGCAAACGCTTCCCCGATCATGGCCAGATGAACCGCGGCCATCATCTGGTTGACGATCTTGACCACTTTGCCCTGACCTACCGGTCCGACATGCACGATCCGGCTCCCCATAGTTGCCAACAGCGGGCGGCAGTATTCTAGGAGGTCGGGATCGCCACCAACCATGATCGTGAGTGTTCCGGTCGCGGCACCCGGCGTCCCGCCGCTCACAGGCGCGTCGAGAACGCGACCGCCGACCGACGTGAGCGCGCGTTCGACGTCCTGCAACGTGAGCGCGGTACAAGTGGTCATATCGATCAGGATCTTCCCCTTGGAGAAGCCCCTCAACAAGCCATCGGAGCCGAAAACCGTCTCTCGGAGCTCGGCATCCGCGGGCAGAATGGTGACAATCGTATCCGTTGCGCGGGCTATTTCGGCGGGCGAGTGGAGAATGGTAGCGCCCAACTGGGCGAGTACGTCTGCGGGTGCGCGGCGCTTATGGAACGTCGTGAACGTCTCAAATCCGGCCTTTACGACACGTTCGGCCATCGGAGCACCCATGGCGCCGAGGCCGATAAATCCAACTTTCATTTGAGGAACGCCTCCGGAGTTTATGCCGGCACATTCCACTTTCGTTCGATTTGGAGTATATCCGACATTCGACATCGTGTCAAACTTGGCTAACCGGCATTTCCCTCGCCTCGTCACCACGAAACCAGCGGTTGCACATGGCCGCCGTCCTGCCTGCGGCGCCGTGGCCGCGCACAAGAGGTCCTCGAAGCGTGTATCGCGTACACGAACTGTGCGTGCGGATATCCGTGCGACCGTCGCCAGGGTCGAACGCGTTCCCCGGGACCTGCCCGCGACTCGGCAGCCTGTTTGACGTGAGCACCGGCCAAGGCACGGACGCTCGGCGCGCACAGCGGTGGCGACGTATCGCGTCTACGACCGAGGCGACAAGGCGCTCGTGGAAATCGGCCAGGAGGCAGGCACATGGCACGCCAGGTGAGCGGGATCGAAGCGGTTCGCGAGTATGTGCAGAAGCGCATCGACCGATGCACCGCTCGGATCAAGGTGGCGGGAGCGTCGGCGGCTGGTGCACGGCGCAGAACACGGAGCACGACCGCGCGTGCGGCGCCAGAGCTCGCGGCCCGCCGGGCCTATCGCGACGCGTTGCGGGCGTTCGAAGACGGCGTCGTGACCGAGGCGCAGCGACTCGCATCCGAGGAGATCGGTCGGGTGAAGACCGCCCTCGAGCGGCTCTACGAAGTATCACTCCACCCCAACCACGCCATCGCGGACGCTGCCGATTGGGCGATCGTCGAGGGTGAATCGCAAGCGGCCCTCAATATCTTACGCGAGGCCGACCTGGGCGCCGGCGGCTCGAGATTGGGTGAGGGGTCGTCCGGGCCTGGTAGAGGGGCGGGTGGCCGGACCGCGAGAGCGTGACCGTGTGAGCAGGCAGTGCTGGGCTGCCGCACGATATTCGTGGACCGCCACGACGAACCTGTAACGGCAGCACGGCCGACGCAGAGCGGGCGCGGACCGCGTCAGCCAGGGGGCGGCGACCCACCCCGCTGGGTAGTGACGAAATCAGCCGACGCACTACCCGGCGCCTGTCGACCTTCCCCCTTCCCTGTGGCTCGCTGCGAGTTCATAGGATCGTCGCAGCAATACGATCGCCTTCTCAACATCCTCTGCCTCACGAATGTAGAAGCTGACCCATCCGCTGTTTGGCAAGACATGGTGGGGTACGGCTTGCCCCGCTGCCACGAGCTCGTGCCACACGCGCGTTGGGAACGGGATGTCAACAAGGCCATCACCGTGGACGTGGCCGATCTCCCGATCTCCCAGCCGATATTCGATCCCACCGAACCGGTGGGGGTTCGTGGTGATGCCTTCCCACCTTGAAACGGTCGCCTCAATTGATTGACCCGCGCCGTGAACGGACATGCTGATCCTCCCTGACGCCTTCTCTGTTGAGACAACCATACTGCGGCTGCCCCGCGCGTGCCACCGTGCGCACGGTCAGGTAGCCCCTGCCTCATGGGCCAGCTTGCGCAAACTTGCTGCGCTTTCGTGCGCGGATGGGACGCGGCCCGTGACCGCACGCGTGGGGTTCCGCCACTGGCTACGGAGGCTGAACGAAGTACTGAGGCGCTGGTGTCGACTTGAAAACCAGGTGGCGGGGTGTCAACGCACCCCGCCCCTCTGGTCCGGTTCCGAGGCAAAAAGGCGCTTCCCGGTGGTTCCGTAGGCCGCACCTCGCGCACGCGGTCACATCCGATCGCTCCCGACGAAGGGCTCCCGCGCGCAGGCAACGATTGCCCGTCGGCCGGATCATCCACGCTCTCTATACCAACGAATCTGTTTGGACTTCTTGTTGTGGTCTTGCATGTACGGTCTCACGGCATTGAGGCCGGACCCGCGACCGGGTGGGTGGACAGAATTACCGGGCGGCGCGCCGACTGCGAAAAGTCGAAGTCTGAGCGCAAGTCGCCCAGAATCGTGGCGTTCTCACGGACATCCGGCCGCGAGTCGGGCCGTCCGTCGGTTCTGGGATCGATCCGCGCTCCGTGCAAGAAGTCGTCCTCGATGAACTTATTGAAGGCATCGAAGGAGAGCGTCTGATGGTCGATGTACCCTTTCTTCGCGTAGGGACTGATGACGATACACGGGACCCGGAGCCCGTACCCGCGGCCGTCCACCTGCGGTGGTGCCACGTGATCGTAGAAACCACCCCAGTCGTCCCACGTCAGGAAGATTGCCGTCGACGTCCAGTCGGGGCTCCTCATCACAGCGTTGATGAGCGACGTCACGTAGGCCTGGCCAGCCGCAGGAGTGGCGGGCGGGTGCTCGCTATCGACAAAGGAAGGGGCGATCCAGGAGACTGACGGTAGCGTCCCTGTCCCAGCTGCCGCGTAGAACTGGGACAGGTCCTTGACGTTCGCCAGTTGACCATCCTCCTTCACATCCTCGAAGGAGGGAAGCGGATTCCAGATCGACGGCGTCGCGGCGCTCTGCGGTCGAGGCGTGCAGCCTGCCGTGGTTTCCTGCGGGTTGCCATCACAGTCCGGTTGGATACCCTTCTGCACGTAATAGGCCCACGAGATACCGTTCTTGTGCAGCAGGTAGGTGAGGTCGGTCCAGGGGTACGGGCCGGTTCGCGCAGTCCGCTGCGCCTGCGCGGCGCTCCTGAGCTGCTGGCGATCCGCCGAGGAGAGTGGCGCCAGGCACTGTTGAATGACCTGGCGTCTCGCCGATCCCGTGACCTGCCCGCCTGTGACACCGCGTTGAGTCAAACAGGCGACGAACGGCTCGGGCGCGACCCCCAAGAGGGAGCCTCCCGCGAGTGCCGGATCGCTCGTGCAGCTCATTGGGTCTGTCGGGTTGGTACACCTAGCGGCCCATCCGCTGACCGTGTACAGATGCGCGGGCAGGCTCCACGAGTCCACGGACTCGAACATGTGGGTATCCAGCGCGAAGTCGGCGGCATAGGTCCAATAGTTGGGAATCTCCCGCGCGTCGTGATAGCCCATCACGTCCGTCGGGCCCGAGGTCAAACAGTTCGGGTTGACGTTGTTGGTGACCCCGCACCCGCGGTTGGTTCCCTCCTCGGCGCTCTTGATGAACCCATCCATCCTCCCGCCATCGATGTCGGTGATCGCGGCCTCCAGACTATGACGTGCGCCCCCGTTTACCTGGCTGGCATCGTGATAAGGGCGCTGACAGCCACCGCTGCGGGGGTCGGGGACGCAGACCGTGAACTGTCCGTTCTTCCTCGGCAGGCCATTGGCTCCTGGGAAGGTACCGAAGTATGAATCGAACGACCGGTTCTCCTGCATGACAATCACGACGTGCCGGATCTGTGTGATGTCGACCGGCACGGCCGGCGAGTTCTGCGCGGACCCCATCGTCACAACGAGCGCCAGGAGCAGTGCAACAGTGAACAGGCGGAAGGCTTGCGCCCCGCAAGACCCGTGAATCGGTTCACTCAGCTTGGTGGCCCGATCCCACAGGATCGTGAGCTTACGCCTCAGTAGAGTGGTCATCGTTCTCCTCCCTGGTCGGGCACGCGCGACCGGCCCCCGGCTCCGCGGGTCGAACATCCGACCAACGCAGAAACATCTCGTGCTTCGACGGGGCCTGATAGTCCTAGTATCGTCGCCGGCGTGTGTTGAGGTTCCGGAGAAGGACGGTCCAACAATGACGCCGTCGTGTTGTTTTGACCAGGTGTTTCACGTGGGCGCCATTTCTAGCTGCAAGTTGACCCTTCGGGACACCAGCTTCTCCATGCGCTGGCATCCTCGAAAGACGCTCGCGGCATGACCTCGCGGCAGCTTGAACGCGCTACCCGCGCACCGCCTCGGCGACAAACATAAAGACAGCGCGGCGCGTACGAAATGGAAGAGCCAAGTCCAACGCCCGGCGCCACGATCCAAAACATACCAGATCACATCACGCGTCTGTTGTGTCAGTCTTCCCGTCATCTTCCACGTACCCTGATACGTGAGCCCGCACTTCTCCATGACCCGCCGGGACGCAACGTTGGTCGGAATGGTCCTTAGCCTGCTTGTGTTGCCTCTCGGCGAGCTCGGGCGCGGGCCAGTACGACCTACGCTCCTTCCATGGGAGTGGAACTCAGTGGCAGGCTGCGATAGCGGTATTTGCTCCCGGCCATCCCCACAAGGTCCAACGACAGGAACGCCTCCACGACATTGGGATCGAAGTGCTGGCCCGCCTGCTCGCGGATATACGT